>Ga0265298_10000283_pt1 | contig 79186 bp, 82 predicted proteins | sample AusTroGonzalo_MG_3_FD_193486 | JGI IMG/M metagenome (GOLD analysis project Ga0265298, IMG submission 193486) | Bovine rumen microbial communities from tropical cattle in Woodstock, Queensland, Australia - Gonzalo_01 | ecosystem: Host-associated > Mammals > Digestive system > Stomach > Rumen ... | reverse complement strand
GCTGGTAAAATACTAAAAGGAGGTCACTCGGTATGCAAATCACTGATACAATCGCTGATCTTTTAACAAGAATTCGTAATGCGAATACTGCTAAGCACGCCACAGTTGACGTTCCCGCTTCAAGAGTAAAGAAGGACATCACTCAGATCCTCGTAGACGAGGGTTATGTGAAGGGCTTCCAGCTCATCGAGGACGGCAAGCAGGGCGTTATCAGGATCACGCTTAAATACGGCGATAACAAGTCGCCCGTTATAACAGGACTCAGAAGAGTTTCCAAGCCCGGTCTGCGTATTTATTCAAGCTGCGCAGATATGCCCAAGGTCCGTAAGGGACTGGGCATAGCTATCGTTTCTACTTCAAAGGGAATCGTTACCGATAAGAAGGCAAGAGAGCTTAATGTCGGCGGCGAGGTTCTCGCATACATCTGGTAAGGAGGAGCTGCATATGTCAAGAATAGGCAAAATGCCCATAACAGTTCCCGCAGGTGTAGAGGTAAAGAACGATAACAACCTCATCACAGTAAAGGGACCTAAGGGCGAGATACAGAGACAGTTCAGCAAGGAACTCGGCATCGAGGTAGAGGCTGGCGTCATCAATGTAACAAGACCCAGCGATGACAAGCGTCACCGCTCACTTCACGGTCTTACAAGAACCCTCATCGCAAATATGGTAGAGGGCGTAACAAACGGATATTCAAAGACTCTCGAGATCGAGGGTGTCGGCTACCGTGCAGCCAAGAGCGGCAAGAAGGTAACACTCAGCCTTGGCTATTCACATCCCGTTGAGATCGAGGAAACAGACGCTATCAAGCTTGATGTTCCTCAGCCCAACAAGATCGTTATCAGCGGTATCGACAAGCAGGCAGTAGGTCAGTTTGCTGCTGAAGTACGCGAAAAGCGTCCCCCTGAGCCTTACAAGGGCAAGGGCATCAGATACGAAGGCGAGCATATCATCCGCAAGGAAGGTAAAGCTGGTAAGGGCAAGAAGTAATTAAAAGGAGCAAATTGCTATGATTAAGAAATTTGACAGCAATAAGGCAAGATTAAAGAGACACCGCAGAGTTCGCGCAAAGATCTCAGGAACTCCCGAGCGTCCCCGTCTGAATGTGTTCCGTTCAACAAAGCACATCTATGCTCAGATCATCGATGATGTAAACGGTGTTACTCTTGCTTCAGCATCAAGCATGGACAAGGGCTTTGAGGGCAACGGCGGCAACGCTGAGGGTGCTCGCAAGGTCGGCGAGATGATCGCTAAGAATGCCGCTTCAAAGGGCATCAGTGAAGTAGTTTTCGACAGAGGCGGCTACCTCTACCACGGCAGAGTAAAGGAACTCGCTGAGGGTGCTCGTGAAAACGGATTAAAGTTCTAAGAGGGAGGTAAAATAATGGCTAATATTGAAACACAGGCTCCTGAGTTCGTAGAAAAGGTCGTTGCTATCAACCGCGTATCCAAGACCGTTAAGGGCGGACGTATCATGAAGTTCGCTGCTCTCGTAGTAGTAGGCGACGGAAACGGTACAGTAGGCTTCGGTCTCGGAAAGTCCGGAGAAGTTCCGGATGCGATCCGCAAGGGCATCGAGGACGCTAAGAAGAACCTGAAGAAGATCGCCCTCAAGGGAACAACTATCCCCCACGAGATCGTTGGTGAATTCGGCGCAGGCAGAGTTCTTATGAAGCCCGCTGCTCCCGGTACCGGCGTTATCGCAGGCGGTCCTGTCCGTGCAGTCATCGAGGTTGCCGGCATCAAGGACATCAGAACAAAGTCTCTTCGTTCCAATAACCCCTGCAACGTTGTAAGAGCTACTATCAACGGTCTTACAAGCTGCACATCCGCTAAGGACGTTGCTGAGAAGAGAGGCAAGTCCGTTAAGGAAATCTTAGGTTAAGGAGGCAGCAACAATGGCAAAGAACATCAAGCTCGTAAAGAGCCTTATCGGTCGTAAAAAGGACCAGATCGCTACTGCTGAGTCTCTCGGTCTTAAGAAGGTCGGCGATGTGACAACACAGCCCGACAACGCTCAGACACAGGGCAAGATCAATAAAATTTCACACCTCATCGAGGTTACAGAAGCGTAAGCAAGGAGGTGCACCAATAATGAAAATTCATGAACTCACTCCCGCACCCGATTCCAACAAGGACGTTAAGCGTATCGGCAGAGGTCACGGCTCGGGTAACGGAAAGACAGCAGGAAAGGGACACAAGGGACAGAATGCCCGCAGCGGCGGCGGCGTTAGAATCGGCTTTGAAGGCGGTCAGATGCCCCTCGCAAGAAGAATCCCTAAGAGAGGCTTCAACAACATTTTCGCTACAAAGTACGCTACTGTTAACGTATCTGATCTCAACAAGTTCAAGGACGGCACAGTAGTTGACGCAGAGCTCCTCAAGGCAGCAGGCCTTATCAAGAAGGAATTCGACGGCGTAAAGATCCTCGGTAACGGAGAGCTTACCGCTCAGCTGACAGTTAAAGCTGCAAAATTCTCACAGAGCGCTGTTGAGAAGATCGAAAAGGCAGGCGGAAAGACCGAGGTGATGTAATTGTGTTTCAGACCCTGAAAAAGGCTTGGGGCGTTCCTGAGATAAGGAAAAAGCTCCTGTACACATTACTCATGGTAGTCATCTTCAGACTCGGAAGTGCCATTACAGTTCCTTTCCTCGACTCTGAGGTAGTTAAGGACTGGATGGATACCAGCGCAAGCGACGGTAACTTCCTCGAGTACCTGAATATCCTCACCGGCGGCGCCCTTTCACAGGCGACAATATTCTCACTGTCAATCACACCATTCATCAATGCTTCGATCATCATGCAGCTGCTTACATTTGCACTGCCGCCCCTTGAAAGAATGAGGGACGAGGGTGAAGAGGGAAGAAAGAAAATAGACAAGATAACCGGTTTCGTGGCACTTGTCCTTGCATTCTTCATGGCTTACGCCTACTACCTCACACTTAAGCGCAAGACCACTGCCATCAAGTACACTGAAGGCGGCGAGGGCGTATTCGCAGCAGCAGTTATAATCCTCTGCTTCGTTGCAGGTGCATCATTCGTTGTATGGATGGGTAACCGCATAAGCGACAAGGGTATCGGAAACGGTGTTTCCATGCTCCTCTTCGCAGGTATCGCAGCGAGGTTCCCCTCCGATGCAGGACTGCTCATCAAGCTTTCAAAGAGCAGTATCGAAAACAACGAGAACGGTAAGTACCTCTGGATCTCACTTGCCTACCTCGTATTCATCATCTTCGAGATCGCTTTCATCGTTTTCATGAACGAGGCAGAAAGACGTATCCCGATACAGTACGCAAAGCGTGTTGTAGGAAGAAAACAGTTCGGCGGACAGAAGTCCCATATCCCGATAAAGATCTGCATGAGCGGCGTTATGCCTATCATCTTTGCTATGTCGTTTATGGCTCTTCCCCAGACCATCGAGCTCTTCAAGGGACAGCCCACAAGGACCAGCGGCTTCTATTATCACTTCTGTGAGTTCTTCAAGAGAACAAGCTGGACATATGCTGCACTCTACTTCCTGCTCATAATCGCATTCAACTATTTCTACGTTTCCATACAGTACAACCCTGTTGAGATAGCAAACAACCTTCGTCAGTCAAACGGCGGTATCCCGGGTATCCGTCCTGGTAAGCCCACTTCGGATTACATTCAGAGAGTTCTCAACAAGATCACTCTTGTAGGCGCTTTCTTCTTAGGCATTATTGCTATCATCCCGATCTTCATCGGTATGGCTGACAGCAGCTTGCAGTCGCTTTCAATGGGCGGTACTACGATACTCATCGCGGTAAGCGTTGCTCTTGAAACAACACGTACCCTTGAATCACATCTTATGATGCGTCATCATAAGGGCTTCTTACAGTAAGGAGGAACGGCATATGAATCTTATCTTTTTAGGCGCTCCCGGCGCAGGTAAGGGAACACAGGCTGAGGTAGTCTCCGAAGCACTGAACATCCCCCAGATCTCCACAGGCAACATTCTTCGTGAAGCAGCCAAGAACGGTACTGAGTACGGTCTCAAGGCTAAGGCTGCTATGGACGCCGGCGCTCTCGTTTCAGATGATATCGTTATCGGTATCCTGAAGGAGAGAATTGCTGAGGACGACTGCAAGAACGGCTTCATCCTCGATGGATTCCCCAGAACTGTTCCGCAGGCAGAGGCTCTCGACCAGATGAACATCAGGATCGATAAGGTCATCGAGATCGACGTTGCTGATGAAACTATCAAGCAGAGAGTTTCAGGCAGAAGAGTATGTCAGGGCTGTGGCGCTTCTTATCACATTGAATACAAGCCTACCAAGGTAGAGGGTATCTGCGATAAGTGCGGCGACAAGACTATCATCCGAAAGGACGATCAGCCTGAGGTAGTTCTCGACAGACTTGCAACTTACCACGAAAAAACAGCACCCCTCAAGGACTATTACGAGAAGCAGGGCAAGCTTGTTACCGTAAAGGGACAGGAGGAAGTTGCTGAAACATCTAAGCTCACTCTTGCAGCCGTAGGAGTAGAGAAGTAAATGAGCATTACTATCAAATCAAAGTCCGAACTTGCCATAATGCGTGAAGCAGGTAGAATTACCTGCGGCGCAATATGGTATGCGGGCGAAAGATTGAAGGCAGGTATGTCAACACTTGATGTTGATAAGCTGGTTGGTGAGTATTACGCTCAGCACGGCGTAAAGTCCTGCTTCAAGGGCCTTTACGGATTTCCCGCAAACGCTTGTATCTCCGTCAATGAGGAGGTCATCCACGGGATCCCGAAGGCAAGCCGAAGATTAAAGGAAGGCGACATAGTAAGCATAGATACCGGAGCAGCCTACAACGGCTTCAACGGAGACAGCTGCTGGACCTTCCCCGTCGGCAAGATTTCTGATGAAGCGAAAGCATTGCTTGAGGTCACCGAGGCAAGTCTCCGCGAGGGGATAGCTCAGGCTCAGGTGGGCGCACGCATCGGAGATATATCACATGCTGTTGAAGAGTTCTGTGCTTCACGAGGCTACGGAATCGTAAGAAATTACTGCGGCCACGGAATAGGCAGAGAAGTTCACGAATCACCCGAAGTACCGAACTGGGGTAAAGCCGGACACGGTCCCAGACTGGTGGCGGGTATGACGATTTGCGTCGAGCCCATGATAAACGTCAGGGGCGACGATGTAAAGGTGTTGAAAGACGGCTGGACCGTGGTTACCAAAAATGGTTCACTGTCAGCTCATTTTGAGCACATGATCGCAATAACTCCTGACGGTCCCGTCATTTTGACGCAGCCCTGACAGGGGGGATTATTGTGAAGCTGAAAAAAGGCTCGGTCGTCAGAGCGGAGGCGGGCAGAGATGAGGGAAAATTCTTCGTCGTAACAGCCTGCGCGGAAGATCGCTGTTTTATCGCAGACGGAAAGTCAAGAAAGCTTGACAAGCCCAAATGCAAGAATATAAAGCACGTCCGGCTGACCGACAGTATGATCGATATTAACGATGTTACCGATAAAAAGCTCAGAGCGCTGCTGAAGGGATTCAGCACGCAGGAGTAAAGGAGGTTTTCAGGTGTCCAAGGAAGATGTGATCGAGGTTGAGGGCGTTGTAACAGACGCACTGCCCAACGCAATGTTCAAGGTTCAGCTTGAGAACGGACACGAGGTTCTTTCCCACGTTTCCGGCAAGCTCAGAATGAATTATATCAGAATAGTGCCCGGTGACAAGGTAAAGCTTGAAATGTCACCCTACGATCTCTCAAAAGGTCGTATAACATGGCGCGTTAAGTAAAGTTATAAGGCTTCGGGGAAATCCCGGGCATACCCGCTAAAGGAGGTATTTAAAATGAAAGTAAGACCTTCAGTAAAACCTATTTGCGAGAAGTGCAAGATCATTAAACGTAAAGGCAGAATCATGGTTATCTGCGAAAACCCTAAGCACAAGCAGCGTCAGGGTTAATCCGAGTAATGCATTAATGGAGGTGCAATTATAATATGGCAAGAATAGCCGGTGTTGACCTTCCCAAGAATAAGAGAATCGAGATCGGTCTCACTTATATCTACGGAATCGGTCGTCAGACTGCAACTAACATCCTCGCTGCAACAGGCGTTGATCCTGACGTAAGAGTTAAGGACCTCGCTGAAGAGGACGTTGCTAAGCTTCGTGACTATATCGACGCAAACTATACCGTTGAGGGTGACCTTCGCCGTGAAGTAGCTCTTAACATCAAGAGACTCGTTGAAATAGGCTGTTACAGAGGCGTTCGTCACAGAAAGGGACTCCCCGTAAGAGGTCAGAGAACCAAGACAAACGCAAGAACCCGCAAGGGCCCTGTAAAGACTATCGCTAACAAGAAGAAGTAAGGAGGTTATGAGCTTTGGCACAGCAGAAGGGTAAAAAGGTTACTACCGTCAGAAGACGTAGAGAACGCAAGAATATCGAAAGCGGCGCAGTTCATATTCAGTCCACTTTCAATAATACGATCGTAACGATCACAGATACAGCCGGTAACGCAATCTCATGGGCAAGCGCTGGCGAGCTCGGCTTCAGAGGTTCAAAGAAGTCAACTCCTTTCGCAGCACAGACAGCTGCTGAAACAGCTGCAAAGGCTGCTATGGAGCACGGCCTCAAGAACGTTGAAGTATACGTAAAGGGACCGGGTGCAGGTCGTGAGGCTGCTATCAGAGCACTTCAGACAGTTGGTCTTGAGGTAAAGATGATCAAGGACGTTACACCTATTCCTCACAATGGATGCCGTCCGCCTAAGAGACGTCGCGTCTAATCATATCGGAGGTGTTTTTAAATGGCAGTTCAGAAAGAACCTATTCTTAAAAAGTGCAGATATCTGGGCATCAGCCCCGCTGTTATGGGCGTTTCCAAGAAGGAATCCATCCGTTTCAAGAACGCTAACAACAGAAAGAAGATCTCTGAATATGGTCTTCAGCTCAAGGAAAAGCAGAAGCTGAAGTTCATCTACGGCGTTCTTGAGAAGCAGTTCCACCACTACTTCGAGCTCGCTGAGAAGATGGAAGGCAAGGCCGGTGATAACCTCATCACTTGCCTCGAATCAAGACTCGACAGCGTTGTTTACAGAATGGGCCTTGCTCTCACAAGACGTGAGGCAAGACAGCTTGTTGTTCACAGCCACTATACAGTAAACGGCAAGAAAGTAAACATTCCTTCCTACCGCGTAAAGGTCGGAGACGTTATCGCTCTCCGCGAAAAAGACAGAACCTCTGACAAGTTCAAGGCTACTGTTGAAGAAACTAAGGACAGACTCGTTCCTATGTGGCTCACAGCTAATAAGGACGAATTTTCAGCAACAGTAAATCGTCTTCCCTCAGCTGAGGATATTGATTACGAGGTTGCTACACACCTTATCGTCGAGCTGTACTCCAAGTAATAAGTTGCTTGTTTCATCAGAACTCGAAATCAACAGTAAATTTGAAATAGGAGGGTTTTTATGCTGGAAAAAATTAATAAGCCTGATATTGACATTGTCGAGCTTAAAAGCGACGGCAAATACGGCAAATTCGTTTTAGCACCGCTTGAGCGTGGATACGGTATCACACTTGGAAACAGCCTCAGACGTGTGCTGCTCTCCTCACTTCCGGGTGTGGCTGTTACCTCAGTAAAGCTTTCGGGCAAGGACGGTACAGTACACCATGAGCTTTCAACAATCCCCGGCGTGAAAGAGGATGTAACAGAGATCATCCTCAGCATCAAGGGACTTACTGCTAAGCTCTACGGAGAAGGCCCCAAAACGGTCTATATAGAGGCAGAGGGCGAATGCGAAATTACCGCAGGCGATATAAAAACCGACTCTGAGGTAAATATACTCGATCCCGGTATGCACATCGCTACACTGGGTAAGGACGCTAAGCTTTACATGGAGATCACTATCGACAGAGGCAGAGGCTATGTTTCCGCAGAAAGAAACAAGAAGCAGATAAACCTCCCCGTAGATGTGATCGCCGTAGACAGCATCTATACTCCTGTTCTGAAGGTAAATTATACCGTGGAGGATACCCGACTCGGTCAGGTCACCGACTACGATAAGCTCACTATGGAGGTATGGACAGACGGTACAGTCTCCGCTAAGGAGGCTCTCTCTCAGGCAGCTAACCTGCTTGGCGAGCACCTTAAGCTGTTCATCGACCTCTCAGAAGAGGCCGGTCTGGCTGAAGTCCTCGTAGAAAAGGACGAAAAGGGTAAGGAGAAGATCCTTGAGATGACTATTGAGGATCTCGATCTTTCGGTACGTTCATTCAACTGTCTGAAGCGTGCCGGAATCAATACCGTGGACGACTTGATAAACAAGTCTGAGGAAGAAATGATGAAGGTTAGAAACCTTGGAAAGAAATCCTTCGACGAGGTCAAGGAGAAGCTCCAGTCACTGGGCTTCGACCTCAGCTCGGAAGAGGAATAATAACCACTATACTAAAAGGAGTGAATTACAATGCCGGGTACAAGAAAGCTGGGCAGAACAACTGACCATAGAAAGGCTATGCTCAGAGGCATGGTAACTTTCCTTCTTGAAAACGGTCAGATCGAAACGACTGTTACAAGAGCAAAGGAAGTTCGTGCTGTTGCAGAAAAAATGATCACTATCGGTAAAAATGATGATCTGCACTCCAAGCGTCAGGTATTAGCATACGTAACAAAGGAGTCCGTAGCGAAGAAGCTCTTCGACGAGATCTCACCCAAGTACGCTGACAGAAACGGCGGATATACACAGATCGTGAAGATCGGTCCCCGTCGCGGAGACGCTGCTGAAATGGCTATCATCAAGCTCGTTTGATCGCAGATATAAAAATGATACCCGTTCCATTCGGAACGGGTATTTTTGTTCTGTTGTAGGGGACGGCATTCTCGACGTCCCGGAATCATAAAAAGGGCGGACATCATGTCCGCCCTGATCGTTATTTATCTGTTTCCGCCAATATTGTTGTTCGGTCTCATCATATCGCCGGCGTTGCCGAGTGCGGGACCATTGGGAGTGATGCTGCTTGTGAGCTTGCCCTTGACGGTCTTGATGCTCTGGAGGTTGCGTGCGTAGTGAGTCTCGGTATCGTTGAGCATTCTTGCAACAGAGGTTATAGCGTTCTGCTGGAGGTTCTTTGCGGCAGCCTGAGCCTTTGTGAGCATATCAACAGCTTTTTTCTTAGCCTCGGTGACGATAGCCTCGCGGGAAACTATCTGAGCGGCTCTTTCCTCAGCCTTGCGGATGATAGTTTCGGCGTTGAGCTTAGCCTCGTTGAGGATACGCTGACAGTCGAATTCAATTTTCTTTGCTTCCTTGAGTTCGTGGGGCATATTGAGACGGACGTCGTTGATAAGTTCTCTCATGCGTTCGCCGTCGATCACCTTTTTGTGGGAAACGAAGGGTACAGAGGACGCCTTATCGAGAAGCTCGTCCATTTCTTCAAGGATTTCGTCGATGCTCATAGTAAATTACCTCTCTTTAATAAGTCTTTGTTTTATATCATCAAGAATGGCTTCGGGGACGAAGTGACTGATGTCGCCGCCGAAGTAAGCGATCTGTTTTACCACGCTTGAACTGAGATACATATTTTCGGACGCTGTTGTGAGGAACACTGTTTCAGCGCCGGAGTAAAGCTTTTTATTAGCCAGAGCCATCTGGAATTCATACTCGAAATCGCTGACGGCGCGGAGACCTTTCACGATAGCGATAGCGCCCACGTTTCTGACGTAGTCGGCGAGGAGCCCGTCGAGGATGTCGATAACGACGTTATCGAGGTTCTTGGTAACGGTCTCGATCATAAGCATACGCTCGGTAGCGGTGAAGCTTGGCTGTCCTTTTCCGGCGTTACGGGAAATAAGGACGATGACCTTATCGAAGAGCCGTGAAGCGCGGGTGATTATGTCAAGATGACCGAGGGTAACGGGATCAAAGCTTCCTGGGCAAACTGCGATTCTTCTCATGATTCCAAAGCCTCCTCATTGTCGCTGGCGGAAGGACGGCAGAAGATAGAGACGCAGATCTTTCCGTAGTGGTAGGTCTTGCGGAGGGAGAGTCCCTCAGGTGCAGGAGGTTCGCCGGCTTCCTTTTCGTATTCACAGATGATACAGCCGTCGTCGGCGAGTTTTTTTGCCGAGAGGGGCAGCAGCCGTTCGATATGACCGTATCTGTAAGGGGGATCGAGGATGATGATATTGAATTTCTGACCGGTAAGGCGGATATAGTCATAGCTGTCGCGGGTTATGACCTCAGCGAATCTGCCGAGACCGGTATTGCGGAGGTTCTCGTTCACGCAGCTTATAGAGCGCGGCGAGCTGTCCACGAAAACGGCGCGTTTAGCGCCTCTGCTGAGGGCTTCGATGCCCATCTGACCGCTTCCGGCGAAGAGGTCGAGAACGTAGGCGTCTTCCAGCTGGAACTGGATAGCCGAGAAAATGCCCTCTTTGACCTTATCGGAGGTAGGGCGGACGTCGAGGCCTTCCGGTGCGGTGAGGCACCTGCCCCGGGCGATACCAGTAATAACTCTCATTTAAAAAATCTCCTGTATGAAAGCCGTCTGTGTGACGGCGAAAAAACAATGGTGCAGCGATAGATACACAAGTATATTATAGCTTATTTCCGGTGTTTTGTCTATAATTTTCTTAAAGATAGGCGATTTCACACAAAAAAAGCGCTGCTGATTTGTGTATTATTATACATTGCGGAAATGAGCGGCTAAGAATAGGGAAAGTTCTTTGATAGTTTCGCTGTCAGAAAATGAAATATTTTTGAGTAATTCAGTTAAATTGTATAAATGTGATTGACATTTTGTTTGCTTTGCGTTATAATAATATTAATATTTATATTACATATGAAAAGAGGTAACTTTAATATGGCAATGGAAAAAAATCTGAAGGTCCTTATTGTGGACGACGATAAGAATATCTGCGACCTCCTCAGGTTATATCTTGAAAAAGACGGCTACGGAGTTATCCTCTCCCACGACGGCGAGGAGGCGGTTGTTAAATTCAACGCTCTCAAGCCCGATATGGTGCTTCTCGACATAATGCTGCCCGGTATCGACGGCTGGCAGGTATGCCGTGAGATAAGAAAAAAGTCCAACGTTCCGATAATAATGATAACAGCCAAGGGCGAGACTATCGACAAGGTCATCGGTCTCGAACTCGGTGCTGATGACTATATCGTAAAGCCCTTCGACGCAAAGGAAGTCATCGCACGTATCAACGCAGTTACACGCCGCGTTGTGACAGCCAATGCAGAGCCTGAGACAAAGGAAGTCCACTATGATAAGCTCTCCGTGAACATGACTCGCTATGAGCTGAAGGTCAACGGCAAGACCATTGACACTCCTCCAAAGGAGCTGGAGCTGCTGTTCTACCTTGCCTCTAATCCCAACCGCGTTTACACCCGCGACCAGCTTCTGGATGAGGTCTGGGGATTTGAGTATTACGGTGATTCACGTACTATTGACGTGCATATCAAGCGTCTCCGCGAAAAGCTCGAGGGCATTTCCGAGAAATGGGCGCTGAAAACGGTCTGGGGAGTTGGCTATAAATTCGAGGCTGAGGAAGAGGAATAAGCTCTGCCCGGCGTTAAGACGTTTAACGAGGGGGACTTCTTGTCCCCCTTTTCTGTTCATACAGCAAAAATAAATGCGAGGTGATCTCCGGTGAACAACAGCAAAAAAAGCTCGTATTCCAAGCTTTTCCGATTTTTCCATATAATCCTCATATCCGTGCTGGTAATAGTGGGAGTGCTCTTTGTTACCATAAGCATGGTGTTTTATAGGAGCAATAAGCTGGAGGAGCTTCAGGATACCGGCGACCTGTTCATAAACTGCATCAAGGAGGAGTACAAGCGCAGCGGAAATATAACAAGTCCCGATATGTATGCCCTCCACGCCGCACTGAAAAAGGAAAAGAAGATAGAGGCATATATCTACGACTCCGAGGGCAACTGCCTTGTGTCCCCGGCGGACTATGAGCTTGAGCTCTCCGGCGGAAAATTCTTCATGACGAACGAGGAAAAGCGCGGCGAGCCCGAACCTCTTTCCGAGAGCATGAAGAACAAGCTGGAAAAAGACAGCTATCTTGAATTGGATAAGAAAGCCTATTCTGTCAACGAGCCGCGACTGGTCTACGGAAAGCGAGCCTTCCTCAAGACCGGCGATTCCGAGATACCCATAAGGATGTACGCAGTATTCTACGGCATGACTGACAGCATAAACGCCTTCGCCCTGAAGACGTCGCTGCTGTATATAGGCTTTGCCGCAGTAGCGATAGCTGCCAGCTATTTCATAATGAAAAGGCGCATACGCAAGTATGAGATATACGAGAATGATTTCCTCCGCGTGGTGGAGATGTACGCCAAGGGCAATTTCTCCGAACAGATAAGCACCGAGGCTGACGGCGTTGTAAAGGACATCGCCGAGTACGTCAACGCTCTTGCTGCTGATGTGGAGAACAGCGAGGATACCAGCAAGACCTTCATCGCCAACGTGTCCCATGAGCTCCGCACTCCTATCACCACCATAGGCGGCTTCGTGGACGGTATCCTCGACGGTACTATCCCCAAGACCAAGCAGAACGAGTACCTCTCCATAGCTTCCAAGGAGATACGCCGCCTGAAAATACTCATCACCTCAATGCTTAATATGTCCAAATTCGAGTCCGGCACCATGTCGCCCAATTTCAGGGAAGCCAACATCACCGACCTTGTTGTGCAGACGGTGCTGATGTTTGAGAAGAAGATAGAGGCTAAGAATGTAGAGGTGGAAGGACTTGACAGCGGAAGGCTCAGCGTCATAATCGACGTTGACCTCATGCAGCAGGTCATCTACAACCTTGTGGAGAATGCCGTGAAGTTCATCGACGAGGGCGGACTTCTCACGTTCCGCTTCGAGAGAACGGACGAATGGAACGAGATAAGCATAAGGAATACCGGCGACGGACTCACCGAGGAGGAGATACAGCAGGTATTCGACCGCTTCTATAAGACCGATTCCTCAAGAGGAAAGGATACCACCGGTCTCGGACTGGGACTTTCCATATCAAGAAAGATAGTACACCTTCACAAGGGACATATAGTGGTAAAGAGCGTCTACGGAGAGTACACTGAGTTCATCATCCAGCTGCCGCTCAACAGAAGATCAGCCCAGTAAGAAAGGAAAATACATGGACGAGAAAGACAACAATCCATTCAGCAGTTCCGGCAGTTTCACCGGCGGGAGCGGCAATGCTCCGGGACAGGATCCAAAGCCGGCAGAGGGCGCTCCTCAGCAGAACTACGGTCAGCCGCAGCAGCAGTACGGCGGAGAGCCCTATCTCAGACGTGAGATACCTCCGGAGTATTTTGAGCCTCCCAAGGCGGTAAGACAGTACGACGATTTCATGTACCAGCCCATAGGCTTCGAGGAGCTTGAAAAGCAGCAGGGAGACGCTTCCGGCACCGAGGGTGCTCCCCGGCGCACAAAGGGAGAAAGAGCAGCAGTGATACTGTTTGCCCTGCTGATAGCTGTATCGGCACTGCTGGCGATATTCGGCATAGCAAGGGACGTCTACAACAGCGGCGACGCCGTGAGAAGGATAGAGAACGCTCATCAGGTGGTGCTCTACCGCCATTCAAAGCCGGCAGGTGCCAACGACATGGAAAACTTCGTGGACGAAAACGGCAGATATACCATTGAGGGAGCGGCTGCCTGCGTGATAGATTCTGTGGTGGAGATATACACCTATGCGGATATATCCCATAACAGCTTTCTCGGCTCCGGCTCGGGAATAATCATCTCCGAGGACGGATACATCGTCACCAATGCCCATGTGCTTCAGGCGGACGGCTATCATACCGTCACTACCTACGCCGGAAATACCTACGATGCGAAGGTCGTTGGCAGGGACGTAAAGACCGACATCGCTGTGATAAAGATAAACGATTCCAAGTTCAGCAACGCTAAGCTGAAGCCAGCGGAGCTGGGAAATTCCGATGAGACCATCGTGGGCGAGCAGGTCATAGCCGTTGGAAATCCTGCGGGACTTTCATTCTCGGTCACTGACGGCATAGTGTCCCATATAGGAAGAAAGGTCCGGGGCGACAACGATACCGGTTTCAAAATGGAGTGCATACAGACCAACGCCCAGATAAGCCCTGGAAATTCCGGAGGCGCTTTGGTGAATATGTACGGTCAGGTGATAGGAATCACCTCCTCAAAGCTGGTGAGCAGCACTCTTGAGGGCCTGGGCTTTGCAATAACCATAAACGAGGCTCTGCCCATAATAAACGAGCTCATCGAAAAGGGCTACGTTGACGGCAGATTCCGTATAGGAGTGAGCCTGCTGGATATGTCCACAGCTTCGAGGATAGCCATGATAGAGCAGTATCTCGGCTATTCGCTGCCGGAGGACTTCAGGGGCATATACGTGGCAAAGATAATGGACGACTCCGACATCAAGAACACAGAGCTCAAGGAGGGCGACTTCATCACCGAGGTGAACGGAAAAGCCGTTTCCCGCTATACTGACTTCTACGACGTCATAAGCAGTCAGTACGGCGCAGGAGATACCGTGCCTGCCACCTGTGCTCACGTTGACAAGAACGGCGTGATAAGCTACTATCAGATAAAGTTCAAGCTCCTTGAGGATACCTCCGGAAACTTCTGAGGTCAGTCTCTCAGAGAGCGCGGACGCTTTGAATTAACACCGGATACTCCTCCTGCTGCGCCGGAAACGGCAAGCAGGAGGAGCTTTTTTATGCCGGTGAGCCTGCCTGTCCAGAGCAGACCAGCCGCTGAGAATGCCAGCCATACCGCAGCACCGCACAGGAGCCCCTCAGCGAGTCCTTTCCGGCGGCGGTGCTTGCCGAGAACAAAGCCTCCGGTGAAGCTTCCGGAAGCGCAGGAGAGCACAGCGAACCACGGCATAAGTCTGAGGTAGTCCATAAAGAGGTATATGAAAAGTGAGAAAAAGAGTCCACAGACAAGGCTGAAAAGGATACTTAAAAGAGCCGCGGCAGCGATGCCCGACGGCGAGTGTGACCATAAGCTGTTACGGTGCCTGTGCATGAAAAAACCTCCGCAGTAGAATCTATATCCGATTCTATGCGGAGGCTTATAGTTTTATGCGGTCCGGGCTCAGTCGTTCTGCTCTGAGTCCTTGTCTTTCTTGGACTTCTTTTCTTCCTTGGGTTCGTCGTCGGAGAGCTTGGCAGCTGCAAGGCCTGCGCCTTCAGCCTTCTTGGAAGAAGCGGCAGCCTTAGCCTCCTTCATACGCTCAAGAGCGCTGGTATTCTCGGTGATAGCCCATGTCTTGATTCTGAGCTTCTGTCTTTCGCCGCCTGTCTCGATAACGACGGTGTCCTCGCCGGTGCGGACAACTATACCGACGATACCGCCGCCGGTAACGATCTCGTCGCCCACCTGGAGGCTGCTCTGCATTTCCTTCATTTCGCGCTCACGTTTTTTCTGGGGCTTGATAGCGATGAAGTAGAGGAGCAGGAACATAATGACGAGGGGGATAACGAGTGAAAGGAGAGCGCTTCCGGTGGAGCCGGACTGTTTAGCAGCCTCTGTTGCGGGCTCAGCGTCCTCAGCGAAGGCGGACATTGCGTTGAATGCTGCCAGAGAGGCGGTGAGAGCGGCTGCTGAAAGTGAAGCTATAAACTTTTTTGATCTCATAAAAAACTCCGTTCTGCATTAAGCGTGATTAAAATACAGAAAATATTATACCATATAGTGCAGGAAAATGCAAGCATTTTTTGATCGAAAGCATTAATAATTCAGAAACCTGAGCGATAGCAGACTGACTGCTCTGTACAAAACGGTCAGTGCTATCGCTCATGTAGTCTGTGTAGTGTCAGAAACGTCCTTTTCCCCATATAATGAGAACGGAAAGTTTTTTCTGCAAGCCGCTTCTGCGGCGGAATGGAGATCAATATGAACAAAAGATACAATATACTTATCGCCGGCGGAGATATGCGCCAGATCTACTGCGCCGAAAAGCTCTCCGGCGATCACGATACTTCCTTCATCGGTTTCGATGATGAATATATACCCGAAGGAATAGTCTCAGGCAGAGCCCCTGCGGACGCTGTCCATGTCTACGACTGCGCTGTGCTCCCGGTGATACCCTTTGACGAAAACGGTATGCTGAACACGCCCTGCTCTGCCGATAGGCTAAGCTGTGGTGATATAAGGCGCATGGTCAAGGAGGACGGCATCATCTTAGCCGGAAAGGCTGACGAAGCTCTCCGTGAGAGATTCCCCTTTGCCGAGATATACGATTATCTCAGCCGGGAGGAGCTCAGCCTGAAAAACGCAGTTTCCACAGCTGAGGGAGCGGTGCAGATAGCTCTTGAGGAGCTCCCTGTCACTCTTAACGGGTTGAGGGTGCTCATTGTGGGAATGGGCAGGATAGGAACTGCGCTTTCCGGCATACTCAGGGGCTTCGGAGCGGAGGTGGCTGCCGCTGTACGCAACGAAAGGGGCGTGGCGAAGGCGCGTATAGCCGGAGTCAGACCGGTGTATACCGGCGACATTACCGGCGACTGTGAGCTGGTGTTCAATACAGTGCCGGGAATGATATTCGATAAGTCCATGCTGGGGCGTTTCAGCCGCAATACCCTCTTCATAGACCTCGCCTCAAAGCCCGGCGGCATAGACCTGGCGGCTGCCGGCGAAATGGGCATACGTGTCATATGGGCGCTGGGACTTCCGGGCAAGACCGCTCCGGTGACCTCCGGGGAGATAATCGCGGAAACAGTGGCGGATATTCTTGCAGAAAGAGGTGAAAGGTCTTGAGCGATATAATAAAGGGTATGCGTATCGGCTATGCGGTGACAGGTTCGTTCTGCACATTCAGCCGGAGTTTTGTACAGGCGGAGATACTGGCTGGAATGGGTGCGGAGCTGATACCCATAATGTCCGGGAATGCCTCGACCATAGATACGCGGTTCGGGACGGCGGAGGAAAATCTCCGGCGGCTGAGAGAAATATGCGGCAGAGAGGTAATGACCACTGTCGCGGAGACTGAAGCTATCGGACCTAAAGGTCTCACCGACCTTATGGTGGTGGCGCCGTGTACCTCAAATACCGCGGCGAAGCTTGCCGGAGGAGTAACCGATACTGCGGTGACAATGGCGGTGAAGTCGCATCTCAGGAACGGCAGACCTGTGCTGCTTGCCATAGCCTCCAACGATTCGCTGCTGGGCTCAGCGAAGAATATCGGGGAGCTTTTCAACCGTAAGAACTACTATTTCGTGCCCATGTTGCAGGACGACATCCAGAAGAAACCGGCATCGCTGGTAGCGGAATTCTCCATGATACCGGAGGCTGTTGAGGCAGCCATGAAGGGGATACAGCTCAGACCTATAATCATCAGCCGGCAGTGAAACGCGATTGACAAGGAACCGGATATATGGTATATTTATAGCATAGGAATTATTATGGGGTGGAAATATGGAAAATAATGGTGAAAGAAAAGGTGCCGGCAGGGACGTTACCTATCCGAAGCTTTTCTGGCTTTTTATGATAGGAAGTCTCATAGGCGTAGTCATTGAGGGAGTATGGTACTACTTCAGGCACGACCACTGGGAGACTCACGTTGTTTCGGTGTGGGGACCGTTCTGCATAATCTACGGTATAGGAGCGGCTGTATTTTACGCTGCCAACTGTGCTATGCGCGGCAGGAACATTTTTGACAGGTTCGCAATGTTCGCGGTGGTAGGCACGGCGGTGGAGCTGGCGTGCGGACTGGCACTGAAGTACATCCTGAACATGAAGGCGTGGGACTATACTGATTATCCTATGGATTTCATGGGACTCATATGTGTAAAAATGGTAGTGATATGGGGAATAGTCGGGCTGCTGTTCGGACTGCTGATGAAGCCTATCGAGAGGGTGTTCAGGCGTATGGACGGCGTTATGTGGAGCATAGTCTGTGTGGTGCTGACGGTATTCATGGCGGCGAATCTCACGCTTACAGGGATATGTCTGCTGCGGTGGGCTGACCGGCACAGAGGCAAAGAGCCGTCCAACAGCTTTACCGAATGGGTGGACAAAAAGTACGATGATGAATATATGTCAGAGCGCTTCTGTGAATGGCGCTTTTTAGATTAGATACAGTTAAGGACTGCGTGAGCGGTCCTTATTTTTTCGGCATGAGCATCGGAAATGCTTCCTACGTAGGGGACGGCGTCCTCGACGTCCCACAAATGCCATTTTTGTCGCCTAACGGCGAAGGGGTGTCGGGTGACTCCCTGCGATGCAGGGAGATGTCAGTTCCGCTGACAGAGGGCACGGGCAGCCGTTAGCTGCGCCGTCCCCTACAAATCCTATGCATTTTTGTTATTGTGGATGCCATCAGCCAGCCTCCTTGACAAAAACGCCGGTTCATGGTATAATCAGACTGTACAAATTTCAACCGATAACGGAGGAATATCCTATGAATAATACTCTAAAGAATTTCGCAGATTATCTTACCCAGAACAATCTCAAGTACAGCACCGACGACGATAACGAGGACGTTATCTGGTTCATCGCAAAGCTCCCCAATAACGAGGCAGTACCGCTCTTCTACCTGAATTATAACGAGGAGAACGGCTCACTTGTGATAATGGCGAGCCGCATAGTCAAGTTCGGCAGCGTTAATCTTGAACTCATGAAGGCAGTGAACGCGTTCAATTCCGATCCTTCCACCTTCAACTGCAAGGCTTTCATTGACAACACCGGCGAATTTGTTGTGAACAACAGCAGCTTTGTACGCAACGATGAAAATGCCAACGATATGATACTTTCACTTGTGGACATAACGGTAGCCTCGCTGAGCAAGCATTATGACGATATTGTGAACACAATTGAAGAATCTATGAACGAATCTCCCGAAAAATAAGAAAAAACGAACGCTCCGGGGATAAACTTACTGTATAATTACTGCGTGTATAACTTCCTTTGTACAATACGTAGAAAATCCTTGTATAAACTGACAAATTGCGGAAAATCCCCTTTACTTTTCCATAAGTGTGTGCTATATTTAATGTAGGAAATAATTTGAAGAAGAGCTGGTAAATACAAAGTAATACAATTTGTAATATAAGCTCTTTCTTTTCCGTTTCATTAAGGAGGTGTACACTGTGAAAGCTATGGTCAACATTCCAAGAAGACTCGTTTCCGTCATAACAACCGCTGCAATTGCAGTGTGCTGTATATTTGTCAGCTTTGTTTCGACTGCGAGTGCCGATAAGTCCGATGCCGATTACAAGGATATGGCGTTCCGAATGGGCGTGCTCGTAAACGAGTACCGCGCAAAGAACGGTCTCAAGCCGCTGTACATGATACCCTACCTCAATGATAAGGCGTATGAGCGTGCAAGAGAAATAATGTACAATTTATCCCATACCCGTCCCGGCGGAGATAAATACTCCACTATCATCGACTACAACCTTATCCACTGCACCAAGACCGGCGAGAATATAGCCGCAGGCTATGAGTCACCGGAGGTCACACTTGAACAGTGGATAGAGTCATCTATTCATAACAAGCTTCTGCTCTCACCGGAATTTACACACATGGGCATAGGCGTATCCTATGAGCCTAACAGTGAGTACGGCTGGTACTGGGACAACCTCTTCATTACTATGAACGAGGAATTCGGCGGACAGTATATCCCGCTCAGAAACGACGTTATCCCCGCTTCAGAGGGCGATATTTCCGGAGACAGCAGCATCAATTCCTTCGATTACCTTATGGTGTGCAAATACTACCTCTCAAAGAGCGATAACCTTAACGCTCTCCAGATAGTAAATGCGGACGTAATGCAGGACGGAGAGATAAATGTCTGCGATATGCTGGCGATGAGATCGTATATCCTCGGAATGGTGGAGTCACTGCCGATAACGCAGGAAGAATATTCAGCTTTGCTTGAAGCAAGACGTGCTAATCAGGTGACAGCTGCTCCCGATGAGGAGGAAACAACCGCTCCCGATGAGCAGGAGACCGCTGTGGCAGAAGAAACAGAGATCACTACGGAAGCAGAGTCCGAACCCGGACATGGCTCCGTTACCCCTGAGGAAGCTCTGACAGAGCAGGGCGAAGTACCTGCGCCGGAGTTTCCCGAAACAAACACCGAAGCATAATAAAGGTCAGAAAATAAAGGTGTGTTCAGAACGAGGACGGTCGCGATAGGCGGCCGTCCTTATTTTTGCTCAAATCGAGGTGCAATTTTCCACACAACGTTGAATTAATTGTGCATGATTACAATTTTTGTGAAAGTTTGAAGAATACTCTTGATTTATTGTAAAAAGGTGGTAAAATAATATTAGCACTCAGAGAAAGAGAGTGCTAATGATTGAACGATAATTTTTTTCAGGAGGTATATATTATGACTATCAAACCCTTACAAGACAGAGTTGTTGTTAAAATGGTAGAGGCTGAAGAGACCACAAAGAGCGGCATCATCCTCTCCGGTTCAGCTAAGGAAAAGCCCGAGGTTGCCGAGGTCGTAGAGGTAGGTCCCGGAACTTCTGATGTTAAAATGGAGGTAAAGAAGGGCGATAAGGTGCTCATCTCCAAGTATTCCGGCACAAACGTAAAGCTTGAGGGCAATGAATACATCATCGTAAAGATGGAAGACATCCTCGCAATAGTTAAGTAATTCGGAATTACGAATTCCGCATTCTTCAATTTATTTTCATATATAAAGGAGTTAATTGTTATGGCTAAGGATATAAAGTACGGTGCAGACGCAAGAAACGCACTTCAGGCAGGTATCGACAAGCTCGCTGATACCGTAAGGATAACTATGGGACCTAAGGGCAGAAATGTCGTTCTCGACAAGAAGTTCGGCGCTCCCCTCATCACCAACGACGGCGTTACTATCGCCAAGGACATCGAGCTTGAGGACGCTTTCGAGAACATGGGCGCTCAGCTCGTTAAGGAAGTTGCTACAAAGACAAACGATGCTGCCGGCGACGGTACAACAACAGCTACCCTCCTTGCTCAGACTATTGTCCGCGAGGGTATGAAGAACATCGCAGCAGGAGCTAATCCTATGGTACTCAAGAAGGGTATCGCAAAGGCTGTTGACGCTGCTGTAAAGTCTATCGTTGACAATTCAAAGGCAGTTGCTGGCTCTGAGGACATCGCAAGAGTCGGCACAGTTTCCTCCGCTGACGAGAATGTGGGCAAGCTCATCGCTGAGGCTATGGAGAAGGTAACCTCCGACGGCGTTATCACTATCGAGGAGAGCAAGACCGCTGAGACTTACAGCGAGGTAGTTGAGGGTATGCAGTTCGACCGCGGCTACATCTCTCCCTACATGATCACAGACGCAGACAAGATGGAGGCTGTTTACGACGACGCCTACATCCTTATCACAGATAAGAAGATAAGCTCCATTCAGGAGATACTTCCCCTTCTCGAGCAGATCGTAAAAATGGGCAAGAAGCTCGTTATCATCGCTGAGGACGTAGAGGGCGAGGCTCTTACAACTATCATCCTCAACAACCTCAGAGGCACATTCAAGGTTGCCGCTGTAAAGGCTCCCGGCTTCGGCGACAGACGCAAGGAAATGCTCAAGGACATCGCTGTTCTTACAGGCGGCGAGGTGATTTCCTCCGAGCTCGGACTTGAACTCAGCGAGACACAGATCGCTCAGCTCGGTCAGGCAAAGCAGGTAGTTATCCAGAAGGAGAATACTATCATCGTTGACGGCGCAGGCAACAAGAAGGACATCAAGGCAAGAGTCGCTCAGATTAGAGCATCTATCGAGACAACTACCTCAGATTTCGACCGCGAGAAGCTTCAGGAGAGACTTGCTAAGCTGGCAGGCGGCGTTGCAGTTATCAAGGTCGGCGCTGCTACCGAGATAGAGATGAAGGAGAAGAAGCTCCGTATCGAGGACGCTCTCGCAGCTACAAAGGCTGCTGTTGAGGAGGGTATCGTTGCAGGCGGCGGTACTGCCTACATCAACGCTATCCCCGCAGTTGCAAAGCTCGTTCCCACACTTGAGGGCGACGAGAAGACCGGTGCAAAGATAATCCTCAAGGCACTTGAGGCTCCTGTACGCCAGATCGCAGAGAACGCAGGTCTTGAGGGCAGCGTTATCGTTGACAAGATAGTACGTTCACGCAAGCTTGGCTACGGCTTCGATGCTTACAACGAGGTATACACAGATATGATACCTGCCGGAATCGTTGATCCTACCAAGGTAACACGTTCCGCACTCCAGAACGCTGCTTCCGTAGCTTCAATGGTGCTCACAACTGAGAGCCTTGTAGCTGACATCAAGGAGGACACACCTGCCGCTCCTGCAATGCCCGCAGGCGGAATGTACTAAGCAGCCGAAGGTTGCGCCCTCCACGTTGCCGCTCGTAAACTCGCTCACTCCGTACTGAAGGTTTTGTCTGCTTTCGCTCACGGAAGTATCAATGAACGGCTGCTGTGGAAAAATATAACAATAACAAAGGCGAGCTCGAATCATTCGGGTTCGCCTTTTATTTGTAGGGGCTGCCTTTGGCAGTCCATCGCCGTAAGGTGAAATAATCGAATTGCTTTTAATTACGCATTACGAATTATGAATCATCCGCCAGAGCTCCTGAGCAGTTTCGGGACTGACTCCGGCTGTGACCGCCAGCTCCTCTGGAGTCGCCTGAAGGAGGTTCGCCTGAGTCTTGAACCTCATAAGGAGCTTTGCGGCTTTTTTCTCGCCTATGCCTTTGACAGTGAGCAGCTCTGAGGCGTAGGTCTTTTTCTTATGCTTTGAGTGCATGAACTGCACGGAATAGCGGTGTACCTCGTCCTGAATGCGCGTCACGAGGTCGAAAGCGGCTTTGAGCCCGTTTATCTGAATTTCGCCGCCGCTGGTAGCGATAGCGCGGGTGCGGTGCTTGCTGTCCTTGACCATGCCGAAGAGTGGTATAGAGAGTCCCAGCTCCCGGAGGAGGGGAGCAACGGCGGCGACGTGACCTTTGCCGCCGTCGAGGAGGATGAGGTCGGGTGTGCGTGTGAAGAACTCGTCGCCCTCCTGAGAGACGATGTGCATGAGGCGGCGTTTCAGCACCTCGCGCATACTGCCGTAGTCGTTCTGGAGCTCCTGTTCCTTGACGGTGAAGCGCTTGTAGGCTTTTTTGAGCGGTCTGCCGTCCTCGAAGACCACCATGCCGGCGACCATTGATTCTGAGGAGAGGTTAGATATATCGTAAGCCTCGATGTACTTGGGGGGCTTGGGCAGTCCGAGGCTTTTTCCCAGTTCCTCCAGCGCGATGACCTCTCTGCCGGTGCGGTCACTGCGGAGAGCAGCGTATTCGGCGCTGTTGTTTCTGGCGAGGCGGAGCAGATCAAGGAATTTTCCCTTCTGGGGAACGTGTATCCTCACTTTTCTGCCGGACTGCTCCTCAAGAAGCTGTTCAATGAGCTGGGAATCCTCGGGCAAATGGTCGGCGATGACGACCTTGGGGATGTCCTCTCTGCGGTGGTAATACTGCTCCATGAACTGACCGAGAACGTCCTCGCCGGAGCGTTCAAGCTCGAAAACAGCCTTGTCGCTGAGTCTGTCGCCGCGGTACATGAGCACGGATACGAAAATGTCACCGTAGGATTCAGCGATACCGATAACGTCTGCGGAGCCAACGCCGCTGTTCATCATCTTCTGCTTCTCTGAGGCTCTTTTCACGGCGTTTATGCGGTCGCGGAGGACGGCTGCCTTTTCGAAATCGAGGGCTTCGGCAGCATCATTCATTTCCTTTTCCATGCGCTCAACGGAGCCTGCACTGCCGCTGCGTATGAAGTCCACAGCCTGTTCCACAGCGGAAAGGTAGTCCTCCTTGGACACCTTGCCCCGGCAGACTCCCATGCACTGTTTTATGTGGTAGTTCAAGCAGGGACGCCCCTTGCCGATGTCCTGCGGGAACTTCTTCCGGCAGGTGGGCAGCATGAACACCCGGTTAGCCTCGTTAACAGCCTCTCTTGTGATGAAGCTGCTGGTGTAGGGGCCGATGTATTCGCCGGGCTGCTTGGTATTTTTTTCGCTGGTTATGCGAGGGTATTCGCCGTCGGAGATACGGATATAGTGGTAGCCCTTGTCGTCCTTGAGGAGGATGTTGTACTTGGGCTTATGCTGTTTAATTAGGCTGCATTCCAGCACCAGAGCCTCGAATTCGCTGTCCACCACGATATAGTCGTAGTCGTTGACGTTGGAGACCATAGCCGCCACCTTTGGGGTATGGTCTGGGTTTTCGCGGAAGTAGCTGGTAACCCGGTTTTTGAGGTTTTTTGCCTTGCCGATGTAGATTATAGCGCCCTCGCGGTTTTTCATGATATAGACTCCGGGAGAAGTAGTGAGCTTAGCAGTTTTTTCTCGGAGATAGGGGAGTCTTGGATTCATTGTTCACCTCAGTCCGGAATGGGACCGTCCTCCGCGACAACATAGCCGCTGTTTGCATCTAAGAAGGTCTCGTCGGGGTAGTTTCCGCGTTTCAGCTTGATGTCCCATACAAGGGATACGCCTCTGTCGCTGCTGATAATGAGGAGCTCCGGCTCGTCCCGCAGCTCGCAGCTATATTTTTCCTTTGCTTTGCCGGAAGCCTCCTCAGCGGAGAGCTTTGGCTTGGTCTCCACATTTATGCCGTCCACGAAGCGGTTGAGCAGACGGGTGGTATTGCCTTCGGAGTCCACTGATATGGCAACGGAGCCGTCCCTTACGGGGATGTCCTTGTAATACTGGTCGAACACATAGATGAAGCCGGGATTGCCGGTATTGACAACTTTCAGCTTCAGCTCGTTTTCGGGATCGGAGCAGCCGATAATATCCGCAAGCTCGCACAAGACATCCACGGCATCGCTGTTCCGGTGTATCTGGGTATTGCTGAGCTTGCCGTCTATCTGCATTATGCGTTTCTCGTTGTGGTAATATTCAATAACAGGAGCCTTTCCGCCGTTGAGCTCCGTGAGGTCGCTGACGGTCAGAGCTTTCACTGTTTTGCTGCTTTCTGAGCTGTTATTTGAGGAGCAGCCTGCAACGATGATACCGGCAGAAAGAGCGGCTGCAATAAGTGCTGGGATTCTAATCATGGGAAAAAACTCCTGTTGAAATATGGTCGGGGAATGCTTTTTAGTTTTGGTGGACTGCCAAAGGCAGACTTCTGAGCGGCTAACATTCGGGCTGTCGGGTGACTCCCTGCGGTGCAGGGAGATGTCAGCAAAGCTGACAGAGGGTACTGGAAGCCGTTAGCTGCGCCAGCCCTTACATTATCGGTGCCGTGAGCGACAACGTGGAAGGGTGCAGCGTCACGCTAACATGGAGAAATGTCCGTTTTGTAACAGTGCCATGAGCGATAGCAGACTATGACTATTGTACAGAGTAAGCGAGTGAAACAAGCGACAACGCGGAGGGTGCAGCGTCACGCTAACATGGAGAAATGTCCGTTTTGTAATAGTGCCGTGAGCGATAGCAGACTATGACTTCTGTACAGAGTAAGCGAGTGAAACAAGCGACAACGTGGAAGGGTGCAGCGTCACGCTAACATGGAGAAATGTCCGTTTTGTAATAGTGCCGTGAGCGATAGCAGACTATGACTTCTGTACAGAGTAAGCGAGTGAAACAAGCGACAACGTGGAAGGGTGCAGCGTCACGCTAACATGGAGAAATGTCTGTTTTGTAATAGTGCCGTGAGCGATAGCAGACTATGACTTCTGTACAGAGTAAGCGAGTGAAACAAGCGACAACGTGGAAGGGTGCAGCGTCACGCTGCTATTGGCGGTCAAAGTAGCTTTTGCCGCCGCTGGGACGGAAATAGGTGCGGATATAACCGTCCTTGGAGAGTATCACGAATTCATTGGTAGCCTCGATGTAGTAAACGCCGTCACCGTCCTCAGCCTCGTACTTGAACAGAGCGGATGGGTTATTGATAACGTCGCTGGCGCCTTTTTCGTACTCGGCGGCGGAGGCGTATCCGAAATCCTTTTTGAACTCGCTGCCGTGCTTTTCGTAGTGCTGGTTCAGGAGTTTTTTGCTTCTGAATTTATACTCCACATAGGAGCCGTCCTTGGGAGCGGTAGTTTTGGCGGCGGTAGTTACTGCTGCTGCGGTAGTGCGGACTGTTGTAGTACGGACCGTTGTGGTGGTACGGGCAGTAGTTGTGCGGACGGTGGTGGTAGTGCGTTTGGCAGTAGTTTTTTTAGTATGGGTAGTCTGGGCGGTGGTGGTGCGGATCGTCGCTGTGGTCTGGGAGGACTCTGCCGCGGATGTCGTACCCGAGGCAGTCCTGTTCTGGGACTGGGATGAGGAGGAGCTGCTGTTTCCGCAGCCTCCCAGCAGGAGAATCCCTGCTATGATTATCACTACAAGCAGTGCTGAAGCGGCAGCTGCTATCATCATTCTTTTATTTTTAACATTCATCGGTAGTACCTCCGTTGCAGGATGTTCCGCAGCGAGTGCGGCTGTTTGAATCAATTATACATTATTCCGGCGAAAATATCAATAGTGTACAGAATACTGTTATAATTGTGAACATTTTGTAAACTTTTCTGGATATTCAATGGCTTTCCGTTGAAAAAGCGCCGTTTTGTGCCCCTTTACAGGAGGACACTGCGGAGTCCTCCGGAATGGAGGAAACAATATGGTGATATATGCCAAGGGCAAGAATATCCCAACCTACGGCTTCGGTAACCTCTTTACACAGGGCGAGCACTTCGCCGATGTTATCTACTTCGTCGTGGACAGATTCTACTGCGGAAAGGATCTGACACAGTGTACCTTTGCCATACGAGGAGTTACCGAGGAGAACTGGGAGGTGGACGAGCTCCTTGTGCAGGAGGAGGTGCTGAATGATAAGATAAAGCTGAAATGGACGGTGGTGGACGGCTTCACCCACAACGCCGGAAAGCTGACTCTGGAGATAAGAGCCTCCAAGACTGTGGACGAGAGCAATTATACTATCATCAAGTACAATATGGCACCGGTGTACGTTAATCCCACGCCTGCGGGACGGAACGGCCCGCTCCCTGAGACTGCGGAACAGGCTGTGAGCGCGATAAACGAAGCCACGGGCATAGGACTTGAGACCATACGTCAGGAGATAGCCGATTTTGACCTTTCTCCCTACGAGGAGCAGCTGGCGGCAGCTACTGCGGCTGACCTTGTTCTGCTTCAGAACAAAATGGATGAATTCAACCTTGAGGAGGTGGAGGCTCGCCTCGACCAGATGGAGGAGGATACTGCCACATATCTGGCAAGACCGGAGGTAGTTGCCCTTACAAGGGCTCAGTACGAAGCCATAACGCCTAAAAGCAATTCGCTTTACGTGATAATAAGGGGGAATGATACATGAACGGGACAGGTACTCAGAATGATCCTTACATAATTACAACAGTAGCCGAGCTGTACTCTATGGCGTCAGCCGGCGGAGCGGGAGTATACTTTGCTCTCGGCAACGACCTTGATTTCAACGATACTCCCTATGCCGAGCATTTTCAGACTATCGAAATAAACGGCAGTTCTTTGGACGGCAGAGGTCATACCATACGCAACATTTACTACAACAGCCTTACGGACAGTGCTATCCTTTTCAAGATAACGCCCCATTCAAATGCTCTGACCGCCGTATCCGGCTTAAGGCTGGAAAACTGTCATCTTTACGGAAACGAGGTATACCTGTTCACTGCAAATGGTGAAGTCCGCCTTTCCGTTTACAACTGCGCGTTCATACTCAATGTCAGGCGCTATTCCACGAGCACTCCCAGTACGCAGAACTGTCTTATGCGTGCATCGGGATATGTTTCCATAACCAACGTGGAGCTTTGTACCTTTTCGATTCAGGGAACGTTCGTAAGGTGTCCTACATTTTTCAAGAGCCATGCCATAAAGCGCTGTCATATCCATTTGGAGCTCCAGTTAAGCAGGTATGTGACCTCCAGCCCGGAAAGTCTGAGTATTTTTTTAGAAAACTCTATCACTGATTCGTATGTTACGGGCTGGCTGAGCACCACCTCGACCTCAACGACCGGCGTAGCAGCCCTTGCCAACGGTATCACCGCTGTTAATTTTTACAGTGCGCTGGAGTATAATACCATACCCACGGTATGGTGGAAGGGCACGTTCAACACCTGCTGCTTCTACGACAGCGAGCTTGCCGGCAATACGGTCTTTGACAAGACCAGCACCTTCCTCGGACTCACCACGGCTCAGTGCAAGAACGTGGATTATCTTCAGTCCATAGGTTTTATAGTGGAGGGAACAGACTGATATGGGAATGCTCATAACTGCCGGCTTCAACGGCGGCTACCCTTATGTGCAGGGACTTCCGGAGGCTCAGCACTATCCGGACACTCCGCCGTATTTCCAGTTCTGTATGCGCTGCTCGCCGGACGTGAACAGAGGCTACCCCTTTCTGGCACAGCTGCCTCCCATGGGCATAAGAGCCGATATGCCGCCCTATCCGGAGTATATCATGCGCTTTATCGGGGAGGATTTCAACAGCGGCTATCCGCTGATAATGCAGCTCCACGGTATACAGGCGGTGAAATTCTCTGACCTTTATTTCGCGGACAAGAGAGTTTACGACATGAACTTTGAGGGCAGATACGTCTTCGAGGGCATATGCAACGGACAGAAGGTCTACGGCACCAGATACGAAAGCTACTGATATTCAGCGGAGAAAGGGGCGGAAGACCTGTTTCTCCGCGCTTTTGTGTATTGACAAATATTGCAATAAGTGGTATAATATCCATTATGTGAGCGCAGACCGGAGGTGCTTTCCGGCATCGGTTACTGCACGGTCTGTACCGCCGGGATACCGGCAGATCTTAAGAAAGGAGCAGGCTTGCTGTGAATGATCTTATGAACCCTGAATTTAAGATAAGAGAGGTCGCCGAGCGAATTAGAGCAACACGCGAATCGGTAGGTCTGTCACCGGAGGATATGGCTGAAAAGATAGGCGTTTCCGTATTCGAGTACAACGCTTACGAGGGCGGAGCCAAGGATTTCAGCTTCTCATTTATCTATAAATTCGCAAATGCCTGCGGAGTTGAGATAACCGACCTCATGGAGGGCGAATCTCCCCGTATAAACAGCTTTGATATAACCAGAAGGGGAGAGGGACTCCCTATCGCAAGAAGAAAAGGTCTGAGCTACCTGCGCCTTGCGCCTAAGTTCAGGAACAAGATCGCCGAGCCCTTCCTTGTAACTATCCCCTATGTGGACGAGGAGTACCGTGTGCCGCATCCTCATACCCACGAAGGTCAGGAAATGGACATCGTTATCAGCGGTCAGCTAAAGGTCCGCGTTGGCGATAACGTGGAAGTGCTCAACGAGGGTGACTCTATCTACTACGACAGCTCAGAGCCCCACGATGAATGGGCTGTGGGCGGAAAAGAGTGCAAGTTCTACGCCGTAGTATGCGGAGTAAACCAGCCCCAGTACGCTATCAACCACCTCGAACCTGTAATTCTCCCCGGCGTTACCAACTTCGACCTCGCCAATGTCAAGTATCCTGTCGCTGACAAGTTCGTATCCTGTGAGACCGACGAACAGGGCGCTCTGAAGAATATCAGCTTCAAGAATACTGATACATTCAATTTCGGATTTGATATAGTGGACGGTCTTGCGGAAAAGTGTCCCGACAAGACTGCCATGATATATGTGGCAGAGGACCTCTCCGACAGGAAGTTCACCTTCGCCGACATAAAGAAGTATTCCAACATGACCGCGAATTATTTCCTCTCTCAGGGAATAAAGAAGGGTGACAAGGTAATGCTCGTGCTGAAGAGGCATTATCAGTTCTGGTTCTCTATAATCGCCCTCCACAAGATAGGCGCTGTTGTTATCCCGGCTACAAATCAGCTGGTACAGCACGACTTCACCTACCGCTTCAAGGCTGCCGACGTCAAGGCTATCGTCTGCACCGCCGACGGCGATGTGGCTCATCAGGTGGACCTCGCCATTGAGGAGTCCGGCATGGACATAAAGCGCTTCATCGTCCACGGCGAGCGCGAGGGCTGGGCTGACTTCGACAAGGGAATCGCCGGATGCAGCGACGTTTATGAGCGTCCCACCGATCCGGAGAAGCTCTCCTGCGGCAATGAGCCGAACCTGATGTTCTTCACATCCGGTACCACCGGCTACCCGAAGATAGCTACCCACTCCCACCTCTATGCCCTCGGTCACTTCATAACCGCCCGTTACTGGCACAACGTCGATCCCAACGGCATACACTTCACTATCTCCGACACCGGCTGGGGCAAGGCTCTCTGGGGCAAGCTCTACGGTCAGTGGCTCAGCGAGACCTGTGTGTTCGTTTACGACTTCGACCGCTTCGATGCCAATAAGATTCTCCCCATGTTCAAGAAGTACAACATCACTACATTCTGTGCTCCCCCCACGATGTACCGTTTCTTCATCAAGGAGGATCTTTCCAAGTTCGATCTCAGCTCTATCAAGTACGCTACCGTTGCCGGCGAGGCTCTTAACCCCGAGGTCTACAATCAGTTCCTCAAAGCTACCGGAGTCAAGCTCATGGAGGGCTTCGGTCAGACCGAAACTACCCTTTCTATCGGCAATTTCGTCGGTATGACCTGCCGTCCCGGTTCAATGGGCAAGCCCAGCGTGCTCTATGACGTGGATATTGTCGATCCCGACGGCAACCCTGTTAAGACAGGTGAGACCGGCGAGATAATCATCCGCACCGATAAGAACGTCCCCGCAGGACTCTTCCTCGGCTACTACCGCGATGAGGAAAAGACCAAGGAGGTCTGGCACGACGGTATGTACCACACCGGCGATACCGCATGGAAGGATGAGGACGGCTATTTCTGGTACGTCGGACGTGTGGACGATGTTATCAAGTCCTCCGGCTACCGCATAGGACCGTTCGAGATAGAGAGCGTTATCATGGAGCTCCCCTATGTGCTTGAATGCGGCGTAAGCGCTGCTCCCGATCCCGTAAGAGGTCAGGTTGTAAAGGCATCAATAGTGCTCACAAAGGGCACAGTCGGCACTGATGAGCTGAAAAAAGAGATACAGAATTACGTCAAGAAGCATACAGCTCCTTACAAATACCCCAGAATCGTCGAGTTCCGCGATGAGCTCCCCAAGACTATCAGCGGTAAGATCAGACGAGTTGCCCTTAAGGGATAATTCACATAATGTTAACGGGACTGCCGCGGCAGTCCCGTTTTTACATAAAATCAAGCCCTCCGATAAAGGAGGGCTTTTGCTGTATATTCCGCTTATTTTTCAATAGTGCCGTGGGAGAGCGACTTCAGGTAGGCATTGATAAAGCCATCGATGTCGCCGTCCATAACAGCCTGAATATTGCCGTTTTCAAAGCCTGTGCGAGTGTCCTTGACGAGGGTGTAGGGCATAAATACATAGGAACGTATCTGCGAGCCCCACGCTATCTGGTTCTGGACGCCCTTGATGTCCTCGATCTTTTCAAGGTGCTCACGCTCCTTGATCTCGATGAGCTTTGAACGGAGCATTTTCATAGCGTAGTCCTTGTTCTGGTACTGGCTTCGCTGTGTCTGACAGGAAACCACTATACCTGTGGGCTTGTGGATAAGGCGTACAGCCGAGCTGGTCTTGTTTACCTTCTGACCGCCTGCACCGCTGGAGCGGTAAACCTCCATTTCGATATCCTCGGGACGGATATCCACCTCGATAGAATCATCGAGTTCAGGCATAACTTCGATAGCAGCAAATGAGGTATGGCGGCGTCCCTGAGCGTCAAAAGGAGACACGCGGACAAGTCTGTGAACGCCGGACTCCGACTTCATATAGCCGTAGGCGTTTTCGCCCTCGATGAGGATAGAAGCGGACTTCATGCCAGCCTCATCGCCGTCGAGGTAGTCCAGAAGCTCTACCTTGAACTCATGACGCTCGGCCCAGCGATTGTACATACGGTAGAGCATTTCAGCCCAGTCCTGAGCCTCTGTGCCGCCTGCGCCTGCGTGGAAGGTGAGGATAGCGTTAGCGCCGTCGTACTCGCCGTTGAGGAGGGTGGAGAGCTTTTCCTCCTCCAGCTTCTGCTTGAATGAGTCAGCCTCAGCCTTTATCTCGTCTATGGAGCTTTCATCGTCCTCCTCGATAGAGAGTTCGATAAGGGTGATGAGATCCTCGAGGGAGTCGTTGAGCTTATTGTATTTTTCAATCTTTCTTTCAAGGGATTTCTGCTCTTTGAGCACGTTCTGGGAATTCTCAAGGTCGTCCCAGAAGCCGTCCTTTGCTGTCTCTTCGCCGAGAGCGGCAACTCTTTCCTTGGCGGCTTTTATATTCAGAACGTCGGCAAGCTCGGTCATTTCCTTGCGGTAACCGGTCATTTCGACTCTGAGTTCGTCGAGTATAATCATATTTTCAGATCCTTTCGTAGATACATATAATTATTTTACCACATTTTTTCAGATACTGCAATACCTTTGAGAAATTTTCCCTCATGCCTTACGGTGAAGATGTCATTTTCTGTTGAATGTTTTCAGTTTGTTTGATTTGAGGGGGCAATATTTAACATAGTCGTAAAAAATTCTGAAAAGAGGGAAATTTCTCTTGCATTATGCGAAGAATTGTAGTATTATTAATAGTGTATTGGTAGACGATGGGGAAGTGTCTCTTTTCGTCTGCCGGAACGTTCAAACGTCAGGAGGAATAATGTGAAACTCGTTTCAGTTGTTGTGCCGTGCTACAATGAGCAGGAGGTACTTCCCATGTTCTACGATGAGATAACCAAGGTCACAGACCAGATGACCAAGGACTATCCGGAACTCACCTTTGAATACCTCTTCATCAACGACGGCTCAAAGGACAGAACACTTGAGATACTCCGCTCCCTCGCCCTTAAAGACGAGAGAGTAAGATATATATCATTTTCAAGAAATTTCGGAAAAGAGTCCGGTATGTATGCCGGTCTGGAGAACGCCAAGGGCGATTATATCGTCGTAATGGACGCCGACCTCCAGCACCCCCCGGCTTTCCTGCCGGAGATGTACAGCTACGTCAGGGACGGTGAGTACGACTGCGCTACCACACGCCGCGTCAGCCGAAAGGGCGAATCCAAGGTGCGTTCGTGGTTCGCAAGAAAGTTCTACAAGATAATGAACAAGATCTCCCAGACTGAGATAGTAGACGGCGCTCAGGACTTCCGCTTCATGTCACGCCAGATGGTGGACGCTATCCTCGAAATGACCGAGTATAACCGCTTCTCAAAGGGCATTTTCAGCTGGGTAGGCTTCAATACCAGATATATCGAATACGAGAACGTGGAAAGACCTGCCGGAACTTCATCGTGGTCGTTCTGGGGGCTCTTCAAGTATTCCCTTGAGGGAATCATGGCGTTCTCAACAGCTCCCCTCGCAATATCCTCGCTTCTCGGCATAATAAGCTGTATCACGGCTTTCGTGCTGATGATAATTACAGTTATAAAGACTCTTGCCTTCGGAGAGGACGTGGCAGGCTATCCTACCACCATATGCGTCATCTTCCTCCTAAGCGGTCTCCAGCTGTTCTGCACCGGCATACTCGGCCAGTACCTCTCAAAGACCTACCTTGAGACCAAACGCCGACCGATATACATCTCCAAGGAGACTGCCGAGAGCTACCGCGAAAAAAACAGAGCCTCAGCAGACAAGGCCGGAGATAAAAGCGGCGAAAAGGAAAATAACTGATCCGGAGGTGGATATGCCTTGAACAAGCATATGAGACTTGTGGTCTCAGTGCTCTTCATAGTCGTTATCCTGCTTGCCGTGGCTATAACCAAGTTCTATTCCGATACCGGAAAGACTACCGGCGGCAAAAAAGCCCAGAACGACATCGAGCGCAGGCTTGACTACGATTCAGCCGGCAACCGTATCTTCGAGGACAGCAAGGGCTTCTTCGGCGTCATAGACAGCAGCGACAGGATAATCGTCCCTGCGGAGTGGATAGAGCTCAGCTTTGCCGGCAGGGGAAAATGTATCGCCTCGAAGCGTATCGGCGGAAAGGTAATGAAGGGCTGCGTGGATCTCGACGGAAATGTTGTGGTGCCGCTTATTTACAGCAGCATTACAGCTTATAAAAACGCCGATATGTGCCTGTATTCGGCGCAGTCCTCAGCGGACGGCTCCATAGTTATTTATGACGCGGACTTTCAGCCTCTTTTCAGGAAGGTCTGGAATGAATGCTCATTCAGCGGCGGTATGCTCAGCCTTAAAAGCGGAGATAACGTCTATACCTATTCGGCAGACAGCTCCGGGCTCACCTTTGTTAAGGCGCAGCTCTCCGGCGAGACTATGGGAGTCGCTTACAGCTTCTCCTCGGACAGTACCGTGCTCCTTGCAGGGCTCGATCCGGAAATGCTGGAAAAGATCTCGGACGGCATCGGTGATTACCTCAGATTCGCCTACACCGGCGACAGAAGCGGCGGCTTCGGCGACCAGAAGGCGTTTGCGCCACTCTTCCCCGAGGACAAAAAGATAATTTCCAAAAAGCTCACCGGTATCGGCAATATATTCATATTCCCCGTGAAATCGGAGGATAAGAACCAGCACTTCGGAGTTTCTTTCTCAGCCGATACTGCCATAACCTACAAAAAAGACGTTCAGGCTGGGACTGACGGCGAAACGGCAGCTCTCAGCGGAAAATACAAGGCCCAGATGGAGTTCGCCGGAAGCATAGGCACGGGGATAAATGTCCTGTCCGGCAGATTTGAGCTCAGCGAGCCGGAATATCCGGAAGATAAGCCGGAGGACGATGAAGAGGAAGGTCTCTGAGACTTCTCCTTACATGATACAGGAGATCATTTATGAAAAGAAGATCATTGCTTTGGCTCGCGGCAGCTGCGGCACTCGTGCTGGGCGGCTGCGGACAGATAGAAGACTCTGAGGCGGATACTCACGGCGCCGCAACTACTGCTGCTGCTGCTCAGGAGGATACCTCCGCTGCGGAGACGAGCGCTCCCGGTGAGACTGCCGTTTCTGGGACAACCGCCGTTCCGGAGGAGACCTCAGTGCTCACAACCACTTCTGCGGTGACTACCACCGTGACCACCACTGTCTCCGGAATGTCGGCGACAACTTCGGCGGTCACTACCGCAAAAACTATTACCGGCTCTTTGCAGTCAGGAGAGGATTATCTGATTCCCGGCATAAGACTCGGCATGACTGAGGATGAGGTAAGCGTACTCTATAACACTTACGATGTGAGAATGGAGCACGATTACAAGGGCACCTATTCCCTTTGCACCGACATTGAGAACCAGCCTTACCTCGGTGTGGACCTTAAAGGCTACCGCTTCTTTGAGTTCGAGAGCAAGAACAATACCCTCATCGGCTACGGCTATAATTTCGGCTGCATAGATGTAAATAATGACGTTTCAAAGGAGAGCTATCCTTACAGCGGCGATGAACTGGTGAAGGTATACGACAGCGTCCTTTATCCAAAACTTGAGAAATGGTACGGTCCCCTTGAAGAAATATATGATTATGCGGACAGCGGCTTCCTCAGATACATCGACACCAAGCTCCCGGATGACTCGGTGCTGTGGTTCGTCTGCGGCGAGAATCTTTACAGCGAAAACAGCGGTATAAACGAACTGCTGATAAGCATCAGCTATGGCAAAAGCTTTTATTAATATATAACATAGGAGAATAGAAATATGGCTAAGAAAGTTGCAGTTATCATGGGAAGCGACAGTGACTTCCCAGTCGTAAAGTCGGCTCTCACAGAACTGAAAAAATACGGAGTCGAGTTCGAGTGCAGAGTAATGAGCGCTCACAGGACTCCCGCTGAGGCGGCTGAATTCGCTTCAAACGCAAAGAAAAACGGCTTCGGTGCTATCATATGCGCGGCAGGCATGGCTGCTCATCTTGCAGGAGTAGTTGCAGGAAACACAACACTTCCCGTTATCGGAATACCCATGAAGTCAAAGGCTCTTGAGGGAGTGGACGCTCTGCTCGCAACCGTTATGATGCCCCCCGGAGTACCGGTAGCCACAGTGGGCATAGACGGTGCAAAGAACGCCGCAGTCCTCGCAGTACAGATACTGGCTGTTTCCGACGAGGCTCTCGCTGAGAAGCTCGCCGCTGAAAAGAAGAAAATGGCTGACGGAGTACGCGAAAAGGACAAGGCTCTTCAGGAGCAGATAGCCGCACTGTGATGAACAGATTCAGGTACCTTTTCTTCGACTTAGACGGCACCCTCACAGACTCGCAGGAGGGCATTATCAACTGCATGAGGTACGCCCTCGAAAGACTGGGATATGAAATGCCGGAGGATACCGGCAAATTCCTCGGACCTTCACTGTATCAGTCCTTTTCCGAGTTCCTCGGGATGAGCGATGAGCAGGTGGAGGAGGCTGTGAGGATATTCCGGGAAAGGTATTCCACTATCGGACTTTTCGAGAACCGCGTCTACGACGGCATACCGGAAATGCTGGAGCGCCTTGAATGCGGCGGCATGAAGCTATTCATCGCCACCAGCAAGCCGGAGACCTTCGCGGTGAGGATACTGGAGAAGTTCGGCCTTGCACATTATTTCAGCGTTATCGGCGGTGCTGATATAAACGGCACCCGCAATCTCAAGCACGAGGTCATCGAATACGTTCTCGCCAAGGCAGGTATTTCCAAAAGGGAAAGAGTGCTTATGGTGGGTGACCGTAAGCAGGATGTCCTCGGGGCGCATAAAACAGGTCTGGAATGCATGGGCATACTCTGGGGCTACGGCTCCCGGGAGGAGCTTGCCGGAGCAGGTGCGGACTATATCTCGGAAACTCCGCAGGAGGCTGCGGATATGCTTCTAAGAAAGGAATGATCTTATGTTCGGCAAGGAGAAGAAACCCAAAAGATTCAAGCTGGTCGAGGAGGAAGGTATGGGACTCGGCGCAGTAAGGATAATAATTGATACCAAAACCGGCGTGAACTATCTCAATACTCTGGGCGAGGGCAATTCCGGTCTGACGCCCCTTATCGGCGAGGACGGCAAAATCGTCATCACTCCCGTAAACAGCACATCAGAAGATAAATAAGTCTACAATTTCCGCCAGAAGCGGAATTGCATATACACATTTACATAATTCTCAAGGAGGAATTTCAAAATGGCAAACATTGAAAAGAAGGAACAGCTCTATGAGGGCAAGGCTAAGAAGGTCTTCGCTACAAATGATCCTGATCTCGTTATCGTTGACTACAAGGATGATGCTACCGCTTTCAACGGCGAGAAGAAGGGCACTATCGCAGGCAAGGGCGTTATCAACAACAAGATGACTAACTTCATGTTCAAAATGCTCGAAAAGGAAGGCGTTCCCACTCATTTCGTAGAGGAGATAAGCGACCGTGAAACTATCGTTAAAAAGGTTTCCATCGTTCCCCTTGAGGTAATCGTAAGAAACGTTGCTGCCGGCAGCTTCTCAAAGAGAATGGGCGTTGAAGAGGGAAGAAAGCTCCTTTGTCCTATCCTTGAATTCAGCTATAAGAACGATGACCTCGGCGATCCCTTCATCAACGATTACTACGCTCTCGCTCTCGGCATCGCTACAAAGGAGGACATCGAGACTATCTCTAAGTATGCTCTCAAGGTCAACGAGTTCATGGTAAAGTTCTTCAAGGGACTCAACATCGACCTCATCGATTTCAAGATAGAGTTCGGCAAGACCTCAGACGGTACTATCATCCTCGCAGACGAGATCTCTCCCGATACCTGCCGCTTCTGGGACAGCACAACTCACGAGAAGCTGGATAAGGACCGCTTCCGTCGTGATATGGGCGGCGTTGAAGAGGCTTATCAGGAAATTATGAAGAGACTTATGGGAGAATGATCTATGGGCGGATTTTTCGGTGCGGCTTCTAAAAACGACTGCGTTACAGATGTCTTCTTCGGAACAGACTATCACTCTCACCTCGGCACACGCCGCGGTGGTATGACCTCTTATTCCGAGGAGATCGGCTTCCAGAGAAATATCCACAGTATAGAGAACTCTCCGTTCAGAACAAAATTCGAGAACGACGTTGTCAATATGCGCGGCAAGCTCTGTATCGGATGTATCAGCGATACAGATCCCCAGCCTATCCTCGTGCGCTCAAAAATGGGACTCTATGCGGTATGCTCAGTAGGAATAATCCGCAACGCAGATGCCCTTGTGAACGAGCTGCTGGAAAAGGGCTGCGCTAACTTTGAGGCTATGAGCAGCGGAAATATCAATTCCGGAGACCTCATCGGTGCTCTCATCGCCCAGAGAGACAATTTCGTTGACGGCATACGCTATGCCCAGAGTAAGATAGAGGGCACTATGTCCCTTATCATACTCACCAAGGACAGCATTATCGCTGCCCGCGACCAGTTCGGACGCCTGCCCATAATCATCGGCAAGCGCAGCGACGGCTTCTGCCTTTCCACAGAATCCTTCGCCTTCCAGAAGCTAGGCTATACAACCTATAAAGAGCTTCAGGCAGGGGAGATAGTTCAGATAGACTCAGATGAGTGCAGAGTGCTCAGCGAGGGCGATCCCTCCAAGATGAAGATATGCACCTTCCTCTGGACCTACTATGGCTACCCAAATGCCGTTTACGAGGGCGTGAACGTTGAGGTGATGCGTACCCGCAACGGCGAGATAATGGCTGAGAACGACATCAAGGCTGGAAAGCTCCCCGATGTTGACTATGTGTGCGGAGTTCCGGATTCCGGTACGCCCCATGCTATCGGCTATGCAAACCGCAGCGGCATACCCTTTGCCCGTCCGTTCATAAAGTATACCCCCACATGGCCCAGAAGCTTCATGCCTACCAACCAGAGCATGAGAAATCAGGTGGCTAAGATGAAGCTCATACCCGTTCACGAGCTCATCGAGGGAAAAAAGCTTCTCTTTGTTGACGACAGTATCGTCCGCGGCACCCAGATGAGAGAAACGGTGGAGTTCCTCTATGAGAACGGTGCAAAGGAAGTTCATATGAGAAGTGCCTGTCCGCCTATAATGTACGGCTGCAAGTACCTCAACTTCTCCCGCAGCCATTCCGAGCTCGAGCTCATCGCAAGACAGATAATCGACGAGTTCGAGGGCGCTGAAGGCGTTAAATACCTCGCTGAATACAGCGATACCAATACAGAAAGAGGCAAGCGTATGCGCGACGAGATATGCCGCCGCCTGAAGCTCACCTCGCTGGAGTTCCAGTCGCTTCCCGGAAAGGTACAGGCTGTGGGACTCCCAGAATGCAATCTCTGCACCTACTGCTGGAGCGGAAACGAATAAAAAGCTGTAAGCTGTTAGCCGTTAGCCATTAGCTAACAGCTAAAGGCTAATAGCTGATGGCTAAAAAATTACGGAGGATCTATTTATGAACAACAGTTTTTCTGAAAGCTACAAGAAGGCAGGCGTTGATGTAACTGCCGGCTACAAGTCAGTTGAGCTCATGAAGAAGCATATCGCCCGTACAATGATTCCCGGCGCTCTTTCCGGAATCGGCGGCTTCGGCGGACTCTTCCAGCTGGATATGACAGGTATAAAGACTCCGGTGCTCGTTTCAGGTACAGACGGAGTCGGAACCAAGATAAAGATAGCATTCATCCTCGATAAGCACGATACAGTCGGTATCGACTGCGTTGCGATGTGCGTGAACGACATCATCTGCTGCGGCGCAAAGCCCCAGTTCTTCCTTGATTATATCGCCTGCGGAAAGAATATCCCCGAAAAGATCGCTGAGATAGTTTCCGGTGTGGCCGAGGGCTGCGTACAGGCTCAGTGCGCTCTTATCGGCGGCGAGACTGCCGAACATCCCGGTCTTATGCCCGAGGACGAGTACGACCTTGCAGGCTTCTCGGTTGGCGTTGTTGACAAGGACAAGATCCTCCAGCCCGATACCCAGAAGGCAGGTGACGTTCTTATCGCTATCAAGTCCAGCGGCGTACACTCCAACGGCTTCTCGCTGGTAAGAAGAGTTTTCGACGTGAACGAGAAGAAGCTGGCTATGCACTTCGACGATCTGGGAGCTACTCTCGGTGAGACTCTCCTCACTCCTACACGTATCTACGTAAAGGCTGTTATGAGCCTTCTTGACGCTGTTAAGGTAAAGTCGATCTCCCACATCACCGGAGGCGGCTTCTATGAGAACATCCCCCGTTCGCTCCCCTCTGACCTTGCTGCAAAGATCGAGCGCAATGCCGTTCAGGTACTGCCTATCTTCGACCTCATCCGGAGAACAGGCGACATCCCCGAGAGAGATATGTTCAATACCTTCAACATGGGCGTTGGCATGATAGTTTCAGTTGACAAGAACGACGCTGACAAGGCTGTTGCAGCTATCAAGGCTGCCGGCGAGGACGCCTATGTCCTCGGCGAGCTGGTCAAGTCGGACGAGGGCGTTATCATCTGCTGACAGCAACGCTCACACCGCATTGTGAATCGCTGACATTATAGGAGGCGGTGATACTATGAAAAAGTTGATAATACCGGTGCTCGCGGCGGCTGTGACTGCCGCCGCAGTGCTGTCTTTCCCGGCACTTTCCGCAGGAGATCCGCTGGACTATATCCCCGACGGCCATGTGGACGGCTTCGATGTCGCCGCTGCCCGCAAAAGGGGTGTTTCTCCGGAGGAACTGAAAAAGGTAAGGGATTTCGTCCTTGGCAAAAAAGCCGTGCAGACCTCTGAGGTGACTATCGACGAGAGCTGCATACTCGAACCCAAGGGCACCATACATACCGGCGAGGGTACGTTCTACGGCGGAGGCTATACAGGCGGTCACGCCATGCTCGATCCCGTTTCAAGGGATTACTGGATAGTCGCCATGAACCACGCCGACTACAACGAGGCTCAGCTGGCAGGCGCGTACATAGAAGTGACAGGCGAACTGGGCACCATTAAAATGCTCGTAACGGATGAGCTTCCCGAGGGCAAGAAGGGCGACCTCGACCTCTATACCGACGCTTTCCCTCTTATCGCACCGGTGGAGAAGGGAAGAGTCCCAGTAAGCTGGAAGATAATCCCCCTCGACAGCGCTGAGGATGCTCCCGTTTCATACAAATACAAGGAGGGCAGCACGGAATTCTGGTGCGGCATACAGGTCCGCAACCACCGCTACCCCATAACAAAGCTGGAATATCTGGACGAAAACGGAGAATTCGTGGAGATAAAGCGCCGTCCCTATAACTACTTTGAAGCCCGCGGTCTGGGCAAGGGACCTTTTACCTTCCGTATCACCGACATCTACGGTCAGCAGGTCATAGACAGGGACATCCCCCTCTCCTATGACGACACCGAGATAATCCCCGGACACGTCCAGTTCCCGGAGTAATACATGAAGGTTGAAAGAATAGACTATATATGGGCGGCTGCTTCTACGCTGATCGTCGTGGTATCCTTCCGACGCAGACAGCTCCCCGACGGGATACTGTTGGTGTATCTTCTCATGGCGGCGCTTTTCGCTTACCATATCTGGAAGATAAGACGCAGCCTGAAAAACAGCGTTGCGGTCTACGGCACCATAACCGGCTATCACGTTTCCACTAAGGAGCGCGACCATTTTCCCATTGTGAAGTATACCACCGAGGACGGCAGGACCGTGACCTCCACCTACACCGTTGCCGACAGGGAAGAACGGTATGAGATAGATTCTGAGGAACTCATCTGCTACGATCCCCAGAACCCCATGTTCTTCTATTTTTCCGGCAGGGAGGGCGAGCTCACCCGGGACTACACCCGCTTTCTGATATTCGGTGCTCCGTTGGCACTGCTCATGCTCGTATTAAGGTGATAACAAATGATATTGTTTTTTATATGCGCTCTGATAGCAGCCGGCATCGGCTATGGCTTCATAAGAGCAAGGCGCAGCCGTCTTGAAAAGGCTGTCCTGTATACCGGCACTCTCGTGGGAGTTCAGGAGAAGATGTGCCGCAGAGGCGGAATGGCTTATAAGGTAGTCAAGCCTACTGTAAAGTACGATAACGGAAAGCGTGAGGTGGTCGCCGAGTACCACGACTGGATACGCGAGGTTAATTTTCACTGTACCACCGGTGAGCTGATAGAGATAAGAGCCTATCCGGAGCTGCCGAGGATATGCTACCTCGCTGAGGACGATAATCACGTTTCCTATGAGGCGATAGTATGCTTCATCACCGCCGGAGCCTTCGCTGCGGTGGGAGTGCTCTCCATAATATGCTTCGGTTTCTGATACACGATAAGGGAGGAAATACCAATGAAGAATATAGCAGTTCTGGTGTCCGGCGGAGGCACTAACCTTCAGGCACTCATCGACGCGGAAAAGTCCGGTATCATCAAAAACGGAAAGATAACCTGCGTCATCTCCTCCAAGCCGGATGTGTACGCGCTGGAACGCGCTGCACAGAACGGTATAAAGGGAATAGTCATCCCGAGAAAGGATTACGCCGACATAGCCTCGTATACCCGTGCTGTGACGGACGCTCTCATAGCTGAGAAGGCTGACCTCGTGGTGTATGCCGGCTTCATGACCATACTCGACGAGCAGATATTCAGGGCTTTCCCCTACAAGATGATGAACATCCACCCTGCGCTGATACCCTCATTCTGCGGAAAGGGCTTCTACGGGCTCCACGTCCACGAGGCTGCCCTCGCCGCGGGAGTAAAGCTCTCCGGTGCAACGGTGCATTTCGTGACCGAGGTCTGCGACGGAGGTCCCATAATCCTGCAGAAGGCTGTTCCCGTGGAGAACGATGATACTCCCGAGACCTTGCAGAGACGTATCATGGAGCAGGCTGAATGGAAGATACTCCCCGAGGCTGTATCCCTCTTCTGTCAGGACAGGATAGAGGTAGTGGACGGCAAGGCTTACGTGAGGAAGTGAGCTTATGATAATAGGTTTGCAGCCCGGAAAATTCTGGGACGAAGGAAAATTCATGTGCAGTCTCTTCCGGAAGGATATGAAAATATATATCTACTCCGGAGCCGATATGGACTACGCTGAGGCTTGCATAAAGGAATTCAATGCTCTTTCAAAGGAAGCTCTGAACGAGATTTGCACGGGAGCAGTAAGGTACTGCATAGACTCCCTTAACAACTGGGCGGAGATCGACAAGCGTGACGAGATAGAGGCGAAAATGTCCGTTGAGATCACGCCGGATATGCCTCCCGAGAAGATACTGAAATGCATGACGCCGGTGAGTATGTCCGTGAGACCGTCTGAGGACGGCAGGATAGGCTATCAGGTGGAATTCGACTGCGACTGGGCTCCCGATAAGGGCATGGAGGTCGTGGTGCTCGACGGAAAGCCGCTCTATCTCGGCGAATTCGGCGACCACTCACCGTGGGATAACTTTGAATAACTATTAATTAAGGAGAATGAATATGAAAAAGCTTAACATCGCACAGGAACTCAGCTCAAACGCTTACCCCGGAAGAGGTATCATCATCGGTAAGTCTGCCGACGGAAAATCCGCTGTTACAGCATATTTCATCATGGGAAGAAGCGAGAACAGCCGCAACCGCGTTTTCGTCGAGGACGGCAGAGGTATCCGCACTCAGGCTTTCGATCCCTCAAAGCTCTCTGATCCCCACCTTATAATCTACGCTCCCGTTAGAGTCCTCGGCAACAAGCTCATCGTTACCAACGGCGATCAGACCGATACTATCTATGAGCTCATGGATAAGCAGTTCACATTCGAGCAGTCGCTCCGAACAAGAGAGTTCGAGGATGACGCTCCCAACTATACTCCCCGTATCTCCGGAATACTCCGCTTCGAGGACAACGGCTTCAACTATGCTATGTCCATACTCAAGAGCGCTAACGGCAACCCCGATTCCTGCCAGAGATACACCTTTGCTTACGCCAACCCCGTTGCAGGTGAGGGACACTTCATCCACACCTACATGGGCGACGGTTCACCCCTGCCCAGCTTCGAGGGCGAGCCTAAGCTCGTTGAGATAAGCGGCAGCATCGACCAGTTCACAGATATGCTCTGGAACAGCCTCAATGCTGACAACAAGGTATCTCTCTTTGTTCGCTACGTTGACCTTGCCAGCGGCGCAGAAGAGACTCGCATCGTAAACAAGAACAAGTAAGCTATGGCAGTTGTACCGATAAAATGCCCCAACTGCGGCGGTGTTATAGCCTTTGACGGCAGCGATTTCAGTAAGTGTCCCTACTGCGATTCAGTGGTGTGTCTGGACGACGTTGCCGATAAGGCAGAGCTGGAAAGGCTCCGCGCAGAGAACAGGGAGCTTAACGATCAGGACCGTTTCGATAATGACTTCAAGGCAGCTAAAGCCGTCTGGAAGAAGAAAAATATAATCTGGCTCTGCATACTCGCAGCGCTGAATTTCTTTGGTTTCCTTATACTGGAATACCTGAGCACAGGCATCGGAGCCTTATGTATACTTGGCGCTACCGTGCTGTTCTGTATGATGCCGCCTGTAATGGGAGCCTCTCATCCGGTGCTGGGCGGCAGGAATAAGGTCCCCGAAAGCCAGAAGAAGAAAAAGGCAGGGATAACCCTTGCCCTTTACGGCATAGCGCTGGGCGTGGCAATGCTGGCTGCGTTCTCGGCTGCCATGATAGCTGTATCAGCCGACGGCGAAGACGATACGGACACAGCCTGCGTTATTAACGCGGTATGTGATATAAGCTGCAGAGAATAACAGCCTATGCCAAAGATGATGTGTTCCGGCTGTGCCGGTGAGATAACCTATGAGCCCGGACAGTGGGTGGTTAAATGCCCCTACTGCGGTAAAATGAGAGTTACGGGCGAAAAGCGCCCGGAGCATCCAAAGCCTCAGCAGACAGTCCAGCCTGTTGTCAGCGGACTTACCGAGACCGAGGAGCACTACCTTGAAAGGCTGAAAAATGGCGCAGGAACTGTGCTAAGGTAATTGTCTTTATAACTCTCGTTTTTTTCGGCGGAGCTGTGCTCTACCTGAAGAACGATCCTGAGATCGCAATGCCTGTGGTGCTGCTGGGTGCGGCGATGTACTTCATCGCACCGCGTCTGTTCGCAAATTCAAGACCTAAGCCTCTGGGACCTCCCGCCTCGGAGAAGTTCAGGGTGCCTTCAACGGCGGCAACAGATTTCAAATTCATACTGCTGGATATTGCAGTGGGAGCCGCTGCGGCTTTCACAGCTATACAGCTGTTCGGTCCGTTTGTGTGGAAATAATGTCTGCCGGGATGTGGTCCGCGGCAGCTTCACATTACAAAATAATATTTAGGAGGACATTGTTATGTCAAATGAAATGCAGTTAAAATACGGTTGCAACCCCAATCAGAAGCCTTCAAGAGTATATATGGCTGACGGCAGCGAGCTCCCTATCGAGGTGCTCTGCGGACGTCCCGGATATATCAATCTTCTCGACGCTCTCAACGGCTGGCAGCTGGTAAAGGAGCTCAAGGCAGCCACAGGTATGTGTGCGGCTACATCCTTCAAGCACGTTTCTCCTGCCGGCGCAGCTATCGGACGTCCCCTCAGCGACGACCTGAAGAAGATATACTGGGTTGACGATCTGGGCGAGCTTTCACCCCTTGCAAGCGCTTACGCAAGAGCAAGAGGCGCTGACAGAATGTCCTCCTACGGCGACTTCATCTCACTCTCTGACAAGGTGGACGTATGCACAGCAAAAATGATACAGCGCGAGGTATCCGACGGCGTTATCGCTCCCGACTACGATCCCGAGGCTCTGGAGATACTCAAGTCAAAGAGAAAGGGCACTTACTGTATCCTCAAGATAGACGAGAACTACAAGCCCGCTCCTATCGAGACAAAGCAGGTATACGGCGTTTCCTTCGAGCAGGGACGCAATGAGCTCAATATCGACCGCGAGCTCCTCGCAAACATCGTTACCGAGAACAAGAACATCCCCGATGATAAGAAGGATGACCTCCTTATCTCTCTCATAACACTGAAATACACACAGTCCAATTCCGTATGCTACGTCAAGGACGGTCAGGCTATCGGTATCGGAGCAGGTCAGCAGTCACGTATCCACTGCACACGTCTTGCCGGTCAGAAGGCTGACAACTGGTGGCTGAGACAGTCTCCCAAGGTAATGGGACTCCAGTTTGTTGACGACATCCGCCGCGCGGACCGCGACAACGCTATCGACGTTTACATCGGCGACGAGTATGAGGATGTTCTCCGCGAGGGCGAGTGGCAGAGAATATTCAAGGTTAAGCCCGAGGTATTCACCCGCGAGGAAAAGAAGGCTTGGCTGGCTAAGAATACCGGTGTATGTCTCGGCTCCGACGCTTTCTTCCCCTTCGGCGACAACATCGAAAGAGCAAAGAAGTCCGGCGTTGAGTACATCGCAGAACCCGGCGGCTCTATCCGCGACGACAACGTTATCGAGACCTGCAACAAGTACAATATCGCAATGGCGTTCACAGGCATACGTCTGTTCCACCATTGATCAGCGCGAAGCTGGATTTTCAGGGATATAAGGATCAGGGGCGATCATGAAAAATAAACTATTGCTTATAGCTCTGACTGCTGCGCTTTCGGCTTCCATGTGGAGCTGCGGCGGCAGCAAGAGCTCATCATCGAATAACGAGAATACCTCTTCGACTGCGGAGAGCTCCTCCGCCGGGGAGACTTCCTCCGCGACTGCTGCCCAGACTACCGAGAAGCCAACGAAGTCTGACGTTCCGCAGATACCTACCGTCACCGAGGGAGAAACTGTCACCTCCGAGCAGATCTCGGTCTACGACAGCTTCACTACCAGCGATGAGATGTTCAGCTTTTCTGTAAAGGGCGACGTAAAGCAGTATATCGGCAGCGACGCCGACGAATACGAGTTTGCCTTCAAGCATTCCAAGTACGATGCCATGATAGGAGTGGTATCAGTATCTGGTATGCACCAGACCGCAAAGGGTTTTTCGGAGAGCATAGTACCGCACTATCAAGAGGTGTTCAACAACGTCAGCTGTACTGAGACTGAGGTGAACGGTCTGCCTGCACAGAAGCTCACCGCGGTGTGCAACAAGGAAGGCGAGATGTATTCCTTCAGCTATACTATGGTGCAGTACGGCAACGGCGACCTCTTCGTGGTAATGGAGACAAAGCCCATGTCAAGCTCGTATTCCTGCGCTGAGGAGATACAGAGCATATTCGATTCCCTGAGCTACTACGGCGCTCCCGTAAAGACCAAGGAGGAGGTCTTTGACAGCAGACATTTCAGTATTACCGTGGGCAAGGAGCTCTGCATAGACTCCTCCAGCGCTGACGACGTATTTATAAAGTATAATTTTCAGGATACCCTCGAGGATTCTCTCTGCAAGCTCAATGTTACCTGCAAGGAGGGCACTGCCGCAAAGGACGAGGCTGACAGCGCCTATCAGAACTTTGTGGGCAACAAGTACACAAATGAGCTCCGCCGCGATACCGCTGAAATGGCAGGACACAGCGCCGAGCATTTTGTGCGCTCAGTCACCGTGCAGAACATTGACGTAGTAAGCGAGATATTCTATTTTGATGAAAACGGCATTACCTACAAGCTCCAGTGTACTGCTCCCAAGGCTCTTGCGGAGAAGTTCATGAGCGACGTAAAGCCGGTCATGGACAGCATGACTCTTAAATAATGACGGAGGATGGAATGAAATACAGAAAAATAATCGCAGCGGCACTGTGCCTTGCAATGGTGTGCAGCGCCGGCTGTTCACTTAGATCGAAAAAGGGCTCAGAGTCCGGGACAAAGATCTCATACAGCAGCACTACAAAGAAGTATGATCTCTCTGCCTTCAGCTTCGAGCTCAGCGACGATTTCTCAGTTAAGGATACAAGGGAGCTCTCCACTGACGGCAGTATATGCAGATATGAATTCAGCGCGGATGGTTTCACTACCTTTGAAGTGAGCTGTGATACCTCTACTGTCTGCAACTGTACGGCTGAGGTCAGTGCACAGGACTTCTATGAGTATCTGATGGAAAAAAACGGTGAAAAAGAGAAGCACAGCGACATTGAAAAGGAAACGATAGATGTTCCGGGCATGGATGCTGCATGGGTGCATACTGTCAGCGAGTACCCTGACGATGGCATAAAGCAGGGCGAGAGCGAGCTTTACATCACCACAGAGGCTCACGGCTTCGAGATATTAGCTACATATGACGATCCGGGCAGAAGAGAAAGCGTAAAGGCTCTGCTGAAGGAAATTGCCGCTTCTGTGAAGTATACCTCCAATGACAGGCTTCCCACTGAGGAGCAGTCCTATGAAAACGACTATTTCTCGTTCACCTGCGGACCGGAATGGTATATCAGGGACATGAACGCCAAGAGTAAGAGTACCGAAAAGGACAACATCGACATCCAGCTTACTTATTATTACGCTAAGGACATGGAGCACTATTATTATCCGAGGTTTTCAATAGGTGTCACTCCGGAGGACGATGAATACAACGTCCAGATCGCTGCGGAACGTTCCTATGAATCAAAAAAGAAATCAAAGCTGAGCTCTGAGGTCAAGCGCGGCACCGAGGAGATATCAGGGTATACTGCGGAAACTGTATCGTATGTATTGGATCTTTCAGGTAATAAGGGAAGATATAAATCATATTTTTTCAGCGAGAACGGCTGCGTGTACGTCATCACCGAATCACTGAATATGCGTAACGAGGAGGGCAGCAGGGCGGAGCTCAAAGCCATTCTCGATACCTTAAAAATAAAGAAGCTCTCCGATGAGGAGAGGGCAAAGAGGGCTCAGGAGCACGAGGCTGCAAATTACACGGAGCATTCCTTTAACGGCGCCAAGTTCACCCTCCGGAGCAAGTTTGAAGTCGATAATATGTACGGCGATAAGATAAAGTTTAATTATAATTACGGGGACATGGATCTTATCGTGGGCTGCTATGACAAGGGCAGAAGCTTCGATGATTATGTAGAAGACAGAATCAAGTCTATAAGGTATGCAAACGATGTTTATATACTCCTTACCGATAACTCCAGAATAAACGGCACATTATACGTGACCACCGCTTATCTGGACAAATCAGACCTTGACAGCAATAACGAGCCGAGAACTCATTCCGTATATTTCCTCGGTCGGGGAGACAAGGTATGGGAGTTCGAGATGTGCTATAAGCCCGACGATAAGTCAAAGGCGATAGGATACCTCGAGGAAATGCTCGGAACGATAACTTTTGAATAACAGGAGGAATCCCAATGAAAAACGTATTAGTAGTCGGCGGAGGCGGACGCGAACACGCTATAATAATGAAGCTCGCCGAAAGTCCCAAGGTCGGCAAGATATACTGCACTCCCGGCAACGGAGGTATCTCGAAATATGCTGAATGCTACGGTATAGGCGCTACCGATGTGGAGGGCGTTGTAAGACTGGCAAAGCAGCTGAAGCCGGATATGGTAGTAGTTGCTCCCGACGATCCGCTGGTGCTGGGCATGGTGGACGCTCTTCAGGCTGAGGGCTTCATGACTTTCGGTCCCAAGGCAAATGCCGCTATAATCGAGGGCTCAAAGGTGTTCTCCAAGGAGCTTATGAAGAAGTACAACATCCCCACAGCCTTCTATGAGGTGTTTACGGATTCCGAAAAGGCGATAGCCTACCTGAAAAAGCAGAACAGCTATCCCGCAGTCATAAAGGCGGACGGCCTTGCTCTCGGAAAGGGCGTTATCATCGCTCAGAACGAGGATGAGGCTGTAAAGGCTGTACATGAGATGATAGACGAGCTCAAATTCGGAAAGAGCTCCGCGCGTATAGTAATAGAGGAATTCCTCACCGGTCCGGAGGTATCAGTTCTCTCATTCACCGACGGCAAGACCATGATACCTATGATCTCCTCCATGGACCACAAGCGTGCTCTGGACGGCGACAAGGGACTCAATACCGGCGGCATGGGAACAGTTTCTCCCAACCCCTACTATACCGAGGACATCGCCAAGGAGTGTATGGAGAAGATATTCATTCCCACTATGAAGGCTATGAACTCAGAGGGACGCACCTTCGAGGGCTGCCTCTACTTCGGACTTATGATAACTCCCAAGGGACCTAAAGTCATTGAGTACAACTGCCGTTTCGGCGATCCCGAGACTCAGGTGGTGCTGCCCATGCTGGACGGCGACCTCTACGAGATATTCGAGGCTATTTACAACCACGAGCTTGACAAGGTAAGCGTAAAGTGGCACAAGGGAAGCTGCGCCTGCGTAGTTATGGCGAGCGGCGGCTACCCCGAGAGCTACCCCAAGGGAATTGAGATGAACGGCTTCGACGACAAGGGACAGGTTGAGGGCTGCTTCGTATACCACGCCGGCACTAAGCTCAGCGAGGACGGAAAATTCCTCACCAACGGCGGCAGAGTCATTGGTGTCACCGCAAAGGGCAGCGATCTTCAGGCTGCACTGGATAAGGCGTATGAGGGCGTTTCCAAGATAAGCTTCGAGGGCGCTCATTACAGAAAAGACATCGGTCAGAGAGCACTGAAGGCTCTCGGTTGAGGAAAAAGCTATGCATAAGAGACTATCCCTCGGACTGACGCTGGGCTTCATCGGAAATCTGATGTTTCTGGCGTTCACAGCTGTTTCCTATTGGTATTACCGTATATTCGAGCCGGATAACACATTTGTCAGATTAGTGGAAATACTGGCATATGCCGTGCTGTACGGAGGCTTTCTGATGCTGGCGGCGGCGGATATAATCCTGTGGATAACGGTGAGCATGAGGACTGTGGTCAAATCAGCCTTTGCCGGGTATATAATCATGGAAGCCGCGATAATGTACTGCGAGCTCAACGCCTTTACGGTAAGAAACTTCTATAATTCCTACTCTATGGGCTTTGCAATAATACACTCCGTCCTGTCGGCGGCAGTGTGCTTTGCCTTTGTTTACCTTGATCCTTACAAGACGGAGTTCGAGGTCACCGTTATAATATGTATCGGACTGATACTGGGCGGAATGTTCGGCAGCCTTATGGGAATGAGGATATACTTCGGAATAATGCTCAACGCCATTGCGTTTGCAGTGTTGTTCTTCGCTATAAAGCGCATGATAAAGAAGGAGATAATCGAGATAGACTGCATCGGCGACAGCGCCCGAGTCGCGGAATACCGGAGCGTCTTTTTCGAGGAAGAGGTGGATGACGACGAGGAGGACGAGGATACCGCTCCGGAGCCGGAAAAAGCGCCTGAAAGCGCCAAGGCACCGGAAAAGGAAAAGACTTCCGCGAAGTCCGGAAAGCCAGCCGGAAGGTCTGAGAAAAAGAAGTCTTCCGGGGCTCCTGAAAGCAGCAGAAAAAAATAAGCTAATATGTGACCGGAGCCTTGTAAAAGGACTCCGGTCATTATTTTTGACCTCCGGGGTTAAATGCTGTTACAGTCAACTATCACTTTGATTTGTTATATACTATTTACTCTTAACTTGGTATGGAATTTATGACAAAAAAATCAATAACGATTTGTTATTTTCTCCAAAATTATTGGATTCAGTATAATTTTACACGTATTTTTTTAAGAAAGTGTTGATTTTTTATGTCATATCAGGTATAATATATATGTGTATATTTGTCCTTTGACCGAAACAATGTCAGAGCTCTTATGAGCGTTCTTACATATACCTTCTCATCGGACTATGGACTCTCGGAAATCGGCGGTGCCTCTGCCGTAAAGAGGCGGCTGCAGTGGATGGCTGCAGTGATGGAGATAATTATGGATATTACACTCGTAACGTCTTCGTTCAATGATGAGGTGCACGGAAGCGATAACGACAAGAGAACAGGCTGCGGAATAAACCTGCTGAAGCCTGAGAATGTTACAAGATTCCGTCGCAGCGGCGTAATGACCGACCTCAAGGACATCACTTGTGAAAAATGTAAAGCAGTACTTGCCAAGAAAATAATCAGAGCGGATAAAAAAGAGATGAGCAAGCTCATCAAGGAAGAAAAGTTCCGCGCTAAGAAGGGAATCGAGGACGACGGTATCGTTCCGCTTGGAAATACTACCGCCAAGATAACCAAGGATCCCAACGAAGAGGAAAAGATGAGAGCCGCCGCCAAGGCTGCTGCCGAGGAGAGACGTGCTGCTCTCAAGGCTGCCGAGGAGGAGGAAAAGGCAAGAGAAGAGGCTACAAGAGCCAAGAGAGCTGCCGAGGAGGCTGAAAGAGCTGCCCGTGAGGCTGAAGAGCAGGCAAGACTCGAAGCTCAGAAGAGTATCCCCGGAACAGGCATCGCTATGGACGACAGCCTCGCTCAGTTCGCGATAAACGTTCCCGACGCCGGACCGCAGTATGAGGAAGAGGCTCCCGCTCCCGTGAACGCCGCTCCTGTACCCCAGGACGATTTCCTTGCACAGTTCGCAGTCCAGAAGCCTCAGGAGGAAAAGCCCGCAGACGATTTTCTCGCTCAGTTCGCTATCCCTTCACCGGAGCAGCAGCCTACTCAGCCTGAGATGTACGCTGAGCCTGCACCTGTCAGCGGAGGCTACGGCTCGGATACAATTGTAGATGTAAACAGCGAGGATGACATAATGAAGATGTTCTCGCTTGACGGTCAGCAGCCTGCTTACGGTCAGCCCGATTACAGTCAGCCTGCTTACAGTCAGCCTGCTTACGGCGAGGCTCCTGTGGATACATACGAGAACGCTCCGGCGGCTCCGGATATGTACGCTGAACCGCAGTACCAGCAGCCTGCTGAGGAATATCCTGCTGAAAACTATCAGGAACCTGAGGTGGACCTCTCCACTGTTTCCGAGTGGGATATGGTAGCAGACCAGATATTCGGCTATGAGAACGCACCTCAGCCGGAGGGAGCTTACCCTGCTGAGTCCACAGAGATGGATGAGCTTCCCATGGGAGACGTTGCAGGAATGCAGCCGGCAGGATATGCCGAGCAGCCTGCTTATGAAGCAGCTCCCGCCTATGAGGAGCAGCCTGCATTCGACGAGATACCCGCCGTTGAGACACAGCCTGCACCGGCGTTCGACGAGGTTCCTGCCTATGAGGAGCAGCCTGCGTTCGATGAGATACCTGCCTATGAGGAGCAGCCTGCACCGGTATTCGACGAGATACCTGCCGTTGAGGCACAGCCTGCACCGGCTTACAACGGAACTCCGGTATATCCCAATATCACTCCAGTTTACCCTGTACCTCAGGCTCCTGTATTCAACAATATGCCGATATTCCCGGCACAGCAGCCACAGGGCGGTTATGACATAAACTCAGCGGCAGAAAATGAAATTAAGGAAAATGGTGAAGAGAATATGGATAAGTACAGATACAGTACACCTGATTTTGCAGACGAAACAAACAAGACTCAGCAGACAGCTCCAAATGCTGCCGAGCAGATAGTAAATGTTCCCCAGCTCGCCGGCTATGATGTAAGCGGTCAGCCGATCTATACTTACATACAGATGAAGATGCAGGGCTACGATGCTAACGGTCAGCCTATACTTGTACCGCTCCAGAGCGCAGCACCCGCACAGCAGAGACCTGCCGCTCCTGCACAGGCAGCAGCACCCGTACAGCAGAGACCTGTTGCTCCCGCACAGACAGCAGCACCAGCACAGCAGAGACCTGTTGCTCCTGCACAGGCAGCAGCACCAGCACAGCAGAGACCTGTTGCTCCCGCACAGGCAGCAACACCTGCACAGCAGAGACCTGCCGCTCCTGCACAGGCAGCAGCACCCGCACAGCAGAGACCTGTTGCTCCCGCACAGGCAGCAGCACCCGTACAGCAGAGACCTGTTGCTCCTGCACAGACAGCTGCTCCAGCACAGCCCTCTATCCCGAGGAAGCCTGCACCGGCAAATCCCAATGCTCCTTACAAGAAGCCTACTGCAAACATCTCCAAGATCGCTGTAAATCCACACAGCAAGGCTACTTCACAGGCATTCATCAACGCTATCGCAAGCTCCAAGGACTACGCCGACAAGAACCTCATCGAGACTCAGGGACTTCAGGCAAATGCTCCTCTCCTTACCTCTGTTGAGGATGTTCTCTCACAGATGGGCGACGAGAGCGCTAAGAGAAAGCTCCAGCAGGCTGCCGTTGCAAGCAAGAATGTTCCCGTTTATGACGAGTACAAGGCAAGCGCTCCTGTAAGAAATGCTCACGTTCCGAGAAAGGTAGCTCAGGAAGAGGATATTCGCTTCATGTCCAAGTCGGAGCTCAAGGCAAAGAAGAAGCAGGATAAGATCGACGCTAAATTCAAGAAGGAAATGTCCAAGAGAGGCTTCTGATCTCTTTTGACCAATAAAGCGGAGCACATACCGGTTTCCGGCTGCGCTCCGCTTATCAGTATATATTGAAACGAGGAATGTAAATGTCATACGACGAGATTCTCAGCGACCTGAGAGCTAAGCTCGGCGATTCGCCTGAGGAAAACGATAAGCTGCTCCGTGAGGCAGGAGAAAAGTTCGCAAAGGAAGGCAACGCCGAGGGATTTGAGGCTGTGAATACCCTTGTCCTTGAGAATATGCCCGAGGAAAAAAGAAAAGAGTATGAGCGGCTCACTCATGTGGATGGTGTCCGTTTAGATAAGCTCCACGAGAACATCGAGAAGCTTATCAGCCAGAGAAAATTCGTTGAGGCAAAATCTCTTGCTGAGCGCCTTTACAAGAAGATAACCGTGGAGTACAAGGAGACCGACAAGGAGAAATTCGTGTCTCTTAGGAATCCCTTCGAGGACGAGCTCTATCAGCTCATGTACAAGCCGGAAAAGACTCTTAACCGCTGCCCCTACGATTTTGCGGAGTATATCACTACCTACGCTTTCCTTATAGTGGAGACAGGTTCGCCTCTGGACGCTATCCCGGTACTGGAAAAGGCTATGGAGTACAACCCCGTGGACTGCGGTCCGAAGTTCGAGCTCGCCGAGGTATATAAGCTCCTGAAAAACAGGAAGCGCCTTCTGGATCTCACCAAGGAGACTCTCAAGGTAGCCTCGTCGCCGGTGGCAATTGCACGCTGCTATGCCAATATGGGCTATATACTCACAGATTTTCAGGAGTATGAAGATGCTGCCGCTTTCTATACCGCCAGCGTTATGATGTCGCCCAATCCCGCTATACCAAGGGAGATGCAGCACCTTGCCGATCTAATGGGCAAGCCTCTTACTCATCCCGGAAACGAGAAGATAATCGAGGTGATGAAGAAGTACGATATGGAATTCGGTCCGGATCAGGATGTGGTTTCCGTAGCCGCACAGCTCGCCTCTTATTACCTTGACAAGAACGATATCCCCAACGCTCTCAACGCCATGAAGATGACCTATAACCTTACCCTTGACGAAAGAGTAAAGGACCTTATTATCAAGTACGATCCCAACGCTATACGCTATGTTCCCAAGGGAACAAAGGCTGCCGAGGAGGCTGAGAGAAGCGGTATCACACGCACTGTGAATGAAGATCCGGAGAAATAACGGAATATGACAACAGCGCACGGAGAATTCTCCGTGCGCTGCTGGCATTAAGGGTGGTTTATATGAAAAGTGAGGATGGCATTTTTATCGGGAAGCGTATCCAACTTCCTATGATAGTATTATACAGGACTAATATGGATATTCTGTGATAGATTTAGGAAACGATTGAAAAATTATTATGAACAAATAATAGACGCCTCCGGGGCGTCTATCATTTTTTGTGCTGTTATTTCTTTATCCTCATGGATATATCAAAGCATTTTACTGAGTGGGTGAGTGCTCCCAGAGAGATTATGTCCACCCCTGTTTCTGCTACCTGACGGATATTTTCCGCAGTTATATTTCCGGAAGCCTCCAGCAGAGCGCGTCCTGCGGTGATCTCCACGGCGTCGGTCATTTCGTCGCAGGTCATATTGTCCAGCATGATTATCTCCACCTTGTTTTCAAGAGCCTCCTCCAGCTCGGCGAGAGTCCTTACCTCCACCTCTATCTTTACGGTGTGACCTATCTTTTTCCGGAGAGCGGCTACGGCAGCGGTGATTCCGCCGTAGGCATCGATGTGGTTATCCTTGAGCATAGCGGCGTCGGAGAGGTTGAAGCGGTGGTTCTTGCCTCCGCCCACAGTCACTGCGTACTTCTGGAGCACACGGAGTCCGGGGAGAGTCTTTCTTGTGTCCGTAACAGAGGCGTTTGTGCCCTTGACGAGCTCCACGCACTTGTTGGTGGCAGTAGCGATTCCGGACATATGCTGGAGTATATTCAGCGCAGTTCTTTCTCCCTTGAGGAGGGTGAGGGTGCTGCCGGTCATTTCTGCGATGATGTCGCCCTTCTGGACCTTTGCGCCGTCGGCGAGAAGTATCGTGAAGTCAACGTTTCCGCCGGAAAGCTCGAATACGCGCTTGGCGATATCAATACCGCAGACAACTCCGGTATCCTTAGCCACGTAGTAAGCTGAGCTCACATGATCCTCGGGGATGAGGTTGTCGGCAGCAGCGTCGATATAATTGATGTCCTCCATGAGGGCAGTGTTGATGATATTGTCAATATAGCACTGTAAAAGCTTCATGTTAAAGCTCCTTTCGTCGTCACTGTTTGTATACAGAGTCTATGCAGAGGTATTCCTCAAGGGTGAGCTTTGAATCCGTCACCATTTTTGCAAGGTCCTTGCCAAGGTAGCGGACGTGCCACGGTTCGTACTTGTATCCGGTTATATCCTGCTTATCCTTGGGGTAGCGGATAATAAAGCCGTATTTATAGCAGTTTGCGGCGAGCCACTTTGATTCCGGCGTCAGACCGAAGCTGTCTCCGGCAACGTTTATGTCTATGCCGAGACCGGTCTGGTGTTCTGAGAAGCCGGGGCGAGCGGAATAGGTATCCGCTGCGGCATAGCCGTCACGGGCAGCGTAGCCCTCATAAAGCTGCTTCTGGTAGGCGTAGGAACGGTAGCCGGAGGTTATCCACAGGTTGAGCCCTTCCTTCTTTGCATCCGCCTGCATGGTGAGGAATGCCGAGTAGGCTTCGGGAAGTATCTGTCCCGGATCGTATGTGGACGGCAGTGAGTAGGACTTATTGGCAATGAGTATGCCGTTCACGTAGGTTATGCCGTCCTTGACCTCGATATTGCGGAGAGTGCAGCGTTCAACGGTCTTGTCGTCCCATACGATGTCGAAGTGCATGGTGTCCAGCCAGTATATATCGGCAGCCATGTTCTTGTTTCCGTTGAAGTGGAATATGGCGCCGTCCTCGGTGAGTTTGTACTCAAAGGTCGTGGAGGAGGTGCCGTCCTTGCAGGTGCCGCTTATTCCGGTGAAAGTGAAATACCGCGTGGTACCGTCGGATTTTGACTTAGCCACCCAGTTTCCGGAGAGAAGATTCTTGTAGTTTATAACGTTGTCGTCGTAGTAGCGGAAGGACTGCACTGAGCCGTCGGGATTCCTCAGCTGGAAGGTCTTGCTGCTCAGCCATGATATTGTGGAAACAGAGGATTTTCCGTCCTTTTCAAAGGTGAGGACGTTGTCTTTTATGCTGCACGAGTAGGTCACGGCAGCGCCGTCCTTTTCGTTTATGCAGGTGCATTTTCCGCCGCTGAAGCAGTAGTACTTCTTGCCGGAGCTGTCAGTGGTCAGCCACGAGCCTGTGGGGAGGACATTGAAATGAGTTCCGATATTCCTTCTCAGACGGAGAAAGTCGAAAGCATCGACGGTGCCGTCGCTGTTCATATCAGCTGCGGCGAATTGTTCTTCCGTGATAGGCAGCTCGCCAAGAAGATAGCTGTTGAAGCATTTGAGGTCGTTGCTGCCGATAGTGGAGTCGCCGTCGATGTCACCTTTCAGGGACGTGCGCTCAGATGCAACGTTCAGCGGTATCATACCGGCTATCACTGCGGCTGTGCCCAGCGCCGATGCAGCTCTTTTCAGTTTTGACATTCTGTTCACCTCCGGATGTATTGCCATTTGCCCAGCCTCAGTTCCCACAGTCTCCAAGGCGATTTATTGAGGGAAACCCTTTTGAGAAAGGGTTATCCCTCAAACTCCCTTCCGAAAACTTTTATCTGGTTTTTCCCGCAATGGTATAATAGTTCTGTCAATAAACAATAATGGCAAATCATATTTTTTCTTGCAAGAAAATATACCATTGCGGGAAAAACGAAAATAAAGTCTTTGGAAAGGGGTTCGGGGAAGAACCTTTCCTCAGAAAGGTTTGCCCCGATAAGCCGGCTCGGACACTGCGGGTGCCGGGGGCAGGGAAATGGTTATTCAGTTACCTCGCTGAGGATTATGCAGGCAACGGTAACGATAGATTTTGCGAGAACGTAGTCGGGATCGACGTAATATCCGCCGGTGAGGAGGTCCTCACGCATAGCCTTTACGCGGCGGAGGCCCTGAGCGGCGGCAGCCTTATCGGGGATGACGAAGTAGCTGTTCTGCATGATCTTTCTGGTCTCAGTACGGATACCCTTGGGTATGCGGTGGCTGCCTATATGGGGATCGAACTGGACGTCCTCGAAGTCCTCGGGGACAGTATCCAGCTTGGAAGAGATGTGGTTTGCGGCGTGGCGTGAGAACACCAGAGCCTCCAGCAGGGAGTTGCTGGCGAGGCGGTTGCTGCCGTGAACGCCTGTGTGGGAGCACTCGCCGCAGGCGTAGAGGTTGGGCAGACTGGTCTCGGAGTTGTTATCCACGTCGATACCGCCCATGAGGTAGTGCTGGCAGGGGTAAATGGGCACGGGCTCCTTAGTGAGGTCGTAGCCCTGTTCGAGGAGGTTCTTGTATATCATGGGGAAGCGCTTTTTGAGGAAGTCGCTGTCCTTGTAGCTGATGTCGAGGAAGAATTCGGTAGAGCCCTGCTTCTTTGCTTCCTGTACGATAGCGTGGGAGACAACGTCTCTGGGGGCGAGCTCAAGGCGCTCATCGTAGTTCTGCATGAAGCGCTCCTTGTGGCAGTTGAGGAGGTAAGCGCCCTCGCCGCGGACAGCTTCGGAGATGAGGAAGCATTCGCGGGTAGTCCTGTTGTTGAAGGCTGTGGGGTGGAACTGCACATAGCTGAGGTTCTTTATCTTTGCGCCCATTTCGTAGGCGAAGGTTATGCCGTCGCCGGTAGCGATAGCGGAATTGGTGGTGAACTGGTAGACTCTGCCGATACCGCCGGTAGCGAGTATCATAAAGTGGCAGTTGCAGGTCTCATAGGTGCCGTTCTCGTATCTGAGGAAGGCGGAATATCCGGTGGAGGTCTGCTTTACAGCGCACATGAGGGTATTCTCCATTATCTCCACATTTTCGAGAGTCTGTACCTTGGCAAGGAGCTTTGAGGCTATCTCTGCGCCGGTGGAGTCAGCGTGGTGGAAGATACGGTGGTGACCGTGACCGCCCTCGAGAGTTCTGTGGTAGGAGCCGTCGGGATTTTTATCGAAGTCCACGCCAAGATTTATGATTCGCTCGATGTCCTGAGCAGCCTCGCTGACGAGGGTATGTACGGCTTCAACGTTGTTTTTGAAGCTTCCTGCTATGAGGGTATCGTTCTGGTGGTACTGGATATTGTCGGTGGGGGAGTTGTATACTCCGGCGATACCGCCCTGAGCGAGAGAGGAATTACAGAGCTTTAGATCCCTTTTGCACAGGATAAGTATCCTGAGGTCAGAGGGGAGATTTATTGCTGCATAGAGACCTGCGGCTCCGCAGCCTGCTATGATAACATCGTAATTGCGTGACATAAGCAAACACATCCTTTACGGAAAGATACGTACCTGTTGAAAACGCGGTATTGTTCCTGCGAAACTGATACGCCACCATAATTATACCATATAATAATTAAAATAGCAACAGACGCGGATAAAAATTGCCGTTATTTTTTACTATGCCGCGAGAAAGGGTGCAGTTATTACAGTCGATGTATCTCTCCCCCGCCGGAGGCGGGGGAGAGATACACAAATCATTACCGTATTGATTATTTGAAAATAGCAGCGGATATGTGCAATAAATCCTTTACAAGCAGCTGAAAATATGATAGAATAGTATTGCTTACAGATAATTACGGAAGGAGGCGGATCATGTCTGAGTTCATAAGTCCGGAGGAGCACCGCAGCGAGGTCGCTGCCCTGCGTCACGAGATATACCGGCTTTCAAAACAGCTGGACGAAAAAGAACGCGAGCGCGTTCTGGGCTCCATGCACGACAGGCGGGATCCCTTCGATAACCCTACGGAATATCACGATTACAGCGGCGATTACGCCAAGATACTTCCCCAGATAGATTCTCCCGGTGCAGTGATACCTCTTGAGCCTCAGTACGAGGAAAAACGCCGCATAAAGCGCTTCTACACCATAGGAGCAGGCTGCCTGCTGGGACAGTTCCTCGCCGCAGACATACTTGTTTCGCTGCTCATGCTGCTGATCTCCGGCTTGCTGAAGGGACTGAATTCGGGTATAAGCAGCAGCACGATGATAGAATATGTACGCTCGTCGTCCATACTCGCCGGAATGATGCTGCTCACCTACATGACCGTGAACGTTGCCTTCGGAATGCTGGGACTGAAGCTCTCCGGGACTAAATTCACTGAGCTGATAAAGACCAGGGACTACAATGTGAAAAAGGCGGCGCAATACTGCCTGATAGCCGTGTTCCTGCTGTTTGTCTCCACCATAGTTTCTGTGTTCGTGGAGAATCTTTTCACCAAGTACGGTTACACTACCGATGTGATACAAATGGACGGCATTGCCGTTACCCGTACCGGAAAGGCTATCCTCATACTCTATCAGTGCGTTATTGCTCCCGTAACGGAGGAGCTCTTCTTCCGCGGTATGCTGCTGAAAAACTTCACCAAGGCGAACCAGCGCTTCGGAGTGTTCGCAACAGCCGTATTCTTCGGGCTTGCTCACGGGAACATACCACAGTTCCTGCTGGCGTTCATGCTGGGAATATTCCTTGCCCACCTCACATTGAAGCACTGCTCCATAATACCGGCGATAGTGGTGCATATTTTCGTGAACAGCTTCAGCACGGTTGCCTCGGAGCTCGATCTTACGGGAAATATGCTGATAATCTTCAACGAGATATTCATCGTTCTTGCCGTAGTGGGAGGAATAATGCTGATCGTTTTCAGGAGCGGCGACAAGCTGCCGGCTTCTACTCCGGCTCAGGCGCGGAGAGGTCTGGCGACGGCTATGGTAACGCCGGTGCTGGTAGTTGTGGCGTTCCTTCAGGTGCTTTACATGATGTCGCTGATATTCAGCGGACCGTTCTTCGAGCTGATACGGAATTTATTATGATATAACTGAGCCGCTGCATCCGCAGCGGCTTTTTGTATCATCCGCGCATATGCCGGCATATAATATACCGTATCATCTCGGCGTGCCGTATGCCGGAAAGCGGCTGGAGAAAGGATATGTGCGGAATTGCTGGTGCCATAAGCTTTGGCGAGGATATGCGTGCTGACATGAAGGTGTGGGAGGATATGCAGAGAGCGCTCCTGCACCGCGGACCTGATCAGCGGGGGATGTACGTCACACGGGAGGCTGCCCTCATCCACACCCGTCTGGCTGTCATAGACATTTCGGGCGGCAGGCAGCCCATGACCTTTGAAAACGACGGTAATACGCTGACTATCGTCTATAACGGCGAGCTGTACAATACAGCGGAGCTGCGTGCTGAACTGGAAAAGGAATACGACTTCGCCACCTCCTCCGACACAGAGGTGGTGCTGAAAAGCTACGCAAAATGGGGAGAAAACTGCGTGGACCGCTTTAACGGCATTTTTGCCCTTGCCATATATGAGAGCGGCGAGCACAGGCTCTTTCTCGCCCGGGACCGTATCGGCGTCAAGCCGCTGTTCTACAAAAGATGTAAAGACAAGCTGATATTTGCCTCTGAGATACCTGCGCTTCTGGAGCACCCGGACGTTCCGGCGGAGATAGACGAGAATGGCGCAGCGGAGCTCATACTTATGGCGCCCGGCAGGACTCCCGGCTGCGGAGTGATACGTGGAGTTGAGGAGGTCATGCCGGGCTGCTGCGGATACTTCTCCGGCGAGGGCTTGCGGCTGAGGAAATACTGGAAGCTGCGCGCTTTCGGGCTGAATGAGACCTTTGAGCAGACGGCGGAACACGTCCGGGAGCTGGTGCTTGACTCCGTGCGCCGCCAGCTGGTGTCGGACGTACCTGTATGTACATTTCTGTCGGGGGGGCTGGATTCCAGCCTTATCTCATCCATAGCAGCCTTGGAGCTGAAAAAGCAGGGAAAGCGGCTGAATACCTTCTCGGTGGACTACCTGAACAACGAAAAATACTTTCAGAAGAGCCATTTCCAGCCGGACAGCGATCCGGAGTATATCCGCTGCATGGCGGAATATCTGGACACCGACCACCACTGGACGGTGGTGGAGACTCCGGAGCTGGTGACTGCGCTGGACGAGGCTGCGGAGGCAAGGGGGCTTCCCGGCATGGCGGATGTGGACGCTTCGCTGCTGCTGTTCTGCCGGGAGATAAAAAAGCACGGCACAGTGGCACTTTCCGGCGAATGTGCCGACGAGCTCTTCGGAGGCTATCCGTGGTACCGTGACGAGGACATACGCATGACGGACGGCTTCCCGTGGGCGCAGAGCACCTCCTACCGGAAGAGGTTCCTCAGCGAAAGATACTCCGGTATCGACGCCGAAAACTACGTATACAGCGCTTACAGGCGTACAGCCGACAGCGCAGAGAGACTACCCTCGGATAATTGTACGGACATCCGCATGAGGGAGATGACTCAGCTCAACTTCGACTGGTTCATGCAGACTCTCCTTGACCGCAAGGACAGGATGTCCATGTACAGCGGTCTGGAGGTGCGCGTGCCCTTCTGCGACTACCGCATCGCGGAGTATATGTACAACGTAAAATGGGAGTACAAAGACTGGCAGGGCAGGGAAAAGGGACTGCTCCGGGAGGCGATGAAGGAATGGCTGCCGGAAAAGGTGCTGTGGCGGAAGAAAAGTCCGTATCCCAAGACGCACGATCCGGTATTTCTTGCGGCGGTGACGGATAAGCTGAGGGGGATACTGGCGGAGGATACACCGCTCACGGAGCTTGTACGGCGGGAGGAGCTGGAAAAGCTGCTGAATCACGAGGGAAGCGTGCAGTGGTACGGACAACTGATGAACCTTCCACAGACGATAGCCTTCTTTGTGCAGCTTGACTACTGGCTGAAGCGGTTCTGTATAAAGATACTTTGATATTTCAAAGGCACAGGACTATTCCTGTGCCTTTGCCTGTATATTATAATAGTATACCCGTCAGGAGGGCTCCGGCTGACCTGAAACGACACAAAAACAGTTGATATTACAACTATCAACAGTCAAATTGCCTAAAATGAGGGTAAGCAAATTGCAGTTGTATACAATTCTATAAAAATTTCTGAAAAATCCGCAGTTATATGTTGCAATTCTATTTGGAGTGTGATATAATATTTGTGTAAGTTCAACAATCTGTGGCATTGGGAGGTCAATGCCGCTCTTTGTGCTGTCTTGAGGTTTGATTTTTGTAGAATAGTTGCCGTTTGAATCGAGTGGTATTACATGAAGTATAAAGCTTGGTGAATATTACTAAAAAACGGCTGATTATTTATGTCAAAAAAACGATTGAAAAGTAACTATTAAAATGATATAATTGTTATTATTAAGACAGTATGGATACTCATGAAAAGCAATAATTTATGGAGGTGGTTACATGAAGAGTTTTTCCTATGTAGCTCAGGATGCCAGAAACAAACAGGTTAAAGGTATACTCAATGCTGAAAACGAGCAGGAGTTCCTTAAGAAGGCTAAGGAAAAAGGCTTATATGTAAAAGACTACAGCGAAACAAGTGATTCAGACAACGTAAAATCACTGTACAAGTTTTCGACCAAAGAGCTCGCGTTCTGCAGCAGACAGCTCAGCGCCATGCTTACCTCAGGTCTTACGCTTGTAAAATCTATCGACATCCTGACTAAAGAGCAGGAAAACGAAAAAGCAAGAGCGATATGGCAGGACATCTACGAGAACGTTCAGAAGGGTGAATCTTTCTCAGCCTCTCTTGAAATGCACGCCGGTTCGTTCCCGGAATTCCTTATCTCAATGGTCGGCGCCGGTGAGTCGAGCGGTTCGCTTGACGTTATCATGCAGCGTATGTCGGATCACTACAACAAGGAAAACAAGCTGAAAAATACTATCAAGGGCGCTATGATCTATCCTATCATACTCCTCGTCCTCTGCGTAGTAATCGTAATCTTCCTCTTTACGTTCATCATGCCTACCTTCCTCGGAATGTACGAGGATCCTTCAAAGATGCCTGTTCTGACAAAGATCATGAAGGCAATATCCGACTTCCTGAGATACAAATGGTACATACTCGTCATAGTCGTTGTTGGTTTGTTCTTCGGTATAAGATATGCACTGAAGGTACCAAGCGTGCGACTGAAGATCGACAGGTTCCTTGTTAAAGGCCCCGGCTTCGGTCCTCTTATCACAAAGATCTACACCGGACGTTTTGCTCGTACTCTTTCTTCACTCTACTCCAGCGGTATCCCCATGGTAGAGTGCCTCGAAAGATCCTCCGCTATCCTCGGCAACAGCTACATCGACGAAAAGTTCGTTGAGGTCGTTGATGAGGTTAAACAGGGTGAGACCCTTTCGGCAGCGATTACAAGAACTGAAATATTTGAGCCTATGTTCTGCTCAGTTATTTACGTTGGTGAAGAGTCAGGTGCGCTTGACTCCATCCTTGAAAAAACTTCTGACTACTATGAGGAAGAATCAGAAGCTGCTGTACAGCGACTCGTAGGTATGATCGAGCCTGCGCTTATCATATTCATGGGCGTCATCATCGCTATGGTCGTTATAGGAATTTACCCCGCACTCTACGGTTCATTCGAGAGTATCGAGAACGAATAATACGGAAAGGTGGAAAGATAAATGCTTTCATTTGATATTACCGATAGAAATATACGTGTCGTTAAGGGAACAGAAAGCAACGGCAAGATCAGAATCAGCTCTGCTGCTACCCTTAACGTTGAAGAGGGAATCATCGTAAACGGTCACGTTAGAGATGTTCCCAATGTAGCAACACTCATCAACGGTGTGCTCAAGAAGCACAAGATGCCCGATAAGGAGGCTATCGTTTCGATCTCCTCCAACCTCACGATCTTCAAGGAAATGGTAGTTGTCAAGGCTAAGCCCCAGGAACTCCAGAAGGTCGTTAAGCAGCAGGTCCAGGCTGAGCTCAACCTCGATGACTCTTACAGCGTATCCTACATCGTTGTAGGCGACGCCGACAGATCAGAGGGCGGCGAGCCCGCTTACAGAATCCTCGCTACTGCTTGCCCCAACGAGATCGTTAACAGTTACAGAGAAGTGTTCAAGCTCCTCGGTATCTCACTCAGATCAGTAATGGTCGGTTGCAACTGTATCACAAAGGTTCTTCTTGCTGATACCAAGATCAAGTCTAAGATGCCTCTGCTCGCAGTTCAGATCGACAACAACTTCATTTCACTCAACCTCTATGAACAGGGACAGCTTTCGTTCTCGCGTTTCGCTTCCATCGACGCTGCCGACTACGGTTACTCCGATGACTACGTTTTCGAAGCTGTAAACGAGAATATCTTCCGTATGCTTCAGTTCCACAGAAGCCGCAATACCGGAGAGACTATCGAGAACGTTATATTCTACGGCGATACCCACGACTATGTAAGACTTACTGATGAGCTCGAAAAGCTCGACCTCAGAACAAGCCTTATCAATGTTCCGCCGCAGATCCACGGACATGAAAATCTTGAATTCTCGCTGTACGCTAACGCTATCGGCGCTATGTTCAAGAGAAACAAAGACATTGAAAAGATCAACCTCCTTGAAACTGACTTCAGCAGCGCTGTTAAGAACAAGATCAAGGACGACAGCTCAGGAAACCTTATATTCGCAGGCTGCGTTATCCTTGCTGCTCTGCTCGCAGGCGGCGCATGGGGAATACAGTCCATCAGAAACAAGAGCGTTAAGAACGACATCGAAGAAGTTGAGGACTTCATCAACAGCCCCAAGACACAGCAGCAGCTTGCTCTCCAGAAGAAGCTGCTTAACCTCAAGGAAACAGTAAAATCATACCATGATAAGATGGATAATTCCTATACAGCTTATCTTTCACAGCCTGTTATCACCGGAGAAAAGTTTGATTCACTCCATAAGATCATAAGCAAGACAGCTGAAAAGTATGGTATTGAGAATGGCTCGGTAACTTACAGCGGTTATTCCGGCGGTCAGATAAGCTTCAACATCGTTGTTGATGCAGAAGAGACTGAGGATAAGGAAAAGAAGGACGAAAAGATCCAGAAGATGGCTCAGGAATTCCCTGCACAGTGCATTGAGAACATTCTTGCATATCAGGGCAGCGATGGAAAGCTCATCTACGGCAGCGCAACTTATTCCGGATACTCAGTAACACCTGCAAACAATAAGGATGATAAGGATGCTAAGGATCAGGTAGCTTTCGGTGTAACTGTTGAGCTCAACGGCAGACAGAGCGCTTATAAGGCTGAAAATGCAGAATGATATTGGAGGTAGCTTGAGATGAAATTAACTTACAGAGATAAAGTAATTCTTGGAATAGTACTTGCAATAGCTATTCTGCTTGCTGGTTACTTTGCACTTGTTAAACCCAAGACACAGGAAATTAAAGATAATAAGGATACGCTCAGCGAAAGACAGAAGGTCGAGAAGGATTATAAGTCTAAGATAGCTCAGATCGATCCCTTAAAGCAGACAATTTCTGATACTGTTGATGAAACAGCTAAGATAACAGATCACTTTATTGATATGGATAAGATAAGCAATCCTGTCCTCCTCGATAAGTTCATGCAGCACTTTGCAAATGACTTCAACCTCAAGATCACATCACTCTCTGCCGGTGATATGGGTGAGACCAATCTCTCATATTACTACATAAAGGCTCCGAATCCTATCGGTTCAGGTCTCCGTGATCTCGCTGATGTAAACGGCGAATACAAGGCTGCTGACGATGCAAAGCAGGCTGAGCAGAATCAGCTCAGCAAGAGAGCAACAGGTTCCGTTCTTCGTACACAGTACGGTGTATCCGTTGAAGGCACAAAGAAGGACCTCTGGGCATTCATGGATGAGATCAACAAGTATAAGGAAACAATGCTTATAGACTCAGTTTCTTTCTCAGTCAAGAAGGACGATGAAAAGAAGAAGGACGATACCGAGAACAAGTCCGAAGAGGAGAAGAAGAACGAAGAAGAGTCAAAGTTCAAAGAGGACGAAGAAAAGCTCCTTAAGGATGATGACAATCTTTCAATCAACCTCGTGCTCTCACTCTATTCAGTATACGAATTACCACAGCCCAAGATAGAAACTATTGAATAAAATTACATCACACGCTTTAGTTATTACAAAATATAACTGGAAAGGCGGTAGAAAAGATGAAAACTAAGAAAAACAGAAATCCGAAGGGTACTGTTCTGTTTACAGTAGTTGCAGTAATGTCTCTCATGATAATCTTCATGACCTGCACACTTGCTATGGCTGCTGCTGCAAACAGGCGTTCACGCAAAACGTATTCTTCGTCTCAGTCCAGCTACACCGCTCGTACTGTCATGGACAGTATACTTGCAGCAGTTGGTACTGACATTGATTTCTCAAAGTCTATCCGTGAGCTGAATGTCGGTGAAAGCATCGACGTGCTTGTGGATTTCAATGATCCCACTATGGGACGTGTTGAAAGCGCAAAGGTTACTCGCTCTTCAACAAAAACAGTTTATGATCCCACTCTTAAAGACTGGGTTGTAAGAAATCTTTACACTATCACTGCCGATGTAATTATCGGCGGTGAGAGAACCACAGTTACAAATAATATCCTCCAGGATCCTCCTGTTCAGAAGCAGAAGGTCTCAAAGGGCGGCAGCAGCGCCGGCTTCCTTACATACGGCGGTGCAAGCGTTTCAAACGGTAACTCCTCTTGGGGCGGTACCTACTTTGGAATGGGTAACTGGGGCGATAAGACTCAGAACTGGCAGGGACTTACCACAAAGTATAACTACTATGGTAATGCCCAATATATTACAGTTGATAAGCATGCTTACCGTACCGGCGAAAACTATGAAACTGCAAACGGCAAGCAGGTTTATGAGACACCTTACATCGTAAACGGCAACCTCAAGATAACACACGATTCACAGTTTGTATACACATATACTGCCAGTGGTGTCGATAATCCCGGTATACAGGTATGGGGTGATCTTGATATTGCCAAGGATGTAAACACCCTCACTTTTACAATTTCTGATAAGGCTAATGCAGCTCTCAAGGCAAAGAAAGCTGCTGATTACAGCAATCTGCTTCTTGAAATGCCCTACCTTTATGTTGACGGCGCTATCAAAGCCGCTAACGATCAGGATTTCAAACTCAACACTGGAAATAACGGTGATACATCAAAGACTATTCCGATGAATATCTTTGCTGGTTCACTTAATATGGACGGTGCAAGCAACCAGAAGTTCTTTGGCGGTAATGTATACCTTATGGATGAAGGCGTTGAATCATCAATCAAGTGTAAGGCAACAAAGCTTTATTCCTGGACTGACAGTGCTTTCAACGGCGGTGAGCTCTATACAAAGATCAATGGTTCAATGTGCAGCAACGGCAGCATTACGCTCCTTTGCGGCGATAATGGTGCCGAGATCAAGGGAGATCTTATAGCTGCTAATAACATCAAACTCGGTAAGGGCGGTTCAAACAGCTGCACTATAAAGGTCAACGGTAATGTTGTTTGCGGTGGTAAGCTAACAGTAGACGGCGTTACACTTGATGTTACAGGCAATATTTATTGTGAGAGCTCAGAAGGAACACTTCCTAAGACGAAAATGGAAACAAGTGCGTATAAGAGCACTCACGGCGGCACGATCTATCCAGCAGCAGCTACCCGTGAAAAGCTTATGGGTATTACATGGCCTGTAAAGGGTGTTGAGGGTAAGATGATCGAAGAGCAGTCCATAACCTTTGGAGCAGCTGAAATATATGATGGAGCAAATTATGCAACTGCTCAGAATATTTCAGGTAAGGATCATGTTCAGCTCACAGGTGACTGGAATGTTCCTGTAACCATTACAGCAAATGCCGGACAGACTGTAACTGTTTGTCTCAAGAATGTAAACTTCATCTGCCCGACTGATGGTAAAGAAATCAAAAACACAACTGTTATAAACACAACCGGTGCCGGCAAGGTTCAGTTCTATGTTGATGGCTATGCTAAGACAAATTATAACTGGGCTGCTGAGAACGGCGAAACAAAGCTTCTCAAGACTGTATGGGACTGGATGGATGATTTCCAGGTTGAAGCCTATAAAGAGGATGAGAGAAAGCCTTATATGTGCGGTGTTTATATCGCAGATCAGAATGAAGACGCCAAGAAGAGCGACGGCTCTGATTTCTGGAAGGATGACGGTGGTGCTAAGATCACTCTTACATATGCCGATACAGTTGAGAAACTTGTTGGCAGCAAGGGCGACTTCAAGGATCCTAACAACAAGCATATAACAAGTGATGATTATATGTCCTACAACAGCGGCGAAGACTTGGCAATTATGCTCAGAGGTACTTGTATAGGAAAGAATACAATTGATGCTCCTGCAAAGGGCAAGCATCTCTGGGTAATTCTTGACAGTTTCCAGACACAGGCTGGTGCTTCTATCATCATAAACGATGTTGGCGAAGACCACGCCGGTGAAGTATGGTTCTATGTTCTAAACAAAAAAGCATTCGATACTGATACTCCAGACTTTAATTATGAATTTTGGGATAATATGGGACATCAGAATGCTTACACCAATTGTGCCGTTTGCCTTAGAAAGTCTCCGATTGCTTCCCAGAGATTCCTCAATGTAATAGGTGCTGGTAATAATGCGTTTGCTGATAGCGGCCTGAAGGACTTCTACATTTATTGCTCATCAAGTTATATGGATCAGATGGGCTATACTGAAGGTCAGAATGTCTTTGATAAGCTTCAGGTAAGAATGTACGCTGACGATGATACAATGCTCGGTATGGGCGATGGTATGTCGTATATCACCGCATACATCAATGCAATCGACATGGATTTCGTTGTAAATGCTATGTCCAACGGACCGTGGCTCAATAAGTGCTACTATGATGGATTTGCAATTCGCGGCAGCCAGTCAATCTCAGACGGCGATGCACGTTGTGCAGTTGTTGGCTGTCTCAACGTTAAGACCTGTAATTCAGCTCTCCCTTGGTTCACACTTTATGTAAACGAGGGCGATCCCGGCGAGAATAACAACAATCAGAACAACAACAATACATCAATCAAGGACGCAGAAGGCCTCCACACCTATGAGGCAGTAGAGTATATGGCTTATACCAACTAAGGAGGTGTACCGCATGAAAAAATTTAAAAGAAAACTCAGCGGCATGACTCTGGTTGAGATACTCGTAGCTCTTGCAGTATTTGCTTCACTGGCACTGATACTCGCCATGATGGGCAGCGCAGTAGAAAAGAATACCCGCGCCGCTAACAAGCTTAACAAGCGCGTTGCGGTAAACGGTCCTGTTGCGGAAGCTCAGAACGGCTATGAGGCGTTCCTTTCGGATGACAATTACGAGATTAGAGTTGCTAATGCGGCTGCTCTTCAGACAAATACTCAGTCTGGTGCATGGGAAGGCGGTTACATTTCCATCAAGGGTACTAAGTGTTTTGTGGATCCTGCTAATGAGGAGCTTACAAATGCAACTGTTACCAATGAAGCCGGAGATGTAAGCTATGTTGCAGATCCAACTGCTACCTGCGGTGACTATACATTTAAATATGTAAAGGTTCCCAAGCCCACAGGATTTGTTACAACAGCAGCTACTACAGCAACAACTACCTCCGCAGACTGATAAGGAGGGCTTCACATGAAAATTAAGAAGAAACTCAAGGGCTTCACCCTTGTGGAGCTCATAGTGGTAATGGCCATATTCAGCATCCTTATGATCGCTGTAATGCAGGTCATAAATCCGCTGAACAAACTGTCAAAGCGTGCCTCCATTCAGGAGGCGAACGCTGCGGCGGTAGACAATATTAAGACTTATCTGGAAGGCTCGCTCAGATATGCTGACTGTGTTCAGGTTTGTATCGGCGGTCTTACAGATAACAGCAACAAGCTCTATTCTGAGTATGCAGCAGACGAGCTCCTCTCCAAGTACGGTGTTTCTGAGACAGGTGATGCCGCTTACAGAGAAGCTGCCGTTATAAACTACATTGACAGCCACTACGCAAACAGAACTAACCCCGGTACCGATGAGGAGCTTGGAGGTAAGGTAAGAATGCTCAAGGTTGACAATGCAAATGGCGGTAAGGTCACCGAGTATGAGTGGAATTTCACAGCTGGCTATACCTACTATGATTTCTACGATATGGACGGCGACGGTCATAAGAAGGGCGAGCTCAAGGGCATAGGAAGAAAGAATTCCACTCTTGCTGAGACTCCTAACTCAGGCGAAGAGGTTATCAATCCTGTATATTACGAGAATTATGCATTCTACATAACTCCCGGATACAATGAGATGAAGACTATTGAAGAGGACGAGAACAATACTGTCAGCGGCATTACTGCTAAGCATGAGGCTGGCGATTACAACGCTGCTCTCGTTCCTATGGAGTCAACCGGTCTGAAGCTCGAAAAGGATTACAGCCTTACAGCTGACCTCTTTACTCTCAGTGTTGTCACCTTCAGGAACGACAGCACAACATCTGAGACAGGTGAGAAGAATTACAAGTATAAGGGCAAGCTCACTACTAAGACTACTAACGAAGACGGAGATCCTGTAACAACTGAATCTGTTGCATTCCGTTCGCCCTTTGCACTTTCCAACACAAATATGTCTCTGGTAAACATCAATTCAGAGTACGGTAAGCTGAGAGATATGCACTCCGGTACAAAGGTATCTCCTGAGAACTACGGTCCTCTCAGAATCAACGGTACACCTGATGTTGATAAGTACGGTACAAAGTATCCCGCGGGAACTTTCACTCCTACAACACTTATCGCAGGAGACAACGGAAAGACTACTTACATCCCGCTCAACGAGACGCTTGTTCCCAAGATATTCACAAGACTTGACAGACATCTTGATGTGGCTGAAGACAAGAGCGATGATTGCCTCTACTTCATCTACACACTTCCTGAATTCAAGTAATAAAAAAATACAGGCAGCAGTTAAATGCTGCTGCCTGTAATATTTTTGAGCTTATTGCTGAGCTGGACTCAGAAGTTTTATGTACCAGTCGGCTAAGCGGTTTCCCCAGAGCGCTGCTACTGCTATTCCGATCGAAAGGAACGGTCCGAATGCGAATTTCGAATTGCCGGTAACATACTTATTGATAAGTCCGGCGACAGCAGCAACTACAATACCGATCAATGCTGAAACGATAATAGCCTTTGTTCCGAGGAGCGCACCTGCGGCGAACATCAGTATGGTGTCTCCAAGCTCAATAGCGCGGAAATCCTCGCCGGTTTTCTTTTTGATAAAGACTCTGCTGACCTCACCGATGATGTAGAACGGTACGCTGATAATGAAAGCGCCGATTATCCTTTGAGGAAGCGATGCTCTGTCGGTAAAGACAGCGGACGGAACTGCAAGAAGGAATATGATACCTACGATTATTAGGTCGATCTCCATTGTGTCCCAGTCCATGAAAGCAACAACGATCAGCAGTGATATAAGAACGCAGGTTATTATGGAGTCAGCATTCAGGTCCAGTACAAAGAAGGTCAGGACGTAAAGAAGTCCGTTAAGACTTTCTACTACCGGATAACGCGGCGAGATCTTCTGTCCGCAGCTGTGGCACTTGCCTCTGAGCATCAGCCAGCTGAATACGGGGATGAGGTCCACCGGACGGATCTTTGCACCGCAGGTCATGCAGTGTGATGAGCGTTTGATAAGTGACTCGTGCTTCGGAAGTCTGAGTATAACAACATTCAGGAAGCTTCCGATGCAGATACCGAATATAAATGCTGCAATGTAGAAGGTCACAAGAAATACCGGTGAGGCTTCTTCACTGTGCAGCGAGTTGATTAATTCGGACATGGGTTTTTACCCTCCTTCTTAAAAGTATATACTATATTATAGCATATATCTGATAAAATTCAAGTGTATTCTTCAATTTAAATTTTTAAAAGCGGAGGTTTGTTATGAGAAACGAGAGAATTGGTGACTACTTAGTCAGCCAGGGGCTTATCAGCGATGAGCAGCTCCAGAAGGTTCTTACAGCTCAGAAAGAGTCTAACGGAACCAAAAAGTTCGGCGACGTTGTCGTTGAGCTCGGCTTTATGTCGGAAGTGAACTTCACAAAGGCACTCGCCGGAAAGCTGAGAGTTCAGTACGTTGACCTCGACAATACCGAGATCAACACCGAAGCAGTCCAGAAGGTTCCCGAGGCGCTTGCAAGAAAGCACACGGTAATCGCCATCAATGTTCAGGGTAAACGTCTCACCGTTGCTACCAATGATCCTGTAAACTTTATCGTTCTCGAGGACATCAAGGTATCGACAGGTATGGACACAGTTCCTGTACTTGCTACAACATCTGCTATCAACAAGGCTATCGGTAAGTGCTACTCAATGCAGAACGTTGACAGCGTTCTTGAAGGCGTTAACGCTATGGGCGGCGACCTCGGCGAAATGAGCGCTGAAGATGCTGAGGCTAAGGACAGAGTTGAAAACGCTCCTATCGTTAAGCTCGCTACTACGATCGTTGAAAACTCTTACAGAGCCGACGCTACCGATATTCATATCGAGCCTTTCGAGAAGTATACAAGAATCCGTATCCGTGTAAACGGCGACCTTGTAGAACTTATGAACATTTCCAGTGCTGTACATAACGCACTTACAACTCGTCTCAAGCTTATAAGCGGCATGAACATCGCTGAAAAGAGAATACCTCAGGACGGACGTTTCACTCAGGTCGTTGACGGTACAACTCTTGATGTCCGTGTATCCTCGCTTCCTATGGTTGCCGGCGAAAAGATAGTTATCCGAATTCTTTCAACCGGTCAGATCGCTCTCCGTAAGATCACAGACCTCGGTATGTCTGACTATAACTACCAGCTCTTTGAGTCAATGCTCCGTGTACCTCAGGGCGTTATCCTCGTAACAGGACCTACCGGTTCCGGTAAAACAACAACCCTTTACGCTGCTCTTGGTGAGATCGCTAAGCCTAACGTAAACGTCGTTACCGTTGAGGACCCTGTCGAAAAGAATATCGATGGTATCAACCAGTGTCAGGTTAACCAGAAGGCAGGCATGACTTTCGCCGCTGCCCTCCGTTCTATCCTTCGTCAGGACCCTGACGTTGTCATGGTCGGAGAGATGCGTGACTCGGAGACCGCAGATATCGGTATCCGTGCCGCTATCACCGGACACCTTGTTCTTTCAACACTTCATACTAACGACGCCGCTTCAACTGTTGTACGTCTCGTTGATATGGGCGTAGCTCCCTACATGGTTGCTACTTCACTCATCGGCGTTATCGCTCAGCGACTTGTTAAGGTACTCTGTACAGAGTGCAAGAAGCCCAGAATGTCTACTCAGGAAGAGAACGAGCTCATGGGCATCGACCACTCGATCCAGATATTTGAACCCTGCGGCTGTCCTTCCTGCAACAACACAGGTTACAGAGGAAGAACCGCTATTCACGAGATCATCCACTGTTCCGCTAACGTTCGTAACATCATCGCTGCAAACGGAAGCAAGGAAGCTATTGAAGAGGCTGCCAAGGCTAACGGAACAAAGCTCCTCCGTGATAACGTATCTGAACTCGTTCAGGCTGGTCAGACCTCTATCACCGAGCTTATAAGAACTACATATACAGTATAATTAGGGAGGAATATTACCATGGCTATTGAAATTAACAGAATTCTCGATGAAGTAAGACTCCTTGGCTGTTCCGACCTTCATTTCACAAACGGTATCGCTCCTGTTGTTCGTCTCAACGGTACCCTCAGAACTATGCGTTCCCAGTACCCCGAAATGGACGCTGAGGAGATCCTCAACATCGTTCATCAGATGACTAACGACGCTCAGCAGACCAGCGTTAACAATCACCACGATACCGACTTCTCGTTCCAGACAAGAAGCGGCTACCGTCACCGTGTAAACGTATATTTCCAGAAGGGTAAGCCCGCTATCGCTATCCGTCTTCTGAGAAACGATATCCCTACTCTTGAGGATCTCGGACTTCCTCCGATACTTCAGGACTTCTCAATGCGTCCTCGTGGACTCGTTCTTGTAACAGGTCCTACCGGTTCAGGTAAGTCTACAACTCTTGCTGCTATGATCGATTTCGTTAACCTTAACAGAAGCGCTCATATCATCACAGTTGAGGATCCTATCGAGTACGTTCACGAGCACAAGCGCTGCATGGTAAACCAGAGAGAGATCGGCGACGACGTTGATAACTTCGCCCTCGCCCTCAGAGCTGCCCTCCGTGAGGACCCTGATGTAATCCTCGTAGGAGAAATGCGTGACTTCGAGACCATTCAGGCTGCCGTAACCGCTGCCGAGACCGGACACCTCGTACTCTCCACACTTCATACCACCAGTGCCGCTGATACTATCAACCGTATCATCGACGTTTACCCCGAGCATCAGCAGCAGCAGATCCGTACACAGCTGGCTAACAACCTCGTAGCTGTTATCGCCCAGACTCTTATTCCTAAGAAGGACGGTACAGGACGTATCGCTTGTATGGAAATTCTTAACTGTACTGACGCCGTTTCCGCTCAGATCCGTGATAACAAGATCCACCTTATCCAGTCTACTATCCAGACCGGTAAGCAGCAGGGCATGATGAGCCTTGATATGGAGCTTGCAAGATACGTTAAGAACAACGTTATCTCTGAGGTCGACGCTATTGATAAGTGTCAGGATAAGCAGGAATTCTATCGTTTCCTTGCTCAGCTTTAATTGAAAATATGAAGCCGCGAACTTGCTTTGCGGCTTCTGTTTTTTATGCCGGGAAAAGTGTAATTTTAATAGGTTTTTAATATGCTATCTGATTTTACCTTATTGTGAAAGTGACGACAGCCGGAAGGCAAAATTGCCGCAAAGTAATCATTTCTGTCAGTTACAGTCGAAATATTACACTCTGGATAAAAACAGACAAATATGACATAATGAAAAATTGTGCGGCAAAGTATACAAAAAGTAGTCGGTAAAATAGGGGATAATGCGAATACATTGTTTTTATTACATCCGGTATACAAATTTATGAATATTACTGCTTGCTTATCACAATATTTAATCAATTCACAGAACGTTGTGCATTTTGACGGAAAAAACTTCAAAATCCAAGGCGTAAACTGCCTCTATGTAAAAAATTGTGCTTCATGCATGGATTTTTTCAAAAAGTATTGACATTTTATGAATGAAGTGATATACTATAATCACAGGGAAGGGAAAGGGAGACAAACCCAGAGCAATAGGCAAAGGGTACTCCACAAGGTGATGAGCCCGGAGTTGACCCGATGATAAATGCTCTGAAATGCATTATCCCCGAACCTAAATTAATGTGCAGGTCGAAACCGCACATAATAATATTAAAGGAGGTTTTCGCTATGAAAACTACAAAGAAAGGTTTTACACTTATTGAGCTCATCGTTGTTATCGCTATCATCGGTGTTCTCGCAGCAATCCTCGTTCCTTCAATGCTCGGTTATGTAAGAAAGTCTAAGATCTCTTCTGCTAACTCTGCATGCTCATCCATCCAGAAGGCTTTCGAGTCAACTCTGACAGACCTCGACGCTAAGGGCTATGAGCTCGAGTTCGACGGCTGGATCGAGTTCGATAAGGGCACATGGTCACTTGAAACTCTGTCTAATAATAGCCAGATGGCATCAGCAATGTCTGAAGGCGTTATAAACTACTTCGAGAAGTTCGGCAAGGCTTATGGATGTGCTTACATCAACGCTAACGCTTGTGTAGCTGTTATCGCTACAACTGATGCTAACTACTTCGGTACATATCCTTCTGGATACGTTGAGGCTAAGGACTATAAGAAGTCTTCAAGACTTAAGGGCAAGTCCAAGTCTGAAAAGAAGACTGCGATCAAGGGCTGGATGGAAGCTGACAACGATATCGAGTGGGGCTCTGGCAGAACTTCTTCAGCTGCTCCTTCTGAAACTGAATAATAACGGTTTAACTCATTAGTAAGACCTTATTAAATCAAAAATTAAAGTCTCTCTCGTAAGAGAGAGACTTTTTTTATGAGGTATTTTGCAATGGATCGTACAAACAAGGTGATAAATGCTTTCCTCTGTATTTGTGCAAGTGCGGCTATCGGCGCCGGAGGAATGTATCTGTATTGCGGAAGGAACAAGAAGATTCCCAGTGATTATAAGCTCGCCGAGGAGTGCCGGAAGATACTCGATGACGGCGGCGTTAAGCTCCCAGAGGACACCGATACTCAGGAGGCACTGGTAAAAGGCTATCTTTCGGCTTATAATGATAAATACACTTATTACACGCGTGAGGACAATACTGAGTCTTATCTTTCGTCAATTAATGGTATGCCAACACCGCTGACCTCCGGATTTCAGGTAGGTATCGGCGAGAACGGTGATTTTGTTGTGACTGAAGTTACCGCCTGCAGCACTGCTGACCAGCAGGGACTTAAAACAGGCGATGTGATACTTTCCGTTGACGGAGTTTCCGTCGCAGAAGCCGGTATCAAAAAGGCTGCCTATGAGATCCAGAATGTTGAAGGTTCCGTAATGTCGCTGGAGCTTCTTCGTGACGGTGAGCCTCTGCACCTTGATTTTGTCAGAGCAAACGATCCTAAGAATAAGAGTGAAAACATCGAGATAATGCCTGTGGGAGATGTTTGTTATATCCGCATAAGTTTTCTTGATAATTACTCCGCTGCTCTCCTTAACGGAAAGCTGAATAATGCTGAAAAATATAATAAAATTGTTTTTGACCTCAGAAATTCGCCGGGCGGACTTATGGAAGGCGCAGTTCAGTGCGCTGACTTTTTCATCGACGGCGGTGTAGTGAGAAAACATGAGAATAATGGCGATACTTCGGATATTGCCACATCTGACGACAGCGGCGACATAAAAGTGCCTATGTGCGTTCTTGTCAACGAAAATACTGCAAGTGCTGCGGAAATTTTTGCAGCCTTACTTAAACAGTACGGGGATGATGTTAAGCTTGTCGGAATGAATACGTTCGGCAAGGGCATTTATCAGTACGACGAGACTCTGAGCAACGGCGGTGTTCTGCACTATACTGCGGGATATTATACCGTTGGCGACTGGGAATGCTATCAGGGAACAGGTATTGCTCCGGACATAGAAGTACCCATGGACAGCTCGCTTATCGGTACTGACGATGACGTTCAGCTTAAAAAATGTCTCGATCTTCTGGGATAAATGCACAATTAATATTGCGAATTTTTGGTGTAAAGCGCGAAAAGTTTTTATTGACAAACTATGAATAGTTTGTTATAATAATATTGGAAAGTTTCATCTTAGTTGGAGGTGTTGTTATATGAAGAGGAAAAAGGGTTTCTCCCTCGTTGAGCTGATAGTTGTTATCGCTATTATCGGCATTCTTCTGGCTGTGCTTGTACCGACTTGGAGTTATTTTATAGTCAGAGCTAAGATACGCTCACAGAATAATTACTCAAAGGTGCTGTTCAGTGCTGCTCAGACTTCGGTAACAAGATATAAGTTCAAGGAAAGAGATATCAATGGTATAATCCATACTGATGAGCTCACGATGAATGCAACTATTCCGGACGGTGCTACCGATGAGGAAAAACAGGCTATGCAGGATGCACAGGCTCAGGCTGCTATTGATAAGAACAATAAGCGTGCTGAACTCTTTATGCGTACTCTCGATGAGGACAGCGGCATGTATGAGGATGAGTTCTATATCTACTGGGATCGCAACAGAGGCTATAAGCTCAAGCCCAACGGAGATGTAGATACCGATATAAGCGATGCTGCGCTTCAGGATCTTGTGGGTAGCATAAATAAGGTGTTTACTCAGGCCGATGATACAGTGTATAAGATCTATGTGAAGAATTACAAAGTCGAGTCGGTTTGCTCAGCAAGAACTGAGGGAAGCAGGGAAGTTGGTTCCTATCCTATTGATCAGGACAGACGTTCCAGCGTCCGCGTAAGAAACTTTGATATGAAGAAGATCAATCTTGATAAGACTGATGATTAATGTTAACCGCCGGGGACATAATGTCCCCGGTTTTTTTTGTCCCTGTACGCTTTATAATGGTAAGTTATCAACACAATTTGTTTTAAAGTGTTGAAAACTTTGTGCTTGACAATCGCATCCCCATGTGATATAATAAATAAGTCGCGTGAGGGGAGACCTGAGAGTGACGAACCAGTATCTTGAAAATTGAACAATGCGAAGAAAAAGTAACGACCCTTGAGATTCCTTTTTGAAGCTGGAAACAGTGGAG
>Ga0265298_10000282_pt1 | contig 79447 bp, 63 predicted proteins | sample AusTroGonzalo_MG_3_FD_193486 | JGI IMG/M metagenome (GOLD analysis project Ga0265298, IMG submission 193486) | Bovine rumen microbial communities from tropical cattle in Woodstock, Queensland, Australia - Gonzalo_01 | ecosystem: Host-associated > Mammals > Digestive system > Stomach > Rumen ... | reverse complement strand
AAGAGTACTCATAAACAAACAAATTCAAAGAGCACAAAAAGAAAACCCCGCAAACGCAATTGTTTACGGGGCTTTATCTTATGGAGCCATTTGTGGGACTCGAACCCACGACCTGCTGATTACAAATCAGCTGCTCTACCAACTGAGCTAAGATGGCATATCGCTTTAAGCACGAGAGATTATAACTAATCGTTTGAACAATGTCAAACACGAAAATGAGATTTTTTGCACTTTTTTATTTTTTCGCGTTTGGAGCATATATTTCTTGGGGTATAATTGGTTTATCAGTTCCTTTCCGGGGGGTATTTATGGCGATAATCACTATCTCAAGACAGAATGGTAGTCTGGGCGATGAGATTGCTGATGCCCTCGCGACACGCCTCGGAACAACAGTCATTTCCCGCCAATACGCACTTGAGAACTTCTTCGGAGAAATCAATCCGGGGCTTTTGGCAAGACTGAATGAGAGCGCCAAGTTTTTTGAGACGAATCTTCCCGGCAGCAACAGAACCTACGCAGATATCCTGGTTGAGCGTATCAGGGTAATGGCTTCTGAATCCAAAGATAAGGATCTGGTCATTCTCGGAATGGGCGGGAGCGTATTGCTCGCAAGTTTTCCCGGAGCAATACACATACGAGTTACTGCGAGTGAGACTACCAGGATAAATACCACTGCCCGCAAATACCATATTTCAAACGAGGATGCGGCAGAAGCTCTTAACATCGCTGACCGCAAACACAGAAAATTCGTAAGAACTCTTTACGACAAGGATATCACTTCACCTGAACAGTTTGATCTGATCCTCAATACCGACAGACTCGGCGTTGACGAATGTGTCGATGCAATCATCGAACTCGCCAGGAAGCACGACATCAAGGTAAAACTTGCGGCATCAAATGAGCAGACCAAGACTTTCGATCATCAGACGCGCACAACTGCATTCAAGAATGAGACTGAAGCTGAATTTGCTAAGATATTGAGCATGTATAACATCGAGTGGCTCTACGAACCTAAGACATTCCCCGTTGAATGGGATGCTGAAGGCAATGTTACGATGGCCATCTCCCCTGATTTCTACCTGCCGAGATTTAATCTCTATCTCGAACTCACCACGATGGACCAGCGTTATGTAACCAAGAAGAACAAGAAGATGCGTCTGGTAAGAGAGCTCTATCCCGGCACGAACATCCGCATCGTATACAAGAAAGATTTTAATGAACTTGTTGACCGCCTTAAATTATTCGGTGGCTTAACCGACAACACCCAGGAGGGGAAGTAAGTGGACAATCTCGAAGAAGCGCTGAAGATCGAGCGCGTGGTTTACGACGAAGCAACAATACAGGCAAGAGTTAAGGAACTCGGCAAAAAGATAACCGAAGATTTTAAGGGCAAGGAGCTTGTTGTAATCGGCGTTATTAAAGGCTCCCTGTATTTCTTATCAGATCTCACAAGAGCGATCGACCTTCCCATCAAGGTTGATATGGTCGGGTTTTCCAACATTCCTGATACCACTTCCAAGACCGGTATCGTTAAGATCATCAAAGATATAGACATAGACATTACTGATAAGCACGTCCTAGTTGTAGAAGATGTAATCAGAACAGGACTTACGACCGCTTATCTTATCCAGAATCTTGAGATGAAAAAGCCAAAGGACATCACGCTTTGCACGATGCTCTTAAATCCTGACCGTCTGCTCATGACCATCCCGGTTGAGTACTACGGTTTTGAGATCAACGACCAGTGGCTCGCAGGATACGGACTTGATCACGACGAAATAGGAAGAAACCTCCCTTATATTGCCCAGATTCCCAAGCGAAAGTAATCGAATAAAAATCCAAACAAGAGAAAATCCCGATGACCTGAATCATCGGGATCCCTTATTTGCTCCAACGAACCAAATTAGACTCACTTCTGAAAGATTACGCATTCACGTCTATCTTCCTTACGTCTTCCACCTACCAAAAGGCCCTTTCCAAAACACTACCCGAGCTTACATGTGATATCGTTACAACTAATCGATCTGCTGCAACATTCAATCACACCGTGCAACTCATGTCTCCATTCACCGAATCTAACGCTATTCGATTCAGGTCTGCACTTACCTTCACCTCGCGATTCCGGTATTTGCAGCTCGACAGCCATATCGGCTACTCGGTTTGCACGAACCGGTGTAACATCGGCTGCGGCATCGGTTCTCTCCTGTCGACGGTGACATCTCACCTACTCGCGGTTCCGAATACCGAATCAACTAATTGTTACAACCTGTGGCTTGTATGTCAAAGACACCTTCAACCACTCGCTCGTCACTCCCTTAGCTCTAAATCTGAACTTCGTTTCCGCCTTTGGTCTTTGCACCTTGACTTCGTTTCTACGGCTTCGCCATAAGTCATCTCGTACGACTCTGGTTCTTCCCTGCGTTCCCTCGACTCTCGCTTTGGGCGGCCTTCCTCGGATTGGAAGTTATCGCTTCCGTATTCCTTGGAGCTACCTTAATGATATAGGGGGACCCTTCGATTTACAATCTCGCATAGATACCAAATGAAAATCATTTGGTTGTGCAACTTGCACAATACTTTGCATATCAAAGTGTTGCTGTTTTGTGAACAACAACCCAAAACGCCTTAATTATATGTGTTTTTGATTACATTAATGCAACAAATCAGATGCTGACATAATTCCGAGTTCTGCAAGAAGACTGATGATAAGCATTATTACTCCGGCCATAAAGACACCAAGTACTACAGCCTTTGTTGTCTTCTTAAGATCGAAATCAAGCATTGAAGCTGCCAGCGTTCCGGTCCATGCACCCGTACCGGGCAGCGGGATTCCTACAAACAGCATCAACGCAATAAATGCACCGTGCTTTTTGGAATTTGCAGTAAGCTTCTTACCTGCCTTCTCACCCTTCTGGAGAATCCACTTGAAAAGGCCGCTTCCGTGCTTAAGCTTGCTGCCCCAGATAAGAACCTTTCTGGCAAACAGATGAATAAAAGGAACGGGGATCATGTTGCCGATGACACAAACTGCCAATGTAATGTATTCATTCAAACCGAAATAAGTAACTCCGATCGGCACAGCACCACGAAGCTCAATAATCGGAACCATGGAAATGAAGAAAACAAGAATGTATTTAACGATCGTCGGCATATTCACCCTCCCATACAGGGACTAATTATACCAACGAATACCAATTCTTCATATGTACGCTTTTATAGTATTTTGTCCGGATCAAGAAATGCCCTTATGTCATCTCGCATATGATACATCTTCTGAACGCTGTTCTCGAGGAAGTAATAGTGTGCAACATAACCTATCGTCAGCCCGAAGAAAATCAGAACGAGCAATATTCCCGATATAAGAAATTCAACCGGAAGCACGAACAGACAATAGATCTCGAACAAAAGGAACAACGCGAAAAACAGCGTAACCAGCAGATGGATCAGTCTCTCATGCTGAAAATAAGAGATCTTGGTCTCAAACTCAGATAAGACTTTTCTGGTCTTTTCCTCAGGAGCGTTCTTCATCTCTTCTTCGATGTATTTTTGTACGGCATTCATTGTCTGTAACACATACTTTTTCATAAGCCGAACCTCCGATTGATGTAGTTCACGACCTGTCTCTTGTTCCTGGTCCATTCAGGCGCAATGAGGATCTTTTTCGGTCCGTCACCCGTAAGCCTGTGGATAACCGCATTCTGCGGCAGAAGCTTAACTGCTTCCTCTACAATATCAAAATACTCTTCCATCCCGAGTATCTCAACTTTTTCCTCTTCATAGAGCTTTGCCAGAGGAGTATTTGAGAGCACATAGAGACATGTGAATTTAAATCCATCGCTGCCTGCATTTAAACTTAGACGGACAGTATCCATCATCATATCGCGTGTCTCACCCGGCAGTCCGAAAATAATGTGCGTGATTACGTTTGCGCCTATGCTTTTCAGTGCTCTCACGGCACTAACATATTCTTCGGTTTTATAACAGCGGTTAATCATTTCAGCTGTCTCATCACTCGCCGTCTGAAGTCCAAGTTCAACATAAAGGGGCAACTTCTCTGCCTGTCTTGCCAATACATCAAGAATCTCAGGACCAAGACAGTCAGGCCTTGTGGCAATTGAAACCGCTTCGATTCCTTCGCACGAGGATGCTTCATTCAATGCCTTCTCAAGATAATCAGCAGAACAGTAAGTACTGGTAAAGCTCTGAAAATAAGCAATGTAACCGGCATCCTTCCCGGCCTTATCCTTAACATGGTCTATCGCCGTTCTGATCTGTTCTGAAACAGTTCCGCATTTAGATGCAAACTCACCCGATCCGCCTTCGGAACAGAAAATACAGCCGCCGATACCCTTACTGCCGTCTCTGTTGGGACAGGTAACATTAAGAGATATCGATGCCTTGTACATCTTATGTCCAAACACTTTACGGAAGTGTCTGTTCGCCGTGATCATTAAAATCATCCTCCGGATGGAAAGGGTCATTAACTATATTGGCAGCTTTATTATCACTTGTGAAGACTTCGGCTTCAGCTGCACTCTTGATAACGCTCGAACCGTATCGCCTGTTGATGTCATCTATTGCTCTGTTAAGCCGGTCGTCACGTTCATCCTTTTTCAATTCTGAGAACAGGGACAGCTGTTCCCCGCTGTCCTGCCTGACCAGTTTAGTACATCTTACACCAATGCTTCTTACGCCTTTATTCCAGTCGTAAGAATCTCTGAACAGATCCCTGGCGGCAGCATATATAACCTTGGAATCATCTGTCGGTTTATATATTATCTTCTGTTTCTCATAGATACCCAGATCCCTGTCTCTGACTGTTATCTGGACAACTGTACCCTTCAGACCGTGTTTACGCAGACGCCCTGCAACGCTCTCAGACAGCATGTGAAGCGTTCTCTCTATCTCCCTGTCTGAAGTCATGTCTTCGGCAGTCGTCGTGGAATTACCGACAGATTTTGGAACGCGCCTGTAACCCGATTCCGCTACCGGAGCATTGTCCAGACCGTTAGCGTATTCCCACAATACCATACCGGTTTTCCCAAGATAACGGCTGATGTATTCACCGTCCGTCCTGGCCAGATCTCCTATGGTCTTTATGTTGATCTTAGACAGTTTCTCCGTCGTGTGTTTGCCGACAAACAGCAGATCAGATACGGGCATGGGCCATATCTTATCCTTCCAGTCATCATCCGAGAAAACGGTAGTCGCATCAGGTTTCTTATAGTCGCTGCCCAATTTGGCAAATACCTTATTGAAACTGATCCCCACTGAACAGGTCAGCTTGTATTCTTCCTTAACCCTGTTCCTGATCTCAAGAGCAATCTCTTCGGCTTCACCATAATCACTGACTATTCCCGTCATATCAAGCCAGCATTCATCCAGCCCGAAAGGCTCAACCTTATCGGTATATTCGGAATACATCTCACGTAGTTTCTTTGAGTAAAACTCGTATTTCTCGTGATGGGCGTCTACCAGAACCAGATCAGGACATTTTGCCATTGCCTGCCAGATAGCTTCTGCCGTTTTGATACCGTATTTTTTTGCAGGTTCGTTCTTGGCAAGGATTATGCCATGTCTTACCTTCGCGTCCCCTGCCACGGCCATGGGAACATTGCGGAGTTCAGGCCGTGATATCATCTCAACTGACGCAAAATAACAATTCTGGTCTATGTGGAAAATAATCCTCTTCATGCCGGAATCTTAGCACAAAACGAACATATTTTCTACTTTGCGGCCCTTTTATTAGACCTTTATTCGGACAATATTTGTAAACATTATTTATTTTTTATGATTTAAGTATATAAAAACGTTTTTAGATGTTGTATACTATCACCGTGAAAAATCAAAAAATCACAATTTTGTAAAATGCATGTCAGTTCGGCTTATGCCGACTTAAGGGACAGAATAATTAACCACGGGAGGTATTTTAATGGCAAAGCAGAAAGTATTTCTTGTAGATGATGACAGCGATATCTTAGTTCTCAACCGCGATTTCCTTGAGAGTGAGGGATATGATGTAGTAACGGCAGCTTCTTGCGCTGAGGCACTTGAGAAGATCAAGCTCCACAGTTTTGCATGTATCGTTTTGGACGTAATGCTTCCTGATGGAAGCGCTTTCGATCTTGCACCTAAGATCAAGGAGCTCACAGACTGCCCCATCATCTTCCTTACGGCAAAGGATCAGCAGGAAGACGTTATCAGCGGATTTAAGGTAGGCGCTGACGATTATATTACAAAGCCTTATTCACTGCCTGAGTTGAGCCTTCGTATCAACGTACATATTAAGCGCAGCATGAAGAGCGAAGGATTCCTCGTTGAGTATCCCCCGCTCCGCATCAATATCAAGACACGTGAGGTTACTCTCAAGGAGAAGCCTCTTCACCTTACAAACCGTGAGTTCGACATTCTCTGCCTCCTGGCTGAGACACCTAACGTCATAGTTCCTTTTACAAGGATCTATTCTCACGTCTGGGGTGACGATTCTCCGTGTGACAACCACCTCGTAATGGTTAACATCTCTTATCTCCGTAAGAAGATGGAGAAGATCGCACCTGAGATCACATTCGTCAAGACCGAGTGGGGTATCGGATATTCATTCGCATATCCGCCGGTTAAGAACAGCATGAACACACAGTTCTGATTTAATTGGATTGAACGGAAATTAACGCGGGGCTTTCATAGTCCCGCTTAATCATTTATTGGAAGATGGCACAGTACAAACACAGCAGATTCGCTTTACCGAAAATACCGGGCTCTGACGGACACGGCAGGACCTTCAGCGGAACCATGCTTACTTTTATCTTTGCCCTGCTCCTGATGCTTGTAATCGCAGGCATCATTTCCATTGTCGTTTCATTTACTACCATATCTCCCAAGGAGATATCCGACAACGGCGCACACATTTTAAGTGATGAACTGGCAACCGGAGGAATTTACAGCGATCACATTCCGGACGGCTGGACATTCGTGCCGAATGTTACTCCTGAAATAGCCGAGGCAACATTGGCAAATGCAAACGAAGCTGACATGAACGGTGACGTCTCCAACTGGCCTTCTTCATCTCTTCTTTATAACAGACCGCATCTCGAGAACGTCAGCATAACCGACTCATGGCGCGGATGGTTTGACTACAACAGATCAACCGATTGGAACAATGCAAAAAACGGCGTTGATTATCAGCATTTCAATTTTGACAATACGGATTGTTACAGCGCAGCTTACATCGGACACTTTGAATGCAGCGAGGACATAAGATCGCTTACACTCACCTTCCACAGATTTAACGGAATAGCTTATGTATACTGCAACGGCAATCTCATGGAACAGATCGGTGCAAGAATGCCTGTTCTGAACCTTAATGCATTTGCAGATTACTGCACGCTGATTCCGAAAGACGGCAAGATTGATCTGGTAATTGTTATGGTATGTGCATCCAATGTTTCCAACCCGGGCATACTGTCAAATCCCATTATCGGAACAAATGCCGCCAATGATGCCCGCACAGCCATCACCGGTGCCCACTTTGCAATCGTTATCGTTCTTTCGATCATTGCCATCGCGGTAGTATCAAACATCATCCTCAGCGCAACCCGTAATGACTGGCTGTTCTTATTCTTCTTCCTGAGCTTTGCCGCGATCCTTTTGTATTATTTGGTAGATGCCCATTTCCTGTCAGTAAACAGTCATGTCAGAGCGGATCTGCGGTTTGTCCTGATAGTGGCATCTTCCGTGGCAGCCTATGTTGAAAACGGACAGTTCTTTTCAGGGACAAAAACACGCAATAAATTCTTCTTCCTCAAAAAAGGTCATTACATAGTTCTCGGCATAGGATTACTCCTGATAGCCGTATATTATTACTTTGATATTGCTTATGCAGTTCTGGCTCCTCAATTCGTAGCCGTGATGTTCGCATTATCGGCCATCATGCTGTCAATATTCACGGATCTCTTCTTCTATCACAAAGAAAACCAGAGATCCCTCCTCTTTGCATTATTATTCAGTCTCATGTTCTTCGTTCTGTATTTTGCAATCCTCCTTGACGGTTTGGTTGCCGCCCTGATCCCGATATACAGTAACCTCTTTGCCGTTTTCGCGATTGGAACGGAAATTGCGCTCGCAGGCTCTTATATAAACCAGCAGCGTGAGATCAAGAGAAATGCAGCCGTGCTTAAACGTCAGGTAAGAGAAAAGACCGTCTTCATCTCAGAGATCAACAGAGATCTGGTTCTCACAAACAAAAAACTCCTGGAAGGCGAAGCTGCCCGTAAGAATGTCTTAAGCAATGTATCTCACGACCTCCGAACACCTATTACCGCTATCAGAGGTTACGCAGAGCTCATGATCAATGCCCAGGACAACTTCAGCCTGGAACAGCGCAACTCATACCTCGCAAACATCGTACGCCGCTCCGAACAGATGGAGAGAATCGTATCTGACATCATGGAGCTCACCAGAATGGAATCAAGCGAGACGGAGTTCCAGTTCACTTCAGTATCCATCGCCGAGATGCTCGACGAGCTCGTCATGATGTACTCGATGGATCTCGAAGACACACAAAAGAATCTCTCACTGGATCTGCCGATGCGCGATTCGCTTATCGTTAAGGCTGACCCTGCCAAGTTCTCCCGCGTATTTGAAAACCTTATTTCAAATGCCATCAACTACACAGGTCCGGAAGCCAATATCGTGATCAAGGCATGGCGTTCCGGTGAGACATCGCACATTGCAACGCAGAAGATACACATCACCGTTGAAGATAACGGTATCGGTATTCCGGAACAGGACATTCCGAGAATCTTCGACCGCTTCTACCGTGCACACAATTCCGGCGTAAACATCAAGGGTACCGGTCTGGGACTTGCGATCGTAAAGCTTATCTGCGACAAGCATGACGCTGAGATCAACGTAACAAGTACGCTCGGCCAGGGGACAAAATTCGAAGTCATCATTGCCGCTTCCTATTAAGAAAAAACAGAGGTTATCCCACACGGGATAACCTCTTATCATTTAATCAGTTTCAATCAGCAGATGGATTTATCAGCCGTTTGCCTGGAAATAGTTGTTGATCTCTTCAATAAGAGCGTCACAATCCATGCCGTGAACCATGCATGCTTCTTCGATTGTTTCTCCGGAAGCCATTGCGCAGCCAAGGCAGTGAAGTCCTGAAGCCATGAGGATGGGAGCAATGCCTTCATCCTGCATTACAATATCTCCGATGATCGTATCTTTTGTAACTATCATATATTTTCCTCCGATGAATTATTAGCATTACAAGCATACACTATGATTCAAAATAAATCTTGTATTAAAACGCTATAAATATCATCTCTGCGTTCTTGGCTGCTTGATACATTTTAACCACCCGAAAACAAGTACCCAAAGAGCCGCAAAGCCCATAAATTCCAAACATTTTCTCGAATAAATGCCCGAAAACATCTTGACAACAAATAAATGAAAATCAATAATGAAATTACTATAAAAATAAGCCTTTTACGGCGGCAAACACAGGAGGAAACCACATGAATAAGTCTCAACTCATTGACAAGATCGCAGCAGATACCGGTTTGAGCAAAAAAGATGCTGAAGCAGCTCTCAAGGCTACAATCGGCGCTATCGAAGGTGCACTCGTAAAGAATGACAAAGTAGTTCTCGTTGGCTTCGGTACATTTAAGACAAAGAAGCTTGCTGCCAGAAGCGGCCGTAATCCTGCTACAGGCGATAAGATCAAGATCGCTGCATCAACAGTTCCTACATTCAAGGCAGGAAAGTCCCTCAAGGATAAGGTTAACGCTAAGAAGGGCAAGAAGAAGTAATCTTCAACAATCTTGTTATCACTCAAGGCTCCGCACTAACAGCGGAGCCTTTTTTATAGCGGATCCCTGAATCCCAGCCTCCGCTCTATGCGGGACTGTACACACCTTAATACTGCGCGGCTCCTCATCTTCTTCAGGCTGCTTTTGGCTATGGCATATCTGACATCACGCTCACACTGTTCCAGTGACAGTCCGTATTCCCTGCCGATGTCGCAGTATAAATCCTTCATTGTCGGAGGCAGCGGTCCTCCTCTGCGGTAAGAAGCACAAATAGCTCTGTAGATAATTACCGTACCTATCAACGCCATGTCAAAACCGTAATCTCTTAATACGGATTTCACGCAAATATCCAGATACGCTTCTTCCTTTGCGATCTCATCAGACTCACTGTCCATGGGGCTGATTGACGTTATCCTGCTGGCTACGTCTCTTCTGTTATTCCTGCCGTCAACGATATAATGCAATACTCCGTCTTCATCCTCTACGGCAATGACGCCCTTTTGTCTGAGCAATGAATTGATGTTCTCGAGCAGACTTAAATCACTGCACACCACAGACATTTCCACAGTATTTCTTCTCAATGATCCGGTCTCCATCCTGTACACCTCCTTGCGTATCACCTCATTGGTATTTCCAAGTGTACAAGGCAAAAAGGCTCCTGTGTAAACAAGTTGGAGCAAAATGAAAATTAGGGCCCTTAAATGAGACTAAAATCGAAAAATTGAGACTAAATCACACAAAATCAGGATTCAGTTTCTTCCGTTGAACTGGTTCCTTCACTCAAATTGACTTCCGGAACCGTTGTCCAATCGACAGTATAAGACGAATACTGCGTATGCTTTACTCTGATGGTATCACCTTCTGACAGAGTGTTGCGCATCGGGTTCAGATAGTAGTATTTTCCGTCAATGACAAAATAGTTTTTCATAAAACCGATCTTCTCGACCGTTCCGGAATTATAGTAGTAGTTATTATTAACCACGCCGTTAATGTCCAGCATCCTGGGAGCTGTATATAAAATGATGTCGACCAGTGCGACAATTGCAAACAGGATCGGGAAAAAATAAGTAATTACATGCTTTGTCTTATGCTTTCTGTTACGCGCCGCAAAGACACACGTAAGGACGACAAAGATTGCCGTTATCGCAAAATGAAGGATCAGATTTGCAATATAGTAGCGCATAAGCCTGCATTACTCTCCGTATACTTCTTCCGGGATCACCGCAATGAAATCCGCAGCCAGGTCATGTTCTGTTGAAGGCACATTGGAACAGATCTGGAATTCATAACATATACCCAGAAGATAAGGTCTGTCTTTGCCGCAGGATTCCACGAAACGGTCGTAGAACCCGCCTCCCATTCCGAGCCTTGTTCCTTCTTCATTATATGCAACCGCCGGCAGCACGACAACATCAATATCCTTAGGATTGACGGCAGTCTTTGACTTAACGGGCTCTTTGATACCGTAGGAAGCTTCTTCAAAATCCTTATCAAGGTCATCACAGTCACAGAAGACCATACTGTCGCCTTCAACTCTCGGGAAACAGCAAATTATTCCCTTATCCATGAAAAACTCAGCAAGACTGTCGACAGGAACTTCTCCGTTAAGAGATCTGTAGAGAGCAATCCTCTTTGCCTTCTTAAGCTTTGACTTAAGCTCGGCATCGTCGATCGCTGCAATGAACTCAGGCAGCATGTCATCTATCCCGGATAAAACCTTCGAAGACAGTTCCTGCCTTCTTCTCTTTATCTCTTTTCTTATTCTGGATTTCTCTTCTTCGATATTCATAAACTTCAGTCCTTGGCGATCATTTCCTTAAGTTCTTCAATACCGATTATCGGTACGCCCAACTCTCTTGCCTTACGCTCCTTTGAGCCTGCGTCAGCGCCCATGAGAAGATAAGAAGTCTTCTTGGATACTGAGGATACCGGTTTGCCGCCGTTGCTCTCGATGAGTGCCTCAGCTTCGCTTCTGGACATTCCTTCGAGTGTTCCCGTAATGCAGAAAGTTAGTCCTGCAAGAGACGATCCCTGCACCTCACCTTCAGCTTTTGCGAAGTTCAAGCCAAGATCCTTAAGTCTTGCCAGGAGAGCCTTGTTGCCTTCATCGTGGAAGAAGTTATAGATTCCTTCAGCAGAGATCTCTCCGATATCCTGAACGGCAGACAATGCATCCCTGTCTGCTTCTGCAATCGCATCGATGGAACCGAATGTCCTGATGAGTTCTTTTGCAGTAGCCTTGCCCACGCCGGGAATTCCGAGTCCTGCCAGGACCTTGTCAGCCGGAGTCTCTGTTTTCGCTGTTTCAATGGCGTTAAGAAGCTTATCGGTATTCTTCTCAAGTCCCAATAACTTGCCGGCGATAAGTTCATCACGCTTGTCCTTCAGTTCGAAAACATCGGCGATGTCCCTGATGTATTTCTCTTCAGTAAGCTTCCTGATGTACTCCGTCCCGAATCCCTTGATATCCATGCAGTCACGGGAAACGAAATTTACGATGCGGTTTACGAGCGTTCCGGGACACATGAGGTTCATGCACTTAAGATCAACGCCACCCTCGTCACGCACGAGCCCGTGGCCGCACACAGGACAAAATTCAGGCATCTTATAAGGCTGCCAGTCAACAGGTCTCTTATCCTTATTTACATCCTTAACCTTAGGGATGATCTCACCGGACTTATATACGAGGATCGTATCACCAATGCCCAGTCCTAACTGGTCGATGAAATCCTGATTGTGCAGAGTCGCACGGGATACCATGGTACCACACAGACTGATTGGTTCAAAAACGGCAACGGGAGTAACCCTGCCCGTTCTGCCGGTATTAACTTCAACTTCAAGCAGGCGTGTCTCTTTTACTTCAGGCGGATACTTGTACGCAACAGCCCATCTCGGGAACTTGATGGTGTTTCCGAGCTTGTTTCTCTCTGAAAGGTTGTTGAGCTTAACGACCGCGCCGTCGATATCGTATTCGAGTTCGCCGCGCATATCGCCTATCTTCTGAATGGCATCCCAGACTTCGTCGGCAGTCCTGCACTTATAGCAGTTCTCGATTACCTTTACGCCGTTGTGCTTAAGATATTCGTAGCCTTCGAGATGAGTATTGAATGTAACGCCCTTTGTCTCCTGAACATTGAATATGAAGAGTGAGAGACCTCTCTCCTTTGTGATTCTGGTATCGATCTGTCTCAACGTTCCTGCAGCGCAGTTCCTGGGATTAGCAAAAGTCTTCTTGCCCTCTTCTTCTGCCTTCGCATTTACGCTCTCAAAGGCCTTCCTCGTCATGTAGACCTCGCCCCTTATCTCGATATAGGGAACGGGTTCTCTCATCTTAAGTACAACGTCAGGGATCTGCTTCGCATTCATCGTGACGTCTTCACCTTCAGTGATTCCGTCACCTCTGGTAACGGCAAGCTTCAACTCGCCCTCTTCGTAACGCAGAGCCATGGACAGACCGTCTATCTTGGTCTCAACGAGGAATTCGGCTTCGTCGCCGAATTCTTCGCGCATAGAATTTACGAATTCATAAACATCTTCCTTCTCGAAAACATCTTGAAGTGACAGCATCGGAACGTTGTGCTTAACGAGGATGCCCTTCTCGGCCTTCCAGCCGACTCTCTTGGAAGGTGATTCAGGAACGATCCAGTCAGGATGTTCCTTCTCTATCTCCTTGAGCCTGTTATTCATTGTATCGTACTCGTAGTCCGATATCTCAGGCTCATCTTTTGAATAGTACAGCTCAGCAAAATGGTTGAGCTTCTTAACCAGCTCTAAATATTCATTTCTCTCCAGGTCTTCACCCTGAATAGCAGAAAATAAATCTAACTGTTCCATATCATTTCCTTCTGCCTGCTGTAGCAAGATAAATTATCGGGAGCACGGCGAAAGCAGTGAGGAAGAATCCCCAGATGATCTCGTGTATCCCTGCAAGTCCGGCAAAGCTGTCCGTGATGTTAAACGAATTGTATCTCGATATGTAAAGCACCTTGGATACAGTATCGTTCAGCTTTGCTATAGGTACGAAAAGAAGAGAATTAACCAGCGCTATGCCAAGGGCGTAGATATACACATCGGTAAACCATGTGAGGCCCTTATCAAATCTGATCAGATAGAACAGGACACATAACGCGGCCGGAATGGCAAGAGCTATGCCGTCCTTGAAATCAACCGTTGATCTGGCAATGCTCTTGAACACAAGAATGCCGATGCAGAGGACTGTTATTCCGCACGGCATATAGGTGCTGATCTTTGTCGTTGCCAGTTTTTGCAGCAGCACTATGACCGCAATTACGATCAGGTACAAAACAAGTGAAATAACAATATCAGGTGTGCCAAAACCCTTCAGGGCATAGTTCACACCTGATGCAATATACCGCGCAAAAATATGGAAGGGCTCTGCAATCAGAGTCCCCCACAAAAACAGCATTACGCTTGATATAATACCGGCTCGTTCTTCGCTTCTCATACCGAATCATGACACCAGTAACGGTGCCCTATGAGTATTCAAATCAAATCACTTAAACTAGTAACGAGATATTACTCGTCAAGAGAAGTGAAGTCGCCGTCCTCAAGATATGCCTTGAGTGTATTGTATTCTTCGAAATCAAGAGAAATACCCTTACCTACCTTCTCATGGTTCGGGCCCCAATCACGGATATCGAGCTTCGGCTTACCGTTGTTCCACTTAACGATATTGAGCTCACGCTGCCAACCGGACTTATTCTCCTTAAGAATACCGATCTGCTGGACGATCTCATATGTGATTTCTGTCTTAGGCATCCTAAAATTCCTCCTGCAAAATCATATTTCGTTGTATGAATTATAACACACGATTGTTATCTTCATATAATATAATTAAGAAAAAAGGAGAACTGTCCGGATAATGGATAAGATATACATATTTCTGATAATATTTGCAGCCCTGGCACTGCTCTATATCTTATGGTGTTTCCTGGAACCTTTTTTCCACGACCGCGATACGGCTCAGCTCAAAAAATCTCCAAAAGATCTATCGACGAATGATAATCTGACCGTCAAAAATCTCCCGATGGTACAGAGCGGCATTAACAAAGAGCCCGATTTCAGATTCTTTTTCTTCTCGGATACCCATGCGGAATGGTGCCCCGTTACAGCAAACAGGGTCTGCGATCACATCCGCAAGGAACACGGAAACAAGCCTTTGGATGCAGTCATATTCGGCGGCGACATGAGTTCATACAAACAGGGCTCTCCCAAAGGCATTAAATACCTTAATACAATAAGGGACTGTTGCCGTGAACTTGAAATCCCGTTTTACGGTGTATCCGGTAATCACGATACCTACGATGCGAATATCCCGGGGAAGGCAGGATTTACGAGCCTGGACAACAACCACATAACGCTTACAGCGCGTACAAGCGGCGCCAAGGCTGTCCTGACAGGCTTACCCGATACTGGAAGAAAGAACCGTGTCTGGCATAAAATGCCGGCACTGGAAGGCCATGAACCGGTGATCATGGTAGTACACGATCCTGATGCACTGCTTCATTTCGAGCCTGAAACCAGACCGGACTTCATGCTCTCAGGCCACCTGCACGGCGGACAGATGAAATTCCCATTCAGGATCGAATTCTGCGTTCTCAGAAAACACGACAAGCTCCCAAACATGGGAGCCGTACAGGGCGTTTACAATATCGGGGGAACTACCGTATTTATCTCAAGAGGACTGGGATGCGGCGTAATGCCATTCAGATTCCTCTCTGTCCCCGAATCCACGGTTACCGAAATCTATATCTGACCTGTCTATCCCTCTTTCGAGAGTACATATTATATATAAAGAATATAAAAGAGGCTGCCTCATAAGAGACAGCCTCTGATTTTCTTTGCTTAAGTCAGCTATTAGCCGAGCTCTGCGAAGTACTTGATTGTTCTTACCATCTGTGATGTGTAAGAATTCTCGTTGTCGTACCAAGAAACAACCTGAACGAGGGAGTTACCGTCATCCATCTTGGAAACCATTGTCTGGTTAGCATCGAAGAGTGAACCGAACTTCATGCCTACGATGTCAGAAGAAACGAGCTTCTCTTCTGTGTAGCCGAAAGACTCGTTTGTAGCAGCCTTCATTGCAGCGTTGATGCCCTCAACTGTAGCTTCACCCTTAACAACAGCGTGAAGGATTGTTGTAGAACCTGTGAATGTAGGAACTCTCTGAGCAGCACCGATGAGCTTGCCGTTGAGCTCAGGGATAACAAGGCCGATAGCCTTAGCAGCGCCTGTGGAGTTAGGTACGATGTTAGCAGCACCAGCTCTTGCTCTCTGGAGGTCACCCTTTCTCTGAGGACCGTCGAGGATCATCTGGTCGCCTGTGTAAGCGTGAACTGTTGTCATGATACCGCTCTGGATAGCTGCATAGTCATTAAGAGCCTTTGTCATAGGAGCAAGGCAGTTTGTTGTGCAGGAAGCAGCAGAGATGATCTTGTCATCAGCTGTGAGTGTTGTGTGGTTAACGTTGTAAACGATTGTAGGAAGATCGTTGCCTGCAGGAGCAGAGATAACAACCTTCTTAGCACCAGCATTGATGTGAGCCTGTGCCTTTTCCTTAGATGTGTAGAAACCAGAGCACTCGAGAACTACGTCAACACCGAGCTCGCCCCAAGGACAATTGTTTGCATCGGGTTCCTTGTAGATCTTAAGTAACTTGCCGTCAACTGTGATTGTGTTAGCTTCGTCGTCAGAAGATACTGTGTGCTTATTCTCGCCGAATACACCAGCGTATCCGCCCTGAGCTGTGTCATACTTAAGAAGGTGAGCGAGCATTGAAGGCTTTGTAAGATCGTTGATAGCTACAATCTCATAACCCTCAGCACCGAACATCTGTCTGAAAGCAAGACGACCGATACGACCGAAACCGTTAATCGCAACTTTTACTGCCATATTGAATTCCTCCTAAATTCCCTGACCGGGATTAATAAACTTATAAGTGCCATTTGGTCTGCACCTTAAGAATTCTACTCCACTTAAATAGCGTTTTCCACAAGATAATTGTCATATAAATGTAAATTTAAATAAAAAATGGGTATATTGCCCCTTTTTTCCCTCAAACGATTTTTGTTTCTCTTTTTCCGGCCGTCATTTAAACCCCGTCTTTTATTCTACGGCTTATGTTACATGCTATAATAGTAAAAATTTTTGGGGTATTTATCATGTCAGCCAGCGAAATCTCACTGAAAACCGAACCGAATAAGACTAAAAAGTGGACCGTTGTCATTCTGCTGATTCCGATCATAATATCTTTTTTCCAGCTCCGGGATCTGGACAATGATTTCTATTTCTTATACGCAACAGGAGAATATATCGTAAAGCACGGATTCCCGTTCACGGATATGCTCTCGATGCATTCATCCATGAAGATCGTTGTCCAGCAATGGCTCTCCTCCGTAATCTTCTATTATGTATATTCGTTTTTGGGAAGATACGGAATCATCACCCTTTTGTATTTATGTAACATAGCTATCTGCCTGCTGTTATACAGTCTGATAAAGCTCATTACCGGCAAACCGGTGTTAGCTGCCGCAATTACTGCTGTCATCGACTTTTTGTTATTTGATGCCTATATGGTCACAAGACCCCAGATGTTTACTTATGTAGTCCTTCTGGCTGAGGTATATTTCCTGGAAAAGCATGTTAAGACCAAAAAGGTCAACACACTTTTCGCAATTCCCGTTCTCTCCCTTCTGCTTATAAATCTCCATGCGGCAATGTGGGCCATGCTTCTTGTTTTTATGCTGCCCTATCTGGTTTCCGCAGTTGCATTCGATGCAAAGACATTGAAAGTTGAAGCACAGGGCAATCTTTTCGCTCTGCTCATCACAATGGCAGTAAGCGTCATGGCGGGTCTACTTAATCCTTACAGCTTCGACAACATGTTATATCTGACCTCTTCATATGGTCAGAAGAGCCTGTCGCTGATCAAGGAAATGTACCCCACAAGCCTGTCTTCAATGGAAGGAATGACTTTCTTCGGTCTGTTCGGAATTACGATTCTCATCGTCTGTTTCATTAAGAAACGCTTAGTGGCAAGACGTTTCTTCCTCCTGTATGCAGGTACCCTGTTATTAGGCATGCTCCAGATCAAGGGCATTCCGTATTTTTATCTGTTTGGTGTTCCCGCCTTTGCATTCATGCTGAAAGATATTGATTTTGCCAAGCTTAAGAAGCCTCTCAAGAATTACAACACCAAGAGCGTAAGAACACTCGGCTGCATCTTTTTAAGCCTGTGTCTGGTGTATCTCTGCGAAGCAAGATTTTTCATGACCAGGGACATCATTCAGAGCAATCAGGAACACATTGACCGTCTCGAGGAAGTAGCAACCATATTGGATCAGGTAGAGGAGCCCATCGTCCTTTATGCCAACTTCAACGACGGACAGTATTTTGAGTTCAGAGGATATCATCCTTATATTGACGGAAGAGCAGAACTGTTTTTGGCCCAGAATAACAAACAGTATGACTACTTTGCCGAATATGAGAACCTTATCAGCGGTAAGATCTATTATCAGAATTTCGTCAACAAATATAACTTCAATTATTATGTCCTGTGCAACGGACCTGACAGTTATCTGCTAATTGCACTTTTACACGATGACGACTTTGAAATTGTATATGTGTCAGAAGAAGTCATCCTTATGAAGAAAGCATAAAGAAAAGAGTCGTTACATCTTTGCAACGACTCTTTTAATTGTTATACCCTGATCAGCGAATTTCTGTTCGAATTCCGTACGGATGTTGTCCTGGTCCCAGACGCTGTTGTGAAGATCTCTCGTCTCATCAACCAACGTAAAACCCGTCTCGGTAAACTCGTTGAGAGAAAAATCAAACAGGTCATCGTTATCTGTCTTGAATTCAATAGCTCCGCCCTCGCGCAGCATGATCTTATACTTATTGAGGAAATCCCTGTAAGTCAGACGTCTTTTGGGTTTGTTCTGTCTTGTCCACGGGTCAGAGAAATTCAGGAAGATCCTGTTGATCTCATTCTCATCGAAATAATTCTCGATGATTCCCGCATCACCTCTTACGAAGAAGAGATTCGGGATATTGAGTTCATGCGCCTTCTCAATGGCTGCCAGAGTTACGGAAGCATCTCTTTCCATTGCGATATAGAGGACTTCGGGATGTCTTAATGCCATCTCGGCACAAAACTTGCCCTTGCCGCAGCCAATCTCAAGCCATACGGGAGTTTCTTCGGGAACTCCGCATGCTTCCCTCCACTTGCCTTTATTCAGCATGGGCGCATCAAACCAGCGCTCATGACACTTTTCCATGCGCGCAGGAATATTGCGCTTAGTTCTCATTCTAGCCATAGGATCAGATAAGCTTCTCCGTAAGTGATACGCCGCCGATAACATGGAAGTGAACGTGCATTACGGTCTGTCCTGCACCTTCACCGCAGTTATTGATCGTTCTGTAGGCACCGCTGATGCCCTTGATCTTGGCTACCTCAGCGATAGCCTTTGTGATCTCGCCTGCATAAAGAGCACCCTCAGGATCTGAAGCGAGCTCATTCATGTCAGCGAAATGCTTCTTCGGAACAACAAGAACGTGCACGGGTGCAACGGGATTAATGTCGTTAAAGCAAAGAACGTAATCGTTCTCATATACCTTTGTTGAAGGAATCTTACCCTCTACTATGTCGCAAAATAAGCACATATTATTTCTCCTTAACCGTTAACCTGTGAAGCGAGTACTTCTTCTGCCTTTGCAAGAGCGTCAGCAAGCTTGGATACATCCTTACCGCCTGCCTGAGCCATGTCGGGACGTCCGCCGCCGCCACCGCCGGCAACCTTGGCAGCTTCCTTGATGATGTTACCGCAGTGAGCACCCTTCTCGTTAGCTGACTTGGTAGCCATTGCCGTGAAAAGGAGCTTGTCGCCGCCGTTAGCTGCGAGGAATACAACGCCGCAGTCGAGCTTGTCTCTGATCTTGTCAGCCGTGTCTCTCAGAGCTGCTGCATCAGCTGCATCGCAGGAAGCGATGACTGCCTTAACGCCGCCGATATCCTTTGCGGATGAGACAGCACTGTCAGCAAATGAACCTGCCTTTGCCTTCTCGATCTCAGCGATCTCCTTCTCGAGAGTCTTAACTTCTGCGTGGAGAGCTTCGATTCTCTCAACGATCTTGTCCTTGGGAGTCTTAAGAGCAGCTGCCGCATCACTGATGAGGCTTCTGTCTTCCTTGCTCATCTCGTAGCACTTTGCACCTGTAACTGCTTCGATTCTTCTTACGCCTGCAGCGATACCGGATTCTGAAACGATTCTGAACTGACCGATCTGAGCGCTGTTGGAGAGGTGTGTACCACCGCAGAACTCGAGATCGAAAGGATCGCTGAAGTCACCTACTGCAACGACTCTTACCACTTCGCCGTACTTCTCGCCGAAGATAGCTGTTGCGCCGAGCTTCTTGGCCTCTTCAATGCCGAGTACCTTTGTCTCAACGGGCAGAGCCTGGAGAACAACGTCATTTACCATCTCTTCAACCTTTGAGAGTTCCTCAGCTGTCATTGCCTGGAAGTGGTTGAAGTCGAATCTCAGTCTGTCGCTTCCTACATAAGAACCTGCCTGCTCAACCTGAGGTCCCAATACCTTCTGGAGGGCTGATAACAGGATATGTGTAGCAGTATGGTTTCTTGCGATCGAGAGTCTTGTCTTCTTGTCGACTTCGATGCTTACCGTAGAACCGCTTGTAAGCGTGCCTTTAACAACCTTGAGTGTATGGAGATACTTTCCTGCAGCATCCTTATCAACGGAGATAACGTCTGCCTCAAAATCTGATGTGAAGATCTTACCTTCGTCGTGGATCTGACCACCCATCGTAGCATAGAGAACTGTCTTGTCGCAGATAGCGATGATGTCATCACCTTCACTTGCGCTGTCAACGGTCTGGAGAGCGCCGTTCTCGTCAGCCTTCAGGATGTAGATGACCTTTGCATCACACTTAAGGTTATCGTAACCGTCATAATCTGTAGCATTGGAATCCTTTGCTACTTCATCAGGTACGGCATTAACGCTGAGAGTGAGATCTTCCTTGGACTTGGTTGCTGCTCTTGCAGTTTCCTTCTGCTTTTCCATTGCTACCTTGAAGCCTTCCTCGTCAACCTTGAGGCCTTCTTCAGAAGCCATCTCGACAGTAAGTTCGATAGGGAATCCAAAAGTATCGTAGAGATAGAAAGCGGAATCACCGTCGATCTCGCCTGCGCCTGCCTTCTCTGCGAGGATCTTCTTGAACTCCTTGATACCATTCTCGAGTGTGCTCTCGAATCTTGCGATCTCCTTGTCGAGCTCGTTAAGGATGAACTCACGGTTCTTTGCAAGGAGCGGATAGCTGTCATCGTAAACGCTGTCGATGTAGATCTTTGCAAGACCGAGGATCTGCTCTGTTGACATTCCTAGTGTTCTTGCGTGTCTTACGGCACGTCTGATGAGACGTCTCAGAACATAGCCTGCACCTGCGTTTGAAGGAACAAGCTTTGCAGCATCACCGATGAGCATGACGCTTGTACGGATATGGTCTGCGAGAACTCTCATTGATCTTGTGAGCTTCTCGTCGGAATCGTATTTAACGCCAGAAGCGTTCTCAATATAAGCAATTGCTTCAGTAAAGAGGTCTGTCTTGTAAACATCCTTTGTTCCGTTGAGGAATGCGAGGATTCTCTCAAGACCCCAGCCTGTGTCTACGTTCTTCTGCTTGAGTGGTGTGAGATGGCCGTCCTGATGCTTCTCGTACTGCATGAAAACGTCGTTACCGATCTCTGTATATTTGCCGCATGAGCATCCCGGACCGCAGTTGGGTCCGCAATCGGGAATGTCTGCGATATAGAACATCTCACTGTCAGGACCGCAGGGACCGTACTCCAATCCCCACCAGTTATCGTCTGCACCGAGATAGTAGATATTCTCAGGCTTGAATCCGGAAGCGATTCTGAACTGAGCGCCTTCCTCATCTCTGGGAGCATTCTCGTCACCTGCGAAAACAGTTGCAGCGAGGTGATCGTTATCAAATCCGAATACCTGTGTAAGAAGCTCGTAGCTCCACTTGCATCTGTCTTCCTTGAAATAATCACCAAGGCTCCAACTGCCCATCATCTCAAAGAAAGTAACGTGGCTTCTGTCACCTACTGAATCGATATCGTTAGTACGGACACAACCCTGAACATTGCAGAGTCTTGTTCCGAGAGGGTGCTTCTCTCCAAGGAGATACGGCATCAGCGGCTGCATTCCGGCTACGTTAAATAAAACGCCTGTTGAACCGTCGGATACCAGTGATACGGCACCTACATCAACGTGACCTCTCTCTATGTAAAATTCCTTCCAGGTCTTTCTCAGCTCTTTTGATGTGAATTGTCTCATCGGTGCTACTACTCCTTAATAAAAATAAAACTTAGAAATTATAAATCGTTTGATTTCGCTTTGCAATCAGAGCTTGCTAAGTTTTGCCGCCCTTGCTGCCTTCTTAATGAACTCTCCGTACTCACGGCATACTTCCTCATTATCGATCTCGATTTCAACGTTCTCAAAGGTCGATAACTCAAACAGATCCGTATAAAGCGTCGGTGCAAGACCGGTGGTAACGCTTATCGACAATATGCCTTTGTCAAGTTTGGTATCATCTGCGATCTTAACCTTATCGTTGGCTTTTGAAGTAAATGCTCCATATGCCTTGAGCACTTCTTTACGGTTCTTACCCTTGATCACGATACCAATCTGCACCGGTCTGCCGCTCGAGAACGCAGAAAGTGAATTATCAACAAAGCTCTTGATTTCCTGATTTCTGAGTCTGTCATTTATATAAGTGATGTATTCATCACCACAAAAATAGACATTTGCCATACGGTCAACTCTATAGCGTCTTAAAGCAGAGGACAGTGACTGGTCTCTCTCGAGTCCCTTAGCCTCTGCATTATCAATCGCAATAAGGTAATAACAGTTATTCGCCCAGTCGAGAGCCATCGGCGATACTATCTTATCAACCACCTCATCAAGACCGCTTCCCAGTTTATATCCATAAGGGATCCTCAATGCTGATTTATCGTTAATTGCAGTCCTGATATTGTTTAGCCTGGAGATACATCTTCTGTCTACCTTCTCATAGTGTGACAAGAGTACTCTCTGCTGATAGTCCCCTGTAAAATATGTTGGAAACATCTTAATGATCTTATCGCAAAGGTCAGAATCTACGAAGGTTGTCGTACTGATCGCATCAACGATAAGTCTTGCCTCATCTATCAGGATCTCGTCCTTCAATTCTGATCTCTTGTACTTTTTTCCTTCTGAATATATCCAGTTTGTATCTCCCGTCTGTCCGGACATCCTGACATATTCATTGATTTTTTCGATATCTGCGTATATGGACTTGCGTTCAAAAGTCGTACCGGTCTTAGTCTCGAGATAAGCAATCAGCTCACTTACAGATACCGTTTCTTTACCACCTGCAAAACTTAACTGATTCTTGAAATAATCGTAGATAAACAGGATCTTGAGTTTGGATAATTCACTGTTAGCCATAAGTCTGCCTCCGGGATAATTTGATAAAATAATAGTACCATTATCAGTACAGTAAGTTAAGCGCGAAAACCTTGAAAATCGGGATATTCCGATGATTTCAGGGAATAATTCCGAGAACATTCTTTCGAGGTTCGAAAAATTCCAAAAAAGCCTGATTTTATCCCCAAAACAGCTCCTGACCGTGATAGAATGATAGGCACTTTATTTTATGTGGGGTGATATTGTGAGACCTATTAACGATCTCGGCTTTGCCGTGCCGGAAATTCTTCTTCCCAAGCAGGGAACAGACCTTAAGAAATGGGCAGTAATTGCCTGCGATCAATATACATCAGAACCGGAATACTGGGCAAACGCTTCGAAGGAAGCAGGAGATGCTCCTTCCACTCTGAATCTCGTTCTTCCCGAAGTTTATCTGGGAACGGAAACAGAGACCGAGAAGCTCGGTTCCATCGCTGATACTGCACGCAGATATCTTGACGAAGGTATTCTCCAGAGCCTCGGAACAGGTTTCATACTGACCGACAGGGCTACTGAGCTCCACCCTTCCAGAAGAGGCCTCATGGCTGCCATCGATCTTGAAGGATACAGCTTCGAACCCGGCAACAAGAATATCTGCAGAGCTACCGAAGGAACGGTTCTCTCCAGAATTCCTCCCAGAGTAAGGATCAGAGCTAATTCACCTCTGGAACTTCCCCATATCATGGTCCTCATCGACGATCCCGAAGGTCTTACCATTGAGAAGGCTTTCGAGATGGCTGAAGCTGAAGGACTCAAGCCTATCTACGATACAGACCTCATGCTCGGTTCCGGACACATTAAGGGAACTTTTGTAGCTGACGGTACACCCATCGCAGAATCAATAGTTAACGGACTTAACACACTTAAAACAAGAAACTCAGACGGACTCTTATTCCTCGTAGGCGACGGCAACCATTCACTGGCTTCTGCCAAGGCTCACTGGGAGAACATCAGGGCAAACCTGTCCGAAGAGGAAAAGAAGACACATCCCGCAAGATACGCACTTGCAGAGATCGTAAACATTCACGACAAGGGACTCGATTTTGAGCCCATCCACAGAGTCGTATTCAATATCTCCGCTGAAGAATTCATTGCCAAGGCAAAAGAGTATTTCAAGGATAACGGAATCGAGATCAATTCCGCATCAGATGACAAGCAGAGCTTCGTAGTTGTTACAGAAGGTTCTGAGGACGTTAAGATCTCTCTTGGCAATCCTCCCCACACTCTCGCCATCGGTTCAGTCCAAATGATGATCGACAGCTTAATGCTTGAGTGCGATTACATTCACGGTGAAGATTCCGTAAGAAAGCTTGCAACGGCAGGCAATACGGGAATCCTCGTTCCCGGAATCAGCAAGGATACTTTCTTCGGCACAGTTGAGAAGGAAGGCGTTTTCCCGAGAAAGACTTTCTCTATGGGTGAAGCGTTCGAAAAGAGATTTTATCTTGAGGCAAAGATTATCGAATGATGGATTCCGATAACGAAATCTTTTTGGACGAGAGCAAAACTGTCTGCATTATTGGCTCCGGTTTGTCTGGTCTTACATGCGGCATGAAGCTTGCTAAGGCAGGCTTCAATGTTACGATCGTCGAAGAGCTCGCATCTCCCGGCGGTCTTTTGGCATATACCAGAATCGGCAGAGAATATTTGGAGCTCCTCCCTCACCACCTGAGAAAGGGCGATAAATCGCTTCTCGCTTTGTCCAAAGAGATGGGCGTTGATGACAGGATAAACTGGTTCGATTCGGCATGGTCCGGAAAAGCTTCCCACCGCAAAGTCGGATACTACGACGGCGGTTTTGCATGCCTGATCTCAAGCCTCATGCAGGAGATCACGGATAACGGCGGACACATTTACTATTCCACTACCGTTGCCGAGATCGCCAGACTCGGAAGCGGAATGTACAGAACGAGCTGCATTCTCTCCAATTCAACGAGAGTTGTCATCGACAGCGCTTACGTTATCTTCACGGGTTCATGCAGAACATTCGTAAACGTCAGCCACGGACTTCCCATTCCAATGGATGACAGGGACATCCTGATGAACGTTACATACAGTGCAAAGATAACTGCCATGATGGTAATGAAGCATGAACTGTCACAGATGTTCTACCAGGTCCCTCCGAAGGATTCAGGTCTTCCGTTCAAGGCGATCATTAATCACACAAGTGCTTTCGGTGAGCGCAATTACGGCGGCCACGTAGTTTATCTCGTAGGATCATGTTCAATTACTGACAGCCTCTGGATCGACTCGGACGCAAACATCATGCTCAAGTATTTTGCGGGCCTGCGTAAGCTCTACCCTTCACTCCGTAAATCCGATGTCAAATCATGGCGTCTCACAAAAACACGTTATGCACTGACATCTGCATATCCTGAGATCGATCTTACAAACCCATGCGAGAATCTTTATGTCTGCTCAACGGGTCTTACCAAATATGCCACGAAGGACACGCCGGAGAACCATATGGACTCCGTTGTCGCTCTGGCCGGAAAGATCAGTTCTGAGATCATCAGATCATATGAGGAAGCTCTTAACCGACCTTCAACTCCCGTTACCGAACTGAACGCTCCGGAAGATTCTTCGAAGGGTTCTTTTGAAGGAGTTTTATCATGAGTAATTCCGACGGGAAACTTCTCGGTCCAACTACTAATCTGCGTTACGTTCTTATACTTGCACCATTTGCCATAGCCGGTCTTATCGGTGTTTTCACGATGGGAACCGGAGATACGGCAAACTGCATGTGGTGGGCCCTGGCGCTCATGCTCTTCGGCCTTGTAACTCTGCCTTTGGCAACAAAAATATGGGAGAAATTCTCTTCCGGCGGATTTTTCCTGTCACAGCCAATGGGACTCATATTCACCTGTCTCGTACTGTGGACTCTCACCCACTTAAAGATCTTCAGGGTAACCATCCCATGCATTATTCTTTCTGCGATCATCGTCGGCGTACTCTGTTATGCTCCCAAGACATTCCGCAATGCATTAATCAAGAAACTTAATTCCAAAGGCTTTGTAGAAGCATTGGTTTTGGAGGAATTGGCATTCCTCGTCATATTTGTCCTGATGTGCTACTTCAAGGGTTTCCTGCCTGATATCAACGGACAGGAAAAATACATGGACTACGGCTTTATAATGTCCATATTAAGAAATGACCAGCTCCCTGCAAGAGACATGTGGCTCTCAGGGTATTCGATCAACTACTATTATTTCGGTCAGTATATATGGGCAGTAATGGTCAAGATCACGGGAATCGATTCGGGTATCGGTTACAACCTTGCCATGTGTTCTGCTACCGCCATTCCTTTCGGAATGAGTTTTTCCATCGGCAAATTCCTCATTGAGGCAGCATCCGAGAGGGGCTTTTCCGATAACAAGATCATCAAATACCTGGCAGGTCTTTTCACAGGATGCGCCGTATCCTTATGGGGAAATTCACACTCATTCTATTACGATGAGAATAGCTTAGGAAACGGTCTTTTGGGACTGTTCAAGAATATGGGCATCGACGTCGGAAGAACCGATAATTTCTTCTATCCCGACAGCACCAGATACATCGGATGGAACCCTGAAGTCACTACAAACGGCGGAGATTACACGATCGAGGAATTCCCTTTCTATTCTTATCTCGTAGGAGATCTGCATGCGCATGTCATATCGATGATCATCGTTCTTCTCATAGCTGCGATCGTTCTCTCGATGATAAGCAACGTTAAGTTCCCTTCGAAAGAAGAAATCGCCATTGTTCCGGGTCTTAATAACCTCACCTCAACAGGATTCCTTCGCGAGTTTGATTCATCGATATCACTGGAACTCGTTCTGTGCGCAATTCTTTTGGGATGCGCCCAGATGACAAACTATTGGGATTTCCTTATCTACTTTGTTTTCTGTTCAATGGGAGTCTTCATTCTGAACATCATAAGATCCAAAAGATTCACGGACATCGGCAGTGCATTCTTCTTTATGGCAAATGTTCTCGCAATTCTGGTGGTGTATCTTAAGACCGGTGATCAGCCGGTTGGCATGGTCCTTTTACAGGCCTTGATCATGGCATCTGCATTCATGTTCTGTGTCGCAAGACCGTCATCACTTCCGAGAACATCATTTCAGATGAGTTTCCTTTTTACGATTGCATCTGTTACCGCGCTCACGTTTAACATGAACTTCGACATGATCTCCAATTCACTCGGCAAGTGCAAGAATCATTCTTCACCTTATCAGCTGTTCATTTTGTGGGGAACACATGTATTGATCAGCGTATTCTTCATGGTCGTTGTTTTCGCTACAAAGAATTACAGATTCCTGTCATCTTCAAAAGCAAAGAAAAAAGCACAATCCAAGAGCCTGGCTTGTGAAGTCATAGGAGATGAGCTCCAGTTTACAAATCCTGTCCAGAAGTTCTTCGGAAGAAAAAATCTCATCGACGTCTTCTGCTGCGGAATGACTATCGTCGGACTCATGCTTCTTACTGCCCCTGAGATCTTCTATGTAAGAGACATCTATACCGGCGGTTACCTCAGATCCAATACGATGTTCAAATTTACTTTCGCAGGATTCATCATCCTGTCGATGACAATGATCTATTCAATCGTCAGACTGTACTGGTTTGTTAACAAAAAGGGTAGGTATTCGACCGCTTTCTTTGTAGTAGCGATCATCTTCTCGATCATGCTTATCGTTCCTGCCCATTACACAATGTCAGCTCTGAAGCAGCGTTCTGGCGAACTAAAGCGTGAGAATTATAAAACGTTGGACGGAACCGCATACATTGAGAACCATGCAAGTACTGCTGTCAGTGAATACTATGCAGGTAACCTCACTTCATATATGGCAACGGTCAACTGGTTTAATGCCTGCGTTAAGGGCAGTCCCGTTATATGCGAAGCTTATTCCGACAGTTATACGGACGGTTCCATGATCTCTGCTTATACAGGTCTTCCCACGGTTTTCGGATGGCAGACACACGAATGGCTGTGGCGTTACCACGGAATCGTAGACAAAGAAACCGACACCCTTGTTGCTGATCCTGAAAAGGATGTCTGGAAGCTTTACATCGGCCCGCGCCATGCGGATATCGATACCCTGTATCTGAATCAGGACCCGAATGAAGTTCAGCGCATAATCGACAAGTATCAGATCGAATACATCATCGACGGTGACATGGAAAGATTCAAATACGGATATGACAATGCTTACACTTTCTCACAATTGGGAACTGAAGTATTCAGATATGATAATCTCGTTGTCTATAAAGTAACTCCCCATCAATACAATGAAATAGCTGCACCTGTCTGGGGCTGATATCAGACTTCCGGAAGTTCTTCCTTGGGATCGATCCTGACCGTGACGGGCAATGTGCCCTCACCTTCATCATATGTAAGTTCAGCCATCACAAGCGCAATCGGACATTTGATCCTGCTGCCATATTTTCCGTCACCGGCAAGAGGATGTTTTCTGGAGGCGAACTGTGTCCTTATCTGATGTGTGCGTCCCGTATCAAGAACGACAGACACCATGGACACATCTTTCTCTTCGTTATAAGAGAGGACTTCATACTTAAGTCTTGCTTCCTTAACGCCTTTTCTCATGCGCTTTACGGGGAATGTGCGGTTGCTCCTAGAATCGTGGAATAACAGGTCTTCCATTACCCCATGCGTTTCATCGAATCTTCCCTGACATACGAGATAGTATTTCTTATCGATCAGACGGATACGCTTACCTGAATCTGCTGCGGCAATTATGCCAGGCACGGGAACGTCAAGTCTCGACAGGCATGCCATTCCCGAAGAAGCAATCTTCTCGCTGTCTTCACCTCTCTCTTTATAAAGGATCTGATATCCAATACCTTCTTTTAATATCTTCGTCATGGTAATCAGCAAATAAAAAGCGAGATGTTTTCCCTGCCGCCGTCAAGGAACACCTCAACAGTTCCGACATCTTCCAAAACCCTTATTTCAGGGCATTCCCTGTAAGCCTTATCAAACAGTGTCCTGCCTTCAAATCTGACGCTTAACCGCCCTGCACCGTAGCTGACAAAACGGCTCTCTTTAATGGTCCTTCTGCCAAATTCACCATACGGGATAAGGCATACTTCATTCTTCCTTGATACAGTGATCTCACGCGGACAGCTGATTGCAGCCTCGTTCATCTTCATGGAGAATATCCATGCGATCAGAAGAGGCCTTCCCTCTTCATCTTCACCTACGACGGGATTGAATAAATCACTTCCAAGATCAACCGGCTTGAAGTTTTCCTTCTCATCGTCGAAAACAAAACTCTCGCCGTTATAGTCACCCGATGCAAACAGGACTTTGGTGGGAAGATGTCTCTCGCTCTGGATGGCAAATACGTATTTGCCGTCAATCTCAATAATGGCAGGCTGTTCTATGACACTTCCGTATCTGCCGTCAGAGATCAGCTCGCCCATGTATTCCCAGTTTATGAGTTCATGCGAACGGTACTGCAAAACCTTGGCGATACCGTCCTTGCCGGCACCAACGAACATGCGGAATTCATTCCCGAATTTAAAGACGAACGGTTCCCTGTATTTTGAATCACCCTCAAAAGGTGCTTTTAAGCATATGCTGTCGATCTTGGTAAAACTGATCCCGTCTTCGGAATTTGCAGCGAGGATCATCTCTTCTCCCGTCTCGGAAGTCGCATTGTAAAACAGCCAGATCTTACCGTCATGGACAATGGCGGATCCGGAATTACAGCTCATCTCCTTATCGGGGCTGATTGCTACGGGGCACTCATCCCAGATCATGAGATCTTCCGATGTCGCATGTCCCCAATGCATCAGTCCGTATCTCGGAAGATAAGGATTTAACTGGAAGAACAGATGGTATTTTCCTTTGAAATAAACAAGACCGCAGGGATTTCCCAGCCAACCTTCTTTTCTCGAATAATGGTATTTCACTGGTTTACCCCTGCGGTCTGAATCTTTGTATTTAAGTAAGTAATTAAGAGAGCTCTAAGAGTGATACGCGGAGAACGCCCTCAGCTGCCTTAAGCTCTTCGATGATATCCTGTGAGATAGGCTGCTCAACTGCAACGAATGCCTGTGCGTGCGGGTTGTCAGAACCATCCTGGTTCTTTCTGCCCCAGTGCATTGAAACGATGTTGATGTTGTGCTGGCCAAGGATCGTAGCGATTCTTCCGATAACACCCGGAACATCATTGTTCTTAAGAGCAAGAACTGTGGATGACAGAGGGCAGTTCATCTCGTAACCGAAGAAAGATACGATAACCTCTGTGTTGGGTTCAAATACAGTTCCGTTGATCTTGAGCTCACGGCCGTCTTCTGTGATGAACTTAACATTGATGAGGTTGTTGTACTTCTGGATTAACTCTGTCTTTGTCTCAACTACTTCGATACCGCTCTCATCCATGCACTCCTTCGCATTTACATAAGATACGTGATCGTTGCCCATACCTCTCAAAAGACCCATCATGAGTGAGAGTGTGATGATGCCTGTACCTGTGCTCTCAGCGAGCTCGCCTCTGTATCTTACTTCTACCTTGGAGATAGGTGTTGCTTCAGCCTGATAGTACATAAGACCGATTTTTTCAGCGAGTGAGCAGTAAGGCTTGATGTCTTCGATGCTGCCGGAGAACTGGGGCATGTTGATTGCTGCAACGAGTTCACCCTTCAAAGCGCCGTCGATGAGCTCAACGATGCCCTGACCAACCTTAGCCGTAGCTTCAACTGTTGAAGCGCCGAGGTGAGGTGTGATGTAGCAGTGAGGAGCGTGGAGAAGAACGTTATCGAACTCCTGCTCGCCGGGTGCCTTGTTGTAAGAAGGCTCCTTGTCGAATACGTCGATTGCAGCAGCAGCTACCTGGCCTTCAACCAAAGCATCAGCAAGATCCTGCTCGTTAACAAGACCGCCTCTTGCAGCGTTAACGATTCTTACGCCTCTCTTGCACTTATAGAGCTGCTCCTTGGAAAGGATGCCGTATGTTTCCTTTGTCTTAGGTGTGTGGAGTGTGATGAGGTCGCACTGGGGAAGGAGTTCATCAAGAGTCTTGCATCTTGTAACTCCGAGCTTGTCGAACTTCTCCTGGGGAACATAAGGATCGTAAGCGATTACGTTCATGCCTACGCCCTTGAGCTTTCTGGATACGATGGAACCGATACGGCCGAGACCGATGACACCTGCTGTCTTGCCCTCGAGCTCGATGCCTACCCAGTTACCACGTCTGAAGTCGCCGTTGTGAACGCCTTCATTTGCTGTGCAGAGGTTACGGAAGATTGAGAAAGCATGACCTACTGCGAGCTCACCGGCTGCCATGTTGTTGGCTGTAGGTGTGTTAAGAGCAATAACGCCGTGTTCCGTGCAGGCCTTAACGTCGATGTTGTCGATACCTGTTCCGGCTCTTCCGACTGCCTTGAGGCAATCTGCATTATTTAAAAGAGTTTCATTAATCTTTGTAGCAGATCTTACGATGATAGCGTCAAATCCCTTGATGTACTGTTCGATCTCTTCCTGAGAATGTCCGAGGTATTCTTCAACCTCATAGCCTCTGTCTCTTAAGTACTGAACGCTCTCTTCTGCAATGCTCTCTGTGATAAGGATCTTCATGTTGTATTCCCCCGTTAATAATTATGCGTAGTTAATTAAGCTTTTGCCTTAAGCTCATCGATCGTGGCCTTGAGGTCACTGAGATATGTCTTAAGTTCTTCTTCCGTAAGATCACCCATGTGAGCGATTCTGAATGTCTTGTCCTTGAGCGGACCGTAACCGTTGCTCATGAGGTAACCCTTCTCGCCCATAGCCTTGATGAGGTCTGACGTAGGGATGCCTGTTGTATTTGTTACGCATGTAACAGTTACTGAGAGGTTCTCCGGATTGGAGTAGAGAGCACAGTTCTCTGTTGCCCAGTCCTGAGCGATCTTTGCGAGTTTGCAGTGCTTCTGATATCTGTTCTCAACGCCCTCAGCGAGGATCTTGTCGAGCTGATAATCAAGAGCAAACATGTGTGACTCCGAAGGAGTTGAAGGATACTGATAAGGCTTCTCCTTAACGAACTTAACGAGTTCAAGATAGTCGAAGTAAAGTCCTCTGTTCTCTACTGTCTCAGCCTTCTTGATAGCCTTCTCCGATACTGAAGCGATAGCCATTCCCGGAGGCAGGCCCAAACACTTCTGTGTTGATGTGATGCATACGTCGATTCCGAGCTCATCTACGGGGATATAGTCACCTGCCATTGATGAAACTGCGTCAACGCATACGATAACATCAGGATACTTTTTATAAACCTCAGCAAGTTTATCCATGGGATTATGGATACCTGTTGATGTCTCGTTCTGTGTAATTGTGATAAGGTCATATTTGCCTGTTGAGAGAGCTGCTTCGATCATCTCAGGTGTTGTAGGCTGACCGAGTTCTGACTCGAAAAGATCAGCTGCAATGCCGTTTGATGTGCACATCTTGTGCCATCTCTTACCAAACGCACCGATTGAGAATACTGCTGCTCTGGTTTTTGTGAAGCTTCTTACGGCACCTTCCATAAGACCACTGCCTGATGACGTTGATAAAACGATGGTGTTGTTTGTCATCATTACCTTCTGGAGCTTTTCTGAAATTGACTGCTGAAGAGCGGACATGTCCTTGGTTCTGTGTCCGATCATCGGAGTAGCCATCTTCTCCAGTACATCCTCTGAAACCTCAATAGGTCCGGGTATGAACAGTTTCTTATGCATGTTAAAAACCCTCTTTTCGCGCATTATTATTAGAGCAATAGCATTATATACTTCAATCTTACTTTTTTGTTACAAAATGAGTTGACTAAATAGCCAAAAAACAAGCCGCCTGCCGTGAAATACACGAGCAGGCGGTCTGATTGTGTTAACTGTTTTTCCCGCTTGGATCAGGTGATGTGGATTGAACTCGTTATTTCATCCGCAGCGGTTGTCTCACCTGTACCGGCAGCTGCCGTTGTCTCAGCAGTTGAGCTTGAGCTCCAGGTATTCTCGATCTCTCCCTTGACTACGCCGAGAGGCGGCAGGAGGAGCTTATCGCCAACGTTCGGTCCGGTGTATGTAGCAGGATCGAGCTTGTTGTATGTGATGATGATCGTGATCTTCGGATCTCTTGCGTTCTCAATATCGATTCCGTAAACAGTGTGGAACAGATCCCACCATGTTCTGTAGCCGATATTCTCAGAGAATACGAAGTATCCGATAGGAGCCGACGGGTCAGGCAATGTAGCCATTGTCGACGTTGTCGTTGTTGCTTCTGTTGTCTCTTCTTCAGAAGAAAGGATAGGAGCTGTCTCGACCGGCTTTGTGCTCTTGCTGCAGCCTCTTGCGATCAATGCGATGACAATTACGATGCAGATCAAAAGAATTGCAAGGAACGCGATGAACATATAGCCGTTACGGTTAAGCTTCATCTTCTTGCCGCCGTTGCCGCCCTTACCAGCTGAAGAACTTGTACGGGGTGCACTGCCTGTAGGCTTGCCGTTGTTGTTCGGGCCTGAACCTGACGGTCTGTAAGATGTGTTGCCGGGGTTCTTATACTGTGCCTGCTGCTTTGCATCGGGTATGGCGGGCTGTGTCTCTTCGCCGGCAGGATTATATCCGTAGCCCTGCTCGCCTGTATATGCCTGGCCTGCATCATCAACGCCAAGGATGTTATTGAACCACTCGTCATCCAATGAAGATGAGGAAGAAGCTGATGCGGGTTCTTCTGCAGCACCTTCCTGAGGCTGTGCAGTGAAATCCGTATAACCTTCAGCTGTTTCCTGCTGATAGTAGGAATCTTCATTAACCGGAGCCTGGTAACCCGTACCGGAATAATCATCGTAACCCTGAGGTACCTGCTCATATCCGCTGTTATCAACAGGAATTCCTCCCTGCATGTCAGCAGTCTGATTACCATATGCACCATAGCTGTTCTGGTCAGCTGCGGAGAATGACTCAGCGCCATAAGGCTGATAAGGCGGAACTTCAGCTGCCTCAGCCTGAACTTCTGCGCCGGCATAATCACCGTAGAAGGATGCGTTGTCGTAAGGCTGTGATACATTCTGCTCTGATCCGACTGCATTTACGGGATTGTTGTAGTTATCAGAATCGTAAAGCGGCATTTGAGGAATGTCCTCATCCTTTGAGGTAACCACTTCATCATCAGCTGTTATGAATGCAGGGCTGCCAAACGGAAGAACGATATCGTCCTCTGAAGGAGCAACTGCCGTATCTTCGGGAATGACCTCTTCAACAGGTGCCGGCTTAGCTTCAACTTCAGGAGCCTTGTCCGTCTCAGGGAAATCCACGCCAAGCTTATCTTCATCCTTCAGTTCAGGCTTCTCTTCAGCGAGTTCATATTCAGGAACCGGAATTGATGAAACCTCTTCGGAAGGAACCGGTTCTTCCTTGGGAGCAAAACCGTCATCACCGAATACGATAGGAGCAGTATTCTTGAGTTCCTGAGCACTTACCTTGCCATAAGGATCAAATGAATCCTCAGCTTTTGCAGTCTCATCGGAATCACCGGAATCGGCTCTGACCTCACCGGGTGCGAAAACGATCTCTTCAGCTTTATTTACAATTGCAGGAGCTGCGGGAACCGAAGGAACGGGTGCCGGAGCAGGAGCAACGGGAATTACCGGAACTTCCTCTGCAACGGGAATTACGGGTACTTTAGGAACAGCAGGTGCTGCGGGTTCTGAACCGAAAACAGGAACGACGGGCTCAGCAGGAGTATCCTCAACGACCGGAATGAGAGGTACTACAGCCTCTTCCTTGAGGTCGGAAATAGTTGTTTCCTTTGCAGGTTCCTTTTCCTTGTTCTCAGCGATAGCCTGTGCAAGGATTCCGGAAGAAGAAGTAAACAGAAGCGAATTGATATCTGTTACCGGCTTCGTGGGAGAATCATCTTCTGCATCAGGAGTGAATTCCGTTGTTGATACCGTTGCCATAACGGGAGCTTCCTCAGTTTCTGCAGGCTTTACCTCTACAGAAGAAGGCTCAGCGTTTGCAAAACTGAATACGAAAGGAGAGTCAGCTGCGGCTGCTGCTTCAGCCTTGGCAACTGCCTCAGAGTCTTCCTGTGCTGATTTCTGCATGTCACCGAAGATCTTCTTCAATGCATCTTCGGCAGAAACTTCTTCAGGAGAATCTGACTTATCCGGGAATTCCAGAACTTCAGAGGAAACCTTCTGAGCTTCAGGCTGTCCTGCCTTATCACCGAACTGAACGCTTCCGTCTGCGGGAGCTTCCGCAGAAACGGGAACTACTAAGGGAGCCTCAGGAGTAAGGCTTACAAAACCGGCATCAGCAATAGCCTTTGCAGCTGCACCAACCTCGCCGCCTTCAACAGTAGACTCCAGAAGTTCATGACCTTCTGTCTCGAACTCTTTGTTCTTTTTCTTCTTGCCGAACAGGCCTCTCTTCTCTTCTTTTGTAACGCTCTCGACGAATGAAATTGAAATCTGCATCGGAGTGTTGGGCATTCTGGCAGAAGCCTGTGTGAGGATGAGTCCTGCAGCATCGCACTGGTCTTCAGCATCCGTAAGGATCCTGAGGATCTCTCTCTGACCGAGTGCATCGTAGATTGCCTTGTTGCAAAGGATGATGCAGTCATCAGGAGTAAGTGTGAAGAAGTTTGACCAGAGAGCATTCGCTGTCTTGGAAGAGCAGTAATACTGGAAGTCACCTACTCTGTTGCCGTATGCGTCGATAGGCTCCATGGGAATGCCTGCATCGGTCAGAGGAAACATCGTATCGTCTCTGTAAAGGAATGCAAGACCGCCGCCGATAGTAACGGCAAATGCCTCGGAATCTCTGACAATAACGCCTGTGAAGTAAGGATCTCTCGACTCGTTTTCAACAAGTTTTGTAGTACCGGCAACCTCAACAGCGGTTGACAGGAACTTCTCGATCATGGCATCGATCTCTTTGTGAGAAGTCTTTACTTCATTACAAAGGCCTCTGAGCTGGGGCTCAAACGGCGGAATAGTTCCGGGTTCAAAACCTTCGATTGTAGGATGTGTGAAAAGCGAGAAGAAAAAGCCTCTCTCATCTTTGTCGATAGTAATATCGGCCTGTCTGGTCTCTCTTTTACCGCAGAGTCTTCCGTCAAGATAGAATGCGTCAGTGAGCGAACCGGAAGGAAAATAGCGCGCGGTAAGCGTGCTAGCAAGCCTTGTTAAGGTAGCCATGAGCCGTCCTCCGTATAAATATTCACGATAATTATAACACAAGGTTATTTTTCTCAAACAATTATTATAAAAATTAATTTAATAGTAATTTTCGCCGGAAAGCCCTAAAACAAAGCCCCGCAGACCATACAGTCCGCGGGGTAATTTGGTGTTATTTTGTGGCAATCACTTAACCGAGTTTCTTGATCATGGCTTCGTTGATCTGTTCAAATGTTCCGGTAAGTGAATCAAGATAAGCCGTATGAATCTCAAGATCGCTTTTGTTCGGGTATTTCGCATGCATGTCGTCCATGGTCTTCTGTGTCCAGACATAACCCATGCCGTACTTTGCATAATAACTCGGTTCCGTAACTATGAGCGTGTAATACTCCTTAAATGAATCTTCAGTTACCTGGAAACCGAATGAGTTAAAGTAATCCAGACAATCCTGCAAAGACCAGTTCTCGCAATGGATGCCGTAATCAGCTCTGGTGCTGAGGAGCATGGATAACAGCGCTTCATCCTTTACGAGTGTCATACCGTCAGTTACTTTTCCGGAATCCGTGAAATATCTCATGGAATAATTCTCCACGTAAGTAGCCCAGCCTTCCTTGTAACCGATGGAAACGGACAGATACAGATAAGGGTGTGATGTATGATCACGCGTATAGATCGACTGGAACATGTGACCCGGATAAGCCTCGTGAGCTACCGTAACGCCGAAGTCCTTATCTACTGCAGCATTGTTAACGATGATCATGTTTGAATTGTAATTATCAAGATGATATCCGCAGTATGCAGCGGGAGAAAAGTTCTCTTCAAAAACTGCCGGAACTTCCATCGTAAAATAGCTGTGTGCAGGGATACCCGGGAAATCCGACTGAATCTTGCCTCTGAGGAAATCCAGATTGTCCTCGAGCGAACCCTTGGTGTACTGGTGATTCATGTACTCGTCGTACCATGTAAATCCATTTTGGGTAATGCCAAGAAGCTCGGTATTGGTATCATTTATCACTTTATCAAGTATATCTATACTCTGCTGTGTAGTTGCATTACTGTTGGTCTGGCTTCTCGTCAGCCAGGTATAATATGCGTCTCCGCCTCTGTATGCACAAAGGCCGGCATCAATGCCGCCGGAACCCTTAAGAGCCCTCATGCGGTCCGCACATTCCTGGAATTCCGGGAATACGATCTCCTTCATGGCCTTATCGTGTTCTGAAATGAGTCTGCTCTTATCCGCTGAAGACAGTCCCTTGATGTTATCAAGACGCTCTTCAAAAGAAGCATAAAGGAAGCAGTCATCTTTCTGCGCTACAAGATTATCGAAAGACTTTGCAGCTTCTTCATAACTGTTGTCTGAGGAAGCAAAACCGTACTGTACTCTCTCCTCTTCGAAATCGCACATAAGGTCGAAGTATCTGTCTGTATCTTTGATGAGAAGGATGTAATTCTCAGCATCCTGTACCGTCTCGAAAGAAAACAGTTCCATCATGAACAGGATGTCAGACTGAGGTCCTACCAGGTAATTGAATGTCATTGAATAATATTCAAATGCCGTATAAGACAGTGCATAGATCTCCTCTTCGCAGTCATATACGATCCTGTCAAAGCAAAGTCTGTCATCACCCTGCAAAGTCTCGTAATTGATCGTTAAGAGTTCATTCAACTGTGACTGGTAATATGCTTTCTCCTCATCATACTGATCGATGGTGATAAAGTCTCCCCATGTCACATCAGTATACTCATAACCGAATTTCTCAGGGTTCTCAAAAAGGATCTCGATGTCGGCATAACTTGTGATCGAATGATGGAGCAGATTGTTTTCAACCTCATTAAGCTTCGAAACCGCTTCACTTCCGCCAACAGTTCCCGGTGCATGATACGGATGGATCTCATCTACCGTGGCTACATGATCCGGATATGTAAGTTGTTCCGAAGTAGGTATGTAATTGCCGGAACCTGACGATGTAGGATCAGTGGTCGGATCTGCAGTCGGATCCGTAGATACTATATACGAAGGATCCGTCTCATCGCCGTATCTGGGTTTGGAACCGCTTCCGCCATTGCTTCTTCCGCCATGTCCCGTCGGATTCGTTCCCGTGCATGATGTCATCGGAAGCAACATCAAAACAGCACAGACAAGGGCCATGACCTTTGCCGGTATTTTTTTCATTTAATCATCTCCTTTATTCGCTATCCATTATCCTTAATTCACGCGCAATACTACATCCCGGCGCACAAGAATGATACCACGAATTGTAAGAAATGTTTATTATTCGGGAGTTCCGGCCTCTTGTTCCGTTTCAGCAAGGGGGTCTTCTGCCGGTTCTTCATTATGAATCATCTCGATCTTTTCCCTGACTGCTTCATAATCCATGGCACCTTTGGAATCTCTGGGCAAAGAAACCGAGAATATTATTTCTGATGGTCTCATAGCTTCATGTATGGTCATCTCACACTCTGATTTGATCCTGTCTCTCAGATCTTCCATGAGGGAATTATCGTAGAAAAACTCTTCCTGCGGCACAACGACCGTTACAAGGACGGGACCGTCAGCCTTCTCGATGATGACGGAGCACGATTCAACAACGCCCTCTGTCATCTGGACGGCAGCATCAACGCTGTCAGGATATACGGGATAACTGTTGATCCTTATCTCTCTTGATTTATTGGCTACAAGATAGAACATCTTATTCCCGTCCTGCTTGCCGATCATGCCGGTAAAGAACCAGTATCTTCCGTCAGGAAGCTTGCGGTATTTATCGTTACTTACCTTCCCGTCACCCAAACCGGCACTTATAGCGATCGGCGAACAAACCGCGATCTCACCTTCGGTGCCTTCCGGAGCATCAAGTCCGGTATTACTGTCGGCAACGCGCATGAGGACACCCGGCAGCGGGAACCCAAGCAGTCTATCACTGTCGAGGTCCGAAGGACCGTAAGCATATGTCAGTATCTCATCACAGCCTGTAACGGAACAAACTGATATCTTCTTGCCTGAATTCTGGGCAATCTCGAAAAGGTTTGCCTTCTGGCTGCTGGTAAGAAGTCCCCCTCCGACTATGATCCTGTCAACACTTTTAAGTATCGTAGACATGCTGTCTGCTTTGTTGATCGAAGCTATCGTGCTGTTGTATCCGATAAGGACATCCGGCTTATATCTTCTCAACGCAAAGAAAAGCATGTTGGTGTCGTACCAGGTAAACACCAGCAGTGTCTGTCCGCAGCTCAGCACATCATGCATGCCTACAAGGAAACCGAATGCAAAACAGCACTCGTTAAGACACAACGCCCTGATCGGATTTCCAGTAAGATCCTCGTTGGTTTTTATTACCATCTCCGCAAGGTTAGCGGAAATGTTTATGCTCTTTGCGGATAATTCCGTAGCTCTGCAACTGTCCGTGGGAACGCTCGGAAAAAGGCAGACCGCTATCCTCTTGTTATCCCTGTCAAAACCCTTATCCTCATCGCCGGTTTTCTCCTCTTCAGGAACGCTGGGCAGCGCAAGAACATCTTTCCAGTAAATGAGTCTGATTCCTTCGGGAACTGCTTTCGGCTTCGGTCTGTCATAGCCTGCCAGAGGATAAAAAGAAAAAGCAAACCTGTCCGTTGGGGTTATGTAATCTTTGTATTTACCGATAATGACAGTCTTGATCTTGGTATTCTTCAATACAGGTGCATAGTTCAGATACTGATTACAGCTCATTACACAGTATTTTGTACCGACACTGTTTGCATAACCTTCAAAGTATTCGGTTGCAAGATTCGGAACTGCAAGCGCGGATACCGCTCCGATCTTATCGAGCGCATAAACGCTTATGACATTTATCGGGTTGTGGCCCATTACCAGCATGACCACGTCACCTTTTTTTACTCCGAGTCTCTGCCATGCCAGAGCGGCTTCGTCTATCTTCTCGCGGAAAGATGCATATGTCATCTTCCCGTTGCCGTATTCCATCGCATTTCTTGTCGGATAGGCATCACAGACCTTGATGATGCGCATGTAGAGCGTATCATCAGAATCAAGATCGGGATTTGAGTATTTCTCAGGATAGAATACGCTCCAATGACTTTCCAAATTATCTCTCCGCCGTTTGAAAAACTGTGTTTAAACTTCATATATTATACACTCTTGACTCTCTATCACTAACTTTCGGGGTGATTTTCCAATCATTCTTTTGTGCATATGTACGATAACATTTTTTATTCGCATAAAAAGCTGCGTGTTAAAATGTTCGCATATTTCAGAAGTTAGAGGGGGCAAACCATGAATATCAAGCTTAATGATCATTTCCTTGACGTAAAAGAAACCTATCTTTTCTCTGACATCGCCAAGCGCGTTAAAAAGTTCCAGGAAGAGAACCCTGACAGAGAGATCATCAGAATGGGTATCGGAGATGTTACCCTCCCTCTCCCACAATCCATCACATCAGCAATGGAAGAAGCAGTAAAGGAGATGGCTAGCAAAGACACATTCCACGGTTATCCGCCGGAATACGGTTACGACTTTTTAAGAGATGCCATCGCAGCTCACTATAACGAGATTGGTGCACCTGCAGTTACATCGAACATCATCTATGTATCAGATGGTGCCAAGAGTGACCTGGGAAACCTTCCTGACGTTTTGGGAGACAACCCGGTAATCATTCCTGATCCCGTATATCCCGTTTACGTTGATTCAAATCTCATGAACGGCCGTAAGGTATCTTTCGTTGCAGGAAACAAGGAGAATGATTTCCTTCCCCTTCCTCCCGCAGACACAAACATCGAACCTTCAGTTATCTATATCTGTTCACCTAACAATCCTACGGGTGCGGTATACAGCTACGAAGGTCTCACGGCATGGGTAAACTTCGCACTTAAGACAGGTTCACTCATCATTTTCGATGCTGCATACGAAGCATTCATCACAGAGGATAAGCCTCATACGATCTATGAGATCCCCGGTGCAGACACATGCGCCATTGAAGTATCCTCATTCTCAAAGTTTGCAGGATTCACTGGCGTAAGATGCGGATGGACAGTAGTACCTGACGGACTCGAAGTCAACGGCATAAAGCTCTCAAAGTTCTGGGCAAGACGTCAGGCAACCAAATTCAACGGTGTATCCTATGTAACACAGAAAGGTGCTTCAGCATCCCTCTCAGGCCAGGGCCTTGCTGACTGCAAAGCCAACATCGCTTACTACAAGCGCAACGCTGCAGCTCTCGCTGAAGTATTTACAGAGAAGGGCATTTACTTCACCGGCGGCGTAAACTCACCTTACATCTGGCTCAAGTGCCCTGACAACATGGGCGGCTGGGAATTCTTCGATTCCATCCTTAACAGATTCGGAATCGTCGGCACACCTGGTGAAGGTTTCGGTGAGAACGGCGCAGGATATTTCCGTCTTACCGCATTCGGTTCTTACGAGAACACACTCAAGGCCTGCGAGTTCTTCAAGACTCTGTAATCCACGGAAACAAAACGCTCCAGAAGACTGCCTCAAACGGGCAGTCTTTTTTTGTCCCATTATTAGAAATAAACCTTTGTTATAATTCAATTAATAAAGTTTCGGACGGATATATTTATGGCTAAGAAAACTACTTTTTTCTGTAAGGAATGCGGATATGAGACATCCGGCTGGATGGGCAAGTGTCCTGCATGCGGCATGTTCAACACTTTTGTCGAGGCACCTTCCGAGAAGGCTCCGGCAAAGGCCAAGACTGATTCTCCCGCATTCACCGCCAACCAGTATTCATGGACTGATTCTGCAGTTACCGTAAGGCTCAGTGAAGCAGGCAAGGAAAATTACAGAAGACACTCCACGGGCATCGCAAGTCTCGACACGCTGTTCGGAGGCGGAATTACAGAAGGTTCCGTTACACTCGTTGCAGGTGAACCCGGAATCGGTAAATCAACCATTCTCATGCAGCTTGCCGATTCATATAAGGCTGAGGGCGAGATCCTCTACATCTCAGGTGAGGAATCCCCTGCCCAGATCGGAATGCGCGCTTCAAGACTTAAGATCAGGAGAGACATCCTGATCTGCGGTGAGACAAGATTCGAAGCGATCGCAGAACAGCTTAAGACTCATAAACCGTGTCTTGCGATTATCGACTCAATACAGACTCTTTATTCCGAGCAGGTTGCCGGAACACCCGGCGGAGTTGCACAGATCCGTGAAGTTGCTGCAGGTCTCATAAGGATCGCCAAGACAAACAACATTACGATAATAATGGTAGGCCACATCGCAAAGGACGGCTCCATCGCAGGACCGAAGACCATAGAGCATATGGTAGATACGGTATTGGGATTTGAGGGAGATGCCACCGGCGGCTACCGCATCATCCGCTCGGCTAAGAACCGTTTCGGAAGATCCAATGAGATATGTTTCTTTGAGATGGGCGAAACAGGACTCATTCCCGTCGACAGTTCCAAGGCACTTCTCGTTGCAGGCAGACCTCTTAACAGCCCGGGTTCCGTTTTAACGTCCACGCTCGAGGGCAACGATGCACTCACCATCGAAGTTCAGGCTCTGTGCACGGAGAGCGTTTATGCCACTCCCCAGAGAATGACTTCAGGACCTGAGAGAGGCCGTGTGCTCATGCTCCTCGCAGTATGCGAGAAGATCCTTCAGCTCGGTCTCACATCCAAAGACTGTTTCGTAAACGTTATCGGAGGTCTTAAGGTAAGTGATCCCGCAACGGATCTTGCCGTATGCATGGCAACCGTATCCTCTGCACGTGGCGTCAGCGTAAGACCCAACACCCTGATACTCGGCGAAGTCGGTCTGTCCGGAGAGATAAGGCCTGTCAGCAGGATCTTAAAAAGATGCCTTGCTTCCGCCAGACTCGGCATCACAACAGTCGTTCTGCCCGGCAGTTCAAAATCAGCTCTCGAGAAGGAGCTCGCAAATGCTTCAACTGAAGTTTTCGCAGGCAATCCAGTGCCTGAATTCATATATGCAGACAACCTGAAGGAAGCAGTTGATATACTGTTCTCATAACAGTCCGGAGGAGGTGTACTTATGAACCGTAAATGCTATTTTCTTATCCCTGCTGCAGGAAGCGGAACGCGCATGGGCGCGGGTCAGCCCAAGCTTATGAGAAACGTTGAAGGGAGCCCGGTCATCTTAAGAACTCTCGGTGCAATAGCAGAAGTCTGCAGAAACGGATATGCAGGTTTTGAGTATAAGATCGTAGTTGTTACGACAACGGATCTCATCGATCTGCTCAAGGCAATGTGCTCGGAATATTTTCCTGACATCAGCATCTCTTTCACATTGGGCGGAAGCTCCAGAACGGAATCCGTATCACTCGGACTTAATTCAATAAACGGTGCCGAGGATGACGATCTCGTGCTCGTTCATGACGGCGCCCGCTGTCTCGTAACTACAGAAGAGATAACAGCATGCATCGACGGACTTAAGAATCATGCGGTATGCGCTTCCGCAGTTCCCGTCAAGAATACGTTAAAAGAGGTAGCGATCACTTCCTCAGGCGAGGTTAAAGTCATTGATACTCCCGACAGATCCAGATTCTATGAGATTCTTACTCCTCAGGGATTCAAGTTCAAAGACATCGAGATCTGCTACATGAAGGCAATGGATGAAGGCATCACCGCAACGGATGATACCGCACTTGCAACCATATATGGTTTGGATGTTTATCTTACAAAGGGACTGTATTCAAATCTCAAGATCACGACACCGGAAGACATAGCGATCGCATCAGAAATAATAAGATCACGCGGAGAGAGCGAACCATTCCACGACTGACGTCATATTTCTTTCGCGAATGTAAGGATACAAAAAACCTGTATTCCCTCACCGCGTCCGAATCCCGTGAGACCTTCACCGGTAGTTGCTGTAATGCCCACCGACGAAGACGGAATGCCAAGGATATTTCCTATGGATTCTTTCATTGCAGGAATATGAGGCATGAGTTTCGGGCGGAGGCATTCGATGGTAATCGAGCAGTGGATGATCTTACCTTCAGTCATGTACTCGAGGGCTTTCTTAAGATAGACTGAACTGTCTTTTATCCCCTTCTCAAGACAGAGCTTATCAGCTTCTCCGCCCAGGATGTTTATTCCCATAAAACCTGATATTGCATTGGTGATCGCGTGGTAAACAACGTCTCCGTCACTGTTCGCTTCAATCGGCTTATCAAAAGGAATGTCGATCCCTCCGAGCTTAATGGTCGTCTCACCGCAAGGCTCGCCGAATCTGTGACTGTCCTGACCGATCGTACTGATAGAAACGATATTACCCATATTCTTTCACCTTTATGTTATCCCGTTGCTTTTCAGCCATGATACCACATCGCTGATAGTCCAATACTCGTATGTATCGCTGCAGAATCTCTGATATCCCTGACCGGGTTTTAACAATACAAAATCCGGAATTGCAGTTACCTCATATTTGGTGACGTAATCACGGTATTCCATTGCATCCAGCATGACAACTGTCAGTCTTCCGTTGTAGCTCTGGGCCAGATCTTCCACCGTTGCTGTAACGGCAGATGCCTCATTGGACATCGAACTGTAGAAATAGACCATGATGACGTTTCCGGAATTCAGGAGACCGTCCAGATCTTTTATCTGACGATACTGAATTCCGTAAAACTGATTACCGCTGTCATCCACTTCACCTTCAACGGGCTCGTAGACCATGCATACAGCAGGATCGCTGTATGAATAGTCGCCGAGATACGCGTCTAATTTGCTGCTTAATTTATTGCCTGAACATGCACTTAAGAAAACAGTGCAGACAGTTACGGCAAATATTAATGCGAGTAGCTTTTTCACTTCTTTATTAACTCGATAACCATCTCTGTAGTTCCGGCAAGAAGATCCTCGCTTACGGATTCTGCCTTACCTGCATCTACGAGCTTGGTTACTTCAGGATCAAGCGGAAGCTTGTCAGTAACCTTTGAACCGATCTCAGCAGCTGACTTCTCAATGGCAGAACCGTCACCATAGAGTCTGATCTCATCACCGCAATGAGGGCACTTGACATAGCTCATGTTCTCAACCATTCCGAGAACCGGTACTTTCATCATGGAAGCCATGTTACGGGCCTTATTTACGATCATGGAAACAAGATCCTGGCTCGTAGCAACGAGAACAATACCGTCCAAAGGAATGGACTGGAACAATGTAAGCGGAACATCGCCTGTTCCTGGAGGCATGTCGATGAGAAGAACGTCCAGTGTTTCCCAGTTTGTCTGACCCCAGAACTGCTTAAGAAGTGAGCTCAATACGGGACCTCTCCAGATGACCGGAGCTTCCTTATTCTCAAGAACGAGATTTACGCTGACTGTCTTGATTCCCGTAGCCGTCTCTGCAGGAACGATGAGCTGGTCGTCCGTAGCCCTGAGATTCTCGGTAAGACCGAAAGACTGAGGGATTGAAGGACCTGTGATATCGGCATCCATGATGCCTACTTTGTAACCTTTTCTGGCGAGCTGAACTGCCAGAACTGAAGTTACGAATGATTTACCTACGCCTCCCTTACCGCTTGCTACACCAATTACGGTCTTGATTGAAGAACCTGCTGCGAGAGGATCCTTGGCAATGCCGTTTGCAGACGGGCATGAATCCTGTGATGTACAGCCGTTCTTTGAAGGGCAAGTATCACATGCTGATGACATAAAGTGTTTCTCCTTTTCTGATTAACGCGTGTATTATACCGCTTTATCTGTATCAAATTCGTCTTTTTCGACTTCTTCTTCGATCTCGAAGATATCGGGTTCATTATCCGTATTCCTCTTGATCAGTTTCATTACTGCAGCACCGGCATCACTCGTTCTGACCATAACAACGTTTACAAGACGGCGCTCGTTCTTCTTAAACGATTTTAGCAGTGATTTCGTCGTGCTGACCGCCTGATCCTTGGCAATTCTCAGGCTCTCTTTCTCGGCAGCGGTAAACTGGTTTGCAAAAGCCCTCTCCTCTGCCCTGTGCTGAGCCGCAAGTTCTTTTTCCTGACGGCGGTTCTCGTCGATCAGTTTACGATACTGCTCATAGTGATTTCTGGTAGGTTCGCTTACTGTGACAACCGTATCGACTGCGCTGTATATCTGTGAACCGATCAGGTCGGATACACCCTTAACACCGTGAGTCATCTTCTCGATTGCAGCAAACTTCTTCTTGAATCCGATGATGGTTACGATCGTCGTTATGATGTCTATGACCAGTATCAGTGTAAAGAACGATATGATTCCAACCCTGGCAGGGAAATTGATGTGAGCGATCAACCACTTTACTGCCGGATGCAGGACATAAATACCTAGAGAGGCCGCGATACCCCAGTAAATGAAGAATCTTAAGCAGATATAGCCTCTGAAATTGAGCTTGTAATCTGAATAATCCCACCAACGCATATGGAATGTGTGATAGAGGATAACACCGGCAATGAGTTCAACTACCGTACAAGCCGTTGCCATTCCGAAGAATATTATCAGGAAGTTATGTCTGAACGGCTCGAAAGCCCAGATAGCGGCATAGAAACCGAGACCGTAAACAGGACACAGAGGACCTGCCAAAAATCCGCGGTTAATAAACTTTCCTTCAGTAATTCCATAGTAAACAACTTCAACGATCCAGCCGACAAAGCTGTAGATAAAGAACATCAGATATGAATCAACAAACGGGTACGGCAATATCATTCTTTCCTTGACCTCATAACTCGATATCCGCCGTCGATCGACAGAGTCTCGCAATTTCCGAATAATTCTTCGAGCTTAGCCATGGTGGAAGGTGCACCCTGCTTGCGCTGCAAAACGACATAGAGATATCCGCCCGGATTAAGCACTTCATAAGACTGCTCATAGAAACCGAATACGGTCTTCTTGCCTGCTCTTACCGGCGGGTTCGTCGCGATTATATCGAAGCGTTCATCTCTTACTCCGAAGAGTATGTCGCTTGATATGAATTTGCAGTTAACTCCGTTATTCTGGCTGTTCTCTCTTGCAAGAGCCACCGCTCTTGAATTGATGTCAACGCCTGTGACATCAAACGCCATGAAGCATGACTTGATAACGATGCCGACTATTCCGACGCCGCATCCGAGATCACAGAAACGCTCCATCTTAGGGCCTCTGGCCTTGATGTCCTTTACGAGCGTCTCAATGAGAAGGTTTGTTCCGAAATCCACGTCTTTTCTTGAAAAGACAGATGTGTCAGTAACAAACTCAAAATTGATTCCGTTCATTCTGTACGGAATCATCTTGCGGTCTGACGGTGTTAACGGGTTGGGATCAAAATACTGTGTCATGGCAATTTATTTTTTAAACCTGTGTTCTTGATTAATGCTACCATCGGCAGACCCAGGACAACCAATACGGCTGTCTCGCCTGCTGCGACAGAAAGCATGGAAAATAGTATGGCCTGGACTGTAACCTCACTTGCGGAATCAACCAAAAAGAACGGCAGATAACTTCCGACGATAATGCCGTTAGCTAATATCACGGGAATGATTCCGAGCCACTTGTTTTTCTTGCCGATAAGGTATGAGCAGATACCTGCTATAACGGTTGCAAGCGTTCCGCAGATGATGTCAACAGGACCGAAGTTCTCGGGATTGATTATGTTGGAGATAAAGCATCCCAAAGCTACGCCCGGAATGGTTGCTGCTGAGAATATCGGGAATATCGTGAGGACTTCAGATACTCTCGCCTGAACGGGACCGTATGAGATCGGCGCAAGGAAATAAGTCAGCACGATATAAAGAGCCGCAATGATACCATTGAACACTACGAACTTTATGCGTTTCTTATTCTTGGACTGATTTGTTTCCGTGCTTGTCATTTTTACATCATTGAACGGATAGTGTCATTTAACTGTGCAATCTTTGCTGTTCTGCTCCAGGGCATGTCAGGTGCCTGGATGAGACCCTTCCTGACTGCATCGGCACATGCTTCAAATTCATGGACATAACCATGCAGATAATCATCAGGATCAACATATTCTTCGATGAGCTGATCATCAGGAGAATAAAGAGCTATCTTTCTGTAATTGTTTATGTTGCTGAACTTGATCTTGCCGTTCTCACCGATTACAACACCATCCTTGTCCGTATCGGCACACATGGTAACGTAGAAGTTACCGAGAATGCTTCCGTCTTCTGTTTCAAGACAGTAAGAAGTGTCTTTATCGATTCCGGAAGAGATCTGTCTTGCGAATACTCTTGATACCTTGATGTCATTTCCCATGAATGAGAGTGCGAAGTTCGTCGTATAAACACCGAGATCAAGATAGCTGCCGCCGCCTAAGACCTGGCTGTTAAGTCTCGGAACATTCTCAATGTCATATCCCAAGTTTGCGGATACATACTTAACCGCGCCGATCTTACCCTGGGCAATCAGTTCAAGAGCCTTCTTGTGAAGCGGAGTGTAGGATGTCCACATTGCTTCCGCTACGAATACGCCTCTGTTCTTTGCCTCGAAGAAGATGCTGTCTGCTTCAGCCTTGCTCATCGCGAAAGGCTTCTCAACAAGAATGTTCTTGTACTCCTTGATGCACATGATGGCATGCTCGTAGTGATATGTGTTGGGAGTCGTAATGTAGATGAGGTCGATCTCATCAGATGCGGCAAGCTTCTCATAACCGGTGAACACCTTGGCATCCGGGCAATGGGCAGCGGCAAATTTCTTTGCCTTGTTTCTCTCTCTGGAAGCAACTCCGGCGATAACTACTTTTTTATTGTCCTTCAGGCTGTCAGCTACTTTTGCAGCTATGGTTCCGCAACCGAGAATACCGACTCTAAGCATATTCCAAGACTCCTTATTTATTATTTTAGGAACCCACTCATTGTATTTGGTGCCGTTGTTCGTGTCAATCTATGTTTTGAACAACCCGTTTATTATGGACAACAATGCCCCGTTGCTATATTTTAGTTTCAAAAGTTTTTGAAAGTAGACGGACCTGATGTCAGCTAAGTTTTTGGAGAAACTGTCGCCCCGCAAAAGAGGCATCATATATCTTCTGTTATCGTCATTCGCATTCGCGTGCATGGCGCTGTTCATTAACCTCGCAGGAGACATGCCGGTATTCCAGAAGGCTTTCTTCAGAAACCTCGTTGCCATTGTGATGTCATACATCATGCTCGCCAGGAGTCCTGAGAAATTCAAGATCAAGAAGGGTTCGCTCCCTTACCTGTTCCTGAGGGCATCTTTCGGAACGATAGGAGTCATCGCAAACTTCTATGCGATTTCCAAAGCCAACATGTCAGATGCCATGATGCTCAACAAGCTATCACCTTTCTTTGCGATGCTGACATCCATCATCGTTCTCAAGGAAGCGGCTGACGGATTCCAGTGGGCGGCGATCCTTACGGCCATCGCAGGAGCGATTTTTGTCGTAAAGCCTTCATTCCTGTTCGGCACACTCGGCATATCTGGCGACTTGGTATTCCCTCTAGCAATAGCGCTTATCGGAGGAATATGCGCAGGCATAGCTTACACATTCTTACGCAAGGCAACACTTAAGGGGGAACGTGGCATCGTGGTCGTCGCATTCTTCTCGACGTTCTCGTGCATAGCCCTGATCCCGTTTATCATATTCACATATGAACCCATCACCTGGCTGCAGTTTTTCTTCTGCTGCATGACCGGCGTATCCGCATGCTTCGGACAGATATTCATCACATCCGCTTATGCTGCATGCCCGGCGAAAGAAATATCCATCTACGATTATTCGACCGTTATTTTCACGGCTCTTCTGGGTCTTATCGTACTGGGTGAAATCCCGGATTTTCTCAGCATAATAGGATACGCCATAATCATCGGCGCATCCGTATTAAACTATCTGTACAACAACAATTATCTGAGATTCAAAAAAGCCTGAACGTCTGCAAGTGACGGCAGGATAGCGTCTGCCAGTCCCTTCATCTCATCATCAGGCTGGATGATATCCGGAACCATTATCGTATAAAGACCTGAAGCCTTGCATGATCTTACTCCGTTAAATGAGTCTTCAAGACCGACACCCTCTTCCGGCTTTACGCCCAATGCATCGCAGGCAAGAAGGAATATCTCCGGATCGGGTTTAGACTTGGTTACCTGGTCTCCGCAGACACAGGTATCAAAATAAGGCAGTGCACCTAAGGTTGCCATCTGCGAAGTAACTTCCTCGCGTGTCGAAGAAGATGCAATGGCGATCTTCATGCCTGCATTTTTCATTGAGCTCAATAGTTCAATGGTATGGGGCTTTAACGGAACTTCACCCTTGGCAGCCAGACCGTTATAGATCTCGCGCAGCTCACGCTCGTAACGTTCGCCCGGCTCACCGTAGACTCTCTCGAACTCATCGACGGTAGCCTTTTTGTTCTTTCCGATAACGCTGATGCCGTATGTAACGATATCGGCAAAACCGTACTTCTCACCGATCATTTCCCAACATTTCAGGACCGTCCTCTCTGAATCGAGGATCAGTCCGTCCATGTCAAAAATAGCCGCCTTAAACTGTCTGTTGATAGTCTCCATCAGACCTCCATGGTTCCTTCGAAGACCTTAGCACAGTTACCGGTCATGAATACCACATCGTCTGTATACTTAATGATGAGGTCGCCGCCCTTGAGGATTACCCTGATGTCTTCACCCTTCTTGCAGTATCCGTTCTCGCATGCTGCAACAACCGTTGCGCAGGCACCTGTACCGCATGCCATCGTCTCGCCTGAGCCTCTCTCCCATACTCTCATCTTGAGTGTGTGGTCGTCGATGACCTTTACGAATTCAGTATTAACTCTCTCAGGGAAAATATCCGTTGAGTATTCGAACTTGGGTCCGATGGTATTGAGATCCAATACATCTACGAGATCAGTGAATACGACCGCGTGAGGGTTACCCATTGAAACAGCAGTGATCTTATATTCATCGCCGTCTATGTTTACCGGAACGTTGATTGCAGTATCACCCGGGAGTGTGCAGGGGATCTTAGGCGGATTGAGTTCTGCCTTGCCCATGTCAACCTTAACTCTTGCAACGATACCGCCCAAGGTCATAAGCTCGAGTGTCTTGACACCGCTCTTTGTCTCGATCTTCATGTGTCTCTTCTTGTGACCGCGCTCATCGTACATGTACTTGGCAACGCATCTTATGGCGTTTCCGCACATCATGCCCTCTGAACCGTCTAAGTTGTACATGATCATGCGGCAGTCAGCGACCTTGGAGGGTGCGATGAGAACAATACCGTCACCGCCTACACCGAAGTGTCTGTCACTCATGTAGACTGACAGTGATTCAGGTGAAGATACCATGCTCTCCATGCAGTCGATGTAGATGTAGTCGTTACCTGCACCCTGCATCTTCGTGAAGTGGATCTTACGTCTCTTGTCACGCATGTTGTTTATGTCAACGAGCTCCGTGTTGATCTCGGAGAAGTGGCTCATGAGTGAATCAGCAAGAGCATCTGCAGTATCGATAGCAGTAAGGCAGGGGATACCGAGCATTACCGCTCTTCTTCTGAGCTTAACGGAATCTCTTGCAGGGAGTCTTCCCTTTGCGGATGTTGAGATGATGTAATTGATCTTGCCGCTCTCGATGAGGGACATTGTGTTGTTCTCATCAGACTCGTGGATCTTGGATACGGCCGTTACTTCCATGCCGGCCTGTCTCAAAGCATCAGCCGTGCCGTGTGTGGCATAGAGCTTGAAGCCCATTGAATCGAACTTCTTTGCAATCTCGACGATCTCCATCTTGTCTGAATTTCTTACAGTGATGAATACACCGCCGCGCTTGTACATCTTGTAACCTGCTGCTACGAGGCCCTTGTACAGTGCTTCTGAGAGGTTTCTGCCGACGCCCAGGACTTCGCCCGTTGACTTCATTTCAGGTCCGAGCTGTGTATCAACGTCCGTAAGCTTCTCGAAAGAGAATACAGGAACCTTAACTGCAGTATAAGGTGACTGTCTGTAAAAGCCTGTGCCGTAATCCATGTCAGCAAGCTTGGTTCCGAGGCTGACTTCGATGGCAACGTCTACCATCGGGATGCCTGTTACCTTGCTCATGTAAGGAACCGTTCTGGATGCTCTCGGGTTAACCTCGATTACATAGATCCTGTTGTCCTTTACGATGTACTGGATGTTTACAATACCTGTTGACTTAAGTCCGTCGCAGAGTGCGATGGTTGTATCAGCAAGCTTCTTGTACATGTCATCGTAGATATGCTTTGCAGGATACATGGCGATCGAGTCACCGGAGTGGATGCCTGCGCGCTCAACGTGCTCCATGAGACCCGGGATAAGAACATCCTTACCGTCGTAGATGGCATCAACTTCGATTTCCTTACCCTGGATGTACTTATCGATGAGTACGGGGTTCTCGATGCCCTGAGCGAGGATGATCTTCATGTACTCGTTAACGTCTTCGTCGTTGAAGGCGATGATCATGTTCTGACCGCCAAGAACGTAAGAAGGTCTTAAGAGCACGGGATATTCGAGTGTGTTTGCAGCCTGGAGAGCTTCGTCCAATGTGAGGACTGAGAATCCCTTAGGTCTTGCAATTCCAAGTCTTTCGAGGAGTTCATCGAATCTCTCACGGTCTTCTGCCATGTCGATGGAATCTGCAGATGTACCGATGATGTTGATGTTATTCTCAGAAAGGGTCTTTGTGAGCTTGATGGCTGTCTGTCCGCCGAAAGCAACAACTACGCCGAACGGCTTTTCCTGATGAACGATGTTCATTACGTCTTCAGGTGTGAGAGGCTCAAAATAGAGTCTGTCGCCTGTATCGAAGTCTGTTGAAACCGTTTCAGGATTGTTGTTTACGATGACAACTCTGTAGCCCAGATCTCTTAATGCGTGTACGCAGTGAACTGCAGCATAGTCGAACTCGATACCCTGACCGATTCTGATCGGGCCTGAACCGAATACGATTACCGTCTGCTTATCCTTATCGCCTGCCTTCTCGAAGTCAGCTTCGTTCTCGCCGCCTTCTTCAGGTCTGTTGAATGTTGCATAGAAGTAAGGTGTGTGTGCTTCGAACTCGCCTGCGCATGTATCAACCATCTTGAATGTAGGCTTGAGTTCGTATGTAACTGCCTTGCCTGTGATCCTTGCGATGGCCTTGTCCGTGAAGCCGAGCTTCTTAGCCTTTACATATTCATCGAAAGAGATCTCCTTACCTGTAATCTCCTTTTCAAAATCGATCAGATTCTTGATCTTGGCCAGGAACCACATATCGATCTTTGTCTCAGCATTGATCTTGGATATCTCAACGCCTCTTCTGATAGCCTCTGCAACATAGAAGAGTCTCTCGTCCGTAGGTGTTACGCAGCGCTCCATGAGATCCTCGTCTGCAACTTCTTCCATCTTCTTGAGGTGGAGTGTGTCTGCAGAGATCTCTGCGCCTCTTACTGCCTTCATGAGCGCACTCTCGAAAGAATCGGAGATGGCCATGACTTCACCCGTTGCCTTCATCTGTGTGCCGAGATTTCTCTTTGCATAGACGAACTTGTCAAAAGGCCACTTCGGATATTTGACAGCAACGTAGTCCAACGCAGGCTCGAAAGCAGCATATGTATGGCCTGTAACTGCGTTTACGATCTCGTGGAGTCTGTAACCGATTGCAATCTTTGTTGCAACCTTTGCAATCGGATAACCCGTTGCTTTAGATGCGAGAGCTGATGATCTTGAAACTCTCGGGTTAACCTCGATTACGGCATACTCGAATGAGTTAGGATTGAGTGCGAACTGGCAGTTACAACCGCCTTCAACGCCCAATGCTTCGATAATGTTAAGTGATGCAGTTCTGAGCATCTGATACTCTTTGTCTGAAAGCGTTACCGCAGGAGCGATAACAATGGAGTCACCTGTGTGAACTCCGACGGGGTCAAGGTTCTCCATTGAGCAGACGGTGATTACGTTGCCGTCCTTATCTCTGATAACTTCGAACTCGATCTCTTTCCAGCCTGCGATACCTCTTTCGATAAGTACCTGTGTGATAGGAGATAACGCAAGACCGTTTCTTGCGATTTCGTGGAGCTCAGCTTCATCGTTAGCGATACCGCCGCCTGTTCCTCCGAGTGTGAAAGCAGGTCTTACGATAACCGGGTAACCGATTTCTTTTGCGAAATCCATTGCATCTTCAACAGTCGTTACAACCTTAGAAGGGATGCAGGGCTGGCCGATTGCTTCCATCGTATCCTTGAACATCTGACGGTCTTCTGCCTTGTCAATACACTCAGGAGATGAACCTAAGAGCTTAACGCCGTGTGATTCAAGGAAGCCTTCCTTTGCGAGTTGCATGCAGAGTGTAAGTGCTGTCTGTCCGCCCAAACCTGAGAGGATCGAGTCAGGTTTTTCTGTCTCAATGATTCTCTTAACCGTCGTAAGTGTCAGAGGCTCGATGTAGATCTTATCTGCCATTGACTTGTCGGTCATGATGGTAGCAGGGTTGGAGTTCAAAAGAACGATCTCAATGCCGTCTTCACGGAGAGCTCTGCAGGCCTGTGTACCTGCGTAGTCGAATTCGGCTGCCTGTCCGATTACGATAGGACCTGAACCGATAACAAGAACTTTTCTTATGGTTTTATCAAGCGGCATATTAGTTGTCCCCCTTCTTCTCTTCCATCATCTGAATAAACGTATCAAAAAGGAATTCCGTATCCTTCGGTCCACCGCATGCTTCGGGGTGGAACTGAACTGAATAAGCGGGCTTATCAAGATACCTGATTCCCTCATTTGTTCCGTCGTTAACGTTAACGAAGTATTCTTTCGCGATGTTTGTATCGATTGAATCGCTCAACACCTGATAACCGTGGTTTTGTGACGTGATATAAACTCTGCCGGTCTCAAGATTCTTAACAGGGTGATTTGCACCTCTGTGACCGTACTTGAGCTTGGATGTCTTAAATCCGTGAGCGAGAGCGAGGATCTGGTGACCTAAGCAGATACCCATGATCGGTGTGCCCCAGTCCTTGATCTCCTTCATTGTCTCAATTGCCTTGACGTTGTCCTCAGGGTCTCCCGGGCCGTTCGAAAGGAAGATTCCGTCAGGGTTGATCTCCTTTACCTGTGCGGCACTTGTATCTGCAGGAAGGAGATGAACTTCGCAGCCACGTTTTGCGAGCTCTCTTGCGATATTGCTCTTGATGCCGAAGTCGAACATTGCGACCTTGAACTTAACCTCGTCCTTTGCAGGAACGATCTGTACTTTCTTTGTCGTAACTTCCTCTACGGGATCCTTGATCCTGTATGCCTTGATCTCGTCGATCGAGAACTCATCGGGACGGTCGCAGATTGCGCCGTTCATGGTACCTGATTCCCTAAGGCACTTTGTAAGAGCTCTTGTGTCGATTCCCTTGATTCCGGGAATGCCCTGTTCCTTAAGGAAGGTATCGAGATCCTTCTCGCATCTGAAGTTTGAAGGAAGCTCACATGCTTCTCTTACGATATAACCTGATACGTTCACCTTGTCGCTCTCCATATCAGGTGTGATGATTCCGTAGTTACCTATCAGGGGGAAGGTTTGTACTACAGCCTGACCCTTGTAGCTCGGATCAGTGAGTGTCTCCAAATAAGCTGTCATCGCGGTTGTGAATACGATCTCCGAGATAACACTCCTGGAGTCTCCCATCGCCGTGCCTTCGTAAACGTTTCCGTTCTCCAATACCAAATAACGTTTCATGTCTTTTAACCCCCTGTTTATAAAAAAGGCTTTTCTGTTGAGAGAAAAGCCTTAAAAATCAAATCAATCAAGAAGGATCTTGCGCACCATGCTCATCATCTGTTCCTTCTCGATAACGTCCTTATGCCTTACTTCAAGTGACGGCAGTTCTGCAATGGACTGCGGAATCTCGAGACCGCTCTCTTCGGCAAGTTCGGCAATGATATCCGGAATTGACTTATCGTCAGAGTATCCTGCCCCCCTTAATGAATCCATAACTGCCGGTGCAAACTTGAACGGTGATGCTGTTGATGCAAATACCGTCTTGCTCTCGTCACCTGATCTCTGGTGATATCTTCCGTAGATGTTGAAACCTACGGCTGTATGAGGATCGATCACATGATCTGTGCGGTCGTATACCTCAAGGATCGTCTTGGATACGCCTGTCTCGTCTGCAAATCCGCCTACGAACAGTCTCTGAAGTGCCTTCAATGTGTCTTTGTCAACAGAATACTTGCCGTCAACGCTGAGGCTCTTCATCCACTCTGTTACCTTCTGGGGATCCTTGTCTGCGATCTCAAAGAGGAGTCTCTCGAGATTGGAAGAAATGAGGATATCCATGGAAGGAGATGTTGTCTTATAGAACTCTCTGTTGCGGTCGTAAATACCGCTTGAGAAGAAGTCGCACAGAACCTTATTGCGGTTTGAAGCGCAGATAAGCTTATGAACCGGAATGCCCATCTGCTTTGCAAACCATGCAGCGAGGATATTACCGAAGTTACCCGTGGGAACAACGATGTTGAATGACTCGGTAAGATCCATCTTACCTTTTCTTATTAATTCAACATATGAATATACATAGTAAGCAATCTGGGGACAAAGTCTGCCCCAGTTGATGGAGTTTGCGGAAGACAGCATGGTGTCGTTGAGTTCAAGCGTTGCTGCAAACTCGATATCACCGAAGATATTCTTAACACCTGTCTGTGCATCATCGAAGCATCCGTTAACTGCGATTACATGAGTATTGGATCCGCCTGTGGTTACCATCTGAAGCTTCTGCGCTTCGGATACGCCGCCTGTCGGATAGAATACGATGATCTCCGTTCCGGGAAGGTCCTTGAATCCCTCAAGTGCAGCCTTGCCGGTATCGCCTGAGGTAGCAGTAAGAATGCAGATCTTCTTATTGTTGCCGGTCTTCTTTGCAGAAGCCGTCATGAGATGAGGCAAGAGCTGGAGTGCAACATCCTTAAATGCGCACGTAGGTCCGTGCCAGAGCTCTAAGATAAACTCGCGCTCGTTGTACTCATTCATCTGAACAAGAGGAATAGGGTTCTCGCCCCACTTCTCTTCTGCATATGCCTGTCTTGTATAGTCGAGGAGCTCCTCGAAAGAAAAATCCGTGAGGAACTTGGAAAGAACGAATGCTGACAGTTCATAAAACTGCATTGTCTGCATTCTCTCGAGATCTTCAGCCGTGAGCTGCGGAACTGACTCAGGAACGAAAAGACCACCATCCGGTGCGATACCTCTTAAGATCGCTTCACTTGAAGAAAACTTTCCTTCATATCCTCTGGTGCTTATGTAGTTCATTAGTCCTCTCCCTCGTACGTCGTCTCTTCTTCTGACGTCGTCTCTTCTTCAGATGTTGTTGTCTCGGCTATGTATGCCGTAAGTTCCGTCTCGCTCGGAGTAGTCTCTGTTGTCTCAGTCTGGCTCTCCGTAGTTGTCGTATCGTCTGTCGGTGTCTGCGCGAAAATCGTGCCGTAGCTTGATTCGTAAGCGCTTACGATGGCTGATACTTCAGGATCATATCTGTTCTTGCGGAATTCTCCATACAGGTATTCAAGCCTGTCCTGGGCATCTCCGCCGGACTCGATCTCTTTTATCAGAGGAATAATACCAAATATTATGAGCAAGGTCATTAGTAACATTGACAGAATTACAACGCCAATAATGACTAAAGTTCTCATCTTCTCTCTTGGAGACTTTATATCCTCAATATCTATTGAGTCATCGGGAAGTTCATCACCGACTCCGCCCGAACGCATCATGATGTCTCTTCTCTCTTTTGAAGAAGCCATTTGCGGCGGTTCAGAGGATTTCTGTGCCTTCATCAGGATGGGTGCCTGGAAGTTGGCCCTTGCGGCAGGGGATGAACCTGATGACATCTGGGCATTCTTGAGCTTGCCTGCGATATCAGCCGGCGGAAGATCTTCCGGAGGATTCTTAATATCCTCTCTGACCATTCTCAATGCTTCCTGTGCGATCGTCAGATACTGTTCTGTTCCAAGTACACCCTGGATGGCAAATGCCAAACTGCCTTCTGCTCTTTTGAACTGTCCTTCTCTTGCGAGGCACAGACCAAAGATCAGTGCGGGGTCGCCCCACTTCTGATACTGTGAGATCAAGGGCTTTAAGAATATCTGAGCTACATCAGTACCCTCACTCTGGGCGTTCTGAAGTGCTCTGTTGTACTGTCTTACGATGCGGGCTTTTTCTTCACTGCTGACGTCAAAAAGAATGAGACTTGACTCATTGATGGGCTGTATCATCATGCATAAGCTTAAATAGTCGTGCATCCAATCAATCCTTTCAACGTTCCTCTTATCTGCCCCGTAAGATAAAGCGATCCGGTCACAAGAAGGATCCGGCCGTCTTTACAAGATTTTTCATAGGCCAGTTCAGCGCCCTGTTCAGCATTCGGGCAGGCCTCCAAATCTTCTGAGATATTATACACATCTTTTATTTTTAGCGCGAGAATATCAGCCGGCTCGCTTCTGGGATTATCGGGCGTTACGGTAACGGCACTGACAATGTTCAAACCGCATGTTTTATAGGCTTCGAGGATCCCGGATACATCCTTATCCTTCATTACGCCCATGAGAATTCTTACAGGTTTGCCCCTTAAACTTCCGTCTAACATCTCGTTCATCGTGGTCGCGAGACTTATCGCGCCCTGCGGATTATGTCCGCCGTCGATTATGACTACAGGTTCGAGACTTAAGATCTCTGCCCTGGACTTCCATCTGGCAAGTGAAATTCCTTCCTTGATCGCATCTTCGGATATACCGCACTTTCGCGCTGCTTCGATGGCAGTAATGGCATTTCCTATCTGGTGTCTGCCGTTAAGAGCTGTCTCATAAACGGTTCCGCCGTATGTGAATTCCATCTTGCCTTCCATGGTATATCTGGCACTGTCAAATGCTTCTTTGTTCCCGGCGAAAGTTATTTCCACATTCTTCTCTGCAGCCTTGGATAAAAGCGTCGATCTTACGTCAGGCTTCATCTCATCAGGAAGAATCATGAGGTCTGGCTCAAAACATACTGCAGGTGAACCCTCCTTGAAGATTCCCGCCTTCTCAGCCGTAATCTCCGATATCGTGTTGCCCAGAACTCCAGTGTGATCAAGTCCGAGAGCCGTTATAACAGTGACCATGGGATCTTTTATTACATTTGTTGAATCAAGTCTTCCGCCAAGACCGACTTCCAGCACTGCGACATCTACCTGTCTGTCAGCAAAATACAGGAAACAGATTGCGGTAATGAGTTCGAACTCCGTGGGCTCATCACTGAGACCTTCAGCAACCATCTTCTCCCTGGCCTTTTTGACCATGTCGGAATACTTATCAAGATCAGCCTGATCTATCTCGCCCGTTGAATCATCCTTTATGTAATCAAGCAGGCCCTGTCTGCCCTCGATGATCCTTATTCTCTCCGAGAAACGCTCAAGATAAGGCGAAGTAAATACTCCGACCCTCTTACCGCCGGCAGCCATTATTGATGAGATGTAAGTTGCAACGGAACCTTTGCCGTTGGTTCCAGCAATATGGACAGACTTGATCCTGTCCTGGGGATTTCCGAGAAGATCCATGAGGCTGGTGATGCGTTCAAGTCCGGGTTTGATGCCAAATTTCAAGGCTCCCTGTAAAATATCCGGCACCTTCGATTCAGACATTGGCCTTATCCTCTGAGGATGATGCTTTGGCTTCCGAATTGTAATCTACCATGTCGTTCTTCTTGAAGACCATAAGCTTACTCATTATATAATTCGCAATAACAACAAAGACCGAATTGATGAGCTTAACAAGATACTCGTATGTGAATCCAAACGATAAACCAAAAATCGAAATAGTCGTCATTGCCGTATCGATCGGAAGACCCGTGAGCGCAACGCAGCCCCAGATCATTAATGAATAAAGGCCTAATTCAAGTACAAGGAATGATATTATCCTGGCCCCGAAGAAGGACATAAGTTCTCTTAAGATGCTTCCTTTCGACCTGAATACCGTGATCCTGTTAAGGAAATAGGCAACCAGTACCGAAACGATCCAGCAGATTATCTGGTTGATAATATATTTAAGTGAAACGGGTTTGCCAATGATGTTAACCGTCATGTCGACCTGGATGAGCTTATCAATGACAATATATAAAACCCAGTTAATAACGGTAGTTATACCGCCGCTTACCAGATACATGAAAAGCTTGCGGATCTTTTCCTGTTTTTCCGTAAGATCCTTGCCGCCAACGATAATCGTCTTAAGATCCATTTTCCTTTATACCCTCTTCGGTCTCGGATTTGTTCTTCCTGAGACCATTCTCCTCAATATATAAGCAATGATGGTAATAATAACCGCCTCAATAATAGCAATTACAAGGAAAACGTCAAACAGATAAGAATACAAAAGCTCGGCTCTTTTATCCGCAAATCTGTATAGACTGATAGAACCGTCAGTCTTATTAATATGATAGAAATCGGCATTTCCGTTCTCATCCACGAAATAGCAGATAAAATCCCCGTCACCATTCACATAACCGGTCAGGACCGTCTCACCCGCAGTATACACAGCCGGTCTGAATTCTTCCGGAACCATGACTGAATTGGGGATGTCAGTCATCTTAAGGACCTTGGTTGTCTCTATCAGTGTATTCTCGGGTTCATACCGCATAACGGTTTTTAAATTACTGTTATACAGATAGAGACCTGGCGTCTGGGTACCGTCAAACAGATACAGCAGAACACTCGATACACCTTCCCTGACATATGCAGGAACGCTGTATCCGTTAATGAGTCTGGTCGTCTGTGTAAATCCGTCAGGTATCTTTACGTCTTCGGGAGCATCAAGGAATGTATAAGTATTGCCTCCCCGGTCAACCAACGATGCGTTATCCGGGATGTTACTCTCTTTACGCGTAACATGGATCGTATAGCACATGTGAGTCACACCATCCTGCGCAGTAACGTCAACACTTACTATGTTCTCTCCGAGATTGAGCTGCTGCGCACCATCGATTATGATGGCTGCCCACAGATTGGTAGGAACAGCGGTAACCTGAACGTCTTCTACGGAACGCTCAACCGAACAACTGTATTCCGTGATATTAGGATTAAATTCAGGAGTTATCGAAGTTCCCCTGATCTTAAGGGATGCGATCGTCGCATTGCTCGACAGACCCGTTCTTCTGATCGGGAGTGTTATGCCGCTTCCTATTCTGGAAGAAATAGTGTCAGTAGGCGAAATGAATTCTCCCGTCTCACCAATCCAGCAGTTAATGTCTCCAATGCTTTCCGGATAGATTCTGATTGCGATCGTGAACAAAACAACCTGATTATCAGAAGAGAATGAAGACGACAGTATCTCATTACCGTTCTCATCGGTACCGATACCGATCATCTGATCCTGGGCCGTGACCGTAAACGTACCGTCATCACGGGTTTCAGTGAAAACATAATTCGACAGATCGGAACCCTGCTCGAACGACACAAACTCGGCCATATTAGCATCATAATTAAATACTATCGGACCGAACTCCGTAATTCCCGGGAACTGGTTTGTAACGATATTTACGATAAGAAGGTCACCGGGTCCTACTTCGGTCTGTTTTGTTATGGCAGAAATGACAACTTCAGAATCAGCATTTACGGGAGTATCTTTAAGATCTGCAAGACAGAACACAAAAGCCATGACAAATGCCGCAAATGCCGTAAAGGTCTTTGCGATAAATGTTTTGGTCTGTCGGCTGTCAAATCTCATCATTAAGGCAGGCTCCCGTATTCTCCAGGCATATTCTCGTATATCGGAATGACAAATTCAAATCCTGCATCAGTCATTCCGATGGCATCATAACTTCTGTAATATCTCATGCCTTCAGAATACGCCATCTGGATATTCTGTGCATACTGGTGATTATACTTTTCAGTTCCGTCATCAAGGACATCGAATTTCTGGAAATAAAGAGTATTCTGGCCCTTGTCTATATAGCCCGTGGCGATCCATACTGCACCGCCTGAAATCGCTCTCTCCACAGAGGTCCACGGGAGCAGATATTTAGCTTCCGTATCAGTGATCTCACGGCCTTCCCAGTCTCTTCCCCACTGAGCATATTTAGCGCCGTTTATTACCGCTCCACCAGGTTCGGTTGTCGCATAAGCGCCGATATTGTAATAATTGTAATAACCTTCAAAGCCTGTAAGATCACCTCTGCACAGTGCGGATTCGCCATTATATCCCATCTCCTGGATTATCCTGCTCGCGAGGAAATACGGAGATACGCCGGCATTCTTTCCCGCATCGTAAATTATCTGTGCATAATCGTACTGAACGCTGTCATCCATGAACGATCCCCTGATGATCTCGCTTACGCCTTCGACTGTATGAACATTCGGATCGAAGCCTAAAAGCTCGAAAGAAAAGATCCTCTCGGGTGTAAGGAAATTTCTGGGATCCATGTAGTAACTTACGACTTCGGTTTTAGCTGCCATCCAGTCAGGTTTGTCATATACCTGGCTGCCCGGCTTTACCCATTCGGATTTATAAGAGTTCTCGATGAGGCTGCGGCCCTGGCTGTCCTCTGCCGCCAAAGCCTTATCGAATGAAAGATTCGTATAGTAAGGCGTAAATACATAGTTCGGTTTAAGACTGTGTATGAGCCATAATCCGCTGTAATAACTCGAAGGGAATTTGGATAACGTGTTTTCAGAGAAATCACCGTCATCATCACCGTTCAGGAAATAAAATGAATATGTGTTTGTATATCCGTCAAAGTCTACGACAGTGCAGTTAATGACCGTCTCTCCGGCAGGAAGTTCATATGCCTGACCCTGGCCAAGCGGTGTTTCAATGCCATTATTTATGGCAGTTATGTTTATTTGCGTTGAATAGCTCTCGAGTGCGTTGCATCTTACACCGATACTCTTGGAACCGGAACAGTAATAGCCGTAATCCTGGGTGAGGTAATCGAACTTGGGATAGAAATTCACGAGGTCCGTTGAAGCTGCTTCGGATATGTGAAGTCCCGTCAACGTGCAGTTGATCGGAATGATGCCGGCCTTGTCCTTCTCGACCTCATAAGTGTTATTACCGATATCGGTAAGCTTTACCTTTTCTCCGTCATATCCCGTTACTGCCATGTAACTGCCGTCAAAACGCGCGACGTCCCTGGACTGGACCATTGTATATCTGACCTCTTCATCCACATCGGAAGAAGATCCCGTTCGTCCCACGCAGACATAGAAGCAGTTTGATACGCTTGTAATTCCGGTCTCTGCGGCAACAGATGCAGTATCCTGCTTTTTGCCTCTGAGCATGGCATAAGGAATGCCCGGGTTATCGTTTGTGTTGATAAGATTGCCCTTAAGATCATAGATTGAGACACGGATATCATCTGACAGTCCCGCAAAATCTATGTAACAGTTATCTTCACCGCAGTCGATCATATACCAGGATGTGGTCTCACCTGCAGGTATTTCCGATTCAACAACACTTCCGGGAGTGATGGTAAGTTTCTCGGGAATCATGATCTCACCGCCCGAGATAACGGTTCCTCTTCCGTCAGAACTTCTGAGAAGTGCATAAACTTCGTGTCTTCCGGGCGCACAGTCGGCTGTATCCCAGGACAATACGAATTCGCGGTAATCGGCTGACCTGTTATCACCGAACTTCAGATAACCGTAGTAAAGTGAACCGTCAACGAAAAAGTCCGTTCTGACTTCATCACCCGTGGCCGTATAAGATCCTGCAGCCTCCCTGATTCCAACGGTATACTGGCCTTCAGAATCAATTGAAGTCTCAAGGCTTACGTTGGATATGACAGATCCCTGGCCGGATGTATCTCCTGAAGCTTTGAAATGCCTGTTCTCCGAACTCATCGCCCTGTCTATGGCAGCAATTCTGGAATTGCTCTCAAGATCTTTCAATATGTAACCGATCTCATCCTGCTTCTCCTCTCCGTATATAACAACGCAAAGGTCTGTAGCAAATTTCTGATCTGACACACCCTGCAGCAGATATTCAGGTGAAGTCATTACGGAAATGACATAGTCTCCGCATGATAACAGACCGTCTTCAACACGGGATTTTGCAATCTTGATCTCATCTCCGGTACCGGAAGTGAGCGAAGCTGCCCTGGCAACGATATCGTCAGCCTGCTGAAGTGTTTTTCTGTCAGGCTCGGAAATACCAGTATCAAGGCTCAATGCAGTAACAACGGAAGCGGCAATCGCCAGGATTCCGCCAAGAGCTGCAACTGCAAAGTATTCGGGACGTCTCTTGAACATCGGTTAATCGTCCCTCCCGGTGATCTTATCCAGGGTATATCCGTAAGAAGGAACAAAGTGTTCCATGAAATATTCAACCTCAGGCATATCCATCTCGTGTATTATCCTGCCGGTTGCTTCCTTTGCAGCCGAGAATTCACCGTTACCGGTACTCTCTTCACGCAGACACTTTACATAAGCCGCAATCTTATCGGCAGCCTTAACAAGCTTATGGATGTATTTATCTTCTTCCGAAGTAATATCCGGTGACAGCAGTTCCATGTAAAGTGTTCTCATCTCTTCATCTTCGGGAAGAAGTTCGACAAGGCTGGCTGCAGCCTCGTGTTCAACTTCCTTATATGCCCTGGTGATCTCCTTGTTGCGATATTTTATCGGAGTGGGCAGATCGCCGGTTAAGATTTCCGTGCAGTCATGATACAGGGCATATGCCTGGACCTTATACGGATCAGGCAGGATCGCGCCTTCGTTATCTTTCTCAAACTTGTTATGAAGCACGGTCAGGCAATGTGCGATAACCGCAACGTCGAAGCTGTGTTCCTTGATATTCTCGGTCCTGCTGTTACGCATCAGCGCCCATCTTGCGATGTACTGCATGCGGTCAAGCATTGCGAAAAATCCGAATTCTTCCATATTATCCATTTCCATCTCCCATTAACTCTTATACATCTCGTTAAAGCAGCTTACCGCAAAAGAATCCGTCATTCCGGCGATGTAATCCGATACATAGATTGGAAGCGGAGTATTCTCACCTGCTTTATATTCTGGATGGTTTTTAACAAATTCAGCAAATTTTCTAATCGAGGAAGACTTGGAATCTTCAGCCTTCCCGAGATTCTGAACCGCTTCGTAGAAAGCATCGAAAAGACCTTCGAGCATTACATCACAGTACTTCTCATAAGTCCTTACTTTGCCTGCGGTATATATCTTTGCGACATTCTCCTTCAGCGTATGTTCGAGTGCATCTCCGGCATGATCCGACATCATGATGCAGCCCTTATCGATGCTGTTCTCGATAATGTCCTGAACGAGGAAATTGATTATCTCGGAATTTGAGCTTCCCATTACATCCGGTACGGGAAGATCAAACTCACTCGCGATGACACCCGTTCTCAATGCATCTTCGATATCCCTTCCGACATAAGCGATCTTATCGGCAAATCTTACGACACAGCCTTCCATCGTTGCAGGTCCCTTACGGTCCTTTTTTGGAATCAGATAAGACAGGTCTTCTTCCGTTTTATCCCTGCACGGAATGAGTTTTCTCTCGTTATAGTATTCTCCGCAGTGCGAGATGATTCCGTCCCTGACTTCAAAAGTAAGATTCAGACCATATGAATCATTATGCTTCTCCAAGATGTTGAGAACACGAAGACCGTTGGATTCATGCTCGAAATAAAGTTTCGGATCGATCTCCTTGAGTTTTTTGTTAAGTACTCGCTCTCCGCTGTGACCGAAAGGCGTATGTCCGACATCATGACCCAGGGCAATTGCCTTGATGAGGTCAACATTAAGATTCAGGGCATTTCCGATCGTTGAAGCGATATAGTCGACATAGATGACATGCTCTAACCGTGAACAGATGTGATCGTTGGCGGGATTGAAGAAAACCTGCGTTTTATGCTTGAGACGTCTGAATGCCTGGGAATAAATGATCCTTCCCATGTCGCGCTCAAAACAGTTTCTGATATCACCGCTTTTTTCAGGGGAGATCCTGCCTCTGGATTCGGAACACTTAACGGCATTTACGCTTAAGTTCTTATCCTTCTGATCACGGATCATCTTGATCTTGGCCTGTGTCGCATCGGAAATCTTATCCGACTTGCCGATACAGGCTACGCTGTCGGCATAAAGATCCTGGAAGCTGAGATTATCTGTCATCGGCTTATGTCTCCCTATTTGAAAGAATAAGTAATTATACTATAAAAGGCTCCCTTGTTTCTCGTTATGCCCGCTCCCTTGCGTCATGCCTTCTTAAGTCCTGACGCATTCGCCAGCATGTTTTTGCGCATTCCGTCGAAGTCGACCGTTATGAGAGCATCGCCTCCGACAGGTTCAACCTTGAGGATGATGCCTTCGCCGAATCTGGGGTGGACTACCTTCATGCCCTTAACGATCTCGTCTGGCTTCAGCTGGCCTTCGCGTGCTCCTGCCGGCTTATCCTTAGACCCGGTAAACTGTGACTTGAGTGCCGAAGAAATGGATTTCCTGGACTTCTCCCTGTTGGATTCGCCTTCCGGAACTTCCTTGGGAGTTTCTCTCTTGGCACCCATAAGATACAGGAGTTCCGGATTTACTTCTTTAAGGAACCTGGACGGTCTGTTGCTGGTCGTCTGACCGAAGAGCATTCTCTGCTTGGTAAGTACCATGAACAGATTCTTCTTGGCTCTCGTGATCGCAACATACATCAGCCTTCGTTCTTCCTCTGTGTCTTCCACGCTCTGGACCGATCTGTAACTGGGGAATACGCCCTCTTCAAGACCGATAATGAATACTGCACCGAACTCAAGTCCCTTGGCACTGTGGATCGACATCAGCTTTACAAAATCATCGGTATCGTTGAATTCATCACCCTCGGTAAACAGTGAGGCATTCTCAAGATAAAGACCCAGGATACCTTCAGTAGTATCTGCTGTCGCAGTATCGAAGAAGAAATCATCGTCAACTTCAACCGGGAAACCATCGCCGTCATCTATCTCCAGGGTATCCATGTCGACTGGCTCCGCTCGGTGCGCCTTATCGTATTCGGCAGCTTCAGACAAAAGTTCCTTCAGGTTCTCGACCCTGTCGATGATCTCACCCTTCTTCTCACGCTGTTCGGTGATTTCTTCGATGATTCCTGATTCGTTCTCGACGTAATCAACGAACTGCGCAAAATCCATCTCATTCTCTTTGAGTTTATCCCTCATTGAGTTAATGAGATCAGTAAACAGCAGGATCTTGTTGCCGGATCTGACGAGTTCCGGATAATCCAGAGCATGCATGGCAACCTCGAACATGCTGATGTTGTCAGATAATGCGTACTGTCTGATCTTCTCGATTGTCGTATCACCGATTCCTCTTCTCGGAACGTTGATGATCCTCTCGAAAGCAATATTGTCTCTTGTATCGTTAATGAGCCTTAAGTAAGCAAGAATGTCCTTGATTTCTTTTCTGTCGTAGAATCGCATACCGCCATATACTCTGAACGGGATTCCGAGATTATGAAGCGTTGTTTCCACGTTACGGGACAGTGCATTCATTCTGTAAAGAACTGCGCAGTCTGAATATTTGAACTTGCCCTTGTCTGCCATCATCTTGATGGTCCTGCCGACAAAATCTGCTTCGCCTGCGCTGGTATCAGCATTCATTACGATGATCTTATCACCGTCAGCGCCTTCGGTACGGAGCTTTTTGCTCTTACGCTTTGTATTATTGGTAATTACGCAGTTTGCCGCTTCGAGGATTGTCTTTGTAGAACGGTAATTCTCTTCGAGCTTGATGACCTGCGCACCCGGGAAATCTTTCTCGAACTTTAGGATGATTCTTACATCAGCGCCTCGGAAAGAATAAATAGACTGGTCATCATCACCTACTACGCATATATTGCCGCTGCCGGATGCAAGCTTCATTATTGCACGGTACTGGGGCATGTTCGTATCCTGGTACTCATCGACCATGATGTATCTGAATTTGGCCCTGTACAATTCGCATATATCCGGATTCTGTTCAAGGAGCTTAACCATGTTTACGAGGATGTCGTCAAAGTCCATGGCGTTATTGGCGAGGAGCTTCTCCTGATATCTCTTGTATATCCTGGCAACCACACCGTAAAAGTAGTCTTTGCCCGCCTGAATGGCGTATTCTTCAACGCTGACGAACTTGTTCTTGGCATTGGAGATCTCATTCTGGATGCTCTTGGGCTTAAACTGGCTGTCCGCTATGTCAAGTTCCTTCATTGAATCCTTGACGAGCTTAAGCTGATCATCTGTGTCGATTATCGAGAAGTTCTGCGAATAACCCAGAAGCTCGGCATGGCGCCTCAAAAGTCTGGCGAAGATACTGTGGAACGTACCGCACCAGATATATTTGGAGCGGTCTCCTACAAGGCCCTCGATACGCTGACGCATCTCGTTTGCCGCCTTGTTCGTAAACGTAATGGCCAGAATGGATGAAGGCGCAACGTTATGCTTCTTCATCATGTACGCAATTCGGTATGTTATTACTCTGGTCTTGCCTGAACCGGCACCTGCAAGGATAAGCAGAGGTCCGTCAAGATGCGTGACTGCAGCCCTTTGTTCGGGATTAAGGCCCTCAAGCATCTGATCCGCATCCCTGTCTCCTGAATTATCGTTCCCCTGTCCGTATATACTCTCCAGATCTCTGAAAAACTCATCTGAATTAGTGAAATTATCGTCTGTCAAAACCATTCTCTCCCGATAGATAAATCCGATTTAGGAAATTATATCAATAAAGGGAAAATATAACCGCCAAATAATGGGACAATTTCATTCAGAAACAGCCCTGTTAAGGTGCAATGCGGTCAGCCGGGCTGATACAGGCTCCAGTTCTCATCGTCGTAGATATTGTCATGGACGGTAAGCCAGAAACCTTCCGGATCCACGAAAACATTGCCGTTATTGGTATAAATGTTTACGTTATCCGATGAATAAACGATCAGTTCGCCTGATTTCAGGTCCTGATATATCGGATTATGCGTAAACGGATTTACCGGATCGTCAATCAAACCGGTAAACGCAAGCGTAGGAGTATCGGCATTGGTCATGAATTCCATGGAAGTGGTAAAACCGGTACTGTTAAAATCCTTTACCATGAGTACAGGATTAACAGCCTGGGCATCGAATCCTATGTCTTTCACGAGCAGTTCATCCACCTGTGACATGCTAAGACCGTGATCTGCAACAATTATTATTCTTGTATTGTCATAAAGACCGTTCTCCCTAAGGTAATCAAACCAGTTTCCAAGCGAAATACAGGCTTCCATGCAGCACTCATAATCGGAATAAGTAAGATAATCCGTATCCATGTGCAGCGTTGTGCCGTTAAGCGTAAACCTCTCTGCATGAGCCTCGTCGTATTCCGTATTGTCAACGTACAGAGCCGAAGTATACGACGGTTCTTCCAGAATGCAAATGTCATGTGTCGACTCATTGGCAATTACGAAGAAGCAGTTCTCCGGAGACTGGGATATCTCCGTAACATCGCATAATGCTTCTATGACCGTATGGGCCTGTATGTGTCTCTCGTCATAACCATACTGCGTATGAAGAGAATTGCCAGCATAAGACTGATTGTTCAGATTCATGTAAAAATACTCACCGTTGGTGTAGACGGCAGACTGCAGTGCATAAGGCAATGTTTTCATGATGCCATAACAGAACAGATTACGGTTCAGACGTGTTTCAAGATCTGCTCCAGCATTTGCAAGAACCGGTACACGTTCATTGAAAACACCCGCCATGTGATAAGCATGTATGTCTTCGTATTGATCGTAAATGCTTAAGTCAGGTTTCCACTGATAGTTGGCATAAGAAGGATCGACAACACTTACTTTCCATCCGTTTTCAGAAAAAATTACCGGCATGGTAAGAAGGGCTTCATTCTGTTTGCTCTTAAGGGATTCATCAGACCTGGCATTTATCTTATCGGGAGTATAGTCGTATCCCCCGTACAGTGCCGGCGTTCCGAAGTTTGTGAATTTGCCAAATGAGATCGTGTTCGGATAATAGGTAAAGCCGTCAAATTTCTCAACCAGATCAGGACGCTCATTGAAGATATAAGGAACATTGGTACTGTTCATTCTGTCCATCATGATCACTACAACATTCTTACCTTCAGTAGTCAGAGGAATGCTTACTTCTTCTGCAGTGTTGCTGTAGGAATAATTAAAGTTTGAAGCAAAGATTGAAATGGAAATAACCTTGATCACAGACAAAAATGATACAACGATCAGTGCAACCGTGATCAGCGGTCTGATGAATTTCATCCACTTAACTGCCACAAAAAAGACAGCTGCCAGGACAAGAACATCAACGATCAGATTGATCACGATCTCTTTGATCTCAAAGTTCATTTTGTAATCGTAGATCAGTTTGTTGGAGATGAATCCGAAGTTTTTGTTAAAAGCGATATAGTTCACGACACCCGTTATGGCAATGCCGGGAAATGCGCATGCATACAACTTTTCCCTTTCCCTCGTCAGATACGAAAAAACAGGGACCCAGATCATGTATGCACCTACCGCCACAAGCAGACTGACGACAAGATAAAGCATCGGGCTGTGGGGATCGGTGCTGTATGAATTCGTCATCTCTGCAGGATTCTGAACGATTACATCCGAAGGGATCATAATTCCCGTCAGGACGGCAAGTGTGGCACAGGACAGCATTATCACGGAGAAACTGCCCTTGTTGAGCCCGATCTGTTCGGACTTGATCTTTTCGGCAGGTTTGATCTTCAGGAGTTTTGTGACCACATTCTTCACAAGTGAGAAAAGATTATTAAGCAGCCAGTAGAAGACAAGGCCTGCCGGCGACTGGTAGAGCAGTACGAGGAAAACTGCAGCAAGTCCGTACAGCTGTATCTTTGCCTTCAGCGGATGACCCTTGGTGTAGATTATTCCGGATACTATATTTATCAATGTCATAAGTATGGGAAGCACATTGATGCTGATACCGCCGATCTGCAGCATTGAATCCGGCTGTCCGAGATCCGTTATGGGACCCATAGGAAGACCCTGCATCAGTTTTAACTCGGACAGGAAGCTGTAAGCTGCAATAAAAAACGGTATCTGCAGAAGCAACGATACGGAACTCTTCAAAGCATATATCGGCTTATAGTGATTGATACGGTAGTATTCCTGAATCATGAAGAAACGTTCGTCACCCTTAAACGTTTTCTTTATCTTCTTAAGTCTCGGAGCCATCTTCGCCTGGATGTCACGTTCTTCCGCCTGAAGATCATCCGCCCTCTTATACAGCGGGAGAACCAGAAAATTGACTACCAGGCTGATGATTATGATCGAAACGGCAACACTCTGCGAATACTTATAGGCATAATAAAATACTACTTCGAAAAGCAGTTTTAACGGCTCAATAAAAAGAAAAAACAAATAATTAAAAAAAGGCATAATCGGTACAATTATAGAAATAAACCACTTAAACCGCAAGCAAACATGCGGTTCTCACGGCCGGTACGGCAGCCACTTTTATTCTTTAATTATGTCTTTAAGAAATAAAATACTTGGTTATAATATCAGCATGGGCGAAAACGGAAATAAACATTTCAAACTTAGCGGCTCCCAGACCATACTTCTGGGTTTTATTTTGTTGATAGTAGCGGGAGCATTCCTTCTCATGCTTCCCATTTCCACACGAAGCGGAGAATGGACAGGCATAACCGACGCGCTATTTACTGCTACTTCCGCCAGCTGCGTTACCGGTCTTGTCGTTTATGACACTTGGTCACACTGGTCATGGTTCGGTCAGCTCGTCATCCTCGCATTGATCCAGATCGGCGGTATGGGCGTAATAACCATCACAACCGTCCTAAGCAGACTCATAGGAAAAAGACTTGGTCTTCAGGCCAGAGCCACAATGCAGGAAGCCGTATCCGCACCTAACCTTGGCGAGATCATGAAATACACCAGGTTCATATTTATCGGATGCGTTCTTTTCGAAGCCATAGGTGCAATTGCCATGTCACCTGTATTCGTAGCTGAACATGGTCTTGCAAAAGGTATCTGGCTCTCCGTATTTACTTCCATATCAGCATTCTGTAATGCAGGATTTGATCTTAACGGCTCACACGGACAGTTCTCCTCCATGACTCCTTATATGGATAATCCGGTAATCGTCATTACACTCGTCTTCCTCATCCTGACGGGAGGTCTCGGGTTCCTTACATGGATGGATATCCGTAAGAACGGTCTTAAATTCTATAAATACAGCACGCAGAGCAAGATAATCCTCGTAATGGAGATCGTTCTGATCCTTATTCCGATGCTCTATCTGTGGTATGGAGAATATGCTGATTATCCATACGGACAAAGGTTTTTTGCCTCACTATTCCAGGCTGTTACACCCAGAACGGCAGGTTTCAACACAACTGATTACAATGAATTCTCCGGCACGGGCATTGTCATGACCGTTATCCTGATGCTCATAGGAGGTGCTCCGGGTTCTACTGCAGGCGGTATGAAGATTACTACCATTGCGATACTGTTCTTCACCATGATCTCAGTTTTCAAGCGAGAGAAATCACCTGCAGTGTTCAAACGCAGAATCACCACGGAAGCAGTCGCCGGTGCCGTTGCAGTGTTTATGCTCGATATCATTCTTACGCTCTTCGGAGCCATGTCCATCTCAAAGATCGAGAACATAAACTTCATGAAGACTCTTTTCGAGAGTGCTTCGGCAGTAGCAACCGTAGGACTCTCCATGGGAATTACGCCTACGCTTTGCAAAATATCCAAGCTCATACTCATATTACTTATGTACACAGGACGTGTCGGTGGCCTGACTCTCGTATTTGCCGCAATCTCGCGCAAATCACTTGATAACAAGCACTATCCGGCAGATAACATAGCGGTCGGTTGATCCGGCAGAAAGGAACTAACACATGAAGAGCATACTCGTAATCGGAATCGGACGTTTCGGCTATCACCTTATTGATCAGCTGAACAAGGCTGGTGATGAGATATTGGCCGTAGATACATCCGAAGAAAGACTTGAGCCCGTCATGAACATGGTAACAAGCTCTCTCATAGGCGATGCAACGAATGAGAATTTCATCAGATCATTAGGTGTTGAGAGCTTCGATGTCTGCTTCGTTGCAATCGGTGACAATTTCCAGGCTTCACTGGAGGCCACTTCACTCCTCAAGGAGTGCGGCGCCAAGTATGTCGTTGCAAGAGCCTCCCGTTCCGTCCAGCAGAAGTTCCTCTTAAGGAACGGTGCAGATTCCGTTGTTTTCCCCGAGAGACAGCTGGCAGAATGGTCAGCCATCCGCTACTGTTCAGCTACCGTTGTAGACTATCTCGAATATCCCGGTGCATTCTCCATCTTCGAGGTACAGGTTCCGAAGCTGTGGATCGGCAAAAGCCTTGCTGAGCTTGGAATCCGCAACAAACTTCACCTCAACGTTTTATCGATCAAGAGAAATGAACAGCCTATTCTGGAGTTCCCTGCTGACTTCGTATTTGAAGAAGGCGACACGGTAACGGTCTTCGGTGCAGACAAGGATCTTAAAAAGCACTTAAACCTCAACTACTGATATCAAGTAACTACGATTATCAAAGGCTGTCCGGTCCGGGACAGCCTTTTTAGTTGAATGTCCACACAAACAAAAACCGGCTCCCAAACGGAAAGCCGGTCTTTATTTATATTTGTATCACCCGAATTATTTAACGAGTCTTTCTGTCTCCTGAGCGATTGCGAGCTCCTCATTTGTAGGGATAACGCAAACAGTAACCTTGGATGAAGGCTTGGAGATGATTGCTTCCTTGCCGCGGAGACCGTTGTTAGCTTCGTCATCGAACTCAACGCCCATGAACTCGAGGCCTTCACACATAGCCTTTCTCATCATGTCCGTGTTCTCGCCGATACCAGCTGTGAATACGATAACGTCAACGCCTTCCATGGCAGCAGCATAAGAACCGATGATCTTCTTGCCCTGATATGCGAACATGTCGAGTGCGAGCTGAGCTCTCTCGTTGCCTTCCTTAGCAGCCTTCTCAAGGTCTCTGAAGTCTGAAGAAACGCCTGAAACGCCCTGAACACCGCTCTTCTTGTTAAGAAGTGTATCCATCTCGTCAGGTGTGAGGTTCTCATTCTTCATGAGGAAAGGAACGATGGCAGGATCGATGTCACCCGTTCTTGTACCCATGCAGATACCTGCAAGAGGTGTAAGACCCATTGATGTATCCTGGCACTTGCCGTCCTTAACAGCTGCGAAAGAAGAACCGTTACCGAGGTGGCATGTGATGATCTTGAGATCCTCATACTTCTTACCGAGGAAATCAGCAACTCTGTGGCTTACATAACGGTGAGATGTACCATGGAAACCATAACGGCGGATGTCATACTTCTCAGAGATCTCATAAGGAAGAGCATATGTGTAAGCCTTAGCGGGCATTGTCTGATGGAATGCCGTATCGAATACTGCAACCTGGGGTGTGCCTGCAGGAAGAACGTCTTCGCAAGCTTCGATACCGATGAGGTTTGCAGGATTGTGGAGAGGTCCCAAGGGGAAGCAGTCTCTGATAACCTTCTTAACGTCATCGTTAACGATAACTGACTCGCTGTAGTACTTACCACCATGGAGTACTCTGTGACCTACAGCTGCGATCTCGGATACGTCAGCGATAACACCGTGATCCTTGTCAACGAGAGCGTCGAGGATCATTCTTACGGCTACCTTGTGATCAGGCATGGGTTCTGTTGAAACAAACTCGTCCTTACCTGTGGGCTTGTATGTGAGCTTACCGTCGATTCCGATTCTCTCGGCATTACCCTTTGCGAGTACAGCGCCTGTGTCGACGTCGAAAAGCTGGAACTTAGCGGATGAGCTTCCGCAGTTGATTACTAAAATCTTCATTAGACTCTTTCTCCTGTCTTTATAGTTATCTTATTTGATTCAGCCCTGTGCCTGAGCCTGAACTGCCGTGATTGCAACTGTACCAACGATGTCATCAGCGTTGCATCCTCTTGAGAGGTCATTTACGGGAAGTGCAAGACCCTGGAGGACAGGACCGTAAGCGGGTGCCTTTGCAAGTCTCTGAACGAGCTTGTATCCGATGTTGCCTGCTTCAAGTGAAGGGAATACCAATGTGTTAGCATGGCCTGCAACCGGTGATCCGGGTGCCTTGAGCTGACCAACCTCTTCAACGAGAGCTGCATCGAGCTGGAGCTCACCGTCAACTACAAGATCAGGATACTTCTCCTTTGCGATCTTAACTGCCTCAGCAACCTTTGTAACGTCATCGTGCTTAGCTGAACCATATGAAGAATATGAGAGCATTGCAACCTTGGCGGGAGCGCCGATGAACTGCTCGAAAGACTCAGCGGAAAGCTTGGCGATCTCTGCAAGCTTGTTGGAATCTACGTCGGTGTTAACTGCGCAGTCAGCGAAAATGAAGAGACCGTGCTCACCGAGGTCGCAGTCAGGTACGTCCATAAGGAAGAAACCTGAAACGGAAGAAATGCCGGGCTTCATCTTGAGGAGCTGGAGAGCAGGACGGATCGTGTTGCCTGTTGAGTGGCAGGCACCTGAAACTGCACCGTCTGCATCACCGCACTTGCACATGAGGCATGCATAGTACATGTAGTCGGACTCCATCTGAGCCTGAGCCTTCTCAGGTGTGATACCCTTCTTCTGAGCGTCAGCGATGAGAGCATTTGTCTCTTCCTCGCCAAGGCCCTTCTTCTCAGCCTTCTTCTTAGCTGCAGCTACCATGGTGTCTACGCCACGGAGCTCAATAAACTTGTCGATATATTTCTGCTTGTTGGGATCGTTAAAAGGATCAACGATTGTTGCGCCTGTAATATCAAAACCTTCGGAATTCTTAGCGATCTCTTCAGGTGTACCGATGATGATGAGGTTAGCCATATCTGCCTTGAGGATCTTCTCTGCAGCCTCAAAAGTTCTCTTGTCCATTGACTCGGGAAGTACGATAGTCTTCTTGTCAGCTTTTGCTCTGGCAATGATGTCATCAATAAATGCCATATATATTGTCTCCTTTGGAATTTTTAGTCGACAAAAGTATACTCGTAAACCTATATTATTTCAATTAAAAGAAAATAATTAAGAAGTAGCTAATCTTGCAGCGAAATTCTCCCTTGAATAGAAGATGTATCTGTCGTTTTCTTCTCTGAAGATCATGTAAAGCGCAGGGCTGGTCGATTTGGTCGCAACCCTCTTGCCCAGGGTATTCGAGAGCCTGTCATACAGATCCGTATCCCCCATGTAATACGCCATCAGCATGCCGTCGGAATAAGCGTTGACCGCTTCCCTTCCCGAATAGTTACCCGTCATGATGACATATTCCGTGTAGATCCTGCCGTTGTTCATTACCATGCCCTTGAACTCAGCATAAGATTCCCCGTCAAGTTCACCGACTTCGGCAAGGTTTTTCATCGTTTTAACATTATGGACTATGTCAAAAGCACCGGTGCTCTTACCGCTGTAGAGATAATCACCGCAGTCCATCTGTCCGCATGTGGCATAAGCATAGAAGGAATAACCGGAACCTGCGAATCCGTCCTTTACAGCCTTAAGTGCTTTCTCATACGCACCCTGTGCAATGATGCTGTTGTTCTCAAGATCCCTGATGAGCCTTAAATTGATGTTAGACAGAAGAACGCCTTCGTAATCCTCCTGTATTTCTTCCCTCTCCGCCGGCGCTCCTTCACTGTCGCCTGTTATCGTTCCGTAGACCTGCTCCAGAGATCCTTCTGAATCCCCGTCGGAAATGATCTCGCCTTCCAGGCCCACATAAAGTGATTCCGCATATTTCGCAACTGAGATCTGCTCCGGAATAAGTCTTCCCTCATTATCGAAAAGAAGTCCTGCCAGATGCTTTATCTCCTTATAATCATCGTCATTACCATAGGAACCGTAATACTCCATAAGCGCATCAAGCCAGGCGATGGATGAAGACACAGAGATCAGCTCTTCCGCATTCCTTGCTTCGTCTGAATAGACATATGTCTTGTATGCGCCGTCAGACAGTCTGAATCGTTTCGTGACCTCGTTCTTAAGGGCAATGGCATTCTGTCCGTCTCCTGCTCTCACATAACACTTGAGAAGAAGAGCCTGATCCGAGAGTTCGTAAACACCTGAATTCTCAGCTTCCTGGGCAACAAGACGGCCGGCGATCATGTAAGTTGTCGCAGCAAGAATGCCGTCACCGCCCTTGGCGACAACGAGTTTTTTGGTTCTGCTGAACAGATAATCGCTTACGATATTGTTATCGGCAGCTATGTCACTCCAATCGTGACCGACACGGGTGGGACTTGTGAGCTTAAGCCTCGAGCCGCCTCCGAATCTTCCGGTATAAAACAGATAGAAGATGGCAGCGCCCAATACGAGCACAACTATTATCGCTCCTGTCACGAGCTTGCTGACACCTATCTCTGCAATTGACTTGCGTTGCATATTCTCTGCCTTATGAAATATAATCTTTACGATAAAAGATTATACCAAAAGCAGAGGATTTACATAAATTGCGGGTTATAGGAATAATTGCGGAATTTAATCCGTTTCATAACGGACATGAGTATCTGATCAAAAAGGCGCGAGAGATCGTAAATGATTCCCGCGCGATAGTCATGCCGGTTATGTCCGGCTTTTTTACCCAGAGAGGTCTCCCTGCGATATGTCCTCCTAACGTCCGTGCAAAACAGGCTCTGTCATGCGGAGCTGATGTCGTGATAGAACTCCCGTTCAGTTTCTCATGTGCACCCTCTTCAAGATTTGCTGAAGGTGCAATCTCAGAACTGATCTCAACAGGTGTCGTTACTGACATTGCATTCGGTGTTGATACGGATGACACGGAGCTTCTTAAAGCCGTTGCTGACATAAACTTTGAAAACGATGAGTCTTTCAACGGCAAACTGAATGAGTATATCTCAACGGGGATCAGTTTCCCTCAGGCAAGAGCAGCAGCCATTAAGGAGCTTGCTTCTTCCAAAGGGATCACCGGTGACCTTGACCATATCCTCTCCAGTCCCAATTCCATTCTCGCACTGGATTACCTTCTGGCGCTGAAAAAATACGACTGGAAACACAAGATAAATGTGATCATGATCAAGCGCGAAGGCGAAGACTATCACTCTTCAGACATCAGCGGAGAATTTACGAGCGCTACTGCCATCCGCAAAGCAATTTCCGAAGAAGCTCCTGTCTTCAGCCAGTCATCCATCGCAACAAAACTCAACGGCCATATGCCTGACCGCGCTCTGGGTGTGATGCTGTCATCTGCTTCATCCGGCATATTCAGTTATCCTGATTATGTCGATTACATCAGAAACACCATGCTTAAAGCTGCAGCGTCATCCCCGCTTGATGACATAGCCTACATGAGCGATGACCTGTCCGGTTACATAAAGAATTTTGCAAATGACATCAGACCCGGGACCATTCCGGATTACGATTACGGTCTTAAGGCTTTTGAGAGTAAGATATCAACAAAGAGATATACGTTATCGAGAATACTTAGAGCTCTGGCCAGCATGAATGCAGGACAGGACAATTCTTATCTTGCCATCAAGAGACCACCCTATGTAAGAGTTCTTGGATTCAACACTGAGGGAAAATACTGTCTTAAGATAATGGGTAAATGCGCGAAAGTTCCGGTCATCAACAGACCTTCTGACTGCCTGGAACTTCAGTCCGGAAGTGAAGAGATCAAAAAGATCTTCGAACTTGATATGAGAGCCGCATCTATCGGCTGGAAATTATACGGTAAAGATACCGCTTCAGAATGGGAATCGATCCCCGTAATAGTTAAATAAACGCAGAACAAAACCGTCCGCCGGAAAAACCGACAGACGGCTCAATTATTCTCTTAATTAGGTCAATTAAGCCTTAGCAGCGTTAGCAGCCTTAGCGAGTCTGGACTTTGTTCTGGAAGCTGCGTTCTTGCTCATGTGGCCCTTAGCAGCAGCCTGATCCAATGCCTTCTGTGTAGACTTGATTGTAGCATCAAGATTCTCGCCGTTAGCGATATCAGCCTTTGCCTTCTTAACAGTTGTGCGGATAGCACTCTTCTTGCTCTTATTGGCAGCAGCCTTCTTCT
>Ga0265298_10000281_pt1 | contig 79486 bp, 67 predicted proteins | sample AusTroGonzalo_MG_3_FD_193486 | JGI IMG/M metagenome (GOLD analysis project Ga0265298, IMG submission 193486) | Bovine rumen microbial communities from tropical cattle in Woodstock, Queensland, Australia - Gonzalo_01 | ecosystem: Host-associated > Mammals > Digestive system > Stomach > Rumen ... | reverse complement strand
AAATATAGGAGATAATACAATCATAGCAGCTGGAGCTATTGTGAAGGGAAAGATCCCTGAAGGTGTCTTGGTGAGAAGAGAAAATAATAACATTATTGAAAAACTGGAAAACAAATGTTCTTAAGTAAATATTGGGCTGATATTCACCGGTACATGCTGGATGAGATGCATCTACAGTGGCAGTTCCATCATATCTATGGATGTCGGGTGTATTTGAAACATACAATGATATACGCAGAAAAACTCGAATGAATGAAACTGTATAAGAATTCAGATAATCGTTTGTTTAATTTGTAGACAAATATGAGATGCTTGAATGAATATTTGTGCGATTTTGGTGTGTGTAATGGTTCAAATAAAAAATGGGAAATGTAAAAATGTCATATGGTACAGAGCAGATAATAGAGAAGGGCAAGTTGCCAATGACATAATCATTTTTAATAAAATTATCAAATTAACTTATTGGATAAATGGCAGTTACTAATATGTCTGATAATAGTAATTTATTTTCTAGGCTGTTACATGATAGAAGAGAACTTCTAATTTCGGCCTATAGTAAATTTATTTATAAGCCAATACTCAAAAATTTAAGTGATGAGGCTTATTTGAAGCTTACTTACTGGGTGTTTGTCGGGAAAAAATTACATCTGGATAATCCAAAGGGCTTTAATGAGAAGCTGCAATGGCTGAAGATACATGATAGGAACCCCCGTTATCCATCAATGGCTGATAAATTTTTGGTAAGGGATTATATTAAGTCGGTAATAGGAGAAGAATATCTTGTGCCAGTTGTTGGCATTTGGGATAAGTTTGATGATATTGACGTTAATTCCTTGCCAGACCAATTTGTTTTAAAGTGTACCCATGATAGTGGTAGTGCTATTGTATGCAAGGATAAGTCAGCTTTTGATTGGGAGGAGGCACGAAAAAAAATCACGAGATGCTTAAATCGTAATATGTTTTATTGGGGTAGAGAATGGCCGTATAAAGATTTGACTCCGAGGATTATTTGTGAACATTTCTTGGATGACGGTAATGGCGATTTGGAAGATTATAAATTCATGTGCTTTAATGGTGAACCAAAAATGATTTTTACTTGCACGGAGCGACGTAGCGAAGATGGATTGAAGGTGACTTTCTTTGACATGGATTGGAATAAATTGCCTTTCTATAGACATTATCTCGCATCATCTAAACAAATAGAAAAACCCTCCAAATTTGACGAAATGGTTAGGCTTGCTAAGGTATTATCGAAAGATATGCCTTTTGTAAGAATAGATTTTTATGAAGTAAAAGGGAGGGTGTATTTTGGTGAAATAACTTTTTATCCTGGTTGTGGTTTCGAAGAATTCCACCCTGACGAGTGGGATTACAAGCTCGGTGAAATGATAAAACTATGAACGAATATACCAATAAAGTTATCAATTTCGCGTTCAGAGCAACTCCTTTAACAGAAGATGAAAAATCTTTTGTTATGAATAACTATACCCCTAAAAATGCAAACGATTTGAGAGAAACCCTCAAAACGAAGAAAGTACGGCCTGTTGTCGGAAAAATGATGGTTTCTTTAGGGGTGGATGAGGAGTATTGGGGAAGTGAATATGTCTATTTCCTTAATCGCAATCAAGCAGTTGTCAAGGAGATTGATACTGTTTTCACTGCTTTGAGAAATAAAGGCATAACAAAGATATTCGCATATGAGAACTTCGGTGCGTTGCTGTCATCTGGAACCGACTTGGCTCTTTATTCTTCAGGGGATGTCGATTTATTTGCGGATGTGTCCCAGAAGGCTGCCATTGTGAAAGTGATGGCTTCTCTCGGATATCAACCTGCGCGAGATGTTTATGATGAGCGAAACATCATGACAGAATTCTTGAAAGAAGGTGGTATTATACGTGTGAATATTGATTGGATTATTCTACGTCGAATGATGTTCCCGATCAGCATATTCCTTGACGAAATAGTTGACTGGAATAATACACGGCAGTACGATAATACTAATATCTTGTTACCGTCGAAAGAAGCATTGCTCTACCTCTGTTTATTGAGAATAGCCGTACATGGATTCTCTCGTTCTCCAGATGTGCGTTTATATATTGATGTCCAGAACAGTGTATGTGTTAATCCAGACTGGAATCAGGTGATAGCATGGGCCAAGAGAGATAATGTGTTGACAAAAGTTGTTTCTGTTGCACATATTGCTCATTACTTAAACGGGGTAGCAATACCCAAGTATGTATTGGAATTAGCTGAAAACGATAAATTCGCCCAGCAAATCATCAATATATGCTATGATGCTAATAGTAGAACTCTGAAGTACGACCCTGCAGGAATGGATTTAATGCGTGTGGAAGCGGCCTCCGACAATCGTTCTTTGTCCGGAGAATTCTTAGCCATGCTATTTCCTTCTAAGAAATGGCTTAAAGAGTTTTATCAAAAGCCGGGTGATGGCTGTGCCAGAAAATATATCAATTATTACAAAAAACTAATAGGCAGGTAAAAATGAAGCTTCCTTTGGGTACTCGGGTAGTAAATGCTAAAGTGTTGGCGGCAACAGAAGCAGTGGCATTATGCTATCAAAAAGGTTTCTTATATACGCTTGATTATGAGAATTGGGAGCTGAAAACTCTTTGTAAACTGCCAATGTCTTGCAAAACAAAGCTATTCACCAATTTTAGACTTATTGAACGCCTTTTGCGTCTCGAACCAAGGACGGCTTGTGTGTTGAATAATGGCCAGTTCCTAATATCTTTTCAAGGCAGAGTCTATCGAGTTGACTTACAAAAGCGTACCATTGAAAAAGAGATTGATTTCAGGGATGGCATGAATAACCCTTTGTCGCTCGTTACTATCAAAGGCCTAGAGGGATTTGATGACTGCGTGCTGTTTGGGGAGTATTTCAGCAACAATAGCTTTGAAGAAGTTCATGTGTGGAGGCGTATCAATGGTAAATGGAATACAGTTCTAACACTTCCTGCTGGCTCTTTGTACCATATTCATGGCATTGTTCCAGATTATAAAAACTCTTGTTTATATATTTTGACAGGCGACAGCGATAAAGAATCAGCGATGATTAAAGTAACTGATAACTTTAAAACTGTCGAACCTATCCTTTGCGGTTCACAGCAATACCGCTCTTGCGTTGCTTTCCCGTATAAAGATGGCCTGCTGTATGCAACCGATACTCCAAGAGAAGTTAATCACATTTATTATGCCCGCCCCGTTGATGGTAAATGGACTGCTGAACCAGTTGTTGAAATACCTGGGCCGTGCATATATGGCAGGGAACAGGGAAAGGCTTATTATTTTGCTACATCAGTTGAGGCAGACGATACATTACCTGCTTTTAGATACAGGTTTTCATATAAGCTTGGTGCAGGCGTAAAAAACAGGAATAGTCATATAATTAAAGTATCACAAATCTTAAATGTCGAACTGTTATATAGTTTCAAAAAGGATATATGGCCTATGCTGCTTTTTCAATTCGGTAATTGCATTTTCCCAGCAAACGAATGCAAAGATATGCTGATTGTTTGTCCTGTTTCTGTTAAGCGGTTCGATGGGAAAACTTTGATATTTAAATTATAGCATGGAAGAGTTAGTTTCAGTAGTAATTCCGGTTTATAAGGTAGAAGGCTATATTACAAATACCTTGGAGTCTATAGTCAACCAAACGTACAAGAATGTTGAACTGATTTTGGTGGATGATGGTACCCCGGACAATTCAGTGGCAGTGGCCGAAGCGTATCTTGCAGACAAAAAGATTAATTGGCACTTTATTCATCAACCGAACAGTGGCCTGCCTACAGCTCGCAACAATGGTATTAAAGAAGCAAAAGGCAAGTGGGTGATTTGCCCTGACAGCGATGACTATATTGCTGCTCAAACGATAGAAAAGATGGTTGAGGCTGCTAAGAAACATAGTGTCAGATGTGTATTCTGTGGATATAAAAATGTTAGCGAGAGCAATATTAAGGATGGAGTGATTAAGGAGAATAATGCGATAAAGCTTGATATTGAGGATTTGCGAAGAAAATTTTTAGAAAGGCGCATCATCCCCTTGGCTCCAGGCATGTTGCTGGATAGGGCAATATATGACATTGTCAAGTATGATAAGGATTGCCCACACGATGAAGATATTCATTTTATGTGGCAATTGTTCTATATAATAGACGATGTGGCCTATATTGATGCTGACTATTACAACTACCTCGTGCGAGGTACATCGATGTCTTACAACCTGAAACCGGAAGCATACTTGACCACATCGAGGCAATATGCTATCCTGACAGAAAGGTTGATAAAGGAATTCCCCAATAACAAGATAGCCACACTCATTTATCCTAAATACCGAATAGCCGGGGCACATGTCTTGGCTCGTTCAAATGATTATAACATTTTCAAACAAACAATAGAAAAAGATGGATATAGGAGAGATATGGGAAAGTTGGTGTTCCAGCCTAACTTGAAGTTATCCCTTTATGCACTATTGTATTGTATATCACTCAAATTGTTTTATAAAATATCTAAAAGATAATTATGTACACATTTAGCGGAATTGACAGCTCTGGTAAGACAACCCAAATAGAGCTATTAAAGAAATACTGCGATGAACATGGCATAGAATATTACTACAAATGGGGTAAAGGCCGTGCCACTCCTTTTGTGCTGTGGTTGAAAGAAGTGTTCCGTCGCGACAAGAGAATGAACGCGGAAGAGAAAAAAGAATACCGTGCAAAGGTATATCAGAGCAAACGCAAGAAATTCCTTTTACTAACGGCATCCATAGTTGATTTATGGTGGTTCTGGGGTGTGACCTATCGTCGTTTGAACAGAAAGCACCAGATGCTCATTTGCGACCGATATATATGGGACACCTACATTGATTTCAGAATAGAGTTTAGCGAATTCAATGTTGACAAATGGTTGATTTGGAAGATTGCCAAGTGGCTTGCCCCTAAGCCTGACCATTCCTTTATGTTCATTATCTCTGCAGAAGAATCTTTCCGTCGCGACAATGAAAAGGGTGATCCTGATCGTGATGAACTTGACAGAAAGATATTCAAGGTTGAAAAATACAAGGAACTGATTGCCCAGAACAAATGGGACACTGTTGTTGACGGCATGAAGACCCGTGAAGAAATGTTTGATATTGTCAAGAAAAATATATTCGGATGACAATACTTGAAATGTTTGAAAGAGAGGATATTTACGGTATCCTCGAAACAACGATGCGCCATTATTACAAGGAGGTGTATCATAAGGATATAGAGGTGTCTATAACCAAAAGCCATTTTGGGAAAAGGCTATTAATTTATCCCAGATTAGGCATTGTCGTATCGCGTTTCCCCTCATGGGCTGTTATCCGACGAACCTATGTGTCGTTTGATGTACAAGGCAATCTTCCGAAGAAGTTGTTTGCCTGGGCGTATATCACCCTGTGTTTCTTGACCTTTGGACTGTTGGCGGATGCCAGCATAAAACTGTCTGACTACAGTGCTTGGGCACGTGGGACTATACTTATCCCCAGCAACAGGAAATTGAGAATCTACAGGTACGATAAAGGATATGTGGATTCCATATTGAAAGACGGATTCAACGATTACTACTTCAATAAGGAACTGGAAGTGAGACGGAACCCACAATTTGACTTTATCCTTGGTCTTTTGGATTCCGGTAACAGGTGGTATCGGGAGGTCCTTCTTAAAGGAAGATGTTTGGTGCGCGTCAGTCCAAATAAGTATGGTATTTATTTAAAGAGAGTACTTGCTGATTTGTCTGCCTTTTATGAGAGGAATACTGAAGCCGTTGTTGCAGGTCAATATGTTTGCCAGTTAGCTGATGAGTATGAAGACAAACTCCAAAAAGTAATTGAGCAAAAGCATATCAAATGCGGTGATAAAGTCGGAAAGGTTATTGAACGGGTAAAGGAAAGTTTTAGAGAATCACGTGCTCAAATTCCTATCACGCTGACTCATGGTGACCTTCAAACGGGAAATGTATATCTTGACGAAGAAACTGATAAAATCTATATCATTGATTGGGAGACGGTAAAGAAAAAGAGTATTTGGTATGACAGTGTCACAATTTTTTGCGAAACAAGGAGGAAGGACAAGTTCTCGGGTATGATCAATGCTCGTTTTGATGCTGAAGTGAAAAAAGATGTCTTGTACTATGACACGGATAAAGCCCGGGACATGAATCTTGTGGCAGGTATTCTTTTGCTTGAAGAACTTGGATTCTTCTTGGATGAGATAATTGATCTCCCAGGTGAAATGGGGGTAGAGATTATCGAGCGGTATGAGTATGAAATAGACCATATTGACTGGACTACTTTTTAAGCCTATGAAAAAAATAATGTTTGTCATACACGCCCTTGGATATGGAGGAGCAGGTAAGATGATAGTATACCTGGCTAATCATTTCAATAAACTGGGATATAATGTGGTGCTCTATGTTGAAGAACAATTAGGAAAGCATTATGATATGGAACCAGGAGTACAGGTTTATCAAGAGACAGAGTTTTTCAAGAACTACTACACACGCCATTTTCAGCAGATATTCCAACTTCGCAGAAGAGTGAAGGAAATCAACCCTGATCTGGTAATATCGTTCCAAACGAATCAGAATGCGCTATCTGTATTGGCTACCAGAAAACGTCATATTCCTGTCATTGTCAGTGAACGAGGTGACCCTTACCAGTACCATGATATAGTGGCCAAACTCAAAACCTGGGTGATAAACAAAGCCGAAGGCGGTGTATTTCAGACTAAAAAAGCTATGCAGTATTATGGGAAAGGTCTACAAGCACGGAGTGTAGTTATTTATAATCCGAATACGGTAGTTGGAATTGAACGGCCAGTTGAAAGAAATAATGAAATAGCTTTTGTGGGTCGGTTCGATATTCATCAGAAAAGGCAGGATTTAGCTGTTGACGCTTTTAAAAATGTCGCTGATGCAGTGCCTGACGTAAAACTAGCTTTTTATGGTGCCGGTACGGAACAGGAAATAATCAAAGAAAAGGTTAGCCGATTGGGTTTGGAAGACCGTGTGATTTTTAAAGGTTTGGTAAAGGATATACCCAATGCTGTCAAAGATTCTCGGATGTTCTTGATGACTTCTGATTTCGAAGGAATGCCCAATGCTTTGATTGAAGCTATGGCCTGTGGCTTACCTTGTGTATCTACAGACTGTTCGCCTGGTGGTGCTAATGAGTTGATACGGAGCGGTGAGAATGGAGTTATTGTGCCTTGCGGTGATGCACAAGCAATCGCTAATGCGATGATTAATCTTTTGAGAGATCCCACAAAGGCTGAAGCAATGGGCGCAGAGGCCCAAAAAATAGTGGAGAAATTAAGTCCGACAAATATCTACGGGCAGTGGGAAAATTATGTACAAAAGTTTTTGAAATAGTAAAAGTATATGTATAAACACTTTTTTAAACGGTTAATAGGGTCCTTAGGTGCATTGGTGGCATTGATCATATTGTCACCACTGTTCATTGTTGTAACAATATGGCTACATTTTGCCAATAAAGGGGCTGGTGCTTTCTTCTTCCAAGAGAGGCCTGGCTATAAAGAGCGCATCTTTAAGGTGATTAAGTTCAAAACCATGACCGATGAGAAGGATGCAAACGGCAACTTATTGCCCGATGCCGTGCGTCTGACAAAAGTGGGCACTTTTGTGAGAAAAACCTCCATTGACGAGCTGCCCCAGTTGATTAATATACTCAAAGGTGATATGGCTTTCATTGGTCCTCGTCCTCTTTTGGTCAAATACCTGCCTTGGTATACGGAGCGCGAACATCTACGCCACTCCGTAAGACCTGGTATTAGCGGTTGGGCGCAAGTGCATGGCCGTAGCCATCTGGAATGGGATGAGCGTTTGGAACATGATGTATATTATGCAGAACACATATCTTTATGGCTTGACATCAAGATTTTTGTTATGTCGGTAATCAATGTGTTTGCTGGTAAAGATATTGATGTGGCTCCTTCGGAAAGCCATGATTTAGATGTTATAAGGTCAAATAAAAAATAGCATTGTAATGATTGGAGCTTGGATTAGAAGAACTGGTTTTTGGGCTCTTGATGCTTTAAGAGGAGGTGCTATTAAGAAGCATCAGATACACCTCAAAAGTGTTTTGGAATCAGAACAGGGTGATGACGTGGCTTTGCATAATTTGTTGGATTATGCTTCTGGGAATGTGCCATTTTACAAAGGAATATCACCAACATCAATAAAGAATTATCCTGTGGTAACAAAGCAAAACTACAGAGAAAGGTTTGAGAATTTCCGATCTTGTGAGTTCTTAGATGAATCTAAACTTCATAAGGTATACACAAGTGGTTCAAGTGGCACGCCGTTTATGGCATATCAGAATGCAGATAAGTTGAAATGGCATCAGGCCGGTCTGATTAATATTAACAATAGTATTGGATGGCTGTTGGGTGACAGGTTTTTGTTTATGCGTTCATGGGGTATAGATCATGATAGTAGTAAACTGAAACTTTGGTTGTCAAATACTATACCTTCGACTGTGATAGATTTTGATGACAACAGGAAAGAGAAACTCTGTCAACTTTTGATAAAAGACAAATCTCTTTGTCATATTTTAGGCTATGCGTCTGCTTTAGAAAGTTTGTCTCTGTATTTGATAGAAAAAGGAATTACACCTTCAGAATTAGGGATAAGAACCGTAATTGCTGACTCTGAAAATTTGACAACAACTGCAAAAGCCACAATAGAAAAAGCATTTGGATGTCCCGTATTGAATCGTTATGGCAATAATGAGAATGGTATTATAGCACTGACAAAGCCTTTTGATGATTCAATGTATATCAACTACCCAGAATATTATGTTGAAATATTGAAAATGGATTCGGATGAACCAGTTGAAGAGGGTGAATGCGGCCGTATTATTTTAACAGATTTGTATAACTACGCATTCCCTTTTATAAGATATGATACAGGAGACTTGGGTGTTGGTTCGAAAATCATTAATGGTCAATGTTTTGTTATTAGTCAATTTATGGGAAGAGTGTCAGCTTCATTAACGGACACTAATGGGAATCTGTTGGGTGAAGCTATAATAACTGCTTTCTTTGATGATTTGTTTGAGGTGGGAAGATGGCAAATAGCACAAGTAGGGCAGAAATCGTATGAAATGCGTTTGGAGCAAGCTGGGGGAAATCAAGAGCCTGATATCATTGAAAAGGCATTGAGGTGCTTTGGTAATGATGCTGAAGTGATTATTAAACATGTTGATCAAATAAAGCAGGGGAAGAACGGAAAGTTTGCTGTGGTTGTGAATGAATATAAGAAAAACAAAAAATGATATGATTTTCTGTGGAGATATAGCAATACCAACCAAAGATGTTGGTGAAAAGTTCATTCGAGCCGTAAAAGAAACCGGCATCTTCAAAGATGAAGTTGTCATAGGGAACTTAGAGGGTCCTCTATGTGGTGAGCATAACGGTTGTCCTCAATACAAGTTATTCAACGACGATGTAGTTGTTGGATTCAAAGATGTCTGTAAAAAGTTCATTGTCTCGCTGGCCAATAACCATACCTACGATTATCCCAATGCAATAGTTAGAACCAAAGAGGTGCTTGTTTCAAACGGAATAGCGTATTTCGGCATGATTGAGGAGGATAGTGTAAAGCCCCTAAGATTTAAAAGCGGAGGAAAGATTTACGCTATTTTTGGGCATTGTTGGGATTTATATACCAAGACCAACCCAAACCGATTGACCAAAGACAGAATTGTGGATTGCTCTTACGAAGATTTGTTCCATACGGTAAGTATGTATGTGAAGAATCATCCAGAAGAAAGGGTCATATTGTTTCCGCATTGGAATTTTGACTTTGAGCACCTGCCATTTCCTGCCTACGTCAGTCTTGCACATGATTTGATAGATGCAGGTTTGTGGGCTGTTATAGGTAATCACACTCATTGTGTGCAACCGTATGAAGTGTATCATGGCCATTTAATTTGTTATAGCCTCGGCAACTTTTGCATACCAGATGGATATTTCTTTAATGGAAGATTAAAGTATCCTGAGGAGTCAAAGACATGCTATGTGGTTAACGTGCCAAAAGAAGGCGATATGGTGACATTGTATCAAGTGAATACAGAAGTTGACGGAAATGGGTTTATAATACAGGCCAAGAAAGAGATTCCATTGGGAAAGGAAGAACTTTTATCAGAGAGGCAAGATGTCTCCAGAAAAGGGGGATATGAGAAATGTTTCAAATCGTACAGATGTAAAAAACGCTTGACCCCAGTGTTCTATTCATATAAGAAGTCATTGATAAATATAATAAAGAAAGAGTTTTTGATTTGTAAAGTTCGTTCTATTCGCACAGTAACCTCAATCATAAGTTGTAAATGAATATATTATATCTAACAATAGCAACAAGAAAAAACCAAAAAATGACTAGAAGCATTATCGATGAATGCATTGCTAACGGTCATAAAGTCTTTGTGGTTTGTCCATACGATGTTGAGGATACTCCTCTTCCTTTCTTTACCATGATAGATGGTGCCCACTATTTGTTTGTGAAAAGTGGTTATCCTGTTGGTAAAGTTGGAGTCGCTAAGAAGGTTAAGAATTTTCTTAGCATTGACCATCAGTTCCAGGGAGCTATCAAAAACGCTCTCAAAACGACGAAGATAGATTTGGTGTTGTATTCAACACCACCAATTACTTTGGTAAATACTATCGCTTGGGCAAAGAAAAGGTATAATGCATTCACATATCTGATGCTAAAAGACATCTTTCCACAAAATGCAGTTGATTTGGGTATGATGCGCGACAAAGGGTTGATGGGAATACCGTTCAAGTGGTTTAGAAAAAAAGAGAAGAAGCTATATAGGATTAGCGACTTTATTGGCTGCATGTCTCAGGCCAATGTGAACTACGTGTTGAAGCACAACCATGAGGTCGCTAAGGAAAAGGTTGGTATTTGTGTCAATAGTTATAGTGTGCAAGATCCTGTAAAGGTTGATGCTTATGAAGTGAGGGCCAAGTATAACATCCCGTCTGACAAAGTGGTGTTCTTGTACGGAGGTAACCTTGGCAAACCACAAGGTTTGGATTTCCTCGTGGAGGTAATGAAATCCAACAAAGACAAAAAAGACCGCTATTTTGTGATATGCGGAGGAGGCAACGATCAGAAAAAGGTAGAGAACTATTTGGAAACCTACCATCCAGAGAATGCACAGTTTGTAAGAATGCTACCCCCCAATGAGTTTGACCGTCTTACACGAGCTTGTGACGTTGGTATGGTCTTCTTGGACAAGAGATTTACCATCCCCAACTTCCCGTCAAGAATCCTTTCCATTATGCTGAACGAGAAACCAGTCCTTGCTGCAACGGATGTGAACACGGACGTTGGTATAGTTATTAAAGAGGGTGATTTTGGATGGTGGTGCGCAAGTGGCGAGTTAAACAAATTCAATCTCTATTTGGATGAGATATGTTCAAATAGAGAGGAGATTGCAAGGAAAGGGGCAAATGCTCGTAGTTACTATGAAGAGAACTATACACAAAAGAATACGTATCAACAGATTATCTCTGGTTTGGAATCAATAAAACGAAATTATCAATAATGGCGTTATGAATATACTATTTACATGTGCAGGCCGTAGAACGTACCTGCTTAAGTATTTTAAAGAGAATATGTCTCCGGAGGACAAGATAGTGGCAACTGATATGCAATTGTCAGCACCTGCTTTACAGGCAGCGGATATTAAGATACAAGTGCCAGCTGTGTATGACCATAAATACATTGATATTACTTTGGACATTTGCAAGAAGCACAAGATAGATGCGCTTTTGTGCCTGAATGACTTGGAATTGCCTATTCTTGCTGAGAACAAGGCAAAGTTTGAGGCTTTGGGAGTCAAAGTAATTGTGTCAGACCCTGAAGTCATTGACATATGCTTTGATAAATATAAGACTGCAAAATGGGTAGCGTCTATTGATCTAAATGCGCCCAAGACTTACGTAACTTTAGCAACAGCAAAGGATGCCCTTGTAAAAGGTGAGATTGCATTCCCTCTGTTTATGAAACCTCGCTGGGGTTCGGGCTCCATTGGTTTGGAAACTATTGATGATATGGGAGAACTAGATATCTACTACAATATCCTCATGAAGAAGATCAAGAAAACCATCCTTGCCACAGCCTCTGTGGGCGACGAGTACATCATGATTCAGGAAAAGCTCACAGGAAATGAGTTCGGCCTCGATGTGATGAACGACTTTGAAGGCAACAATGTTGCTGTATCGGTGAAAAAGAAACTGGCTATGCGTGCTGGTGAAACTGATAAGGCCATTACTGTTGACTTGCCCGAAGTTCGTGAAATGGGAAGGAAAATAGGTGAGAACTTGAAGCACATCGGCAACTTGGATGTTGACATCATGCAACGTGCTAATGGCGATTATTGTGTTTTGGAGTTGAACCCTCGATTTGGTGGTGGCTATCCTTTTTCCTACGAAGCAGGAGTAAACTTGCCCAAGGCAATCATCCAATGGCTGAAAGGCGAAAAAGTTGACCCCCAGATATTGCAGCCTGAATATGGCAAAATGTTTTCGAAGAATGATTATTTGATGGAGATTAAGTAGAAAGACAAAGTGATTAACAGAAGTGATGATACAGAGATATCGACATAAATAAACAATATGTTACAAATCAGATGTCGAAAGTAATTCGTCATGCGGCTTAAAGATATTGCAACATGTGGTATTGTCGGTTTTGGTCATGATACAATAATAAAAGATTATTCGGCTTTTATGCCATCTGTCAATATCTCAGGTGAAGTCACTGTTGGCGAAGGAGTATATGTCGGTACAGGAGCCAAAATCATCAATCAACTTGAAATAGGAGAATACACAATAGTGGGTGCTGGGGCGGTTGTTTCGAAAACACTTCCGGCGCATTGCACGGCGGTTGGCGTGCCGGCGAGGGTGGTGAAGATTCAGGAATAAACAGGCGAAGGTACAATGAGGTTTCTGAAGGGTGTTTGGCAGTTTTGCAGCTTTTTGTTTTGGCCTAGGTGGAGTTGATATGACACAAGACGAATTTTGGCAGAGTAAATATCAAGAGATAGTTGATTTCATAGAAACCCATCATCGTAACCCGTCAAAACACCGCATCGAGGAACATCTGATATTGAACTTCATCAAACATAATAGAAAATTATTGAATGCCAGTGAGTTGAAAAAACCAAGATTATCTTTGTTTAATGAACTGCTGACGTTTGTTGAGAAGTATAAGAGGAAGAATCAGTACATTTGATCAGTGTAGAGTTTGGGTTTGTTTCGCTTCATTTGATTTTGATACAGATGTGCTCAAGGCCGTTCCCTTTGGACAGGTAGAGTGTTTAGAGTCAGTTGAAAGTTTAGAGTTGGGAGAAATGATTTTAGACAAGAACTGGTTGGGTGAACAATAATACCAAAAAAGCCTTGATAATTTCGCAGAAAGGTGGAAGAGTTTTAATGATATATTAATCGCAAGTTGTTATGATAAAAAACGTAATAGGTGAAGCGGGTGAAATGGAGGTTTCCATACGATTGATGGAATCAGGCCTTTTCATGGTATTCCTGTTGGGTGGCAAAGTACCTGCTTTTGATTTGTTGGCGGAAATTCTTCCGGTCAAAAAGGAAAAACCTCACCAATTTTTGATTCAGGTAAAATCAACAGATGAACCTTCTCCTTATACTGTTCGTGATCATAGATTGAAGACACCTGTGCCTAAAGCCAAACTGAATGAACTTATTGATAGACCGCTGCCTACTTATGTGGCAGGAGTGGATTTATCCACTAAAGACATCTTTCTAGTACCAGCATATGATAGAATTGCCAATTATGGTGGGTCTATCCCAACTACACTAAAACTCGTCTCTAATAATAGGGCAGCCAATATAGTTCAACTACAGAAATTGAAAACCGATGTTATTGACTACTGGAAAGGTCTTGATATTGATAATTACAAACCATCATTTAATTCGGCCTTATGAATCAGCTTATAAAAGAGATTAGGACGTATCAGTTAGCGGCATTGGCTCTAATGAATAACCTACCGAGGTGCAGGGTTGAAGAAGTATCATCGCCGTATTATGATTTTATTGTTACAATCGAAGAGTCAAGTTTGGTATTTGGTGTTGAGGTGAAAAATAGCGGTTTCTTACACACAAACCATTATCAAGATTACTTGGAGTCTCTAATAGAGATTGACGTTTCGGAAAGACAAAATAGAATACCCATTCTTATCGCTGCTGTAAATGAAGAGGATGAAAGTGTAAAAATAGGTTTCTTGCTTGCTTGGCAATTTGGCAGGGCAAGGTTGTTCAAAAAACCCTCAATGGTGGAATTGAACAAGGCAAATGCAGACAAGATATTTGATTTTATCAAGTCGATGGATGAAACCATTCGAATTTTGTCTATGCATGGAATGAAGGTGGTGAAGAAAATCAGGGTTGAATATCAACATAATGATGGTCGCCTTTCGCATGGAAAGGTTGTTTATCTCAGAGATTTCACTGAGGAATACAAGATGCATCAAAAGGAAATTGTAGATGAACGGGAACAATTGGAAAGAATGATACACGGTATTCCACAAGATGAGTATCCTGATGATGAGCTTGATGGGGTGATATTTAATTTAATTCTTGAACGATTTCCTAAATCGACTAAGATTTCCAATCTATTACTGTTTTCGACTGAATTGCGGGATTTGCAACTGTTATCCAAATCCAACATACGTAGAATGGAATATAGCATTACTCCAGATACAAAAGGTGCAACTCCGATGGTAATGGCAATGTTGAATGGTGTTGAAAAAGCAAATTTTGGCGTGGATATTTTTATTGACGCTCCTTGGGATGTGAAGGTTTTTGAGAGTCAGTTTTTTAAAAAGGAGGTTGCAATTGATGGTTGGTTCAATACATACAGTTCCTATAAGCAAATGATTGCTACATTGAGTAGTCCTAAGGATTTCTTTATTGAAAATTGAGTTATGGAGATTTCAAGTACAAGGAGTGATGTGGACAATAATATCGCCCATGAGACTTCTTGGAATGAATATCGAAAGAATGGATTCTTGAAGAATATTTTTGAATGAGTTACAAGTTTTATGAATACTCTGAAAATTGATTTGGAAAATTGTTATGGTATCAAGAAGTTGGTACATGAGTTTGACTTTACAGGTCATCATGCACAATTGATATATGCAGCTAATGGAACAATGAAATCATCTTTGGCTCTTACTTTAAAAGGATTGTCAGGACAATGTAAAGAAAGAGCTAAAGACAGGTTACACCCATCTTTGCCCACTAAATGCGAAGTGCTTGCAGATAATGTACAAATTCCGCAAGATAATATTTTCGTTGCCGATCCTGAAGACAATAGTTTTGATACCACAGGTGCTTTTACCAACTTCTTGGCTGATGCAGGTTTGAAAGCACAATATGACGCAATATACCAACAATTGAGTGCCTATATTGGCCAAGTGCTAACGCCGTTAAAGGATGTTTCTATCAGCTCTGACTGTGAGGATGAAATATTAAGAACTTTCACAGTGACATCTGCAGATAATCTGTTTTCGATTATGGAAGATTTGGCGAGGGATATCCAAGCGAATCAATATCAAAATTTCAATTTCAGGTACAACTATGTTTTTGACAAAGGAGGCAAGGTAAAGAAATTTGTAGAGAAGCATGCTGCTGAATTGGAAGAATATATCAGGCAGTATAATCAGCTTTTAGCTTCATCACAAGTATTCAGGACTGTAGATGGAAAGACCTTTGGTACGCATCAGGCTTCTGAATTGCAAAAATCAATGGAGGGTGGAGAATTCTTTAATGTTGACCATCATCTAATATTACATGATGGAACAGAGATATCTTCCATTGAAGAATTGACAAACGTTTTCGATGCCGAGAAGAACAGAATACTGAGCAATGCAGCATTGAAACGTACCTTCGATAAAATCACAAAAGATGTTGATGGCAACAATGAAGTAAGAATATTCAAGGGGATTCTTATCAATAATCCGGCAATTGTTTTGGAACTTGGCGATTATGAGGAATTTAGAAAGAAAACTTGGAAAGGATATCTTTATGATACAAGAGTCAGACAACACTTGTTGAACTATTATCAATTCTATCAGACACAGAAAACGGTCTTGAACAATATCATCCAACAGGCAAGGGCTCAATTACCCATTTGGCAAGAAATCATCAGGCTATATAATGACCGTTTTCACGTGCCATTTAAAGTTGAAATAGAAAACCAAGATGATATTATACTGAAACAAACGGCCGCAAAATTAAAATTTGTGTACGTGGATGACCAAAAAGTTGAGATTGAAAAGGGCAAGGATGAAATGTTGAATATATTAAGCAGGGGGGAACAGCGTGCTTTTTATATCTTGCAATTACTTTTTGAATTGGAATCAAGAAAAGCCTCGGGTCAAGACAGCTTGTTGGTATTTGATGACATTGCCGATTCTTTTGACTATCAAAACAAGTATGCTATAATAGAATACCTCCATGATTTGGATAAACCTGGTGGTAATATTTTTCTCCTGGTACTTACCCACAATTTTGATTTCTACCGAACTATGGCTTCGCGTTTGAGTTTGCGTTTCTGCTCATGGATGGCAATCAAGAAGACGGACGGCACCTTGGAATTGAAAAAGGGACAGTATCAGCAAGACTTGTTTTCACATTTTGTAAACAATCACGCTGATGATAAGGTGTTTGTAAGCATGATTCCTTTTGTGAGAAATTTAGTGGAATATACGAATGGAGATAATGACCCTGATTATATCAAGTTGACAAGTTGTTTGCATCTGAAAACTGATACGATGACAATAACCGATCAAGATGTTATTGACATCGTGAAGAAATTTGTAAAGGGTAGGACATACGCTCGCATAGCAGCAAACACCCCTGTCTATAACACTATTGTTGATACCGCAGCTGGAATTGTTGTTGAGCCGAATATTGACGAGGTAAAGATAGAAAACAAGATAGTGCTATCCATGGCTTGTCGTTTGAAAGCGGAGCAATATCTTAAAAGACAGCTTATAACTGCTGGCCTTTCAGATGCTGATTTGGTGGTGAATAATGTTCAGACGGCAGAATGGACAAAACTATTAAAGGTTCGCTGCCCCGATGATCCAAATATGAGTGTTATTGAGCAGGTTAATATGATGACACCAGAGATTATTCACATTAATAGTTTCATGTATGAGCCATTAATCGATCTGTCGGTACATCATCTAATTGAATTATACAGAAAGTGTTCTGCGCTATAGAATTGGAATTAGAGCAAAAAAAGAAGGCAGCATTGATAGCCGCCCCATTTTTATAGCAATAATGTTGCCATAGACAGACCACTGACAATATGTCAGTAAAAGCTAACGGTTACCGAAGTGAGATAGAAACATGATACTGAATTGTATTTGATTTATTAGTTGATATTAAGTTGAAAGTTTAGAGCTAAAAGTTATCATGTCACTCGTCATAGTCACTATATGTGAAGAGGGCATAACCCTACTGCTGATTTGAACCCAGGAGGGCGAGTGTGAAATTATAGAATTTTTTATTTGCGTAATGATTATCACCAATCAAATATTATCCGACTTAACCGCCCAAGCCAAGGCTTCGCCTCGCTTGCGCTGCAACCTCGACCTGCGAAACTCAGCTGACGACCACTCCCAGCGGATGCTTAACGCTATCGAGCCGGGCACGGTGATGCCTATACATAGGCACATGACTTCGTCGGAGACGTGTGTGTGCGTGAGAGGGCATTTTGAGGAGTATTTTTATGACGAGAATGGCAATCTTACCGAAACAATAGACATGGTTCCAGGAGGCACCATCCTCAACATACCTATTGGACAATGGCATAGCCTGAAATCGCTTGAAAGCGGGACGGTGCTGCTGGAGGCGAAAGACGGAGCATATCAACCGCTGACCGAGGATGAAATAATGACTGAGAATCTTTCACATTCCAAATAGTTTTTATAACTTTGCATTTTTAATCTGAATTTCAACTTGAAGAGAGTAAAAACATCATAAAATGAGCGTATTTAAAGACAAAACCCTCCTTATAACTGGAGGTACAGGCAGTTTCGGCAATGCAGTGCTGAACCGCTTTTTGAGAACAGATATAGGCGAAATCCGCATATTCAGCCGCGACGAGAAGAAGCAGGATGACATGCGCCACGATTTCCAGGCCCGTATGCCTGAAGTGGCTAACAAAATCAAGTTTTACATCGGCGACGTTCGCAACAAATCGACCCTGAAATACGCCATGCAGGGCGTCGATTATGTGTTCCATGCAGCCGCTTTGAAACAAGTGCCGAGCTGCGAGTTCTTCCCGATGGAGGCTGTGAAAACCAACGTTATAGGTACCGACAACACCCTCGATGCAGCTATCGACGCCGGCGTGAAGTGCGTGATATGCCTCTCAACCGACAAAGCCGCATACCCTATCAACGCGATGGGTATCACCAAGGCTATCGAGGAGAAGATTGCTGTGGCTAAAAGTCGTTACAGCGGCGACACCAAGATTTGCTGCACTCGTTATGGCAACGTGATGTGCTCGCGCGGCTCCGTCATCCCGCTTTGGATTGACCAGATTCGCAAGGGCAACCCGATAACCCTTACCGAGCCTAAGATGACACGTTTCATCATGAGTTTGGAAGAGGCTGTCGACCTTGTTCTTTTTGCCTTCGAGCACGGACAAAACGGTGATATCTTGGTTCAGAAAGCCCCTGCATGTACCATCCAGACCCAGGCTGAGGCCGTTTGCGAGCTGTTTGGCGGAAAGAAAGAAGAAATCAAAGTCATCGGTATCCGTCATGGCGAGAAGATGTACGAAACGCTTTTGACCAAAGAAGAATGCGCCAAGGCTGAAGATATGGGCAACTTCTACCGTGTGCCTGCCGACAACCGAGACCTCAACTACGACAAATATTTCAAGGATGGCGATGTGAAACAAGTCACCATCGAGGAGTTCAACAGTGATAACACACGCCGCCTGAATCTTGAGGAGACAAAGGCAAAAATCGCATCGCTGGAATACATCCAGAATGAATTGAACGGCATTCCTAACATCGTAAAGTAATTTTATTAACATCGAAAAACACGAAAGACACGAAAACAATTTTCTATCGCAGTTATTCTTTATTATTAATTCGAACACGGATTAAACAGATTTGACGGATATTATAACTAAATTTAATCCGTTTAATCCGTAAAATCAGTGTTCGGAAAAGCTGAGAGAGAAAATTTTAAAAAAATTAGAGTTTTTCGGGTTTTTCGATGTAAAATTAAAATAAGAAAAATATGAGTAGTTTTAAAAATAACGGTAAATTAAAGCTGTTAATCATCGTCGGAACAAGACCTGAAATTATCAGATTGGCAGCGGTTATCAACAAATGTCGTCAGTATTTCGACTGCCTGTTGGCGCATACTGGTCAGAATTACGACTATAACCTCAACGGAGTGTTTTTCAAAGACTTGAAGCTGAAAGACCCTGATATCTATATGGAAGCCGTGGGCAACGACCTTGGCGAAACCATGGGCAATATCATCGCAAAGAGCTATCAGCTGATGGTCGAGGTTCAGCCCGATGCGGTGCTTGTTTTGGGCGATACCAACAGCTGTCTCTCGGTGATTGGCGCAAAGCGTCTGCATATCCCGATTTTCCACATGGAAGCGGGCAATCGTTGTAAGGACGAATGCTTGCCGGAGGAGACCAACCGCCGCATCGTGGATATAATCAGCGACGTGAATATGGCTTACTCCGAGCATGCTCGCCGTTATCTGGCCGATTGCGGTTTGCCAAAGGAAAGGACTTATGTCACAGGTTCACCTATGGCAGAGGTTTTGCATAGCAATTTGGCGGAGATCGAGGCATCTGACATCCACAAACGTCTTGGCCTTGAAAAAGGCAAATACATTTTGCTTTCAGCGCATCGTGAGGAAAATATCGACATAGAAAAGAATTTCTTGAGTCTTTTCAATGCTATCAACAAGATGGCCGAGAAATACGACATGCCGATACTTTACAGCTGTCATCCGCGCAGCCGAAAGCGTTTGGAGGCTACTGGATTTAAGCTTGACAAACGTGTCATCCAGCACGAACCACTGGGATTCCATGACTATAACTGCTTGCAGATGAATGCTTTTGCAGTGGTTTCGGACAGCGGCACGTTGCCGGAGGAAAGCAGTTTCTTCACCTCGGTCGGACATCCGTTCCCTGCTATTTGCATCCGCACTTCCACTGAGCGTCCGGAGGCGTTGGACAAGGCATGTTTCTTCATTGCAGGCATCGATGAGCATAGTTTGTTGCAGGCGGTAGATGCGGCAGTCACGATGAATGCCAACGGCGACCACGGCATACCGGTTCCGGATTATATGGATGAGAACGTGAGCACGAAAGTCGTGAAGATCATACAATCATATACTGGAATTGTTAACAAAATGGTTTGGAGGAAGTTTTAGTGTAGAGTTGAGGGTTTAGAGTTGAGAGTAGTTTAAAAGTTTAGAGTTGAAAGTATGAGAATATTGGTAACTGGAGCGAAGGGTTTCGTTGGTAGAAATCTTTGCGCTGCATTGAATAATATCAAGGACGGCAAGGACAAGACCCATCCAGGGTTAAGCATTGAAGCCGTTTATGAATACGATTTGGACAGCACTCCCGAGCAGCTTGACGCATGGTGTAAGGAGTGTGATTTTGTATTTAATCTGGCGGGTGTCAACCGTCCGCAGAACCAGGAAGAGTTCATGCAAGGCAACTTTGGGTTTGCTAGCACGTTGCTCGACACCTTGAAGAAACACAACAACCGCTGTCCTGTGATGCTTTCATCAAGCCAGCAGGCCTCGTTGACAGGACGTTTTGGCAACAGCGAATACGGTCGCTCAAAGAAAGCCGGTGAAGACTTGTTTCTGGACTACGAAAGAAATTTTCTTAAAACGACCACGGATATAACGGATAACACGGATAAAAACAAATCCGTTAAATCCGAGTTATCTGTGTTCGAAAAAAAAGGAGATTCGTGTATAAAACAAAAGCCTCGTGTTCTTATATATAGATTCCCAAATCTCTTTGGCAAGTGGTGCCGTCCGAATTACAACTCAGCGGTCGCAACATTCTGCAACGCATTTGCAAATGATTTGCCATACACCGTCAATGACCCTTCGGTAGAACTGGAGTTGTTGTACATCGACGACTTGGTAGATGAGATGATTGCTTGTTTGAAAGGCGAGGAGCATCATTGTGAATTTGAAGGTTTGGACGTGTTGCCAAAGGCAGATGGCAGATATTGCTACGTTTCGACAACGCATAAAATCACTTTAGGTGGCATTGTCGATCTTTTGAAATCGTTTGCTGAGCAGCCGAAAACGTTGATGATTCCAGAGATTCCTGCAAATAGCTTTGCAAAGAAACTTTATAGCACTTACCTCAGCTATCTCCCGAAGGAAAAAGTCGCCTTCCCATTGAAGATGAATATCGATGACAGAGGTTCGTTTACGGAGTTGGTTCATACTTTAAATTGCGGCCAGGTGAGCATCAACATTTCAAAACCAGGCATCACAAAAGGTCAGCATTGGCACAATACCAAATGGGAGTTCTTTATTGTTGTTAGTGGTCATGGCCTAATCCAAGAGCGCAAACTTGGCACCAACGAGATAATCGAATTTGAAGTCACGGGCGACAACATCCAGTGCATCCACATGCTTCCTGGATACACTCATAACATCATCAACCTTTCAGACACCGAAAACCTCGTCACGGTGATGTACTGCAACGAAATATTCAACCCCAACAAGCCGGATACGTATTTCGAGAAGGTATGATAATTGACGGCAAGTTATTAGATGAATTGACGGAGCAAGCCAAGGCATCGCCTCGGCTTCGCTGTAATTTGGATCTGAGAAATACCCCCGAAGATAACTCTCAGCGGATGCTGAATGCTTTGGAGCCTGGAACCATAATGCCGATTCACAGGCATTTGGCGTCAAGCGAGACTGTGGCATTGCTTCGCGGTAAAATATGTTGGCATTTTTATGACGATGCCGGTAACAAAACCGAAAGCGTAGTTTTGGACGCTAACGGCGATATCCGCTGCATCAATGTTGAGAAAGCCCGCTGGCACTCGCTAGAATGCCTGGAGAGCGGCTCCGTAATCCTAGAATGCAAGGATGGGAAGTATGAGGGGTTGAAAGAAGAGGAGGTGCTTGAGCTTTAATGGTTAATGGTTTAAGGGGTTCAAGACATCGCCTCGTCGTCGCATGAACCATAACTTCCATCAGTCGCTGGATGACAAGTGCCATAGGATGCTGAACGCTTTGTAGCCATGTGCTGAGATTCCGATACATCGCCATCAGGAGAAAGACGAGACGTTTGTGGGGGTTCCAGCGAAAGCGATAAAGTTTCATCATTAACAGGTCCGTCTTAATTGTTATTATTACCGCCATTATTCCTTTATCAAAGATATTCAGATGATATTCTGCACGGTATTTGGCAAGAAGATGGAGTATGCGGGGGAGGAGATATGACTTGGATAATTTATGAATGGAGATAAATAGGAGTTTAGTATTATCAATTTGTTAATAAAACAAATGTTGGAGATTTCTTTAACAAATATATAAACTTAATTAAAATATTATGAGGATAAGAATACGTTATTTTTTACTCTTTCTACTAATAGCCATAAGTGTTGGCTATGTGTTTGGCTGTTTTTGGCCATTTATGTCAATAGGATACACGCTAGACGATAATCCTGTGAATAAAGGGCAGAATCTTGAAAATTTTATATCAATATTTGGAGTGCTATTTACATTATGTGCAGTTATTGTCGCTCTGTTTAAAGATGAAATTGTTGGTAATTTCAAAAAAGTTGATGTGTCTGCTAAGGTTAAGAGTGATACCTTGGAAGAGTTTTTTAATGAAGCTCAAGGTGATAAAGACCCAACAGTTACAAAGTTTTACAATCAAATAATATTTAAAAATGAAGGCAATGTCAATGCCCTCGACTGTGAACTTCTAGTTGAGAAAATGGTTTTTAAGGGGAGAAATGATGTGAATCCTCGCTCAATCAATATAACTCAAAACAAGATACCAATAGGTGGACAAGAAAGAACTTATATACCCAAAAATGGAGGTCATAGGGAAGCTAATATTATAGAGATCGTTAGTTCGGCCAATCCAAATGGAAACGAGACATCTCAACTTACAATAGCCAACAACACTGTTCCGGTAAAAAATGGTACATGGACTGTGGATTGCTGCTTGAATATGTCAAATGCTACAATAAAACATTATCAAATCGAAATAGTTTGGGATGGCAAATGGCATGATCATAAAAACAATATGCAAATACAAATAAAAATAAAGAAAAATTAATATGGGAAAGTTTTATTATATTACATATTCCGAATCTGTTGTCAACGGACAAATAATCAAGGATAGAATTAAACAATATGATGATTATATAAATTTCCTTGATTGTAATTGGTTTATTTATACAGACGACGAAGTTAAAGATGTGTATGAAAAAATCTCAAAAGGTGAGTTTGAGAATGATCTAATTCTAGTATTGCAAGTAAACTTCTCACAATATTGGGGACGAATGAACAAAACGCTATGGGAGTGGATAAAGAAAGAAAGAGTATAACAGAAGTGCTCATCTAGAAATTGTTATTATTACCGCCATTATTCTTTCATCAAGGATATTCAGATGATATTCTGTACGGTATTTGGCAAGAAGATGGAGTATATGTCGGTACTGGTGCCAAAATCATCAATCAGCTTGAAATAGGAGAATACACAATAGTGGGTGCTGGGGCGGTTGTTTCGAAAACACTTCCGGCGCATTGCACGGCGGTGGGAGTCCCGGCGAAGGCGATAAAGATTCAGGAATAGGCAGGAGGGGGGTGTAAAGTTGAGAGTTTAGGGTTGCTTAATAGCTTAGTAGTTTAATAGCTTAATAGGTTAATAGATTTAGGTTTCAGGTTTCATGATCATCGATAAGAAACTATTTGACGAATTATCCGCCCAGGCCAAGGCTTCGCCCCGGTTGCGGATGAACTATAACTTTCATCATTCGCTGGATGAACTATGCCATCGCATGCTCAATGCTGTGGAGCCAGGTACAGATGTGCCTATTCACAGGCATCCTACCAAAGACGAATCGTTTGTGATACTGAGAGGCAAGGTAAGATCAACCACCTATAACGATGATGGTTCAATTATCCAGAGCGCTGTGCTTTGCCAAGAGGATGGTGTATATGGCGTAGATATTCCAAAAGGCATGTGGCACAAGTTGGAGAGTTTGGAGTCGGGTAGCGTGATTTTTGAGTGTAAAGAGGGACCGTTTGTGCCGCATGAAGAGGAAGGAATATTGGAAGTGAAGAGTGAAAAATGAAAAGTGAAAAGTTGAAGAGCTCTGATAAGCAATGACACAAGATGAACGGTGGCTGACCAAATATAACGAGGTGATGAATTTCATGGAAACCAATCATCGGAATCCATCACGACACCGTTTAGAAGAGCATGATATGTTGAACTGGATGAAAGCCACGAGAAAGAAAATGAATGCTGGGGAATTGAAAGAGGAGAGGGTTGAGTTGTTCCAGAAGTTGTTGGAGATGGGGGAGAAGTACAAGAGGGTGAATCAGTGGAAGTAAGGGTGGATAAATATCAAAAAGATTGTAACGATGCAACCGAAAACAATAAATAAGATGCAACTGTGTTTGCAGGAGATGCATTATGTGAAAGAAGTTCTGGACGAGAAGTGTGCAGACAACCAAATGGCACACCTTTTTTCTATTTATGCGGCGATGAGAATGATGGATTTCGTCTTGATGCTGCCAATTTATAATAATCAGAAAAAAACCCAAAAAAAGGCTTATATAGAAGCATACTCTCAATCATTTCAAGACAAGTACCTTAAAGTGAGAAATAAATTGGGTGCACATTTTCAGGAAATGGTGGATGAGGAGCAGAATAATGAGTTGAATGACATGACTGAGCGTAATAAGCTTTTCCAGAGTATTGACTATGACACTACCGTAAACCTTATTAACGATGCAGAAATAGTTTATCAGATTGCGACCGACCAATATGGAATTATACAGTATGACAGGCTTACAGAAATAGATAAACAGACAATAGTAGCTGTCTGCCAGAGGCTATATAAAGACAATGGAGCCAGATTGTATAATGACATATTAAATGTATCGCGTACTAATGGGATTAGCGTTTTGATGTGCTCAAAGCCTCAAAGGAAGGTACAGCAAGTAATTACGCTACAAATGTTCATTGAAGACATTCAACAATTGTATGCTAATACATATGAGAGCCCTGCCGTGAAAAGGCTTTTCAAAAGAATGCTTGTGAATCAGTTGACAAACTTCTATGATAACCTTGTGACTAGAAACATAGATCCTTGTCTGCCTCAAAGCGAGAAAGGGCTGGATGATTACCTAAATGAATTGTTTAATGACGAAAGAACTGAGGAAACGAAGCAAAAAGTTCAAGCCATTTTTGAGAGAATGAAGGCGTTGCCACATTCAGAAGAGATTATCCGCGAAGCATGGGACGTTAGGAATTATTGCTGTGGACACTTTGACAATAGCGCAGATGTACCCGACCTGAACAAAAAGATTGATGATTATGAGATCAAACCGCTACTGGGATTATATGATAAATGGGTTAATAGTTTCAAAGAAGTACTAAATAGTCATGTCATACTGTCACCGCTCAACCTGCCTCTGAATCAGGTGATTTATGATGTTCAGATAGAATCTACTGGAGTAAAATCATTTTATGGTGATAAGATTGAGATAGACAGTACCCAATTTATGACTAGCAGTATTACCATTGAGGAAGCGGTTGCTATTATAGAGAAAGGAGAGGGTGCGGAAAGATATGGCCTGGCATCTGAAAAGATACACAATACGCTTTTCAATGCCAAAGGAAAGGATTACATGGTATTAAGGTGTATATTAAAGACAAAATGTCAGCAAAGAATGACGAATGAGGAGTGGTACTTCTACATGCACCAATTGTATTGGGCAAAACAAGGCTTCCCTAATAAGAATCAGATATTTCTATTAGAACTATGGGAGGTAGTAAAGAAAAAAGAGCTGGATTACCATAAGTTTATTCTGACGCCTCTGTATGCCAATGCATATTTTGATGAAAAGGGGGGAATAGCCAAGGTAATAGATGAACTGAAAAATAGTTGTTCCCTGTTTGAAAGGATTTATGGCAGCTTGGTATTCCTGCATTGTGTTATACAGCGTACAGAGAACCCTTTTAAATATTTTCAGAACCCACCGTTTGAAGAGGAAATAGAGGGATATATTAATGGTGTTGGTGATGAAACATCGCAATTCTTAACAACTGTATCATTAGCGGCATTCTGGTTTACGGACAATTGTTTCCACCGGAAGCCGTGGACTAACTATGACCAGACTTTTGACAGACTACTTGTTGAACATTTCAATACATATGTAGCCTCAATAGAAATGGAAGGAGAGGAAGGAGTAGAAGAACTTAAAGAACATCTGCGGAGTCATCGATTCATGGAATTTTTATGGAACATGATGAATATCCTGAATGGGAATGATGCGAAACATTTCTACGATATTCTTGTATATAATTTTCTGTTGGGTAAGCCTTGGAATGTATTGGAAGAAGCATATTGGGCATTGTGTGTGGAAATGGTAGGTGAAATAGAAACTGCGAGACAAATGTTATGGAAAATAGCATCGGAGCATAGCAATGATCCAGGGTTAGCTATTACGTATTGCAATTTCCTTGGGCGACATGGAGAGTACCAAGAAGAACAGGTAATGCAAAAAGAAAGAGTCCTGAATGAGTTTGTATTAACAGAAGAACAGAAAGGCTGGTTTCAATCATGACAGTAGGAGAGTATTTCAAATGTCCATTGTGCGGTAAGACATTCTGCATTAAAATGCAAATGGATCCGACATATACACTGTATGACTGGCCCATACACGTCAGTTGTTCTAATTGTGGAAACGAAATGGATTTAGTATTTAATTCGAACGGACTCCAACCTTCTGATTTGAAAATTGATGATGCAGAGCAGTGCATTACATTTGGATATTCCGCTGTGCTTCCAATGACGAGTGCATTGTATTATAGAGATTTATCACGAGCAGAACGAATGGTTTCATTCTCGCCGTTTATAAACTACTCTTTTTTCTATGGTAAACTGGATGCGTCGGGTATGTTAGGATATTGGGTCAATGCGCTGATGAAATCATTGATTCCGTACAGACACTATCTAAAAGAATTGTATCCTTTGATAAGTCATCAACCATGCAATGTTAAGGCGTTTTCAGCAAAATTGGCAGCCCTTAGTGAAGCCCCTAAATATAAGGTATTAAGAAATGAGAATGAATGTTTAGATGCTTTTATTGATCTTTTCTTTGCGACATATAAGAATCTATCCATAGCACTCTATGAGAAGAGTCCCTACGCAAAGCTTTACCAACAGCTTCAAGACTTTGTATTACGTGCAGATGAAAATCAACTAGCGTTAGCAAGGGATGTGGTCAATAAAGTGATGAGTTTGGATGATTGGCTTTGGGATGAGGCTTTGGAAACAGCGGCTGAGGTTGTTAATGAAATTCAAGTTCTTTTCCCTTCTATGTCATTTGTCGCTATGGGCACTTTTGATATCCCTTCAGGAAAAGAGTTGTATACAATGACAGTTGGCTTTAAGAAACTGGATGAATGGTATGCATCGCTATTTGAGGCATTAGTTCATATCATGCCACTGATTGTAGGTTTGAATAATGCAATGAAAAACGGAGATGCGAATGTTTTTGTCGTGGATGGAAACCAATTGTCAAAGACAATGATTGACTTTTCAAAACTTGATACCGCAAACCGTATAGGAGCAATATCTCAAGACGCCGTTTTAAAAGAGACTTTTGTCCCATTACTGAACACGCATATTCGAAATGCCATACAGCATTCTGGTGATAATTTTAAAATTGAGTCCCAGATAGTTGAGTACCATTATGACCATACTGACAGGAGCAAACATGATGATTTCAGGTTGATTGATGTCGGTTTTATGGTGTTCATGCAGTTGTTGCACCTTTTAGAGGCGATTTTTCTAGTTACAAGTATGGAAAAGAAATTGAGAAACGTATGAAGAAGAATAGTGATTTAAAACCTCAGGATAAGCAGGAACTGGCTTGGACCAAAAAGAGGGTTAATTACCATAATCGACAGGCTAAAGGCCCCGTTGAATGGATGGAAGAAGTGCAAAATGTGTTGAAACAGAAAATGGGCGATGCTAAACTCGACCAAATATTTGAACCATTGCATCTGAAAGAATCTCTAGCAATAGAGATTCTGTTCAAAAACGCAAGACTGAATAAAATACACTCAATGTATTGCGATCTTTATGAAGAACTTCCTTACAGGCCAGATATGGCGTTCGATGTGGCTTGGCGTTCTTTTGAAGTGATGGCAAAATATTATAGTGGTGAAGTTTTTGGGGATAAGGATATATCTGATGTATTAATGTTTCAGCGAATCAGCAACGAGGTGATAGTGAACATTTTGAAGAAGGACAATCATCTGGAGGCCGCTCTTAAATCTTTGATTGAAGCTATCCCAGAATCAACACTACGTTTTGTGGTGGTAAGACTTTATCTTAAAAGAGAGTTGGGTATTCATCCTCAGTTGGGACAAATAAAAAAAAGAGCCATTGACATTATGGGTGAAGACCTTTATAAAGATTTCTACAATACATATTTCGACGAGGAAGATAATCTCCCAATAGCAAACCATCGTAGTGCTGTTAGAACATTGCGATTGTTTGTGCTGGGTGAAGATGTGGATTTGAGCGGAAAGAAATATAGAGCACTATCGTTGGAGAACAGGATAGAGTTCATAATTTCTTGTATCTTGTATGTTTCTCGGTGTGAAAGGTATCATGGTGACTATATGTCTCAATTCAAAAGCAGTTTGGCAAAACAGGCAACATATCATAACTTCTACTTCTTGCTGACAATGACAGATTTGTTGTTCTGGATAGTTTGGTATAAGTTTGCAGATCATCAAAAAATTGCTCAAATCTTTAGTTTGGAAGGCCTTGCTGTTTGTGCAGAACAAAGAAGACAAAATTTGGAAACCATTTTTGCATAGATAATAATGGATGTAACATAAGATTCCTGAGCGAAGTGTTTGCATGAAGTAAAGTTGACAACGAAATGACCATATACGAATTATACCGGCAAAATCGCCCTATGAAGTTCTCTGATTCGAAAGTTGTGCAAAAAGCAGAACTGACGAAAGAGTTGTTCCAATACCAGATGGACAGGTTGTCGAACGATATGAAACAAGATATATTTGAGAACCTGGTCAAAAGTTTGGCTCTGCGTTTTGTCACGCCAAATTTGATTCCACAGACAGGTCCAACGGGTGGTGGCGATGGGAAAACCGATTTGGAAACGCATCCTGTGGCTGATGAAATTGCGGAGAAATGGTATGTGGCCGATGGCGGATGCAGAGGCAGCGAAAAGTGGGCGGTGGCCATCAGCTGTAAAGAGGAATGGAAAGATAAGGTAAAACACGATGTAGCTAATATTGTAAAGTTGAACCGAGGCTTTACAAAGATTTTGTTTTTCTCAAACCGCTTGATAGAATCGAAGAAGCAGAAAGAATGTGAAGATGAGCTGCAAGCCAAATATAATATACCGGTAACAATATTCAGCCAAAATTGGTTTGTTGACAGAGTGTTTGTCGATAAATGTGTGAATATTGCCGTAAAGGAACTGAATTTGAGCCAACAATATGTTGAAACAATAGAAGTCGGCCCTAACGATTTAAAAAGACAACGAAGACTTGAAGAGGTAGAAGAAGCCATTACGCAGAGACAGCTTGGGGATTGGACAGATATAGAATATGTTGAGCTATTGTTGGAATCGGCAATAATAAGCCGTGAGTTGGAACTGGCTCCGAGTATTATCAGGAACCGGTTTGCAAGAGCGGAAGAATCCTGTAAACGATATGGAACCTCTCCACAATTATATGAAATCTTATATCAACGAGGATGGACGGAATTCTACTGGCTTGAGAACCCTTTGGGTACGTATGAGTATCTTCTGAAGTTGAAGCCTTTGCTGGATGAAGAGGTGAATGTTGACCGCATTGAGAAGTATATCACCCTTTTCAATGTGATGACGAATGCGCTAGTATCGGGATTATATGGTGATGAAAACGCTATCAAGGCAGAATATGACTATCAAGATGAATTGTTGAAAAGGCTTGAGAAATCTAATCTAAGGTCGTCATATCTCTATATGAAATTCGGTTTGCTTGAGCGAGAATTAATATATGGGAGCAGGGAAGATGGTGATATCAACCAGGTGTTAGAGGAAATGACTCCTATATTGCAGGAAGCAACCAATCATATTGATATTCCCTTCGAATCACTATGTAAAATAATTGAGCAGGCAGGCAGTATTATTGAGCAAAATGAGACTTACGAAAACTTGATTGATATGCTTTCGGAGATTCTCTCGAAGCGCAATCAAGATGTTTCGGCAGCCGAGGTGCAAATGGAACGTGGACTTCAGAACTTGGAGAAAGGAGAGTTTGTTCAAGCCATCCGTCATCTTGGGCAATGTGTGGATTTGTTTGGTAAAGAGCAAACCAAAGGTGATTATGTGAGAGCCTGTGGATATCTTGGGATGGCATATAAACAACAGGATTTGCTCTATGCAGCGAAAGTGATGTTTGTCAAGGCCGAGGCCATGATTTTGCATGAAGTGGAATTGCGTGGTAGTTTGGACCATTTGTCACTCACCATGATGTCGCAATTGTGTGAAATCGGTTTACGCTCAGGGCGTATTATTGATTTTCTCTTGCCATTGGAGTTGAAAGATGTTCTTGTAAGGATTAATCCTGGTTATGATAATGATGAATTTTGGAAACACAGGGGCGAGGATGAGGCGACTCTTGCGGTAAGATTGTTGATGGGTAGTGTAAGCGATGCCAATTATGGCAAACTGCCCGACGTGTTTGAAAGAATGCAGTTACAAGGTCCCCAAGATGTATTGCTCCATAGGTTGGGTTATGCGGACTCGGTAAGCAAAGAATTTGCCGATATTATCAAGGATGATGAGCATTGGATGGATACTTTGAAAAATAAGGTAGATAGTGATTTCTTTTTGTTCTCCAATACCATTGCGGCTGAGACCACCCATTTGGAGTCGCTTATAAAAGGATGCAAAATTGTTGTTGATTTTGAAAGCGATTGTTTGCTGCAAATATATGCTGAATTATTGATAGCTTTCCTTGAGTCGTTGTTCGCAACCTCTGCTTTCAAAGACTTTATGTTCTCGACCCAAAGCATTCATTTCCACATTCAGAAGGTGGAAACCGGTTCTAATGAAATAGTGCCGGAAACGAATAAAGACGAATATGTTTTCAATGTTAATCCCAAAACAATAAATGACAAAGAGGCATGGCAAGCCTGTTCGTTATTCCTTGCTAAGTTGTTTTCTCGCAACGCTATATCATCAAACCTCGAGAAAGTATTTGAGGACAAGCAAGCAAAGGAAAAAATCATGAACAGACTATCGGTCATGATGACCTATCAGAACGATTTTAGAATTCTGTATGGGGATGACTATAAGAACACGATTAACAAATGGGTGAGCTCTTCGGATGATTACTATGCCTTCAAAGGGGAAGAAGACCCATCCAAGCCATTTGAAGAGAATAGGGGTGAGCAGGCCAATATCTCAATCAGGTCAATTATTAATAATCCTTTGTGGAATGAGGCTTTGTGGGTTGGATGTGGTTACACTCTTGCAAAAGATTATTCGGAGCCTCCAATCCTGATTTTGCTATTCAAAAATATGGTGGCAGGCAAGAAAATATTTGACGAATGGCGCGAATTGCTTGAGAAAGGAGAACTAAAATTAAGATTGGCTTTTATTTTGCATATAGATGAGCAACATCCTACATGGTATAAGGTTGTCGTTGGACAGGATATTAATGAAATAAGGTCTCAAAAGGTCGGACGATACGTAATACAGGCAGAAAGAGCACATAAAATGAAAGCCGTCACAAACGACAATATTGACCTTTTCAAGGTGCTGTATGAAAAATATGGTTTCTGTAAATTGACATCCGCATTCATTGATGACAATCAACAAATGGTTCTGAATGACCCGCAGCAGAGATGCCCGTTTTTACTTCCTGTAAAAAACGTTGTGTTCCGTGAAGCATGGGAAATAGGTTTGAATGATCAAGATAGTGTGGCAGTATTGCCAGAGGATAAACCTATTATACCTGTTGACCATAAAGAAGATGCACCAGTTATTGAATTGCTGAATAAGAAACGAATTAATGCCAATATGTAAAGGTATTAGTCGAAGAATAGAAGGTGATCGGTGATGAAAACAGTATAAATATAAATGGCTGAGATCAAGATGTAATCAAATGAGAGTTTTTGTTTACGGGAAGAATTCGGACGATAAAGGCACACAATTGGAAGCGTTGACTTCTGCCATATTGAAAAATATGGGGTATACTATAAGCCGAAACGAGATAAGTTCTGGAGGAAATGAATTGGATGTTGTAGCAACGAGAAAGGAGCCTTATGGAGGTGTGACACGTTTGATTTGCGAGTGCAAGGCGTACAATTCCCTCATTTCAATGAATGAGTGGTTGAAATTCATAGGCAAACTACATCTGGAGCAAAGGAAAGACCAGATGACTCATGGATTAATGATAGCTTTATCTGGCGCAAACGGTTATGTGCTGGGGTCATATAATGATATAAAAAATGATAATTATATAACACTTATAACAAACAATGATATCTATGACCATATAGCGGCGATAAATGCTATACTATCTGAAAGGGAAGCGGTTGAAATAATAAGGAACTACACGAGAAAGAATATAGTTGATGTCAATATTATATATTACAACAATTCTTTCTATTGGCATGTCTGTTTTCCTAATGGTGAGTATACCATATTAAAAGATGACTTGACAGGCATTGATGATGAGTCTCTAGTTGCTTTTAAGGTGATGATAGAATCCCAAACAGATTCTCGCCTGTATATTGATATCAGAAAGGAGCAGGAGGCAGTTCAAAGGCGCTCTTTCATACGTTCTTTGGTCTTAAGTTATACACTGGATGAAGGACATACAATACAAGAAATTGTTGGCTGGATAAACGAGATCAAAGATGATTTAAATGTGACGAGGGTTGAGATGGAGGAGTGTATAAAAGCGATACCATACCTGAGAATAGCTGATAACGCCAAGGTTTCGCTGATTAATACGAAAGAGATTGATCACATTGAGTTTTACCGATTCTTATTGCAAGATACTGTTTCTGTTAGAGTTATGGCGACAAAATTCTACAAAAGTCATATTAATAAGACATTGCTTAAGAAAATAAGTCAAATACAATGTAATATTCAGATACCTGAAAAGAATGTTGAAGAATGCTTGTTTTTGTTAAAGCATTCGCCATCTGCATTGACTTATGCAATTAATGAAGATAAAGCTATAACAAGAAATCGCAGTAATGGCAAGGCTGTTTTTCCCAATATTGAAAAAGCACATACGGAGTGGTTTCTGGATAATTTAATGAGAAGCTTTATTGCTGATTACAACAACAGTAGTCTTGCAGAGTATTATCTTGACATGGAGAAAATCCCATCAATTGAAATGCATACCAACTTAAGGATTTTCAGGGAAGGGGAAGATCCAATGGAGATACACCATTTCAAAGCAGAACTAATTGGCCATCTTGGAGAAGAATATAACAATAAGGCCATATTAATGGTGAAGATACCAGAATAAGAGATTATTACATATAATGGCTGATTGCTATATGGAAGAAAGATGCCACTTTTATTCAACATATGATATGAGTATTCCGTTCAGTCTTAAACGGGCGGATGGTATTATCAATAGTTATAAAAAAGGGTGGCGACCTGAAAGTGTTGACGATGTAATAGAACTCTATAATATCTGGCTTTTTGTAGAGAACGACATATATAGCAAAGATTGGGATGGGGAAACGTTACAACTGATAAGGAAGGACTTTAAGGTAGACGTTGTACGTTATTTTTCAGACCTGAAGAAAGAAACATGGGTTAGTGTATTTAAGCAGATCGAATATGGTAGCCATCATTGTTTCTGGGAAATCATAGACAGATTTAGTGTTGATGGCTTGTTGGACATAGAAACGCTTCGCGAGGCATTCAAAGATAATCCGTACGAGTTGCACGATGTGCTCTGCCAAGAAAGGTTGGTTAGCAAGCACCAGCAAATAATAACAGCGCTTTTAAAAGAAAATCCTCATGCAGCGGAATGGCTGCTGCAGGAGTTTGTTGAAGAGGAAAACCTGAGCAATCGGTCAAAGTTGTTTTTCCCAAAATCTTTGACATTGCAAGATAGGGATGAGATCATTTCCCATTACCTTGACAATGAAAAGGCTAATTTGAACTACGTGCGTTTAGTGGTTCAAGCTAAGAAAGATGCAAATCTTAAACTCTCGGATCCAGTTCGGTTAAAAGCAATCCGATTGGAGGAAAAGCTCAATGCTGAGGTTCTGGAAACAGGAAGTGTTATTCATTGTGGTTATGGTGTGATTATTGATGATAACGCTGATAAACCCATAAGATGGATTGAGAGGGATGACAATAACAATCTCATACATGGTTATTCAAGGCAAATTGTTGAACAGTGTCCTGAAATAGAATTGCCGCACTATATCCGTAGTGTGTATGAATTTCTTACACCCATAGGACTTATCCCTTTTGTATTCAAAATATCAGAGTCGGAAGTCATGGAACGACTGGTTGGGTTACAAGGGAAATATTCGTATCAAACCAATATTGTTTTCCGATACCATGAAGCCATATCGTTTATGCAGATAGAGGCTTTGCAGAAAGTGCTGTCAGATAACGGTAAAAGCATAGAAGGCAGCTTGAAGTTGTTCTATGAGCAGTACTTAAAAAACAGATACGGATATCCGTCGGGCACGCTGACACTTGCCGACACTTCTGCCGACCTGATCACTAAATGCCGCGCGATTGCCCCTGAAATAGATGTCATCGCACAACGCTACGACTTGTATGCCAGAACAGGATCTGTGGATGAGGATTTGTTGCATATATCAAGTGAAAACGTAAGGATAACAAGTGCCCGAAGCGCAATTCCTGTTCGCTATTATGCCATCAAAGGTCAGCCGAAAGAACTATACCGTTTGTTTCATTACTTTTTCAGTGATCAATGCATGCTTAATTACGTTGAACCTTTCAAAGGTGATAAATACCGTTCGTTTTATCAGTTGCTTATGGTTCAAGATGGTAATATCTGTTATGCAAACTATCATGATTATCAACGTAACGATATTGATTATCTCGTTGAGGAGGGCTTTCTTTCAAAAGATGAGAATGGTATGCTTCATGTGGAAAAGGCAGTTGAGATATGGTTGTTGAAATTGTTGTATGACTATCATAGCTGTCCAGCTCGGGTGTTGGGTTCTCAAACCCAGAAAGCGCTGGATGAAATGATACAAAAAGGCTGGCTGGAACCTGACGAACATTTGCTTTCTGAGGAAGAGAGGAACTATTTTGACTACTATCTGTACAACAGCAAGTATACCAACAATCCGGCTCTGCGGAACCGCTATGTTCATGGTAAACATGTTGATGCCGAAAAAGAGAACGTCCACAGAATTGCGTATAACCGATTACTAATACTTCTGATATTGGAATTGCTGAAGATTGAGGAAGATTTGATAGTTCGGCAAGGGGAGATAAACGTTAATAACCATTGAGATGAACCAAGACGAACGCTGGCTAGCAAAGTATAAAGAAGTAAATATCTAATAATTTAAAGAAGTAAATATCTAATAATTTGTAGATATTTCTTGATTATCTAAGAAAAATTAGAATTTTTAAAATATACCATGTTTAATCTTGACAAATTTATATCTGATTCGGTGACGTTCCGTCCCGTCAGCATGTTTGTCCAGGATATTGAGGCTAATAATGAGACCTTAACTCGCGAAATCAAAGACAAAAAAGTTTGTACGATTGCTAGGACGGGTAGTATTGGTTCTCTAGTATTATTAAGGTAGTGTTTTGTTTAGCCCACGCTTCAATCGTCGTTGATCTCAACGAAAACGACTTGGTCAAGCAGATTTGCAATGTAACCCATCCACTGAAATTTATGACGTTAACATCCGCCAAGGTATGTGGCATACCATCAAAAGCCTTGAACCTAGTAGTGTGATATATGAATTCAATAGAAAAAATCAGAAAGTTTGTTGACATACTCAATACAGTTAGATAATTATGCACATATTATACATTATCGGCAACGGCTTTGATGTGGCGCAAGGATTGAATACCAGATATAAAGATTTCTATCCTTATTATCTGAAATGTGACTCTCCTAATGAAGCCGTCAAAACTATGAAAAAGGATATAGATGACAAAATTGATGATTGGTCAGATATGGAAATTGCGCTAGGCAAATTCACTAAAAAAGTCAATTCATCCGATGAGTTGACTGATATGTATTTTGATTTGTCGGAAAAGCTTGCCGATTATTTGCAAAAAGAATCTCAAAGGAAAGTATTTAACCAAAACTCAAAAGTTTTACAAGACCTGTTTGAACCGGACAGGTATCTGGAGCCGTTAGACCAAAGGTATTATAAGGCACATTATAACGCACATTATAATAGGGATCAAAGAACAACCCACATAGACATAATCACATTGAATTATACCAGCACAATAGAATGGCTGTTGGGCCCCGTCAATAAAAGAAACATGAATATCGGTAGTACATTTTATAATGTGAGTAATGTCTGCCATCGTCATGGAATGTTGGGAGATACAATACTAATTGGAGTTAACGATGAACAGCAGATATCAAACGAATCGTTCAAAAAAGACCAGGCCGTAAAAGATTTGTTGGTAAAACCGATGGCGATAGATGCTATGCGTAGTGATAATGATGTGGCGTGTAAAGAGCTAATTCATAACGCAAGCATTATTGTCCTTTTTGGTGTGTCGATAGGAGAGACTGATGCAAACTTATGGAAAGATGTAGTAAATCGTTTAAGAGGAGGAGACACGATGCTAATATATTTTCATCACTCTGACGACACCATTCCTGCGAATAGAAAACAATTGTTGGGCGTTAAGGAGGCTCGGACTCGAGATTATCTATATAGTCACTTGGGATTACCCGAGAGTCTACAATTGAATAATAAGGTATTGGTTGGTTACAACAAAGACATTTTCAAAATTAAAGAGGATAAAAAAGCAATAACCCAAAGCGGAAAATTTGAAAACGCATAACTTGTTATTTTAGTTTTAATCCCAAAAGTAAAATAAAAACACATTTTACCAACCACATCCACCTCTGCCTCGCGCAAAGGAGCCAAGCAATCATTTCAAATAACTTAACCATAAAAACTTAATCATTCTGAGATATGTACCCATTACAAAAAGAAAACGGCCTTGAATTGATCAAGGATAATGTGAAAGACGCCAACACATCGAGAATATATGGCTTTATTCTTTATACGGATTCTGACCCGTATGTCAAAAAGGTGCTGAGAGACGACGATTTCTGGGATGCACTGGATGAAAAATCAGGTCCTAACTGGCCTATCTTTGCAGTAAGACCTATCACCAAAGAAAAACCTGGCTTCAAAGCTTTGTCAAATCCGAGAATGATTGGTTTTATGGTGCCAGAGAGTGAAAGAAAAACATCAAATGAGACGATTTTGAAGAATTTCGGATTGTCATCGGCGAAAGACCTGCCTTGTTTTGTGGCTTTTATGTGGGATGACAACGACAAACTGCAAAGTATAAGCGTCCCAATCAGAGGAAACAATATAGACGACTGCTTTGATTCTATAAGAGAAATAGTTGTGCTGATAACCGAAGCAGAGAAAAAAGTTCTTCCGGAATACAAACGAAACGTGGAACTGTTCCATATAGTTGCTGACGAGCTAAAAGCCTTGCAGACCAGGTATACAATAAAATCAATCGGAAGAATAACGAAAAAGTTTTATGACTTTTTCAGTTCATTCATATAAATTGCCGACCGCATCCATCACTGCCAACCGCATATGTCGGAGGCTGGCTCTGAGATCATGATACATTGTTATCCGAGGAGTAGGATGTGATGCAGAATGGTGGCTGATATATCAATTTAATTAATAATTAAAATTATCTAAAAAAAATACGATTTTTCTTGTTTATCTAAAAAATATTAGATAATTTTGCAGTCCCTTAAGAAATCATAGTATGATTGCCACAATATCTGCCGATATAGTACGCTCAACATCGTTGAGGACACGAGATCTGATCCAATTAAGAAAACGACTGCTTAGATTGTTTGGTGAACTTGAACGCGATATTCCTGGTTTTTGGGCTAGGATAATCAAAGGAGATGGCATTGAATGCTTCATTCCAGATCATCGTTATGTTCTGCGTATTGCCGTGCTGTTGAAATTGTTTGTGAAGATGCAGGCCGACAAATGCGAATGCTCGGCGATGCTGCAAAGACATGGCATACGGTTTTCTATAGGAATTGGAGAGATTAACTATGTAAATAAAAAAGAAGATATAATTGACGGTCCGGCAATATATATTTCTGGCAGAAACCTTGATGATATAGGAAGGAGGCATGACACGTTCTCTTTGGTAGAAGTTGACGGGGCTCCACAATATATTAATTGTATGTTGGATTCATATGTTGCGATGATTAGTAACTTAATAGATTCGTATTCGGCAAAACAAGCAGAAGTTGTATATTTTAAAATACTTGGCTTGAAAGAACGTGAAATTAGCAAACGATTAAAAATATTCCAATCTTCGGTAAACACGAGATCAACCAATGCCCAGTGGGGATTGTTGAATACTGCTATAAAGGATTTTGAAAATGTAGACTTTGAGAAGATATGTGGGTAAACTTGTTTCTGTGTCTTTTGGTGGCTCATTTGCTAGCTGATTTCGTCTTGCAAACATCAAAGTTCTGCAAGGATAAGAGAGAATATAAATGGCGTAGTGGATGTCATTATTACCATGCAGAAATGGTCTTTTTGTTGTCGTGGCTGGCTGCTTGGGACTTTGATTTTTGGTGGTGTGCTTTGACGATCGGGGTTTCGCATCTTGTAATAGACCTTTGGAAGTCGTATTGTAAAGAGAATGTAATATGGTTTGTTATTGATCAGCTCTTGCATATTATGATAATTGCTGGAATCGCCATATTCTGGTGTCGTTATAATGATTGGCATTTGCCATTGGATATAGGATATGGTTGTATTGCTATAACGGCGGCTGTTATAATTTGTTGGAAGCCAGCTAATATTCTTATTAAGCTTATACTGCAACACCATAGTGTCAATATGCCAAAGGATGATGACGGTGGTTTTAAATCCGGAGCACTAATCGGAACAATTGAACGTTGGCTGATTTTGTTTTTCGTCATTATTCAGCGTTACGATGCATTGGGGTTTTTAATAGCTGCTAAGTCTATCATTCGTTTTGGCGAAAAAGACAAGGCTAAAACAGAGTATGTCCTTGCTGGAACGTTGTTGAGTGTTTTTATTGCAGTGTTAGCAGGGATATTGGTGAGTGGTATTATATGAACAATATTTGAACAACTACGAAGTAAGTATAAATAAATGAATCGCGTAAAGAGTCAAATATATAATATAGATGCAAGAAAATTATCGGAGATATTGCCGGGTGGTCAAATAATACAGACCACAATATCTTCGCCTCCATATTATGATATGAAGGACTATGGCGTTGATGGACAGGTGGGGTTCGGTCAATCATACGATGTGTATCTTGATGACATTACGAATATTTTTAAACAGGTCTTAGATCATACTGTGGATGACGGGACCTTATGGATAATTGTAGACACATTTAAACGAAGAAACAATCTGGTTCTTCTTCCATATGATATAGCTGAAAGACTTAAAAGCATTGGCTGGAAACTGCAAAACATTATTATATGGAAAAAAGATAAAACAGTGCCATGGTCTTCTGGTGGTTTTGTTCAAAGAAAATTTGAATACATACTATTTTTCTCGAAAAATTCTCAATATAAATCATATGGAGATAGAGCGAGGGTATATGATAAAGCACAATTAAAATCATGGTGGATTAAATATCCAGAAAGATATAATCCCAAGGGTCGGGCATTAGATGAAATATGGGAGTTTCCTATACCGGTTCAAGGTTCTTGGGGGAATGAATATATTCGTCATTTTTGTCCATTGCCCAAGGAAATGGTTGCCACGATGATATCACTGAGTACAAACGAAAATGATATTGTATTTGACCCATTTTCTGGTACGGGCACGGTCTTGTCACAAGCCGCATATATGAAACGCAGGTATATAGGAATTGAATTAAACCCAGAATATGTTTCACAATGCCGGCTATACTTAAAAAAAACCTTAAAAGATGGAATAAAAGAGTATAAAAAATCACTGGATGTGGCAGGACAGAATGATTTTGAAAAAGAGATCATAAATCTTAGAGCCCTTAAATTCGGTAGAATGTTGATCAAAAAAATCGAAACAGAATTTAAAGACATGGGCAGATATCTTATATACGTTGAAAGACCAGAACGTAAAAATGGGTTGATTTATGTGCAATATCAAATAATTGGTAACAATGATGACTCGGTAAGATGTTTTGTAAAAGAAGCAATCAGTAAGGCTCCTCTATCAAAGTATGGCATCGAATCAGATATTATATTTTCAGACCAAATCCCTGCAGAAAGAGCTGATGAATACTATTATTCCAGAACAGACTCACATTCTTATTTAAAAAACAAATCTCGCGGTAATGATATAATAGCAATAATTAGTCCAATACGCGTGGATTATAAGGAATCAGACTATTAGCAATGAAAAAAAGAAAGAAACAAAAGCTTACCCCAGAGCAGAAAGAACAGAACGCCCAGAAAAAAGAGATTCGAGGGGTCTTTAATAAAATCGGATTTCAAAGGATACCGGGAATAGAGGGGAAACACTTCTATTATGATGGAAGACAATCTGAACTTGATGATATTTTTATTCTTGAAAATGTATTGCTAATAGTAGAGTACACCATTGGTGATAAATACAAAGATCATTTGGCTAAGAAGAATCTTCTGTATTCAAAGATAACTAATGATCCCCATTCTTTCATAGATTTTCTTTTAACAGACAAACATTTTGAAAGTTTCAGGGATTATTATGAAAAGAATGTTAAATCAGTCTATCCCAACAACTCTCAAATACAATTGAGAATTGTTTATTGCTCGAAAGTGGATGTGTCTCAAGAATACAGAAAATCCGTAAACAATATTAAATATTTTGATTATTACGTTGTTCACTATTTTAAGCACTTATCATCTGCCCTAAAAAAGTCCGCAATTAATGAGATGCTTGATTTTTTGGATATAAAACAATCCAATTTCGGTCTCAATATTAGCACAAGTCAAATGCGGAGTTCAAAGTTTGAGGCACAAGTTTTACCAGAAGTTAAGTCGTTTTTCAAACAGGGATACAAAATCGTCACATTCTACATGGATCCAGAATCCATATTAAACAGAGCATATGTGTTGAGGCATGAAGGCTGGAGAGAAAAGAGCAGTTCTGTTTATTATCAAAGGATGGCTAGCTCCAAAAGAATTGCAGAAATTAGAAAATATCTTGCAAAGGAACAACGAGTTTTTGTCAATAATATCATCGTGACCATGTCTGCCAATGATGTGGAGTTTATTGACAATTCGGACAAAGTGATACAGGTTAGTGATGCTGGAAAGATACTTAACAATGATGCGGAGTTTAAAACAGGGACAATAAAATTGTCTATTGCAGATAAGCACAATTGTATTGGGATAATTGATGGCCAACACAGGGTGTTTGCATACCATGTCGGAGACGACAGTTATGAACAAGTCATATCAAAATTACGAAAGGAACAAAACCTTTTGGTAACAGGTGTTGTTTTTCCCAAAAATGAAATGGAAGAAGAACGGAGGAAATATGAAGCGACTCTTTTTCGTGAAATCAACGTAAAACAAGCCAAAATCAGTCCTCAACTTCAGCAAGAACTAGCTGTTATGGTAGAGCCGTTCTCTATGATATCAATAGGCAAGGATGTTATATCTCATTTGATGGAGGATGGACCTTTATCTGGTAAATTGGAAAGGTTTTCCTTCGAAAAGGGGAAAGTTAAAACCGCTTCAATTGTTAGTTATGGTCTAAGACCACTTATTAAAATGGGTGAAGAAGATTCCTTATTCTCGGTTTGGAATAATGCTGATAAAGACAAAATGTATACAGCTCAATCAGATAAAAACTACGCCTTAAAGAATGAATATGTTAAGTTTTGTGCTGAATCAATACGGGATTTGTTCATTGGAGTCAGAAAAAATTTGTCGGACGATGATTGGAAACTTTATTCTCCGTCAGATAAAAAAGGACTATTGTCAATAACATTTATCAATGGTATTTTGAATTTGTTACGGTTTATTATTCAAAACGACAAAACCATATATACTCCCGAAGAGTATACAAAACGGCTTAAATCTATTAGCGGTTTTGATTTTCGTAGTTATAAAACCAGCCACTATCGTAAAATGGGAGAGGACTTATACAATAACTTGTTTAAAAATTCTTAATAACATATGCCAACCAATCGTATTTATCTCTGCCTCGCTCATATGTCGGAGGCAGGACTTGAACAAAAGTATATCAAAGAGGCATTTGACACCAACTGGGTGGTGCCACTCGGACCGAATGTCAACGGATTTGAGAAAGATCTCGAAGATTTTGTGAATGAGATTCCGCATCAAGTGCGGAATGAAGAACCACTCACGAAGAGAGTCGTCGCGCTTTCAGCCGGTACAGCAGCCGTGCACCTCGCACTCATCGCTTGCGGCGTGAAACCGGGCGACGAGGTCTGCGTGCAGAGTTTCACATTCTGCGCCTCAAGCCACCCGATAACATATCTGGGTGCGACACCTGTCTTCATCGACAGCGAGCCCGACACCTGGAACATGGACCCGGAGCTTCTGGAAAAAGCCATCAAAGACCGTATTGCAAAGACTGGCAAGAAGCCAAAGGCTATTGTCCCTGTTGCACTTTACGGTATGCCTTATCAGATTGACAAGATTATGGCTGTCGCCAATAAATACGACATCCCGGTCGTCGAAGACGCCGCCGAGGGCTTCGGAAGCCGCTGGAAAGGCCAGGTGCTCGGCACCTTCGGAAAATACGGTGTGCTGAGCTTCAACGGCAACAAGATGATCACCACCTCGGGCGGCGGCGCCCTCATCACCAACAACGAGGACGAATGGCGTGAGATAATGATGTACGCTACACAATATCGCGAGAGCTATCCTTATTACCAGCACGAAAAGATTGGTTTTAACTACCGAATGAGCAACATCTGCGCGGGCATCGGACGCGGACAGATGACCATTGCCAACGACCATATCGCCCATCACAAACACGTTCAGAAGATGTACGAAGAACTGCTGAAAGACGTGAAAGGTGTGCATGTTCATAGTCAGCCTAACACAGGCGAATACGACAGCAACTACTGGCTCTGTACCATTACGCTTGACCCCGAAGTCAAGATCAAAGGTCAGGAAAATGCATACAAGACCATCGTGACAGGTGCTGTTGGCGGTGCGGCAGGCGTGATCCATGTGGCCGACTCGGCTACCACCGACTGCCAGCCTAACGACAACGTCGAGGCACTGCGCGTGTTTATGGATCAGGCAGGAGTGGAGGCGCGCCCAGTGTGGAAGCCGATGCACAAACAGCCGGTCTACAAGAACTGCCCAGCCTACGTGAACGGCGTGTCGGAAGCCGTGTTTAAAGTCGGAATGTGCCTGCCTGCAGGTCCGTATGTGAAAGACGACGACGTGAAATATATCGTGGATTGTATAAAAAATGCCATTGTTTAACCTCGAAAAATTTATCTCCGACAGCGTCACGTTCCGACCTGTCAGCATGTTTGCCCAGGATATTGAGGCGAACAAGGAAGTATTGACCCGCGAGATACACGGCAAGAAGGTATGTGTGATTGGCGGCGCGGGCAGCATCGGCTCCAGCTTCATCAAGGCGGTGCTGCGTTTTGAACCGGCATCAGTGGTGGTGGTCGACCTCAATGAGAACGGCCTCGCTGAGCTGGTGCGCGACGTGCGCTCCACCAACGGTCTCTACGTGCCCGACGAGTTCCGCTGCTACACATTGAACTTCGCCGACCCTATTTTTGAACGCATTTTCCGTGAGGAGAAAGGCTTCGACATTGTGGCCAACTTCTCGGCCCACAAACACGTGCGCTCGGAGAAAGACCGCTACAGCGTGCAGGCATTGATCGAAAACAACGACATCAAGGCCAAGCGACTGATGGACCTGCTGAAGGTGTATCCACCGAAGCATTTCTTCTGCGTAAGCACCGATAAAGCTGCCAACCCTGTCAACATCATGGGCGCCAGCAAGCGCATCATGGAAGACCTGGTGATGGCTTATAACCAATATTTCAAAGTCACCACGGCGCGTTTTGCCAACGTGGCGTTCAGCAACGGCTCGCTGCCCGACGGCTGGATACACCGTTTGCAGAAACGTCAGCCTCTGGCGGCTCCAAGCGACGTGAAACGCTATTTCGTGTCACCGGAAGAGAGCGGTCAGATATGTATGCTGGCGTGTATCCTCGGTAACGGCGGCGAGGTGTTCTTCCCGAAACTGGGCGAAGACCAGATGCTGACGTTCTCTTCGATTTGCGACAAGTTCGTCGAGGCAAATGGTATGAAAAAAGAACTTTGTGCCACCGATGCAGAGGCCAAAGCCAAGGCTCAGGCAATGAGCTACGAGCCAATGGCCAATGGCCAACAGCCAAAGTATCCCGTAGTGTATTTCAAGAGCGATACCACAGGCGAGAAGGCCTACGAGGAGTTCTACGTGCCTGGCGAGAAACTCGACATGCAGCGTTTCAAGGCATTGGGAGTGGTTGAGCAGACAACACGTCATGATATGGACGAGGTGAACGCGTTTTTCGAGAAGCTGGAACATATTTTTGCAAAAGACGACTTCACAAAAGCACAGGTGGTGGAGGCCATCAAGGAGTTTATCCCGAATTTCGAACACGAAGAAAAGGGCAAGAATCTGGATCAGAAGATGTAAAAAAACGCCAGAAAGGCTCATTTTTATAATAAAAAGGATGTCAAAATGTTGTTTGATGTCCTTTTTTTTGTATCTTTGCAATTGGTTTAAACTGAATATTCTATGTCAAAAGTAGCGCTAATCACCGGTATCACTGGACAAGACGGCTCGTTTCTGGCCGAATTTTTGATTGAAAAAGGCTATGAAGTGCATGGCGTGCTTCGCCGCAGCTCGAGCTTCAACACGGGTCGTATCGAACACCTCTATCTCGACGAATGGGTGCGCGATATGAAGAAAAAACGCCTTATCAACCTGCATTGGGGCGACATGACCGACAGCTCGTCGCTGGTAAGGATCATCAGCGAGATAAAGCCAGATGAGATATACAACCTCGCGGCCCAGAGCCATGTGAAGGTGTCGTTCGACGTGCCTGAATTCACCGCCGAAGCCGATGCCGTCGGTGTTTTGAGACTGCTCGAAGCAGTGAGGATCGTTGGCCTTGCCGACAAATGCCGTATCTACCAGGCCTCCACGTCGGAGCTGTTCGGAATGGTGCAGGAGGTGCCTCAAAAAGAGACCACGCCGTTCTACCCGCGCTCGCCTTACGGAGTGGCGAAGCAATACGGCTTCTGGATCATGAAAAACTACCGCGAGAGCTACGGGATGTACTGCTGCAACGGCATCTTGTTCAACCACGAGTCGGAACGCCGCGGCGAGAACTTCGTGACAAGAAAAATAACTTTAGCTGTTGCCAGAATCGCTCAGGGATTCCAGGACAAACTGTATCTCGGCAACCTTAACTCATTGCGCGACTGGGGCTATGCCAAAGATTACGTCGAGTGCATGTGGCTCATACTCCAGCAGCCCGAGCCTGACGATTTCGTCATCGCCACCGGACAATATCACACTGTGCGCGAGTTCTGTACGCTGGCTTTCAAAGAAGTCGGAATCGAGCTGAAATGGGAAGGCGAGGGCGTCAAAGAGAAAGGTATCGATGTGAAAACGGGTAAGGTTTTGGTTGAAGTCGACCCGAAATATTTCCGTCCTGCCGAAGTCGACCAGCTGCTTGGTGACCCGACGAAAGCCAAGAAAACACTGGGCTGGAACCCTAACAAGACATCCTTCGAGGAACTCGTCCGCATCATGGTACAGCACGACATGAAAAAAGTCCGGAAACTTTATTTACAAGAAAATATTTAATTTTTAACATCTAAAAACACTAAAACCACTAATTTTACTAAACATCTACAAACACGAAAAACCCGAAAAAATTTTACGGAAGAATAGATTAGAGTTTTTCGAGTTTTTCGATGTGAAATAAATAAGGAAGAATATGGAGTTAAATAGTAAAATATACGTAGCAGGACATCGCGGTATGGTGGGAAGTGCCATCGTGCGCGAGCTGCAGCGTCAGGGATATACAAATATAATCACGAGGACCCACAAAGAGCTCGACTTGACACGTCAGGAGGCTGTAGAGGCGTTTTTTGCAAAAGAAAAACCCGAATATGTGTTCCTTGCTGCCGCAAAAGTGGGCGGTATAGTCGCAAACCAGTCGGCTCTGGCCGATTTCATGTACGACAATATGATTCTTGAGATGAACGTCATCCACGCCGCCTGGAAAAACGGCTGCAAAAAGCTCGAATTCCTTGGAAGCAGCTGCATCTATCCGCGTTTGGCGCCACAGCCGATGCCTGAAAGCTGCCTCCTCACTTCAGAACTCGAAAAGACAAACGAAGCCTACGCTTTGGCGAAGATTTCAGGTCTGAAATATTGCGAGTTCCTGAACCGACAGTACGGCACCGACTACATCTCGGTGATGCCGACAAATCTATATGGTCCGAACGACAACTATCATCCCGAGCATTCACATGTGTTGCCGGCTTTGATAAGACGTTTTCATGAGGCGAAAGTCAATGGTTTACAGGAAGTTACATGTTGGGGCGACGGCTCTCCGTTGCGAGAATTCTTATATGTCGACGACCTCGCAAACCTCTGCGTGTTTTTGATGAACAATTACAGCGGTAATGAGACTGTCAATGCAGGTACTGGTAAAGAATTGACAATCAAGGCTTTAACCGAATTAGTCGCAAAAGTTGTCGGTTACAAAGGTGCAATAAAATGGGACACATCACGTCCAAACGGCACTCCTCGCAAGCTTCTGGATGTCTCGAAAGCCACCAAACTCGGCTGGACGTACAAAACCGAGCTCGAAGACGGCATCAAACTTGCCTACGAAGATTTCTTAAACAATCCAATGCGAGCAGAAAGATAAATAATAAACATCTAAAAACCCGAAAAACCCGAAAACAATGTTCTACTGCAGTTATTCTTCATTCTTAATACGTAAAATCCGTGTTCGAAAAAAACTGAGGAAGAAATTTTGAGGAAGAAGAATTAGAGTTTTTCGTGTTTTTCGATGTTAAAATTAAAAAAAAATCGATGTAAAATGAAGAAGGTATTTGTCTCCGGTTGTTACGACCTGCTGCACAGTGGTCATGTCGAGTTCTTCCGGCAGGCGGCGCAGTATGGTGATCTATACGTAGGAATCGGAAGTGACGAGACCATCTTGCATTACAAAGGCCACCGTACGCTTTACGATGAGAACGAACGCCTTTTCATGGTCAAGGCGATACGCTATGTGAAAGACGCTTTCATCAACAAAGGCAGCGGCATCATGGACTTCATCCCGACGGTCGACATGCTGAAACCCGATATTTTGGTGGTCAACGAGGACGGCGACAAAGAGGAGAAACGCCAGTTTTGCAAGGAACGCGGCATCGAATACGTGGTTTTGAAACGCGTGCCGAGTGAGGGCCTTGAAGCGCATTCAAGCACTGCTTTGAAAGACCAGCTCTGCCAGATACCGACCCGATTAGACCTTGCCGGAACATGGATCGACCAGCCTTATGTAAGCGAATTTGCTCCCGGCTGGGCAATCACCATCTCGCTTGAGCCCACTTTCGAGATCCGTGAACGCTGCGGACTGTCGACCTCGACCCGCAACATGATCAAGAAGATTTGGCCTGTCAAGCTGCCGAATATGGACCCTGAATTCCTGGCAAAGCTGATGTTTTGCTTCGAAAACGACCCCGAACGCTCTGACGGCATCATCAGCGGAGCGCAGGACGCGATTGGCATCTGCATGCCCGGATTGGTGCGCCATTATTACGACAAACGTTATTGGCCTCTGAAAATCGAGACCTGTAAAGATGAAGATATCATGCAATGGCTTGAAAATCATCTGGTTATGATCCCGATGGAGCCTCGCAGACCAGGTTGCAGCGTTGTCGAAGGCAAAGACATTACCGAGACAAAGGTCAAGGCATTGGCGAAAGCTGCCGACGACTGCTGGAACGCCATTTTAAATAAGGATTTAAAGGCATTTGCGGAAGCTTACAAGGCCTCGTTCAACGCCCAAGTGGCGATGTTCCCCGGGATGATACAGGGTTGTGTGCAAAGTTACATAGACAAGTATTCAGCTCTTGACAATGTCTTCGCTTGGAAAATGCCTGGTGCCGGTGGTGGAGGCTATCTCGCCATAGTCGTCAAAGACGCTGAAATATTCGCAATGAAACACAAAGAAGCAATTAAACTGACAATAAGAAGAAAATAATAACATCTAAAAACACGAAATATTCGAAAACTATACTTTCAAAAATAGTATGACATATATTATTGAACACGGATTACAAAGATTTAACGGATTTTTTTACTAAAGTTTATCCGTTTAATCCGTTTAATCCGTGTTCGAAAAACTGAGGAAGAGAAGTTCAAGTAGAAAAGTTTGAGGAAGAAAAATTAGTGTTTTTCGAGTTTTTAGATGTTAATAAAAAAGAAATAACAATGTAAAATGAAAACCGTAGAGAAAAATTATCTTTTGGCGTTCATATTAGTGACGTGTTGCTTCGCGCTCTGGGGCTTCGCCAACGACATCACAAACCCCATGGTGAAGGCGTTCTCGAAGATCTTCCGCATGAGCGTCACCGACGGCACGCTGGTGCAGGTGGCATTTTACGGCGGTTACTTCTGCATGGCACTGCCTGCCGCCCTGTTTATCAAGCGTTTCAGCTACAAAAGCGGCATCATGATGGGTCTCGGACTCTACGCCTTGGGTGCCTTGATGTTCATTCCCGCAAGGGCAATCGGTAGTTATTATCCATTCCTGATAGCATATTTCATCCTCACCTGCGGCTTGAGTTTCCTTGAAACGACTGCCAATCCGTTCATTCTCTCTATGGGTGAAAAAGAAACGGCTACGCGGCGACTAAATCTTGCGCAGGCGTTCAATCCCATTGGCTCGCTGCTTGGCATGTGGGTGGCTATGAACTGGATTCAAGCCAAGATGAGCCCACTCTCGACGGCTGAGCGAGCTACACTAAACGATGCCGAGTTTGAAGCCCTGAAACAGTCCGATTTGTCAGTGGTCGTTGGACCTTACGCCGCAATTGGTATAGTTTTAATCATTGTTTTTGTATTGATATTGCTTTTTGTTAAAAAAGCCAACGGCCAACAGTCAACGGCCAAAGTTGAAAATGCACAGAAAGCCAACGGCCTAAAACGTTTGCTTGCCAACCGAGCCTACCGCGAAGGCGTCATTGCCCAGTTTTTCTACGTCGGGGCGCAAATTACCTGCTGGACGTTCATCATTCAATACGGCACAAAAGTCTTCATGGCGGAAGGCATTGCCGAGCAGACAGCCGAAATTATGTCACAGCGACTCAATATAATTGCGATGGTGCTTTTCTGTGGCTCACGATTCCTTTGCACCTGGTTGCTGAAATGGTTCAAGCCAGCTAAGATGCTCACCACTTTTGCTTCAATTGCTATCTTATTGACAATCATCGTGATAGCTGTTGGCGGACGTGTCGGTTTGTATAGTCTTGTGGCTGTTTCAGCCTGCATGAGCCTGATGTTCCCGACTATTTACGGATTAGCTTTGAAAGATGTCGGTCCCGATGCCGAATTAGGCTCAGCAGGATTGATAATGGCAATCCTCGGTGGCTCGCTTTTACCACCTCTTCAAGCAATGATAATCGACGCCGATCACATAAATTTCTCATTTGTAATACCGACAATTTGCTTCATAATCATATTATTATACGGACTGCGACAGATTAAAAACATCGAAAAACCCTAAAAACACGAAAAAATTAGAGTTTTTCGTGTATTTCGATGTTAAATTAAATAAAAAATTGATGTAAAATGAAAAGATATTGTCAGTGTTTAACTCTCGTCGATGACGAAAAGATGATTTCCCAATACGTGGAAGCCCATAAAAACGTGTGGCCCGAAATCATTGAAGGTCAACGTGTTGTAGGCATTCTCGACATGCAAATATACCGCCACGGCCGCAAGCTTTTTATGATAATGGACACCGTCGACGACTTCGATTTCGGGCGCGATATGGCACGCCTCGCCACACTCCCGCGACAAGCCGAATGGGAAGCGTATGTCGCTCAGTTTCAAGGCTGTAGCGCCGATGCAAGAAGCGACGAGAAATGGCAGCTGATGGAACGAATCTTCTAAACGTCATTCCGGTATCATCAACGAATCGGCACCAATCTTCTCCATTTCTTTATTAAATCTCTTTCTATTCCTTTGTAGCTTCCTTTTAAAAACCTCTTGTTTGTTAAACCTATTGTAAATCAACGAGATAGGACTAGCAAGCGTCGGCGGCGACTCCCTCACAGGCCTCTTCCAAATGCGTTTTGCATCGTCCGGTCGCGACACACCTGGCACAAAAAACGGTGTCTTCGTTGGCATGTTTGCTATGTCTTTTATGAAATCTCTATAAGACGGAAGCGGATATATCTCCACCGAATCGAGCATGACATTGCTTCTTATCATCTTGATAATCAATATATTATCAAGGATACTATCCCTCCAAACCGGCACCTCTCTAGTGTCAAATCCCACACAACTCACCCACAAAGTATCCACCATTTTCGATTTTATGATGAAAAATCCCTCCTGATTTGTTATCGTTCCATAACGTGATAACTCGCTTACAATGTTTACGTTAGGAATCGGCTGCAAGCTGTCGGCCGACAAAATTTTGCCTTTCACAGAAAAATATCCCTCCTGCGCCTCCACCGAAAAAACGCAGAAAAGAAAAGCCAAAGAGAGCAGAATATTTTTCATTGCAAGAATAACGACGAAACCTCGGTAATATTTTAATTATTTACATCGAAAAACACTAAAAACACGAATTGAACACGGATTACACAGATTTAACGGATTTTTTACTAAGGTTTATCCGTTTAATCCGTAAAATCCGTGTTCGAAAAAATCTGAGGAAGAAATGTTTTCGGAATAAAAATTAGTGTTTTTTCGTGTTTTTCGATGTGAAAAGTATTATCTTTGCAAAAAAGAAAATTATGTCAAGAAAAAAACGTAATAGCCTTAGCACATTCGTCAATACAATATTACGAATCTTCGGTGAACACCCATTCAAACCGATGAATTACAAGCAGATAGCCAAGATTATGGGTGTGCGCGACGCTGCGGGCAAAGACGTGATATACCAAGTCCTCGTGACGCTGGCTAATGATGGTCAACTCATTGAGGATCATCCATATAGTTATATCCTGAATCCAGATTTGGTGAGCGAATATGGTCCGAAGCCGCAATATGTGGTCGGCACTGTCGACATGAAGAGCACCGGCAAGGCTTATGTGGTGCCTGAAGACGGCGGCGAGGACATCCAGATAGCCTCCAACAACACCGGAAAGGCGCTGCACGGCGACAAGGTGAAGGTTGCGATGTTCCCGAAACGTAAGTCGAAAAAAGTCGAGGGCGAGATAGTGGAAGTGCTCGAACGTGCCCGCACCGAGTTCGTCGGAATATTCTCGATATCACACGGTTACGCCTTCGTGGTGTCGGTGAGCGACAACATGCCTGTCAATTTCTACATCCCGCGCGGCAGCTACAAACGCGCCAAAGACGGACAGAAAGTGATAGTGAAAATGACCGACTGGCCTGAGAATTCCCGAAATCCTTTCGGCGAGGTGGTTCGAGTGCTCGGATACCCTGGCGAAAACAACGTCGAGATGCAGTCGATACTCCTCGAATACGAGTATCCGCTGGAGTTTCCGAAAGATGTCGAGAAAGAAGCTGACAAGATTTCTGAAAAGATACCATCATCTGAAATCAAGAAAAGAAGAGATTTCCGCGATGTCTTCACCATCACCATCGACCCTAAAGACGCTAAAGACTTCGATGATGCCATTTCTTATCGCAAATTGCCCAACGGCCACCACGAAGTAGGCGTGCACATTGCCGATGTGTCGCATTATGTGAAGCCAGGCTCGGCCATCGACCGCGAGGCACAGGAACGCGGCACTTCGGTGTATTTGGTCGACCGCACCATCCCGATGCTGCCCGAGAAGCTCTGCAACAACGTGTGCTCGCTGCGTCCCGACGAGGAAAAACTGACGTTTTCGACGGTGTTCGAGATGAACGACAAAGCCGAGATCATCAACCATTGGATTGGAAAGACAGTGATAAATTCGAACCGCCGATTCGCATACGAAGAGGTGCAGACCATGATTGAGGGCGGTGACGGCGATTTTAAAGAAGAGATATTGATACTCAACGATTTGGCTACCAAACTTCGTGAGAAACGCATGGCACAAGGCTCCATCAATTTCCACAGCGAGGAAGTGAAGTTTGTGCTCGACGAGAAGATGCATCCTATCGACACCTACGTGAAGGTGCAGAACGAGGCGAATATGCTTATCGAGGACTTTATGTTGTTGAGTAACAAGACTATAGCCGAGTCGATTGGCAAGAAAGACTCAAAATATCACGGCTATACTTTCGTGTATCGTGTCCACGACGAGCCTAATCCCGAGAAACTGTACAATTTCATCGCTTTGGTGTCGCGACTGGGCTTCTCGATGAACATCAGCACGCGCGAAAACTTGGTCAAATCGTACAACGCCTTGTTTGACGCTGTGGAGGGCAGGGGAGAGAAGAATCTCGTTGAGACTGTGGCACTTAGAACCATGGCGAAGGCTATCTACAGCACCGTCAACATCGGGCATTACGGACTGGCGTTCCCTTATTACACCCATTTCACCTCCCCGATCCGCCGTTATCCAGATTTGATGGTACATCGTCTCATCGAGCGTTATATGATTGAAAATCAGCCGAGTGTGAGCCAGAATGAGTACGAGGTGTTGTGCCAGCACGCCTCCGAGATGGAGCGTAAGGCTGCCGAGATGGAACGCGAGTCGGTGAAGTTCAAACAGGCTGAGTATCTGCAGGATAAGATCGGTCACGTGTTCGACGGCTTGATCTCCGGCATCAGCAAATGGGGCATCTACGTGGAGCTAAAAGACAACAAATGCGAGGGCATGGTGCGCTACAACACCCTTCAGGATGATTTCTATTACCTCGACGAGGAGAATTTCCGTGTCATCGGTCAGGAGCGCGGCACCATATTCCAGCTCGGCGACCCTGTGAAAGTCCGCATCGAAGCTGTCGATTTGATCAAGAAACAAATGGATTTCACGCTGGTGAGCAGGCCGAATACTATTTCAAAATCTAAATTTCATCGAAAATAGCACCTCCCTCGGCCTTAGCTTATACACCGACTCCATCAGCGAAAAAACGCCGGTGTAATATGAGATGTAAGCGTCGTTGTTGAAGATGTTCGACAGCTTCACCTCAAAGTCGAGTTTGTGTTTGCGTAACGAATATTGGTAGGAAATATCCATGTAAAGAAACGATTCCTCTTGATAATCATATAATTCCGATGTGATACAAAACAGATGATTTTTGCCAGGAAACACCAGCAAATCGCAATTGTGGCGCATGTATCTCACGTCGCCGCGCTCGTCATCGCCAACAGTAGTAACAATCATGTTCCAATTCATCGAATAGTCAATATGCAACCATTCCGTGATTTTGACCATCATGCCTGGCACCAAACTCGTTGATACAGAGGATGTTTTAACTAAACTATCATTCAAAATCGTATGGTTTTTCGTGAAAGCCACATTGCCTTTCAAACTCAATGTCGTCCTGATTGGCGAGAAAAACTTCTTCACCATCGCATTCATGATGTGGTAATCTGAATGATTAGGCTGCTCCACCATTTGTAGCACAGAAGTGCCATTCCCGGCAATATAATACTTGTACATCATATCCGAATGTCTGTACTGGTAACTATATGACAATGAAGCGTTTAACGAGATAAACGGTTGTTTGTAGTCAATTATTGCCGTGCCACGAATCTTGTCGGAAACCGACAGCGGAGCCGACTCAACCATCAAACTATTGTAATTTTTTAAGATGTAATTGTCATAATAATGATTGAAATTCTCGATGCTCTGCTCAAATTTTCCTGAAACTCTAAACGTCCAGAAATCATCGGCTTTCAATTTGAACGAAAGGCTTGGATTGAAGAATAATCTTTCAAGCGATTGGTTTTCAGATGATTGAGAGTTTATTTTAGCCAAATTTAGCGAAAGCGGAAGATTGAGCGTCAAAGTTATCCGTTTGCGTTTGTATTCGAAGTTAGCTTTGATGTAAGGCTTTGTAAAATAATGTGTTACATCGTTTTCAAACTCCAAAAGCTTCGAATTGGCGGTTTTGGTCAAATAGCAGATGCCAGCCTTGGCGCTCATGCTGATTTTCCTGAAAATGAAAATCCCGCTGACCGATTCCTCTGTAAAGAATTGATTCTTAACAAGTTCCTGTCTTGTTTGCGAATATGCGACACTGTCGTTGAGCAAATTGGTGAAAACTCCCGGCTCAATCTCCAGAATTTCAGGCGTGACACCATACGAATTATAAGATGCGAAGTCCAAAAGATGGTTTCCAACAGGAAAAATCACCCTCAAATCGTTTGATAACGCACCTGGCTGCTGGTCGAGATCTTGGTTTATAAAGTCTTCATTATTAAGAAGATAGCCTAATGACGACATCCATTTCTTTGTGAAATTGAACTTGTTATTCAAATAAAAATTCTTGTCGTTTTTGTCAATTGTTATCGTTCCAAACAGCCTCTGGTCGTAGAGTTTGTTGTTCAGTTTTTCTGTATATGAACTCGTGTCGTTTGGTAGATAAAGTGTCGTTTTTTGCTCGGCATGTTGCTTTTGAAAATCATTTAGATAATAAACATTTGCTCGCATTTGCGTGGTTTTGCTTATCGGGAAAAGAACATTGACATTGGCAAGATGCGAGGTGTTGTCGAGGTAGCGTTTGGGATCGAACATTGGAGGATTTGGCTTTTGTATTGACAGTTCCAAATCGGTTTCCGCAGGTCGCTCGCTGGTCATCTGCTCGTATGTCATCCGGTTCATGAACATCATCAGGTCGTTGCCGGTGTTGTTGGTTTGGTACGATGTCACCATTTGCACCTTTTTAGTGAAAACCATTGGGGTTAAGGAGATGTCCCACAGCATAGGCGCCGCTCCTATACCGACTCTGCCAGAGCCAGTAACCGCTACGTTTCTCGCTAATTTTATATTGAGCGACGCCTGCTCCGACGACAATTTGTCCTCAAGCATCTTTATCGGCTGGTGGTTCTCGTAAATCTCAACCGATGCCACCGACTGATGGGGGAGGTTGCGGCTCACCGTGGCATAGCGTCCGTCCATCAAATCCATGCCTTCCACATAAAATTTCTGTATCGGTGCGCCTTGGTAGGTGATTTGCCCGTTGTCGCTCACCTCGATGCCGGGCATACGCTTGATGACGTCTTCGATGCTTTTGTCCTCTTTTTGGGCAAACGAGCCAACAAAGTATTCCAGCGTGTCACCTTTCTGCTCAATTGGTTTCGCCGTAACGGTAACGCCTTTCAGCTGCTGTACCTCGTCTCTTAAAACAAAATCTATTGATTGTGAATGGTTTGCGACTCTTATGCTCTCCTTTTTATAAAACATGGAGTTCGTTCTCACATCAAGACTGTCGGCGTCGCTGTTGACTGAAATCTTATAAAGTCCGTCAAAATCTGAGAATCCGAATGCCGCAATGGCGGTGTTTCCAGCCCTGTGCACCATCACGCTGATGTTCGGAATCGGCGAGCCGATGGTGTCGGTTATTTTGCCGCTGATAATGCTTTGCGCGCTCACAAAATTAGCTGCAAACATCAAAAACGCTAATATAACGGCACTTTTCCTCATTTCCTGTCAAGTTCGAGAGGGTTGTTTTGGGATGCCACATACTGGCTTGCTTGTTGTGCGGAAGAAGCATTAATACCCATGCCCTTTAGAATATTGATTATATCTTTATTATAATCATCCATCATTTTATTAAACTCTTTTCTTGTAGTTTTAATATAATCTAAATCACGGAACTCTACCATAGTACCATGCTTGGGTAATTCCAATTCCAATACATTAAAACTATAATGACCTTGTGTATCCGCTATTTTTAAAATCAAACCGGGCAAACCACAGAATTTATATGGTCCATCGCTATATTGTATATCTGGCGTAAACCACGCTTCCCAACGCCTGCCACCATAGTTACACATTGCTTTTTGAGAAAGAAAACCATTAATCGAATCTGTTTCTGTGGTTATCTCCCAGTCAAAGGCTTGCTTATTCTCTTCATATAGAATGTGACCTGCACTCATATTATGATCTGTATAAGTTATTATTCCGTTATAGTGATTCTTGTAAATCATATATCCGAAAGCACTTACGTAATTATCTTCATATAAGCCGGATTGTAACCAAACCATAAGATTGCCCTCTTGCTGTTTTTTTCTACCTGTTTGAAAAAACTTTAGATAATTGCAGGACTGGTAACTGCTGGCTTTGTCTCCAATTATTAAAATCTGCTGCTCTTGACGCATAAAATTCATATGATTGGTGTCATCGTAATATGTCAATTGATATAAAACCTGTAGTTTTGCAGTATCAAGCACGATGATTGGCTCGTCAAACCATTGAGCCTTAATTGTAGAACACAGTATAATAAGGATAAAAGTAAAAAATACTTTTTTCATAACAGTAATTTTTTCTGGTTAATTATCATTAACAAAAATATGCTAAAATTTATCAACTTTTCAATTTTTTTTATTACAAATTATTACATGTTTTTTGATTTCAATTGAAAACACTGGGGTTTAGGGACGAATTGTAAAATGATATGGAAAGTTATGGAATATTGTAATTTATTGAAATATAGAGTGTTACACGGATTTTGTCCATATTTTTTTGTGACGAAATTCGGACTTTTGTGACGAAATCCGTCTATTTTGTGACGAAAGTTTCAAGTGTGGTTTTAATAATTATTGTTATTTTTGCAAAATGAAAAAAAATTTGATCATAATATTCGCGTTTTTTACACTTTGGTGCCTTATGATGCCATCGTGTAAAAATTTTGTTCTTTATTCGGAGGCAGACGCGCCCTTGCATTTTGGTATTCTGCAAAAGATCGACGACACTATGACATGCTGTCCTGCGGCCGCTCTTGATTTATTGGTGGATGTTTCTGAAGAGATTGACGAATCGCAGATTTCAAAAACTGATTATTATGAGTATCAGATACTTATCGCAGAGGCTCTATATAAAAACTATTACCTGCAATCCAACGATTCGGCTGTTTCGGAGGCTGTGAAGTATTACGATAGCCTTGCAAAATGCTATCCGCATAATACCGATGTGCTTTTCCAAAAATCACGGTCATATTATTACAAAGCCGTTGGCGAGACCGAAAATGGCAGTATCACTAGCGCTTGCGCAGATTTTCTTGTTGCTTTGGCTACTGTCGACAAGATTGCTGAAAAAGACAGAAACGACAATATTGAGCGCTTTAATGGATTGATTTACAGTCGTTTGGCTGAATTGTATTATGATTTTACCAATGATGTAGCGATAATGTTATACAAAAGAGCCAATGACTGCTTCCTTAAATGCAATGCAAGTTTGTTTGTTGCGATAAACAGTAAAATGATTGCAAAACTGCTGTCTTCAGAAGCGAGGTATCACGAATCAGAAGAATTTCTTGCATTGGCCGATTCGTTGATAAGTAATGATCCGACTATTGACGAAGACATGAAGACAAAGCAGAAGAATGATATTTCAATGACAAGAGCTCTGAATTTGTGCGATGCGGAAAGCAGATGCAGGGATGCTCTTAATGAGATGATACATCTTTATAAATATTATGACGACGACAAGACAAAAATCATCAGAAGTGCCGTTATTGCTGAGCTTTATTATCAAAACAACGTAATAGATTCGTCATTGTATTATTATGAGATAGCGTTTGAGAACGACCATTTCGCGAAACGGACGGCGGCAAGTCGCATAATAGATATCTGCAAAATAACGGGAGATAACGAGAGACTTGCATATTACGCCCCATATCTTGCTGAAGAAACCAACAAAGAACTTGAACTCGCACCGCTTAAAGCCGAGCTTGTAGCAATGTTTGAACAATATGAAGCTGATAAGCACAAGGCTGAAATCCGACAGCTATGGATTAATATCCTGCTGATACTGGTTTCTCTGATCATTGTGCTTGTCATAGTGTTTTATGTGATCTCGATTTTTCAGAAAAAGAAACATATTGACGAAATCAGCAGGAAAGACTGGTATATCGACAGCCTTCACGGTAAGATAAAAAAGACCACTACTGACGAGAGGCTAAGAAACATCAAAACCGATGAGCTGTACAAGAAACTCTACTCGGTAACGCAGATGCACATAAAAACGACGGTGGAATACCCCGAACTGGTAATGACCGACGAGGAGAGAATGCATCTTACGGAGTTGTTCGACAAGGAGTTTGACGGGGCACTACAGACTGTGATAATGAAAAACAGCCGCCTGAAAAAATCAGACGAGCTGCTTATGTGTCTTTATATGCTTGGATTAGACGACAAACACATTGCGGCAGTTACAGGTAAAACATACCACAATGTGTTTGTGCGTTCGCAGAAATGCCACGAAATACTTGGATGTGGCAATGATCTTGGTGAGGCGTTAACTTTAACAGTCTCTCAGATCATCGAGTGATTATCTCACTGTCACTCTCTTCGTCTCACTTCCTTTAGCAGTCTTCACATTCACGAAATAAACGCCGGCTTCCTTACCGTTGAAGTCATATTCAAAGGTGTCGCCGCTGGCTGCTGTCTCAAACATCTTCTCTCCAAGAACATTGAAAACGCTGATGCTTTGAATGTTTTCAGCCTCGATTTTCACGATGCCTGAAGTAGGATTCGGGTAAACTGCCGAAATGATGTTTTCGGCCTCCGAAACTGCGCTACAATCTTCAATGATCTCATAGAAACCCACCATTCCAATCGGGTCGTACCAAGCTGAGTTCATGTAGGCCTCGCTGCATCCGCATGGGACGGTGAGCACCAGTACGCCAAACTCGGCAAACACCATGCCTCCCAAGTCATTGCCAAGCTCTGCAGGTGTGGTGGCCAACGAGATGGTCTCCACGATGTGTGTGCACTTTCTGAAAGCCATGTCGCCGATATAATTGACCGATTCGCCAATGACCAATTTGCCATCTAAGCCTTCGCACTGGAAAAATGCGCTTTCGCCAATGGTTTTAACTGAATTCGGAATAACCAGATTGCCAGTCAGGTCAAAGCAAAAAGCGAAAGCGTTGTCGCCGATCGAAACCACTGAATCCGGAATGTTGAGCGTCGTCATGCCGGTTATGCCTTTGAAGGCATTGTTGCCGATTGCTGTGACATCATTAGGAATAACTGTGTTTTTGCATCCAAAAGCCAGCTCGTTGGTGCTTGTCACGATGATGGCGTTGCAGTCGTTTCTTGAGTCATAATTTGGGTTTTCAGAATCGACTGTCATACCTTCGAAATTACAATACACGAAAGCGTCTGTTCCGATTGACTCCACATTGCTAGGGATGTTCAACACGCCGGTAAGACCGTCGCATGAGTTGAATGCCCAGCCGCCGATTGTGGTGACGCCGCTGCCCAAAATCAGATTTCCATTAAAAGCATAGCATGTGAAGAAAGCGCTTGCCTCAATGGTGACCACTGAATCTGGAATTACCAAATCGCCAGTCATACCTGAACAATAGGCGAATGCCGAATCCTCGATTTTGGTCACTGAATTAGGGATTGACAAGCTTGTCAGATAGAAGCAATACATAAACGCGGCGCTTCCGATGGTGGTTACGGCATAGTCGGTGCCACCGTAGCTCACCGATGCAGGGATGATAAGATCACCTTGTGCGTCATAGCCGTTGACATGGCCTGTAACCGTTACCGAGACGTTGTCGGCATTAATCTGATAATTCAAATCACCAACGGTGAAAGTCGTTTGTGCCATTGCTGTAAAAGCAAACATAGCGAGCAGGACCGATAAGATAGCCCTTTTCATGAATAATGATTTTTTCATTTTTTTTAATAATTCTAAATGGTTTAAAAAAAATTTACGGCCGCAAAAATAATAAAAAGTCTTTAGTCGTTAGACATTAGTTGTTAGATTTTTTTGCCCCCTAACAACTAACGACTAAAAACTAAAGACTAATGGCTAATGGCTAATAGCTAACGGCTAATAGCTAATGGCTTAATTTTCCATTACTTCCCAGCACATTGATGATCTTATGCTCGTACAGCTCTTTCATGTGGTCGCGGGCTGGTCCGAGGTACTTGCGAGGGTCGAACTCTGCCGGTTTCTCAGCCAAGGTCTTGCGGACGGCCGCTGTCATGGCGAGACGGCTGTCGGAGTCGATGTTGATCTTGCATACTGCCGACTTCGCTGCCTTGCGGAGCTGCTCCTCTGGGATGCCCACTGCTGCCTTCAATGCGCCGCCGTATTTGTTGATGGTGTCGACGTCGTCCTGTGGCACCGATGATGAGCCGTGAAGCACTATCGGGAAGCCTGGGAGCTCCTTCTCGACAGCCTCGAGCACGTCGAATGCCAGCGGTGGCGGCACCAAGCGGCCTGTCTTCGGGTCGACGGTGCACTGCTCAGGAGTGAACTTATATGCTCCGTGTGATGTTCCGATGGAGATAGCGAGTGAGTCGACGCCTGTCTTGGTCACGAAATCGACCACTTCCTCAGGCTTGGTATAGTGGCTTGCCTCAGCCGAGACCTCGTCTTCAACGCCTGCCAGCACTCCGAGTTCGCCTTCCACTGTGACGTCGTATTTGTGAGCGAAATCGACGACTTTGCGTGTCAACGCCACATTTTCGTCGTATGGCAATGCCGAGCCGTCGATCATCACCGATGAGAATCCCATCTCGATGCAGTTTTTGCAGAGCTCGAACGAGTCGCCATGGTCGAGGTGCAGCACTATCTCAGGATGCTCGCAGCCGAGTTCTTTGGCGTAAGCCACAGCGCCTTCTGCCATGTAACGCAGCAGGGTCTGGTTGGCGTAGTTACGCGCGCCCTTCGATATCTGAAGAATCACTGGCGATTTCGTCTCCACAGCCGCCATGATGATGGCCTGCATCTGTTCCATATTGTTGAAGTTGAAAGCCGGGATGGCATAACCGCCATTCACTGCTCTGGCAAACATCTCACGGGTGTTCACCAATCCTAAATCTTTGTAGTTTACCATAATATAATAATTTAATACCTTATTTGTCATTCCGAACCTCCGCCTGTCATTCCGAACGACCGCAGGGAGGGGAGAAATCTCATTCAACCCTGCAAATTTACAAAATAATTATACAATTTTAAACTTTTTCAAAAAAATCTTATCTTTTCAAAAAATTATATCAATGATCGAAAAAGCTGAAAGCATAGAAAGCAAATACCATGTGGATTATGTCGACAGCGGACTTCCACGATAGCTCATTGAGACGGCGTTTGTTTTGCTCCAGCAGCGTATTATGGTTGTCAACAAGCTTCAAATTGATGGAGATTATCCTCTTCGAGCTGTTGTTCAACACAAGCATAGTGATGATGAAAGCTATTATCAGCACTATGATTATTGCAAGGATGAGCAATGAGGGACCTGTTGTGTTTTATTTCTTTGTGCGTTTTATAGCATAGCCGGCTCCTAATGCCGTAAGCACCAACAGACCGCTGCCCAATGGCACGGAATTATAATCGTTATCTGTGCCGTGTTGTTGTGGCAGCATAAATCCGTTGTCGATATTACGGTAGATGTCGTCCTCATCGTTGCCGTTCCAACGGAAGAATCCGTCATTTTGAGCGTTGGATGCGACACTTATCGTGAAAACTAATATAATTGATAATAAGAGTTTTTTCATATCGTGTATAATTATTTTCAAATGTTATTGCTTCTTTTCAATGATTTAGTCACTTTGGCCATTAGCCGTTAGCCATTGGCAGCCAACAGCCAACAGCCAATAGCCAAAAGCCAAGGTTTATCTTACAACAATTTTTTGTGTCTTTCCATTTATTCTGAGAATGTACACACCTTGTGTCATTGCAGAAATCGTCTCTACACCGTTTATTTGTTGTGTTTTAACCATTCTTCCAGTTACATCAAACATCTGCAGCTCTCCTTCGCCGCTCACTATGATGCTGTTGCCGCTCTGGTAGGCGAATACGCCATCGGTCTCGACATTGGTGAACACTAAGGTGAACCTATCGCTGAGGTCGGCCGACGAGGCCACAAATGTGTATGTGGTAGGGTTGTCGATAGTCTTGTTCTCAAACTTGTCGACGAGCTGGACTCTCACGCCGCTCATGTCTTCGAAATTGAAGCTGATGCTGTATCTTCCTGTTTCTTTTGCCTTGAAATTCAATGGAACGATGCCGTTTTTCTCAGAAAACACGATAGCATAGTCTTCACCATTTTTAGGTATGTACAACTTGGCATGACTTTCGTTGAAAATGAACTTGCCCAGCTCTGCGCCTTCGTTGAAGCTCACTATGGCCTTGTCCTGAACCGCGTCGCTGCGGAGGTCGGGTCTGGTGAGCGTCATCTGCAAACTTCCGTTATTCTGAGCCATAGCAACAGGTGCCACTTTGCTGAATCTGACAGTCTCGTTATCATTTTCAGCTTTCACCACAACTCCATTGCACACCGGGATTGTTGTTGTATTATAATCATTGACAGCCACGATGTCGCTGCCATCAGCGTTCATCTTGTAATAGCTTCTGTTGACGTGTGCCGGCACATTGAACGGGTTGCCGACGAGGTTGAATCCATTCTGAAGTGTCACTTCCTTGGTGGCGGCTGTGTTGAATGTCCCACGGAAACTCAGTGTTCGGTCTGTCTTGGTGGCGTAGAGATATCCCTGGCCGTTGACGAGCATGAAAGGATCTTGCTCTGTGTCGTGCCCGTGGTAGTTCTCCCATTCCAAATCCGCGCTCTGGTTGAAGCGGAACAGGTCGTAGTTGTATTCGTAACCTTGTAGCAGGGTTCCCTCGAGGTTTTCCACTTCCGAAGGCTCGATGCTTCCTTCAACGGGCGATGAGATGAACACCCAGCCGCTGTTTTCGCTGTCGCCGTGGCCTGATACCGCAAGGTTGATGACGGTGTTGTCTTCGAAATCCATGGTGAAGCTGTCGACGTTTATCCCATCAGCGATAAAATAGGCATTCCAGCTATCAATAAAGATACCGATTTCTTTTTTAACCCATTGATTTCCATTTAGAGTATAAAAGGGATGATTGCTTGCGGGATACTTTTTCTCATTATTTATATTTCCCAAGTAATCTAAAGAAACAGAACCACCGTTTATATGAATCACTCCATTATCTGCAGGCTCAACACCAATAACGGTTGCTGTGCTGGTGTTGAGGCTTACCTCGCCCTCTTCAACTATCACGTAATAAGGTTTGTAGGCCTGTACGACATTGCTCGCCACACGGGTGAAGGTCATTGTCGACGTGGACCCATTCCATGCTGTCGGCTGATAAATCTTGCAGTTGCCAGTGAGTGTGGTGGTGTATGGCAAGTATAGGGTGTAGCCCTCGGGGGTATATAAAGAGGCAGTTTCCGTTACGGATTCCGTCATCGGTGATCCGTCGGGGTTGGTTGCTTGCACTGGGTTGCCGTGCGGGTCGAGGATGAGCATGTTGTCTTTATCTCGTGCATAAACAGGATGCACGGTGGTGACCTCCTGTGTGCCGTTCAGCGTGGCGGTGAGCTTGCGTCGGTTGACGACACCGTTCAAAGCGGTAATCTGAACTTTGCCAATGGGCAGTTGAAAATCGTTGCCTTGGATATTGCGGGGGAGGATGAGGCTGTCGGTAGTGTAGGTGTTGCCTTCGTCATCGTATTGCGAACTGGTGTTGTTGTCAATGGTCAGATAGTTCGGCCTATTGATGGTGACACCGTAAGGCAGATAAACCACATAACCCAAGCTTGGATCCAAATCGCCGTAGGCTTTGTATGCGAAATAGGCAGGCCAAGGCAGTCCATCTCCATAGAATGCCCATTGTCCGGGATTGCCTGTGGTCAGTGTCGTTTGTAGCTGCATGCTTTCCAATTCATATTCACTGCTATTGGCTGCCACTTTATCGGTGTCGCGGCTCCAATTTCCGCCATTCCACCATTTGGGGTTACCATATAGACGGAATGAATCAAGATCGGGTATAATACTTTCATACAGATAATCTTCTCTTGTCAAACTGTTTTCGGAGTGAAGATGGGCGTAGCAATAAGCCATGGATTTATAGCCTGTAGGAACATCTTTGTCTTGGTAGCCCACAAGCGCGCCACGGCAAACTTGACGGTCGATATATTCTATTAAACTTGAATCATCAACCTTCACACTGCTCCAAGTCACTTTGGTTTGGAGATTGGCGCAATTGGTGAACCATGCGTATTGGGCAAAACCAATCAGTCCTCCCGCAGCACCCCATGATGGATGAGTATAACAGAAATACGAATCGCCATCTTTACATTTATTGAACACGGAGGTCACCGAACCGCCCTCAACCACGCATCCGTTCATGCGGAGTACGCAGTCGCCGTCATTATAATCCTCCGCACCGCCAATGATGCCGCCTGTGAAACAGCGGCCGGTCACGTAGCAGTTTTTCACCAAAACGTTCTCAACAGTGGTGCTGGCTTGGGCGTGTGCGATAACAGCTCCCACAAAATAGTTACCCTTAATCGTTGCATTTTCCATGATGAGGTTTTTCACCGTGGCGTTACGGGTGCCGCCGAAGAGTCCTTCGTTATGGCCATCTTCTGAAGTGTAGCTGTCATCGCTACCGACGGTCAGATTGCTGATGGTGTGCCCTTGTCCGTCGAAGGTGCCGTAGAAATCGTAGAATTTGTCATTATCTTTTGTCACACGTCCGATAGGTGTCCAGGTTACACCGGTAAGGTCGAGGTCGGCTTCCAGTTTAACCACATAGCCGTTGTAGTTGGTTCCTGCATTCACTTTGTTTCTGAAAGCAATCAAGTCGTCAACAGTGTAGATGCTGATGCAATGGTCTGTATCCCATTGTTCTAGCGTGCGGATGACGTTGAAATAGCTGCCCCAGCCCACCTGCGGGCGCGTCTCGGTTTTGCCCCATGTGTAAGGGGTTGTGGATGTGTCCATGCAGGTCCAGGAGTAGTCGTTCTTGGCGGCTTGGTAGGCACTCTCGCTGCCGGTTGGCACATAAAGTTTCAAATCAGGATTACGGCCCTCGGTGGAGCCATCCACCTGGAACACGTCGTACCATCTCCATGTCGGAGGCGTGGTGGCAGCACACTTGATCTCCTTCAGATTTGGCAACTTGCAGAATGCGCCGCCGCCGATAGTGGTGACCGTCGATGGCAGACTGATGGCTTCAATGTTTTTGCAGCCTACAAAGGCAAAGTTGCCTATGGTGGTCACACCCTCGTCGATCTCCACTTCTTCAAGGTTGACGCAGAAGCGGAAAGCTACAGGGGCGATGGCTGTTACGGTGTAGGTGGTATTGTTGTGAGTGATAGTGGAAGGGATATGCAGCTTGCCTTCGGCATATTGAGGGATACAGGCGTTATAGCCCGTGCCTATTGTGGCAACATTGCCGTCGCTGTTGAGCATGACCTCCACCTTGATGGTGCCGTTCCCAAACGGAAGGTTTACAGTGGTCCTTGTGATAGCAGCCTGCAAAGAGGTCGCCAAAAGTATCGCGATAATTGCTGAAAATATCTTTTTCATGTCTTTACTCCTTTGTCATTATTGAAGAATTAGCTCTAACATTTCATTTTCTGCGCTTCCTACGTTCAATCCTGTGTAGAATACACGGCCGCCGCCGACATGGTCCCACTGCGGGTCAATGATGTTGTCGCCGGCTGTGTAAAGTGAGCACTGGGGACCAAGATTTGTGTTAGCACTCGTCGCATTATCGTATGGCACAACGGTATCGGAACGATAGTGCCACAATTTAACGGGATGAGTAGGCGTCCAGCCTTTTGTCAGGTTGTTGCTCTCCAAGGCCAGATGCAGGTCTTCACATACGCCACGTGTTGTGGGCAGGGAGTTGAAGTTGTCATTATTGCTGAAATAGGCATATACTTCAGGCGTCATGAGTCTATATATATAGGCTTTACCATCGTCTAACAGGACATCACGGAACTGTCCGCTTTCATACAAGGCATCCAGCGCATCGGTGATGTCGTCGGTGGTCTTCTCCTTGCCAGGGTCGTTCTTATCTACAATCCATTGCACTATGCCGGTGTCAATAAAGCTCTTCACAAGATAATCCTCCATTTTGTGTTCGCGCATGTAAGGGTTGCTGTCGAGCATGCCTTTCAGGATGAGTGGAAGCACCACAGGCATGTTGAGCAGACCTCCGTTCTCACGGATGTAATAACGGACGTGAGTGATAGGGTCGTATGGGCCGTCGCCGCAAACGGAGCCAGCGAAGTGAAGCTCGTCGTCGAGGCCGTTCTGCTCAATGAAACGGTGTGTGGCCATAGCCACCGAGCCGCCTTGCGAATAGCCCACCGAGGCCGTCTTCCATCCCGGGCGGAACGGGTTGCGGTACTCTGCAATGACGGGGCTGTTTTGATACAGCGCAATGCCATAGCGTGTGGCATCGACCACTTGGCGTGCCGTCAGCTCCTGGTAAAGGTAAGGATGCGGCAGGTTTTTGGTGAGGCCGTAGCCCTCGTAGTCGGGCAGGATGACCAGGTTGTAGTAGAGCTGGTTGCTTTCCGGCTTGTGGATGGTGGTGCCGCTTGAAGCGTGCCACATCAACATGCCGACGTCGGTCTGCCAGCTGCCCGTCAGATAGTATTCCGAAGGGGCTTCCTTGTTGCTGGTGATGGTGACGTGGCATCCTATAATCACATTATTAATATAATCGGGGTCTTCATCGGGGAATGCCGCTAATGCCGAGAGCGTGACTGGTTCGCCGTTGGCATTGATGGATGGATAATAGTAACGGAACCAGTACATGTCGTACCAAGAACTGCTTTGCTCATCCATGAAGTCGCTTCTGTTATTCCCGCCCTTGGCCTCGTCACGTGCCTGGGTGCGCATCTTGGCAGTACCCGGATCCGTGAACCATTCCATATTGGTGATTGCACGCAAGGTGTCGTAAGACCTTTTCTCCGCGTTGAATACTACCGAGTCGGTGACAGTCATCGTCAGATGACTGAAGGTCTCGATGCTGGCATCGTCGAATTTGATTTCTTTCGGGACATCGCCCAAATTGACCTGCGCCCAAACGCCTGTCGCAATGCAGGTCATAGCAATGGCAAAAGCCATTCTCTTTAATGAAAAATTAACCATTTTTTATAAGTTTACCTAAAAATTAATTGCAAAATTAGTAATTTTAGCTGAATTGAGCATTATTTATTTAAAATTTTTTCACAGAAAAGCCGGTTTTGCGCAGAAAAGGCTATTTTTTATATGAAATATGATTAAAATATATTTTTAATCTTGTTTAATAAATATGAGTTTTTCTTATCTTTGCAGAAAAATATTTTATGTCGAAGCGTAAGGTACCGCATACTTTTGTGATTGTGTTTTTCATAATCGTCGTCGCCGCTGTCATGACGTGGTTTATACGTCCTGGCAGATATGTTGACGGCACTTTCTATTATGAAGACCAGCTGCCTGTTGAATATCAGCAGGATTTCCATCCTGAGGCGCAGACGTGGCAGGTGTTTTCGTCGTTTTTCAACGGCTTCGTGCAGCAGTCGAAAATCATCGTCTTCATCCTCATGATCGGCGGAGCGTTCTGGATTATGAACAAAAGCCGTGCCATCGACATGGGAATCTTTTCTTTTTTAAGATTTACGCAACGACTTGAAAATCATAAGTTTATACGATTTTGGGGCATCGACAACATCATCATTGTGCTGATAATGCTGCTCTTTAGCCTCTTCGGAGCCGTTTTTGGCATGAGCGAGGAGTGTATCGCCTTTGTGATTATCGTTATACCATTAGCAATATCAATGGGTTACGACAGTATTGTTGGTCTCTGCATGGTGTATGTGGCGGCGCATATCGGCTTTGCGGGGGCCATTCTGAACCCGTTTACAATAGGCATAGCGCAGGGAATCGCGGGCGTGCCGCTGTTTTCGGGCATAGGCTACCGCATCTTCTGCTGGGTCGTCATCAACATTTTCGGCATCGCTTTTGTGTTGCATTACGCCCATAAGGTCAAGAAAAATCCAAAGTCGTCAATCATGTACGACGATGACGCTTACTGGCGCCAGCACACAGAGGCGCAAGGTCAGGAGTTCGAGCATTATGTGCCGAAAGCGGCGTGGTTTGTATATGCTTTCCTGCTTGTCGCAATGACAATTTTCTCGTATCTGAATCCTCAAACGACGTTGAAAATTGGCTCGAGTGCCTTTACCATGCCGATTATCCCGATTTTGACGGGCATATTTGCTGTTTTAGGATTTCTTTCCTTACGGAAAACGGTGCACAGCTTCATCTTGCTGCTGTTGCTTTACACCATCGTTTACATCATCGTCGGCGTGATGGGCTACGGCTGGTATGTGATGGAGATTGCGTCGCTCTTCCTCGCCATGGGCATCTGCAGTGGCGTGGCTATCGGCAAGAGCGCCAGCGACATAGCACGTTTGTTTATTGAAGGGATGCAGGATATCTTGTCGGCTGCCGTGGTCGTCGGCTTGGCTGGCGGCATAGTGATAATTCTGCAAGACGGTGGCATCATCGACACTATCCTTTACGGCCTGTCGAAATCGATGTCCGACTTTGGAAAGGTGGCATCGGTGGAGATAATGTATGGCATACAGACGCTTATCAACATCGTGATTCCGTCGGGTTCGGCCAAGGCTGCTATCACCATGCCTATCATGGCTCCGTTTGGCGACCTCATCGGGGTGTGCCGTCAGGCCACGGTGATGGCGTTCCAGTTCGGCGACGGCTTCACCAACATGATAACGCCTACCTCGGGAGTCTTGATTGGAGCATTAGGCGTGGCGAAAATCCCGTACCAGAAATGGTTCAAATGGGTCTGGAGGTTTATTTTGATGATGATTATAATTGGTGGAATTCTGTTGATTCCAACGGTTTTAATGACACTTGAGGGGTTCTGACGTCATTTCGACCGCCATTTATTTTCTCGCAGATCACGCAGATTACACAGATATATATTACGTTAAAAATCCGCGAAATCTGCAGCTCGCGTCGCGAGCATCTGGGAGATGATTTTCGGAAGATAGGTAAAAATCTGCTAGATTTGCGATATCTGCGAGAGATAAATAAAAAAATACTATCTTTGCAGAAATATATGAGATGTTTCGACAGGCTCGACATGACGATTATGAGTACACTGCTTCAAATAAAGAATCTGAAAATCAGCTTCCTTCGCGATGGCGAATGGAATGAGGCGGTGCATGGCATCGACTTCGAGGTGCCTCGTGGCAAGACGCTCGGCATCGTGGGCGAGTCAGGTTCAGGCAAGTCGGTGAGCAACCTCGCGGTGATGCGGCTGCTCAACGAGCGACAGTCAAGCATCTCGGCCGATGAGATCACCCTCGACGGGAAAGACATCCTGCATCTTTCGGAAAACGAGATGCACGATATCCGAGGCAAGCGCATCGCCATGATATTTCAGGAGCCTATGACATCGCTCAACCCCGTGTTCCAGTGCGGATTCCAGGTTTCGGAAGCAATTTTAGCCCACGAAAACGTCACCGAAGAAGAGGCGAAGGCTCGCGTGATATCACTTTTCAAAAAAGTGATGCTGCCACGCCCCGAGGCGATATACAAAAGCTACCCGCATGAGCTCTCGGGCGGACAGAAACAACGTGTGATGATAGCGATGGCATTGGCGTGTAATCCAGAGGTTCTTATCGCCGACGAGCCAACAACCGCCCTTGATGTCACAGTTCAGAAAGAGATTCTGAAACTGTTGAAAGAGCTGCAAAAAACAGAGAATCTATCAATGATTTTCATCTCGCACGACCTCGGCGTAGTTTCTGAAGTCTCTGATGATATCTTAGTCATGCACGATGGCAAAGTTGTTGAATATGGTCCCTCCTCTAGAGTCCTTAGTGACCCTAAAGATCCTTACACCAAAGGCTTGTTAGCTTGCCGTCCTCCTATGGACTTCCGCCTGCGTAGGCTTCCAATAGTAAAGGAGTTTCTCGACGGCACCTGGAGCGATACCGCCGATTTTAAGCAGCAACTCGTTGTAACTCAAGAAGAAAGAGAATCTCATCTTAAAGAGATATACAGCCACGACCCTATCCTGAAGGTCGAGCACCTGAAGACATGGTTTCCGCTCAAAAAAGGCGTGTTCAACCTTGTCTACGACCATGTGAAGGCCGTCGATGACGTGACTTTCGACGTGTATCCTGGCGAGACACTCGGTCTGGTGGGCGAGTCAGGCTGCGGCAAGACCACCCTTGGACGCTCGATACTGCGTCTGGTGGAGCCTTCCGATGGCAAGATCATCTTCGAAGGCAACGACGTGATGTCATTGAAAAGCAACAACTTACGTGAATACAGAAAACATGCCCAGATAGTGTTCCAAGACCCATATTCGTCGCTGAACCCGAGGATTCGCATCGGCGACGCGATAGCGGAGCCGATGCTGGTGCATGGACTGGAACCCGACGCTAAGAAACGTCGCGACAAGGTGTGCGAGCTGCTCACCGAGGTCGGGCTGCAACCTGAGCATTATCAGCGTTATCCGCATGAGTTCTCAGGCGGTCAGAGGCAGCGTATCTGCATAGCACGAGCCCTCGCGGTGCGTCCGAAACTCATCATCTGCGACGAGTCGGTGTCGGCACTCGATGTCTCAGTGCAGGCGCAGGTGCTGAACCTCCTCAACCGCCTCAAAAAAGACTTTGGTTTCACCTACATCTTCATCTCACACGACCTCAGCGTCGTCCGATTCATGTCGGACCGTATCCTGGTGATGTACAACGGAAAACCCGTCGAACTCGGCGACGCCGATGAGATTTTCAATAACCCTCAAAATGACTATACAAAAAAATTGATTAACGCAATACCTCGACTATGAAAAGCATAAAAGAAATCTATCGTATAGGTCACGGCCCATCATCGAGCCACACCATGGCCCCTCGCTTCGCCGCCGAGCAGTTCCTCGAGCGTCATCCCGAAGCAGCCTCGTTTGAGGTGACACTCTACGGCAGCCTCGCCGCCACTGGCAAAGGCCACTTCACCGACGTGGCAATAAAAGAAGTGCTCGAGCCTCATGCTCCAGTAAGCATCGTGTGGCAACCTAAAATCTTCTTGCCATATCATCCTAATGGAATGACATTCAAGGCATTAGATAAAGAGAACAAGGTTCTCGAAGAATGGACGGTCTACAGTGTTGGCGGCGGCGCCCTCGAAGAGGAAGGCAAGCCATCTAACCTGCCGGACATCTATCCGCTCACTAAGATGACCGACATCATGAAATGGTGCGAAGACACTGGCCACACCTATTGGGAATATGTGCTTGAAAACGAGAGCGAGAAGGAGATCATCGACCATCTGAAAGACGTGTGGGAGACGATGAAACAGGCTGTTGAGCGCGGTCTCACCACCGAAGGCCGTCTGCCTGGTCCGTTGAACCTGCCTCGCAAGGCGGTCCAGTATCAGATCAAAGCCCAGGGCTATCAGCATCATACGCTGCGCAACCGTGGCTTGGTGTTTTCATACGCCTTGGCCGTAGCTGAGGAGAACGCCTCGGGAGGTCTCATCGTCACGGCGCCTACGTGCGGCTCCTGTGGCGTGTTGCCTGCCGTGCTCTATCATCTCTGGAAGAGCTATGGCTTCGACGACGTGCGTATCTACCGCGCCCTGATGACGGCTGGCTTGATTGGCGACATCGTGAAGACCAACGCCTCCATTTCCGGCGCCGAGGTAGGGTGCCAGGGCGAGGTGGGAGTGGCATGCGCGATGGCAGCAGGGGCGGCATGTCAGATGTTCGCCGGCAGCGTGGCACAGATAGAATATGCCTGCGAGATGGCTCTCGAACATCACCTCGGCATGACCTGCGACCCCGTGTGCGGCCTCGTTCAGATACCATGCATCGAGCGTAACGCCTTCGCAGCAGCACGCGCCCTCGACGCCAACATCTACTCGACATTCACCGACGGCCGCCACCGCGTCTCGTTCGACAAAGTGGTGGTAACAATGAATAAGACAGGTAGAGATCTGCCAAATCTTTATAAAGAAACATCCGAAGGCGGTCTCGCTGAAGATTACAAACAGATGTAATAAGTCTCACGCAGATCTCGCAGATAACGCAGAATTAATCTTCCACAGTCCGATCTGCGAAATCTGCAGCTCGCGTCGCGAGCAATCTCGCAGATTAGATTGTGGAAAGAAAAAAATCTGCGGTTTCTGCGAAATCTGCGTGAACCAAAAGAAAAAATATGAAGAGATTATTTCTTGCAATTCCAATAAATACTGAAAACAACGGCTTCGCTCCGCTTGTTAACAATTTAAGAAATCGTCTGTCGCACGAGAAAATGATAAACTGGGTGCGCCCTACAAATATACATTTAACCCTTAAGTTTATTGGCGAGACGCCCCCTCAGGACGAGCCTAAAATCATAGAGGCAGTGTCGAAAGTCGTTGAAAATCATCATAGTTTCACCATGGACTTCAACCGAACAGGCATCTTCGGAGCACGTTACGCCCCTCGTGTGCTCTGGCTCGGCATGCAACAGACACCCGATGAGCTGCTGAGACTTGAGGAAGATGTCTTGAAAGCCTTCGACAGCATTGGTTATCAACGGGATAGACAAAATTTTGTACCACATCTCACCCTCGGCCGCATCAAAGACCTCTGCGAGAAACAGTATTTCCAAAAAGTGGTCCAAGCCATCGAACAGAAGACCTACATCCATCAGGAAGTGAATGAAATAATACTGTTTCAGAGCATCCTCCGCCCCGATGGCGCCGTATATAAAATAGTGAAAAAGTGGAATCTGTCCTCCATCATTTCGACTGTAGCGAAATAAAGCAAAATGGAATAAAAAGTCACCGCCATCCGAATAGTTATGAACAAATAAAAAAGTTTTCAACTATACAGTATTCTATCAGATTTTTCTCGTATTTTCGCAATGTTAATCGCCGAAGTCCAACCGAGGTTGGGTGAGGTGGATGACGGGCATATTAAAAGAGACGTTGATCTAGTGTTTTATCCTAGAGTGACGGGATAGGCAGGTGGTCAGATTCCCGCGTTTCTTTTTTATTTTTATAAAAAATTGATAACCATTCTTTTGCGTTTGGGAATCGCGTAAAAGAAACGTAACTTAATTCTAATTTTTCAAATGAAAAGAACAACAAAGCGGAAAGCCTTGGTGCTTTCCATGGCGATGGCATTAGGAATGCTGTTGCCAATGACGACGACTGCCCAAAGTGACGGTTTCTTCCGTGATGCTGGAGAGTATTCCAACCGCGACGGGAGCGGCAGCTACAGCATCGGCACCCAGCAGTTCGGCTCGGATGTCAACGGAGGCTACAACATCGGTACCCAAAACTTCGGACAAGACCCGGCTCCACTGGGCAGCGGCCTGATTGTGATGCTCGCCGCCGGCGGTGCCTACGCCTTAGTGCGCCGCAAACGTTAACCCCCTCCCGTCATTTCGACTGAAGTGGAATGAAATGGAACGTAATGGAGAAATCCTTTTTCCCCGTCATTTCGACCGGAGCCGATAGGCGTAGTGGAGAAATCTCCTCCAAACAATTCTAACGGATTCAAATGCCGGTGATTTATTCACCAAAGGTGAATGCTTTCGCAAAGCTCAGGTCTCGACTTCACTTCGTTTCGCTCGAAATGACAAACAACAATTAATTAACAAATTAAAATCTCAAAAAAAATGAAAAAGCTTAGCACATTATTACTTATATCATTAGTATTTATTTTTGGTTTAACCCAATGCAAGAAAAACGTTGAAACAATAACCCCGAGCAACCTCGGCGAAGCCGTCCATATCACCGTTAACGTTGACGATGGCGGCAAACACATAGTGTATCCTGGCACAGGAGCATACGTCTTTGAAAACGGCGACAAGCTCTATGTCGGCAACGGCGGCCATTACATCGGCACCTTGGAATACAACAGCGGCGCTTTCGGCGGCGATATCTACAGCCCGAGCACCGATGACTACCTGCACTTCTACTTCGTTGGCGGTCTCGAACCAAGTGCCACACTATCTGAAGGAAACACCGCGAGCTTCACTGTGAACATTGCAAACCAGAGCAGCAATCTGCCAGTGCTTTCATACGCACACTCCACACAGAAATACGTCGACGGCACAACGACTTACGGCTGCATTCTTCTCAACAAGTGCGGACTGGTGAAGTTCGTGCCTGCCGCAGCCACATCTGAGACTGTGATAGTTGGCGGCATGAAGACCACTGCAACCATTAGCTTTGTCACTGAACATGAAGGCATCACTCCGACAGGAGCCACAGGTGATATTACTCTTTATTCTGAAAACAAATTCACAAAATGGGCTATCCTTCTTCCACAAGATGCTGTTAGTTCACCAGATGTTGATATTGAAGACTATAATTCTACTATAACAAGTGTTCCTGCTGTTACTGAGAATATGTATTATACAACAGGCGTCAACATCGCCATGATAAGTACCAAGGGCATACTTAATGGAATATTCACAGTGTCTTCGGGCAAAACAGTGAATTTCTCAAAGGGCAACTTGCAGTATATAGGCAGTGCTTCGACACCATATTGGAAGTTTGCAGAAAATCAGTATGATTATATTGGTACCGGACAGAACGGCGATGCTACTAATGTTGACCGTGACCTGTTCGGCTGGGGCACAAGCGGTTATAATCATGGAGCGAACTGCTACCAGCCATGGAGCACAAGCACCGAAAAATCCGATTACTATCCTTACGGATCGAATAGTGCAAATCTGTATAACAGCACAGGTATGGCTGACTGGGGCTACAACGCAATATCAAACGGCGGCGATGTAGAGAAATTCGGTTGGCGCACACTTCAAACAAACGAATGGGTATATCTGTTAAACACACGTACAACAGGAAATACTATCAATAAGACCGATAACGCAAGATACACCGAAGCTTTAATTAACACTGGCGTTACAAGTGTTAAAGGTATAATCTTGTTCCCTGACACATACACTGCCGGAACTCCTGCAGGTGTGACATGGGGAACAATCAACGCTTCAAACAATAGACCTACGCAATGTACGACTGCGGGTTGGGCTTCTCTAGAAGCTGCAGGTTGTGTGTTTCTTCCAGCTGCTGGTTATCGGAGTGGTACTGAAATCGGCATGGCGGGTACCAACGGGTTTTACTGGTCAAGTTCTAACGACTATGTTGATAGAGCTCACTACGCACAATTAAGCACTGGATATATTGTACCGAATGACACAAAGTTTAAGTACACGGGGTTGTCCGTGCGTTTGGTCATCGAGAATTAGAGAAATGTATTCCTATAATCATAATAAGCCCCGGCGCTTCACAGAAGCGCCGGGGCTTTTTTTGCTGCCTTGAAGTTGCCGCCATTAAAGCCCAAAAACAAAGAGCATTGAAAGCATTATTGAAATAATTAAAAATTCTACACCATCTGTTAAATCTGTGAGAAAATAATTATTAAATTTGCAAAAAATTGCACAATGCTCCTGTCAGCAGTCATAATCACAAAAAACGAAGAACGTAACATCCAACGTTGCCTCGAGTCAATCTGCGATGTGGCGGACGAGATAGTCGTGGTCGACTCACTGTCCACCGACCGGACAGAAGAGATATGTAAGTCGTTCAACGTCAAGTTTGTACAGCAAGAATGGCTCGGCTACTCGGAGCAGAAAAACTTCGCCAACAACCTCGCCACCAACGACTGGATACTTAGCATCGACGCTGACGAAATGCTGTCAGATGAGCTCAAAAACTCCATCTTGGAGCTTAAACACAAAGACCTCGCCGACGACGAAGTGTTCAGCATGAACCGCCTCACCAACTACTGCGGCCACTGGATCCGCCACTGCGGCTGGTATCCCGACCGTAAAATACGTATCTGGAACCGCAAAACAGGCTCGTGGAACGGCGAGATCCACGAAACAATACAGTTTTCAACAGAAATTCATGAGAATGTGCTTCACGGCGACTTGCTGCATTATTCGTTTGTGACAGCACAAGACTATGAAAATCAGATGTTTAAGTTCGCCAAGATGCGCGGACAGCATTACTTCATGAAAGGGAAACGTCACGCCGGATTTTATATGGCCGTGTCACCAGTCTTCGCCTTCGTGCAACATTATTTCTTCCAGCTGGGCTTCCTCGACGGCCGCGACGGATTCCATATCTGCCGCATCAACGCAAAAGCCACAAAGCTCAAATATAAAACACTTAAAGAATTGACCGACAAGAAGTTATGATAAGTTTCGAGAAATATAAACGTGCCGAGAAAAAGGATTACTGCTTCACTATCATTATTCCTACCTGGAATAATCTCAAATATCTTGAGCTCTGCGTGAACAGCATCCGCCGCAACTCGGCATACGACCACCAGATCATCGTGGCTATCAACGAAGGAGTCGACGGTACGCTGCAATGGGTTGAGAATCAACGACTTGACTATATCTATGCCAAAGAAAACATAGGTATTTGCTACGCTCTCAACGCCTGCCGCAGCCTCATCGACACCAAATTCGTGTTTTACGCCAACGACGACATGTATTTCCTGCCGAATTGGGACGTGCCGATTCTCGAACGAATCAACCAATTGACTGACAATCAGCGTGATACACACAAATATTTCATGATTTCCAGCACCCTCATCGAGCCGACTGGCGACAACCCGTGCGTGGTTCACCGTGACTTCGGCACCGATATCGAGTCGTTCCGTGAGGCTGAGTTGCTCAAAGAACAGTCAAAACTTGTCCGTAACGACTGGCGTGGAAGCACTTGGCCGCCCAACGTGATGCCTCTCGACTGCTGGGACCTCGTCGGCGGCATGAGCATTGAGTTTCACCCGGGCTGGTACTCCGACCCCGACATCTCACGTAAGCTCTGGCATGCCGGAGTGCGCGATTTCATTGGCGTAGGCAACAGCCTCGTGTATCATTTCGGGAGCAAATCAACCAAACGGATGCGCAAAAACCCGGGCAAGAAGATGTTTATCCTCAAATGGGGTATCAGCTCAGGCACATTCACCCAACAATATCTGCGCCGCGGCGACACCGATTTCACGGAAGTGGAGGAGGAAAAGCTGCCTAAACCGAACAGTATCAAACAGTTAATAAAACGCATTTTTGCTTGTTTTGGAAATTAAAAATTTAAATTTAATATATAACAATTAAAAATTTACACTATGACAAACATCGATCAAGTTAACTTTGCTGGCAAACGCGTCATCGTGCGCGTCGATTTCAATGTGCCACTCGACGACAATTTCAACATCACCGACGACACCCGTATGCGCGCGGCAATGCCGACATTGCAGAAGGTGCTGAAAGACAATGGCATGCTTATCATCATGTCGCATCTCGGCCGTCCGAAGAAGAACCCAGACCCGAAATTTTCGGTCAAACCGCTCGTGAAACATCTCGAAGAGCTCATCGGCAAAAAAGTCATCTTCGTCGACGACTGCATGAAGGCGGCAGAGTCTGTCAATGCCATGAAACCTGGAGAGGTGATGTTGCTCGAAAACCTCCGTTTCTACGCTGAGGAAGAAGGCAAGCCGCGTGGCATCGAGAAAGGCGAGCCAGGCTACGACGAGGCAAAGAAAGAGGTCAAGGCGGCTCAGAAAGAGTTCACCAAGACCCTCGCATCATACGCCGAATATTACATCAACGACGCCTTCGGTACAGCACACCGTGCCCATGCCTCGACAGCGCTCATCGCCGACTATTTCGATGCCGACCATAAGATGTACGGCTACCTCATGGGCAAAGAAGTGGCTGCCGTCGACAAGGTGATGAACGACATCAAACACCCGTTCACCGCTATCATGGGAGGCTCGAAAGTGTCAACAAAGATCGACATCATCGAGAACCTGCTCACCAAGGTCGACAACCTCATCCTCTGCGGCGGCATGACATACACCTTCAAGAAAGCTCTCGGCGGCAAGATCGGCAACTCGATCTGTGAAGACGACAAGCTCGACCTCGCCCTCGAGATCATGGCAAAAGCCAAAGAAAAAGGCGTCAACCTCGTGCTTTCTATCGACACCGTGGCTGGCAACGCGTTCTCAAACGACGCTGACACTCAGATCGTTGACCCGATGAACATCCCTGACGGCTGGGAAGGCATGGACATAGGCCCGAAGACTCGCGAGATGTTCGCAAAGGTCATCAAAGGCTCGAAGACCATCCTCTGGAACGGTCCATGCGGCGTGTTCGAGTTCGACAAATTCGCTGAAGGCTCAAAGGCTATCGCAATGGCAATAGCTGAGGCTACAAAAGACGGTGCCTTCTCACTCATCGGCGGCGGCGACTCGGTGGCCTGCATCAACAAATTCAACCTCGCTGACCAAGTGTCGTACGTCTCAACAGGCGGCGGCGCATTGCTTGAGGCTATTGAAGGAAAAGAATTACCAGGTATCGCAGCAATCAAGAAATAACACCCCATCGTCATTTCGACCGAAGTGGAGAAATCACCGCCAAATAATTAATTCTGAATCTTTCAGATGCCGGTGATTTCTCGACTACACTTCGTTTCGCTCGAAATGACGTGAACAATGTTTGTTTATTATGAAACGACTATGTTTATTAATAGCATTAGTCAGTGGACTCGTTTCGGCGATTAACGCTCAATGGGTTAGCTCTGGTGACGGTGTCACCTACACTTTCCCCGATTTGGTTAACGTCAGCAATGGGGCTGTCACAACAGGTCCCGACGGCTTCCTTATCAACGAAGACCTCACATTTTTGCGCAACGACGTGCTTCTGATCGATAATCAGGTGTCAAGGGTCGATATC
>Ga0265298_10000280_pt1 | contig 79493 bp, 70 predicted proteins | sample AusTroGonzalo_MG_3_FD_193486 | JGI IMG/M metagenome (GOLD analysis project Ga0265298, IMG submission 193486) | Bovine rumen microbial communities from tropical cattle in Woodstock, Queensland, Australia - Gonzalo_01 | ecosystem: Host-associated > Mammals > Digestive system > Stomach > Rumen ... | reverse complement strand
AGCCTTGTCTTGTCAAGTTCGAGGATTTTCTTAGGACAAGCTGCAACACAAAGTCCGCAGCCCTTGCACAGATTCTCGTTAAAAGTTAACTTACCTTTTGCCACGAAAAACCAACCTCCTGAAACCTCGCGCTATAATTTACCGCGATAAAATATTCGAATATTATAAACTTGATTGTTTTCATACGCAAATACTTTTATTGCATTTTTCGGGTATAAGTTTTCGCCCCGGAAACCTTATAAAATCAAGGAATTTCAACAAAAAACAGCCGCTGCATTACACAGCGGCTGTCCGATTATCAAGATTATTTGTTATTACTTCGCAGCTGCAACTACAGCGTCAGAAATAGCAGCCTCGTCACCGATAACAACTACGTTCGGGTGGAGCTGGAGGATTGAAGCAGGTACCTGAGGTGTAACAGGACCGCAGAATGCCTTCTCAACGATGCCTCTCTTACCTGCACCGGTAGCCATGAGGATTACTGTTGTTGACTTCATGATGTAACCGATGCCCATTGTGTAAGCCTGTGTAGGAACTGCAGCAAGATCACCGTTGAAGAACAGTCTTGCGTTGTCCTGGATCGTCTGCTCCTCAAGGTCGATGCACTGTGTATTTACGCAGAAAGCATCTGCAGGCTCATTGAATCCGATGTGTCCGTCTCCGCCGATACCGAGGAGCTGGATGTCAAGGTGTCCAAGTGACTCAAGGATCTTATCGTAATCTGTGCAAGCCTTGACTGCATCCTGCTCAAGTCCGTCAGGTACATAAGTCTTGCTCTTGTCGATGTTTACGTGATCAAAGAGGTTTGTGTTCATGAAGTATCTGTAAGACTGATCATGATCACCGCCAAGTCCTCTGTACTCGTCTAAGTTAGCAGATGTAACCTTTGAGAAATCAAGGCTGCCTGCCTTATACATGTCAACCAGATCCTTGTAAGTTCCGATAGGTGTTGAACCTGTGGCAAGACCGATCTTGCAGTCAGGCTTAAGTCTTATCTGTGAAGCGATAAGTTCAGCGCATGCCATTGATGCTTCTTCATAGTTGCTCTTTCTGATGACTCTCATATTTTATTCTCCCACTTTATTAATTTAAAACAGCTTCGCATGAATACTCATACGAAGCTGTAATAATCGTTATTCTGCCATAAGGCCCTGCTCTTTAATGACTGCGATGACCTTGTCAACGTTCTCTTCACAGATCTCATCAGTCTTTGCCTCGACCATTACACGGATCTTAGGCTCTGTACCGGATGCACGCAGAAGGATTCTTCCGTCGTTACCGAGTGCCTTTGTTACCTCATCAACAGCCTTAAGAACAACAGGATTCTTCTGTGCTTCTTCCTTGTCCTTAACAACTACGTTCTTAAGGCACTGAGGATACATCTTCATCTCGCCTGCGAGCATTGAGAGAGGAAGCTTCTTCTCAAGCATGGTCATGAGGACCATGAGAGACGTAAGGATTCCGTCGCCTGTTGTCGCATACTTTGCGAAGATGATGTGGCCGGACTGCTCGCCGCCGATCATGAAGCCGTTTGCCATCATATTCTCGGCGACATACTTATCACCTACCGCCGTCTTCTCCGTACGGATTCCGACAGCTTCACAAGCCTTATAAAGACCCATGTTGCTCATGATGGTTGTAACGATCGTATTACCGTCGAGGCGTCCTGTCTCCTTCATGTATTTACCGCAGAGATACATGATCTGGTCACCGTTGACTTCGTTACCGAGTTCATCAACTGCAAGACATCTGTCTGCATCGCCGTCGTAAGCGAAACCTACATTAAGGCCGTTATCAAGAACGAACTTCTTGAGGTTCTCAATGTGTGTGGAACCGCAGTTTGTATTGATGTTAAGTCCGTCAGGCTGATTGTTGATGATATAAACCTTTGCGCCAAGAGCCTCGAAAACAGATCTTGCAATGTTCCATGAAGCGCCGTTAGCGCAGTCAAGACCTACCTTCATTCCATTAAATGCTCTTGTAGGAATCGTCATGAGATAACCGATGTATCTGTTACGTCCTGAAGCATAGTCAACGACGTTACCGATAGCTTCACGCTCTGCGAGCGGGATCTCTTCTGTCTCGCCATCAATATATGCTTCGATCTTCTCTTCGATCTCTGCCTCGATCTTCTGACCATTGGCACGCATGATCTTGATGCCGTTGTCATAAAAAGGATTGTGTGATGCTGAGATCATGATACCGCAATCAAAACCATCTGTTCTGCAGCAGTATGAGACTGAAGGTGTTGTTGTTACATGCAAAAGATAAGCATCGGAACCTGAAGATGTAATGCCGGCAGTCAGTGCTGCTTCGAGCATGTATGAACTTCTTCTTGTGTCCTTACCAATAATGATCCTTGCTCTCTTGTCATCGTGCATCTGGCCGTAGTACCAGCCAATATATCTTCCTACCTGGAAAGCTTTCTGCGCGGTGAGTGCTTTGTTGGCTTCACCTCTGAAGCCGTCTGTACCAAAGTATTTACCCATGGAAAAAAACCGCCTTTTTTTATGATTTATGATTTTATCATAAAAATTCTTGAGTCAATTAACAAATTGAGGCGATTGTTAAAAATAATAACAGAAATACAGAAATGCAGTCAGGATCGACCAATCTTCAGTATCGTCATCTAATCTATCCTTTAAACAATCATTTCAAAGGTAATTTTCTTAACATAAAGAGGCTGCCTCATTGAGACAGCCTCCGTGATGGATATATTTAAGAATCTGAAACGGATCTTAACCGATCTTTGTTCCACACTCAGGGCAGAACTTAGGCATGTTGCCGTCTGCAGGCTTCCAGCCGCACTGAGGGCAAGCTGCAGGAGCTGCTGCAGGCTGAGGCTGACCACAGTTGCCGCAGAACTTACCTGTATTACCTGTCTGACCGCAGGAGCATGTCCAACCAGCGGGTGCAGGTGCGGGCTGAGGCTGACCGCAATTGCTGCAGAACTTACCTGTATTTCCTGTCTGACCGCAAGAACATGACCAACCAGCTACTGCGGGAGCAGCTGCAGGAGCTGCCTGCTGAACTGCGCCACCGAAGAAACCACCCTGCTGAACAGGTGCCTGCTGAGCTGTGTTAAGAGCAGCAGCTGTAGCGTTGTTACCGCCGACTGCACCCATCATTCCAAGACCCATGAAACCGTTAACTGCACCGTTAGCGTTAGCACCGGCAGCCTTCATAGCTTCTGTCTGACCGAGAGCAACTGCTGCACCGAGAGCGCCAGGATCCTGACCATAGAGCTTTGCCTCGTCGACCTTCTCGATTCTCTCACGTGACTTGTCGTCAGGTGTAACGGAAGCGATAGCAACTGTCTCTACAACGATACCTCTCTTCTGGAGCCATTCGTCATCAAGGCAATCCTGCATGTATCTGCGGAACTCACCCTGCTTGGAAGGCAATGTTGAGAACATGATGCCGTTCGGGTAAGGGCCGCCGCACTTATTGAGTGTTTCTGTAATGTTATCAAGGAACTCGAGACGAGGCTGCTGAGGCTTAGCGGGTGTACCCATGAACTCTGCAACTGTATACTCATCTCTTACGTTACCAACGATGTTTCTGAAGAATGTAACAGGGTTCTCTACTCTGAAAGAGAATGTACCGTTCAAACGGATATAAATGTTACGATACTCAGGGTCTGCATAAGGTACCGGTGAAGGTGTACCGAAGTTCTGATTCATCATCTCGAGCTTGTTTACAAAGTAAACTCTCTGCTGCTGCTGAATCTCTCCGCCCATCTTCATACGGTTCCATACATCGCCGATGGAAGCCTTAATATTTTCACCGAAATTCTTGTTTGCAAGAATTGAAGGAGCTGTGGATGTATCCCACTTATATGCACCTGCTTCGGAAACTACGTCTACGATCTCGCCGTTGTTAACGAGAAGGCAGAAGCATCCCTCAGGTACGTTGATAACGGAGCCGTTGGAGATAACTTCGGAATTACCCTTGTTTCTACCCTTCTCCATCTTGTTAGCGCCCTTCTTAACAAGAATGTCCTGACCTAAAGAATCCTGAGTAAAAAACTCAAGATACTGATCCTGAATCTGGCTGGAAATAGAATCAAATGTTGTTCCTGCCACATTTCTGATTAAGCTAATCAATCCCATATTTGTATTCCTCCTAGTTACTTGGTCGAAAATGCTCCGCCAAGAAAAATAATATCATTTATTCAACAAAACAACAATAATATTTAACACAATTCAGTACGCGTAATGTATCATGCGCTTCAGCCTGAAAAGCTCCTTATTCGTTAGCTTTCCGTCGGGTATATCAACGCCCTCCATAACGCAGTTCGCTATCAGGGGAACACCGGTGATTTTGGATGCTTCCAGGATCTTGGCTTCGCCTTCTGAAATGATGTCAGCCGTAGTTTCTTCCAGCAGATTGGTATTGTTCAGATACCCGTCGATCTTAAAGCCTGCGGCGGCAGCAAGTTCGTTTGTCATTATCGCGATCTGTTCAGGATCAGAAGTAAACGGCCTTAACGTGTTAACAGCCATATATATGACCGCATCCGTGTTCTCTATTCTCTTTCTGATAGAGCCGAGAACGACCGCTCCCATATCCTCGCCTCCGATATCAAAGATTCCCTGATAGGATTCGTCATCGAAGATAACGTACATTTCAGGAGTAAGGACCGGAGCATCAACATTGGAGCCGGCATACAAAGGCGTGATCAGCCTTACGCCTGCTTCTTCCAGAACAGCACCGCAGTCAGAAGAACGGTAAAAAGGATTAACTATGTCAAGATCTGCAATGAGCAGTTTCTTGTCAGGAAGTTTCTCTCGCTGGGCAAGAGACATATTGACGGCAATTTCGGACTTTCCGCTGCCGTATGCACCGATAATGATTGTTAAACGATGATCAAGATAAAACATCAGAACAGATTCTTCCTTGTAAAAATAATATAGCCCCATCCGCCAACGCCGATGATCCAGATCAATGATCTTACCACATAGATGAGATTGAGCTTTGCATAACTCATGTGCATTGAATCAGTATGTTTAAAATCTTTTGGCGTAAGACCTGACATGTCCATGCTATATCCATCACCGGTAAGTTTCTTGGAAAAATCTATCTCATCGACATATTCCGGATAACTCGATAACATCTGAACAACATCAGTAGAGTAATCGCCGTTGAAACCGAGGTTTGTGACAAGATATGCCGGATGGCATATCTTCCATGATATATCGAGATAATGATCTCTGCCAAATTCCTTCTCGAGTTCTTCTACATCATCATCAGTAAGTAATCCCTCGTCTACCATTTCCTCGTAACGATCATGTCTTGCTTCAATATAATCGTCAACTGCTTTGGAAGGCATGTTGAAATTACCCATGACAGAAGTTGCAGTAGACATAACCATAACCAAAACAATAGAAAGGATGATCGGTACTGCACGTTTTCTGAACATCAGCGACAGAACCACGAAAACGACTGTCAGGACCAGAACGATGGAGATCGCAACACCGATCCTTGCAAACATCTCGCCGCCATTAATGTTGGCTCCTATTCCGGTAACCGTAAGACCAAACATTGAAAAAAGAGAATATGTTAAACACAAAACAACAGTTGCACATACCTGGGTAATCATATACGAGAAAAAGATCGACGTTCTCGTGTGACCTGCAATTATCTTGTTTCTTACGATTCCGTCAGAGAAATCCCTTCCGATATGAAGACAGGTAAACAAAGCAATGAACTTCGGAAGTTCATTAACAAATCCTACAGCGAGCATCCATGTTAAGTATATGATCTCGTCAGAAGGCATGTCAAAATCCTTGAAAGTCTTTCCTGCTTCAGACAAAATAACATTAAAAAGGATTCGGTAAAAAAGCGCTACGATTACCGGCCATAAGACGCAGTAACCGAGAACGATCCTGTAGAAAGTGCTCTTCATTATTCTTTTCAATTCAAATCTTATGAGGTTAAGCATATGACTCACCTCCTACAAGATTTACGAAATATGTCTCAAGGTCAGTTTCCTTTGTTACGACACGCGCAATATTAACACCTACTGCATCAGCGGCCTTTACAACCTGGGTAAGATTGTAATAACCCTTGGCATAGATTATGCCTGTATTAGGATCTACGGATGTTGTAAGTCCGAACTGATTGAGGACAGGAATAAGCAGGTCAGGTGATCCGGAATAGAATTCGGATACAAGACCGCCTGCATTCTCAACGGCATCAGCTCTTGTTTCCTTTACTACCTTACCTTTCTCGACGAAAGCAAAGTCGGTAGCAAGTTTGGAGAGTTCCGACAGGATATGGCTTGAGATAATTATCGTTACACCCTTTTCCCTGTTAAGCTTAACGAGCAGATCTCTTATCTGGATGATTCCCTGAGGATCAAGACCGTTGATAGGCTCATCAAGGATCAGAACTTCAGGGTCACCGGTCATTGCCATGGCAATACCGAGTCTCTGTCTCATTCCGAGGGAGAACTTACCGGCTTTTTTCTTACCGGTATCTGCAAGGCCGACAAATTCAAGATTCCTGTCGATGGAATCATCGATCTTAAGTCCTAAATTAATGTACTGATATATCAGGTTCTCTTTTGCAGAAGCATTGGAATAGATTGAAGGAAGTTCTACCAGAGCTCCCACGTTTCCTAGTTTCTTGTGATTGAATCCATATTCTACAGTTCCTGAAGTCGGCTTTTGAAGACCTGATATTATTCTCATAATCGTGGTCTTGCCAGCGCCGTTTCTACCTACCAGGCCGAAAATAGAACCCTTTGGAACCGTAAAACTCATATTATCAAGGACATGTGCTTTACCGTAATCCTTGGTAACATTAGTAACCTTTATTACGAAATCTTTAGTTTCCGACACAAAGTTCTCTCCTTATTACCCGTATTTGTCCAGAAAATTTGAACTTTACTATTATAGCAAATTAAGGAGCTGCTGTTTATTCAGGACTTAACCAGCTTTCTGGCACGTTCACCAATTACCACAGCCGTTATAAGTTTTACAATATCAGGGATGATAAATGGCAGGACACACCAACCCATTACGGTTCCAAGAGCAACAGGTCCCGTCTGGGCTGCATATACGGTCATAAACCAGATAACACCCGTTACATACATAACGATTTCAAATACAACTGAATTAATTACACCGAATATCCATATCTTTACCGGAGAAGTCATGAGTCTTCTGAAGAACAGTCTCTCCAGCAGCCAATAAACAAGTCCGGCAAATACAAATCCGATCAGAAATCCGCCCGTAGGACCGGCAAATGCAGCGACTCCACCCTTAAATCCTGCAAAAACAGGAATTCCGCAGACACCCAAGGCCAAATAAACCAGGATCGACAGTGTTCCTCTTCTGCCGCCGCAAGTAAGCATTACGGCGAGAAGCCCCAATGTCTGTAAAGTAAAAGGGACAGGACCTATAGGGATATTTATCCATGAACACACGGTTATCAGAGCCGCAGAAACGGAAATAAGAACGAGATCATATATAAATGATCTGTTTTTGGCTGCCTGGGATCTGGATGTACCTGTTTTCGAGCCTTTATCAGACATTGTAAACCTCTTCGTAGTTTTAATTGACAATCGAGATTTTACTCTACTGTATCAGGCTAATCAATAGCTAGTTCAGAACTGGTATTTAGGCCAGATACCCTTCTTATCGTGAGTATGCTCAGGGAGCTGATAGAGGTCGTGACCGGGATAGTCGTTACCCTCAACAATTACAGGTCCGTCAGGCGTAATGCAAACATCCCAACCTATAAATCCAACCTGTGGAACTACCATTGCCGCTTTTGTACACATCTCAAGAACCTGATCCCACATTGGGAAAACGAATCCCTTAAATACGGCCCCTGTCATAGGGTGCTTCTCGTAAAGAACTTTGGTCTTATCGATAGGAAAATCCGTGATCTCACCCGTCTTCTCATCAACGGGCGCAGTCATGCCGCCACTGTTGAAATTATCTACACTGTGGCCGTAATTACCAAATCTGCAGCAGGCACTGGCAACATGCACCTTTCCATCCCTCTGGATTGTAACGAGTCTGACCGTATTGATCGCATAAGGATAGATAGCGCTTACAGCCGGGTGCTGGACGATCATCTCTTCGAAGAAATGAGGGCGCTCGAGATTTACAAGTCTCTCGTAAATAGCTTCCGCAGACTCGGCTTTGCAGTCTATCTTCTCAACGGTCTTACCGCATGAGCCAAGATCAGCCTTGGCCATGAGGAAATCGTGATCATTGATAAAATCAATTACTTCCTGCTTGTTGTCTTTTCTGATCTCTAACCATTTGCGGCCCAGGAACTCACCGAAAAGCCTGTTAAACTCGATCTTGTTATCGATCAGATCAGTATAGTTAGGATCGTTATAACGTTTTACCAGTTCATAATTACGGCCGCGGGTAATGTATGTGTCACGCTCAGCATCAGTCAGGTTATACATCTCGTACAGCCAGTAATCCATGTAACCGGCACCGAACTTCCTGCCGCAGTGAACCATATCAAAAAAAATCCAGATACGGGACTTCCCCGATTTCTCGTGGATATCCTTTATCTTGGCATTCATGGCTTTATAATCCATGCGCGTAACGCGCCTTATGAGATAGCTCAATTTTGACATAGGAGAATTATAATACAACTCAGTCTTATTTGTCATACTCCTTTGATAATACTTGAGAATTCAACAATTTGATTTTTTCTTTGCTATAATTGCGTTCGAATGGAAATAAATTAACACTGTGCTTACTACTTTATGTATAAGGAGGATTTGACAAATGGCTATCAGAATAGGCATTTTAGGTTACGGCAACCTCGCTAAAGGCGTTGAACTTGCCATCAGACAGAACAAAGACATGGAACTCGCTGCAGTCTTTACAAGAAGAGACCCTGCTTCAGTCAAGACTCTTACTCCCGGTGTTACTGTTGCTTCTGTTTCCGATGCCAAGGATTATCAGGACAAGATTGATGTTCTCGTTATCTGCGGCGGTTCAGCTACAGACCTGCCTACACAGACACCTGAGTTCGCTTCAATGTTCAACGTAATCGACAGCTTCGATACGCACGCCAAGATTCCTGAGCATTTCGCCAATGTTGATGATGCTGCTGCAACTTCTAACCACACAGCACTCATATCCGGCGGTTGGGATCCCGGAATGTTCTCCATCAACAGACTTTACGGCAGCTGCATCCTTCCTGAAGGTCAGGATTACACATTCTGGGGCAAGGGTGTATCGCAGGGCCATTCCGATGCCATCAGAAGAGTTCCCGGAGTAAAGAACGGCAAGCAGTACACGATTCCTGTAGACAGCGCACTTGATGCAGTCAGATCCGGATCTAACCCTGAACTCACAACCCGTCAGAAGCATACAAGAGAGTGCTTCGTAGTTGCTGAAGAAGGCGCTGACCTCGCCCTCATCGAGAAGACGATCAAGGAAATGCCCAACTACTTCGCAGATTATGACACGACAGTACACTTCATCTCCGAAGAAGAATTTGTAAGAGATCATTCCCGTATCAACCACGGTGGTTTTGTATTCCGCACAGGTAAGACTGGCGTTAACGGCGAGAACAAGCACGTTATCGAGTATTCATTGAAACTCGACTCCAACCCTGAGTTCACCGGTTCAGTACTTACAGCTTACGCAAGAGCAATCTACCGTCTCTCTCAGAAGGGCGACTTCGGATGCAAGACTGTCTTCGATATCGCACCTGCCCTCCTCTCACCCCTTTCCGGTGATGAATTAAGAGCTCACTTACTGTAAGAAATCAAATATTTCATAGACCTGCGCATTTTTTTGAGTGCGCAGGTTTATGTTTGAACAAGACTTTTACTCACACTAATCCCCATATGCACGAAAAAGAAAACCATAAGAATACAGTTTTATATACATCAGTTTTATTCATAATATTAATCCTTCTCAGTTCATCCCTCATCGTTTCCGCATATTGGCCGGAAATTGAGCATTACCGCCTTATAAATCAGGAATACAAAGTATATGGCGGCATGAACAGCGAATTGCGTGACAGTGAGTTTTTCGAAGATATAAGCAGCGGAAAATCTTTATGTTTTTTAGGCGACAGCATCACGTATGGTACGGCAACCGACGGAATACACTGGTACCAGCCACTGCTTCCATATATCAAAGGAGAGGTATCAGAACTCTCATATGGCGGTTGGACCGTGCTTGATCTGCTCAACATCAGTAATCAGATTCCCGAGGCCGACATATATGTGATCGCCATTGGCATTAACGACGTGTTGTTTCCTGACAGCGACTGGTCGGCAAAAACAGATGACGTTTTTGTTGACAGATGCAATCAGCTGGCTGAAAAAATAACAGACATATCCCCTAATGCCAAAATTTATTTCATTGCACCATGGTCATACACGGAATTTGATGAATCATTAGTCATTCGTGGTAACCAATTCAGAACTGCCTTGGAAGAATTCTGCGAAACAAATAACTACTCATATATTAACCCGGATCCGGTCATAACATATGTATTGGAACACAATGACAAACAGGAATTCATGTACAACAACTACCATCCTAACGCCGAGGAAGGTGTCGGTCTGTACAGCTATGCTGTCTTAGTTGAATCTCATATTTTAAGAACAACACCCGGCAAATAAACCGATTGCAAATTAGAAATTCAAAAACAAAGGCTGCCTTGTATAAAACAAGACAGCCTTTTAACTTTTCAATGATAATTCAGATCAGAGCTTGATCTCCATGATCCAACCCTCAGGTGCTTCAACAGTACCCATCTGGATGCCTGTGAGTGTCTCTCTGAGCTTTGTCATGACAGGACCCATCTCCTCCATGCCGGAAGCAAATGTGAATTCCTTGCCGTGATCGTTGATCTTTCCGAGAGGTGAGATAACTGCAGCTGTACCGCAGAGACCACCTTCTGTGAACTTACCGCTCATGATCTCGTCGAGGTAAACTTCTCTCTCCTCGATCTTCATGCCGCAGTAGTGCTCTGCAACATAAACGAGTGATCTTCTTGTGATGGAAGGCAGGATAGAATCGGACTTAGGAACAACAAGTGTGCCCTGACCGTCCGTGAGGATGATATTAGCTCCGCCTGTCTCCTCTATCTTTGTGCGTGTAGCAGGATCGAGATAGATGTTCTCAGCAAATCCTTCGTTGTGTGCTGTAACGATTGCGTGGAGAGACATGGCATAGTTAAGACCAGCCTTGATATTACCTGTTCCTCTAGGAGCAGCACGGTCAAAATCGGAGATCTTAACAGCGATAGGCTTTGCGCCGCCCTTGAAGTAAGGACCTACAGGTGTAGCGAAGATTCTGTACTGATAGTCATCAGCTGGCTTAACACCGATAACGGGGTTAATACCGAATATGTAAGGTCTGAGGTACAAAGATGCGCCTGAACCGTACGGAGGAACCCAAGCTGCGTTTCCTGCAACTGTCTCCTGGACTGATCTTAAGAACATTTCCTTGGAAATCGGAGGAATCTCAAGGCGGACTGCTGAGTCATGAAGTCTGTCAGCGTTGAGGTCAGGACGGAAAGTAACGATTCTGCCGTCTACTGTCTCATAAGCCTTAAGGCCTTCAAATACTGTCTGAGCATACTGGAGAACGCCTGCATCTTCACTCATGACGATCATATCATCATCAATAAGCGCGCCTTCGTCCCATGCGCCGTTTGTGTAGTTAGCTACGAATCTCTTATCTGTCTTTTGATAAGAGAAGGTCAGATTTGACCAATCGAGATTCTTCTTTTCCATAAAACATTCCTTCTTTCTTAAATCTCGTTAAATATGAAAAAGATTTTATCGCAAACAAGCGGAAAAAATCAATACTCACCGTACTCACAACCGATATTAAACGCCTCGACTTCATCAACAAGGGTTAACTTGCCGTTTACTTTATCGAAAAGCTTTACAGTACCCTGACCGTTACCGCCGTTCCAAAGATGATTGTGTTTCTTGCTGCCGTCCGGGGCTTCATAGTTAACAAACAGCATGTCGCTCTTACGGCACCGGACTTCGGTTTCCATTACGGCATGGATATTTTCCTGTCTTACATGCCAAACGACCGTTTCGTCCTGTTCCTCAAAGTAAAACTCGGTCTTTACTTTGAGATGAAGCTTTGAGAAATTGAAATCATATTCTTTTCCTTCATAAAAGAACACACCTAGTAGACGGCGGTCTAAAGGCACAAAATAGATCTTAGGACGGCCGCCGCCAATGTCAAAAACACTGTTTTCAAGCTTTTTCCCGGTCTTTTTGCTGACAAGATTGTTGGATGAGAGCCAAACCCACGGACTGGTAAAATCTCTTCCCCAATTTTTATCTGCGTATCCGAAGCTCCGTTCCGGCGTAACACGATATGTCTTTCCATTGAATATGACAGTACCACTGAAGGCCGTCTTCATACCTTCAGCGTGCCAATACATGGCAAACGCTTCAATGTCTCTGAAAAGCTTGCTTGCACCATATCCGACATTAAAAGCAATCTTTTTATCCAATTTCAGATCCCATGACATACTGCCCGCATCACACATCCATTCGGGATGAGAGACCGCTTCGTCGGCGGTAACACCGACACTTCCGCGAAGTTCCGTATCAGATGCAAAACAGTCTTCTGCCTCTACTTCGAATGGAGCTTTTCCGTGGATGCGGGTCTTCTTCAAAGAGAAAAATCGATGAAGCTGGCAATGATCCTCACCCCAACAGCCTGCCTTTACCATCATATATGAAGGTCTCTTACCGGCATCCTGATTGGCAGGAGTCTGCCCCAAAACAGGCTCATCTTCAGCCAGTGCAGGATTACAAATATAAAATTCAATGAAGAACGGCTTATCCTCACCTGTTTCTTCATCCTGCGCTGTAAACGAATGCCACCACCAATCGTAACCAAGGCGGGCAAGCGGTCCATGAAGCATAAATGCATTTCTGTTAAGATCGTGCTTATTAAACATAGTTCTATTTTGTTTTACCCATTACTGCTCCCGCAAAATAAGTCAGGGATTGTCTCATCTTATTGAGTCAATCCCCGATAACCTTATCTGCTCAAAAGCAATTCCTTCAATAATTTATACAAATCTGTAACCGCAAGCGTGATATACCTTTTTACCAGCCTTGATAACCGGTGAATCAAATCCTGTAAGGTTAACGGCATTAGGTACCATCTGAGCCTCGAGGCAGATGGCATCGTACTGTCCATATGCCTTTGTTGTCTTAATGTCGAGCGGACTGCCAAGGTTATTACCTGCATAGATCTGGATTCCGGGAAGGTCTGTAAGGCACTCCATCGTAATTCCTGATTCAGGTGCAGTAACAGCTGCAGCAAATGAGAATGTACCAGCCGTTGTGTTAAGGCAGAAGTTCTGGTCGATACCCTTTGAGATTATCATCTGATGCTCATCGCTGTCGTTAAGCTCACCGATGAATCGGTATTCCCTGCAGTCGAAAACAGTTCCATCAACATCGAGGAGCTCACCTGTAGGAACGTTCATGTCGTCTTTGATTGTAATCTTATCGGAGTTAATCATGATAAGATCGTTATTTACGGTACCTTCAGCATTCTCACCGCGAAGATTGAAATAAGCATGGTTTGTAGGTGCGAAGATAGTGTCCTTATCTGACTTACCACAGTAAAGAATGAGGAATGTCTTGTCTTCGAGCCAGCAATAGAGAACCTTTGTATCAAGGTTTCCGGGGAAACCTGTAGCTCCGTCCGGGCTAGTGTAGCTGAGTAGGACTGCGCCGCCGTCACAACCGGGAATACCGGCAATGCGCGAATCAACGATAATCTCGTCAGCTTCTTCCTCAGTAAGTATCTTTCCGTCCCAGAATACGTTCTGGTAACCGGGATTGCCTGAATGGAGGTTATTCTCGCCTTCATTTTTCGGAATCTGATACTTAACGCCGTCAATGACGAATGATGCATCCTTGATTCTGTTAGCTGAACGTCCGACTACAGCACCGTGATTTGCGCCGTTGCCCATATACTCATCAAGGCCCTTGCAGCCGAGCATGATATCTGTAGGCTTGCCATCCTTATCAGGAACGATAAGGTCTGTAATTACGGCACCATAAGTAATAACTGAAGCCTCGTAACCGCCGTCTATTGTGATCGTGAACTTGGTTGCCTTAAGTTCGGGATTAGAAGCTGATAAATAGTCACTAGTTGAAATAGCCATTTCCTATAACCTCCAAGCTGATTTGAGTTCATTGATTATAGCATACTAACTCTTTTGTTTTATACGCGAAAACATTTATTAATAAGGAGTTCTCCATCAATTCGCCAATCATGGAATTAATAATCATTTAGTGTTCGGTTAACAAATTGTAAAAGACCTTTTATTTTTTGCTTATCAGTCTATAATCTATAAAATGATGATTTTCAGAATAGGGAGAGAATATCCGTGAAGCGCAAAAAAATCTGTATATTCATGAATGAGATAGTCCAAAGCTTCCAACAGGAGTTTGGAAAGTATTTCTCGCATCTTGCAAACCGCGCCGGTATCGATGTTTTCATATATACATCTTTCGGTTCATACTCATGCCCTTACGGAAGAAATCTCTTAACTGAGATCGGCAAAAAGAATATTATCTATCTGCCTGATTTCTCCGCTTTCGATGCCATAATCGCATTACCAAACACATTCGATATCCGTAATATGGATACCGAATTCTACGATCTGGTAAGAAAAACGGCAAAATGCCCCGTTTTCTGCCTTCAGGGCGGACCTTCTGATTTCAATACCGTAACCATCAACAATAAAAAGACCATGAAGGAGCTTACAGAGCACTTCATTAAGTTACATGGCTATTCGAGGATTTATTACATGTCAGGTCCTTTCGCCTCCAAGGATTCTCCGGAAAGACTTGAAGGTTACAAGGAAGCAATGGCTGAGGCAGGTCTGGACGTAAAGCCTAACTACATATACGAAGGCAACTACTGGCTTAACCGTGGTAAGAAAGCCATGGAGTTCTTCCTTAACGGCACAAATGACTACCCCGAAGCCATCATCTGCGCCAATGACTATATGGCCATCTCCATCTGCGACGAGCTCATGGCAAGGGGCAAGAGTGTTCCTGACGATGTAGCGGTTGCAGGTTTTGACGGAATAGTAGAAGGAGCAGAATACAGTCCTTCCCTAACAACTGTAACCATTGAACCGGATGTGTATGCACTTAAGGTTTTCGAGCTTATGATCAAGGCAATGGACGGCAAGGATATTCCCAATGTTAGCGAACTTAATGAGAAGATCATTTACCGTGCCAGCTGCGGCTGTGGTTGCCAGGTAAAAGCCGTCGATCACACACGTGTTTTGAGACAGTTGGATTCTACGGAAATGTTACTCCGTGAAGCCGGCAGGATCACGGCTGACTACCAGAATGATTACGACCTGGACAATGCTCTTAAGGTTGCTGATTTTTATTTCTATACTCTCGGATGTGACAAGGGTTATGTGTGCCTTTGCAAACAGGATCCTTCAAAAGAATCTGAAATCAACCAGAACGAGTTATTTACCGAGCGCATGATCCTGAAGCAGGCCATGTACATGGACAGATCCATAAAGGCCGAGAAAATCGATATTGAATTCGACAGAAAGGATGTGCTCCCTGCTGCAATTCTTAACCCTGAGGAACCGCACACACATATTATTTATCCACTTCACTTCAAGAGCAAAGAGTATGGTTATCTCGTCCTTATGCCGTCAAAAAACCAGTGGACAAACTCACTTGCAGCTACATACATCAACACATTATCGAATGCGATTGAGAACAGCTATTACGAGAAGAGATTCAGATCGCTAAACGGCGTTAAGAAGATGAGTCAGACAGATCCCCTGACAGGTCTCAGCAACAGACGCGGATTCGAAGAAGACATGTCCATTCTTTTATCAGACAGTCTTGAGAATAAAATCATCAGCATAGTAAGCATCGACATGGACGGACTGAAACAGATAAATGATGAATATGGTCACGCAGAGGGTGATCTGGCTCTTAGTACATTTGCTAATACGCTTTTGGATTCACTGCGCAAGACCGAGATCTGCGCAAGATTCGGCGGTGACGAATTCATAGCAGTATTGGTATCAGATTCTGATGAGAGAAAAACGGAATTCGAAACGGATTTCAAGGATAAACTCAAAGTAGCATCAGATAAGCTCAATAAGCCATACCGCATCAACGCCAGCATCGGCATATGTGATATTACCGAAGGAACGACCGATGAGATAATCACAAGCATGCAGATAGCCGACCAGAGAATGTACGAGGAAAAGAGAAAGCACAAGAACGCGTAAGCGCCTTGTGCTTTTTTATGCTTTAACTTTCCATGTCTTCGGCGCAAGCTTACTGACGAGCATTCTCAGGAGCATTATGTAGACTGCCGCAAAGACAATCAGTATTCCCATCAGCATCAGCGAATTGCAGGGAATCCAGCAGACGTTGATCGTTACCATCGCTATAATAACCCTTGCTCCCATAAATGCTCCTCCCTTTACATTGACCGATGTCGTAAAAGGCTGGAACAGATAGTAAAGTGCAAGACCGGTTGTTGAATTAACCGCGCTGATGATAATGCAGATCAGGATATTTACCAGATAGTGGAACGGATAGTCCTGACCACCAGTAACAAACAGCAGCATATTGGCACAGATTCCGCATGCAATTACAGGAAAAACATTCAGTTTTATCAGTTGCTTGAGCCTTATATCGAACAGCTGCATTATCTTATTTCTCTGCTTGAAAAAGCTGAATGTCATCAGGCTGTTATCACAGTTGATATACATCGCCTGCGTCGCCTTGAACGATATGTCTGCAATTACTATGGGCACTATCATGGCAAGCATGTGATCCTGTGCAATATACCTGAGGAAAATGGTTCCTGAATCCATCTCCAACGGCATCAGCGCATCTTCATATCCTCTAAGCAAAATAAGATTCCAAAGATTATTCGTGATCATTTGCATGGTGGCATCATCACCGTAATTCATGTGATAATTTGAAACAAACGAAAGAATAACAAAAGCAAGGAGTGCCAGAATACCGACAGCATAGACAACGGGTGTTGCGATAAGAATCTTTCTGTGTCTTCTGACAAAAAGCGCATTAAGATACTCAAAGCCTTTCTTGTTTTTGCTGACACGACCCCTGTTATTTAACTGTTTAAACTGCCTTGTCTGTTCATCGGATTTCTTATATACAACTTCAGTCTTCACTATATTGTCGTGAAGAGCCCGTCTGTGAAGATTTGAATCAAAGGTAATAAGCTGATGTGATCCCCACACTCCCAAAAGCATCAGCACACCACAGGCAAGCAATACTGACCAGAGCGGAATGAAATATCCGTTGACCACGAGAATGAATACCATCGGGAGCATCAGGATGACCAAAGTCATTCTTAGAACAAGTCCTCCGGAACTTCCACGAAGAGGTTTATGAAGTTTGCTCTTTATCTTAAGTGTAAATATCTGAAAGCCTGTACCAAACAGTTTTACGAACACAGCCAGAACAGGTATTCCGAGGCACGCCCAAAAAGGAACTCCGATTACTGCAGCAAATGGAATGACCAGAATATATCCTATGACAAGTTTAATAAGATCATAGGCAAACAACGTATTATTCAGTTTGCGCGCATTCATCCTGAGCATAAACACCAGATACTCTTTTTCAGGGGGGCATCTGAAAACAGGCATGTTTATAAAGATTCCGCACAATGCATAGACGATGAAAAAGAACAGCGCAAAAGTTCCGAACAGAACGCTCGCGGATTCTCCTTCATTGAGACCGTAATCGATGTATTCCGTCTCCATAAACCACGCAACAAGGTAGACCGCTCCAAGACCTGCAATCTTGCCGATAAACAGAAAGAACATTTCCTTAATTACATGAAAGATCCAATATATGACCTTCAGTGCAGTTGTGCTGTAAAGACGGTTAGGAAGAAGGTTACCGATCAACGGAGTATTTTTCAGAGCAAATACAAGTCCGTTGTATCCGATGATGCTTCTCAGGTGAATAACCTTGAATAATGTCTTACGGAATTCATCAACCATCGTTTTCATCCTTCAGTGCGGCAATGATCTTATTCTTAAAATCAGTGTCTCCAAGATTATACTTATTAATCGGTTCGAGCCGGCCATTGTGAAGCAGTACGATCTCATCACAGAGATCTACGGCCACATCCAAAAGATGTGTTGAAAAAATGGTTATCCTTCCCTGCTTCTGAGCTCTGATAACATTCTTCATCTCTTCGGCAATGATTACATCAAGTGATGTCAGCGGCTCATCCAACAGCATTAATTTGGGAGAAGCAATGATGTTCAACAGCATCTGCATCTTATTCTTCGTACCATGTGAATAATCCTTGAGAAGACTGTCTCTGTCTTCAACAGGAATCATCATGTAATCGAAGTATTCATCGATCGTTTTATCAGGCATTACCTCTTCATGCACTTCAAGGAAAAACTTCAAAAACTCCCTGCCCGTCATGAACTCAGGAACAGTTGGGGTGGAAACAAGATACCCGATATCTTCAGGTACAAGCTCTATCTTCTTACCGCCGTCATTATTATCGCGAAGATAGAAAGAACCGGAATTGTAATCGATATCACTGTTAATGCAGTTAAAGAAAGTTGTCTTACCTGAACCGTTACGTCCGAGGAGGCCATATATCTTACCTTCCTCGAAAACAAAATCCACATCTTTTAGTACTTGCTTAGAACCATAACTTTTAACCAAATGGCTTATTACAAATTCCATATACCTACCCCCATAGATATTTATGCGAGTAAATAATAACATTAAACGCTTGGAAATAACCTTAACTTATCATTAAGCGTTCCATAACATTAAAAAGAGCTGCCGGTTGGCAGCTCTCTGATAATCATTTAACATTCGATTATTATCACAGAATCAACATGTCTATTAAGTTACAAAAAGGCTCAAAAGAGAAGTCACTCCTTAGGACTCTCCTCAGGAATAAATTCATGTTTATCAATTGCTTTGTGTCTCTCTGCTACTGCAGCATCAGCAAGGTCGATCAGTTTCTGCTGTGAATCGAGTTTTTCCTTACCACGGAGATCAACCTTATGATATGTACCGTCAGGTGCAAGGAAATGAGCTCTCACAGTATCTGCCAGCTCAACTTCGAGCACTTCCATAACTCTTGCTCTGCAGTCAGGATCTTCAACCGGGAACAGAAGCTCAACTCGGCGGTTAAGATTTCTCGGCATCCAGTCAGCAGATGCAAGATATACATCTTCATGACCTTCGTTATAGAAATAGAATATTCTTGAATGCTCAAGGAAACGACCGGTGATGGAACGTACCGTGATATTCTCGCTCATTCCGGGAACACCTGCTCTCAGACAGCAGATGCCTCTTACGATGAGGTCGATCTTAACGCCTGCATTTGAAGCAGCATAAAGCGCCTTAATGACTGTCTCATCAACGAGGGAATTGATCTTGGCAATGATGCGTGCGGGCTTGCCTGCCTTTGCATTATCTGCTTCACGCCTGATCCTGGCCACAAAATAATCCTTCATCCACAGAGGTGCGGGAATCAGTCTTCTCCATGACTGCGGTATTGAGAAACCCGAGAGCATATTGAAGAATTCCGATGCATCTTCACCAAAAGATTCAGAAGCCGTAAACAGACCAAGGTCAGTATAGATCTTAGCCGTTACATCGTTATAGTTACCAGTTGCCAGATGGAGATATCTTCTGATGCCGTCCTCTTCCTTACGTACAACAAGAGTGATCTTACTGTGTGTCTTAAGACCTACAAGTCCGTAAATAACATGACAGCCGGCATTCTCAAGCTTCTTGGCCCAGTTGATGTTGTTCTCCTCGTCGAATCTTGCTTTGAGTTCAACCAGTACCATTACCTGCTTACCGTTCTGGGCAGCTTCGAGAAGTGATGCAATGATCGGCGATCTGTCTGATACACGGTAAAGTGTCTGCTTGATAGCAAGAACATTCGGATCTTTTGCCGCCTGCTTAACAAATTCCAGAACAGGCTCAAACGTCTCATAAGGGTGATGAACGATCCTGTCTTTTTCCCTTATCTGCTCGAAAATATCAAGTTCGCTTACAGGTCCGTCAAAAGCTGCTGCTTCAGCCGGTTCATGCGCCTTGTAACACAATTCGGGATGCTTGCCCTTGCATGCTGATGTAAGTTTCGAAAGGAATGTAAGGTCAATAGGTCCGTTAACGGAGAAGATATCTGCCTCATCAACTTCCAGCTCATCAACAATGTATTTAAGAAGATCCGAATCGATATCATCCTGAACTTCGAGTCTGATGATCTCACCGAATCTTCTGCGTCTTACCTGCTCCTCGATCTCCTTAAGAAGATCCTCTGCTTCGTCCTCGTCAATATCAAGATCGGCATTACGCATTACACGGTAGAATGCCGTAGCAACAACCCTCTGACCATTGAAGAGCATGTCAGTATTAGCTCTGATGATCTGCTCAACAGGAACGAAAACATCACCTTCATCCGTAGGTATCTGATAAAGTCTCTTAACGACAGTAGGGATCTGAACTGTAGCGTACATGTATTTATCTTCATTGACAGTATGCTTTGCATTGCTGATACCGTCGACGGCTCTGTCCTGAAGCTTAACATCATCAGGTTTATTCTCGAGCATGACGCACATGTTGAGCATACGGTTATAAATGAGCGGGAACGGTCTTGAAGAGTCAACCGCCATAGGTGTCAGGATCGGATAGAGAACTGACTTGAAATATGAATCAGCGATCACCTTCAACTGATCGCTCAGCTCCTCGTAATTCTTGAGGAATATCTTTTCCTGGGCAAGAGAAGGAACAAGAGATCTTGTATATGTTGAATACATAAGAGACATTGTTCTTCTTGTCTTCTGATCGATCCTCTCGAGCTGCTCGTCGATGGTAAATCCGGCAATATCACGCTCCTGGAAATCGATACTCTGCATGTCTCTTAATGAAGCAACACGGACGATATAGAACTCATCCATGTTGGATGCAGTGATTGCAAGGAAATTAAGTCTCTCAAGAAGAGGATTCTTTGTATCTCTTGCTTCGTTAAGAATACGGTCGTCAAATTCGAGCCAGGATAACTCTCTGTTATAGAAGTTTGCATTTCCGCTCAAGAAAGAAGTACTTGACTCAAGATAAGGCGCATCGGCGTTATCGGGAGAGGCTACGAACTTTGCAGCCTTCTTGGTAACGGTCTTTTTGGCCGGAGCTTTTTTTGCAACCGTCTTCTTGGATGCTTCTTTCTTTACGGATGCTTTCTTAACAGGAGCTGCACTCTTTTTTGCTGATGTTTTCTTAGATGAAGATTTAGAGGAAGCTTTCTTTGTTCCTGCTGATTTCTTCGATTCCATTGTATTTGCCTTTCGCGCGTTTGCGCTCTTCTTGACTGCCATTAGCCTTCCCTCCTGGTCTTGAGAACCGGCTTGATTCCCATAACGTCTTCAAACATGATGCTTCTGTTCTCAAAAGCCCACTTCTCGAAAGACATATCTTCGGATGCATCACATACTATGACGAATTCGTTGTCTTTGATCTTGCACTGGATCTTCTTACCCTTCTGCTTATGTGAAGCATCAATGGCATCTGCGATCTTCAGGATCGAAGCAAGCTTCGATACGATGACCTTCTGGTCAGTCGGAAGCTGTGTATAGTAATAACTCTCATAAGGATTGTTTCTCGGATAGAGCCGGACGATCATGGCTACCATGTTGATCTCATCATGATCCAATCCCATAAGATTTGTATTCTTGATCAATGAATAAGCGGCGTCACTATGGTTTCTCGCGTGAACGAATTTGCCTATCTCGTGGAGTATCGTAGCAACCTGCAGCAGCAGTCTGTCACGACTTCCCAAACCGCTAATCTTTTTCGTCTCGTCAAAAAACTGCAAAGCTGTTTTCTCAACGTATTCAACATGCTTTTTATTCGAACGGTAACGCTTTGCAACGTGTCTTGATGAGGAAATGAGATAACTGTCAGGCTCAATGTCAGTCTTCAGTCCCTGTGAATTAACACAATAGTAGTAGATGATGCCGTCAGACAAAGATGCGTGCGGCATATAGATCTTATCAACGCCGGTATATTCAAGCATGTTCTTGACGATAAGGGCAGTAGGCAGAAGGAGCGGAGCAATCATGGAAGGTATGTTATCCTTCAAAGTCAGATCAGTAGGTCTCGCCTTCAACAGATAGTTATATGCCTTAAGGAATTCTTCCTTTGTAAGTGTTGTGGAAGACAGTGCGCCGTAACCTGCAAGCTGCTTGATATAACCCATCTCACCTGAGAAAGCTATGAGGTTGTTATATGTAATTCCCTTTGGTTCAACAGCGTGATAATCGTCCAGATCCTGGCCGATGAATTCTTCGAGAACCTCTTCATAATGAGTGGTCTTGCTCTGGAGATCAGATAGCATTCCTGAGATCCTGAGTGATCCCAACAGAAGATTCTGCGAGAATACGAATTCCGATTTATCGTAAACGGATGCCTGAATGGATCCTGATCCTATGTCGAGAATCATTGTTCCGGTGGAGATTATCTTCGCAAATTCAGGATAGATTGCCTGAACTGCAATGGTCTGATAGAAACGCTCCATCGAGTTATCGAGGACCTTGATCTTAAAACCGGTTCTGGTCCTTACCTTCTCGATTACTACTTCAGCATTGGATGCATCTCTGAATGCTGACGTCGTAACGCAGAAAACTCTAGCAACGCCGTACTCTTTGCACTTCTCGTCAAACATCTTAAGACAGGAACACAATTCATCAACCTGTGCAGGCTGGATTATTCCCGAACTGTAAGATCTTGTTCCAAGCCCCGTAAACTTACGGACCGCTTCTATCTCCTTAGGGTTTCCCTTGGATCCTATCTCGAAAATCTTGAGTCTCGCCGTGAGCGATCCGATGTCGATCACTGCGACAAGCTTTTTAGCCATCTGTTACTTCCTCTTTTCCATATCGTCAGAGATTTGCGATAACTGCCTTGGTTATCTCCTGGGTTCCGACGAGTTTTGTATTATTGTAATCACTGACGAATGTTATATCGCCCGTGCGCAATCTGCTTCCCAATGTCTTCTTAACTGCTTTCTCAATATCAGCAGCTACTTCTTCCTCACCGAAAGCATTTCTCATCATCATTGCGGCAGAAAGAATTGCACCCAAAGGATTAGCCTTATTCTGTCCTGCGATATCCGGAGCTGAACCGTGAACAGGTTCATACAGTCCTGGTGTTCCGGGCGTTCCGATAGATGCTGAAGGAAGCATTCCGATAGATCCAGCAATCTGGCCGGCCTCATCAGATAAAATGTCACCGAACAGGTTGCTCGTTACGATAACATCAAATGTCGAAGGTCTGCTGATGAGCTGCATTGCACAGTTATCAACATACAGGTTCTCAACCTCAACCTCCGGATAATCGAAGCTCATCTGGCTTGCAAGTGTTCTCCACAATCTGCTGGATACCAGAACATTCGCCTTATCTACGAGCGTAAGTTTCTTTCTTCTCTTCATCGCAAGCTCAAAAGCAATCTTTAAGATCCTGTTGATCTCACCTTCGGAATAAACTTCCGTGTCAAATGCGATCTTACCCTTAACAGTTCCGTCAGGCAGACGGTCGCCGCTGGAATAAACGCCATTTTTACCGAAATAGATTCCGCCCGTAAGCTCTCTTACGATTACAAAATCGATCTTACCGGGATTCTTAAGCGGTGATGCAGCTTCGAGCTCATCATAAACAACGACGGGTCTGATGTTTGCATATAATCCAAGTCCTGATCTCAATCCGAGAAGTGCTCTCTCAGGTCTTAATTCAGGATCAAGAGAATCCCATTTAGGTCCTCCTACCGCACCTAACAGTACCGCATCACTGTCTTTTGCAGCGGAAATGGTTTCCTGAGGAAGAGGTACTCCGCAGGCATCAACCGCTGCTCCGCCAGCCTTAAGTTCCTTCGTGAAAATCTCAATTCCCTTTCGTGATGCAGCAGCCTCCAAAACTTCAACAGCTGACGTCGTGATCTCAGGACCAATTCCGTCACCGGGAATAACTGCAATGCTATACTTTCTTGACATAATTTCTTCTCCCTTAATCTTTCAATTCGGACTCTGTGTATCCTAAGAGCCCCCCACACGCCATGATCTTCTTTATAAACTCAGGGAAAGGCTTGGATTGGAAGCTTTCTCCCGTAGTCTTATCAGTAATGATTCCCGTATCGAAATCCGCCTCGATCTGATCTCCTTCACTTATCTTTTCGAATGCCTCAGGACACTCCAGGATCGGGAGTCCCACATTGATTGAATTGCGATAAAAGATCCTTGCAAAATCCGATGCGATGACAAGTGATACACCGCTTGCCTTAATGGCAACGGGTGCATGTTCTCTTGACGATCCGCATCCGAAATTCCTGCCGGCAACAATGATATCTCCTGGTTTAACCTTGTCTTTGAAGGATTTGTCTATATCCTCCATGCAATGCTCCTTGAGGTGATCAGGATCCGCGGAAGTCAGATATCTTGCCGGAATAATGACATCCGTATCAATGTTGTCGCCGAACTTGAAAACATTTCCGCTGACCTTCATGACTGCCTCCTGATCTTACAGTTCATCAGGCGTACCTACACGCCCTAATATTGCTGAACTTGCAGCGACGGGAACGCCGCTCAAGATTACTTCTGATTCAACATCGCCCATGCGTCCGACGAAGTTTCTGTTTGTAGTCGAAACGCATCTCTCACCCTTAGCTAGAACACCCATGTGGCCGCCAAGACAAGGTCCGCATGTAGGTGTTGAAATAACACATCCGGCATCATCAAGGATCTGCAGCCAACCGTTGTCGAGCGCCTGTCTGTATACTTTCTGGGATCCGGGAATAACGATGCATCTTACGTTCTCATGGACTTTGTGTCCCTTGAAGATATCAACTGCTGTGGCAATATCTTCGAGTCTTCCGTTAGTACATGAACCTATTACGACCTGGTCGATCTTCATGTCAGTGCAGTCAGAAGCATTTCTGGTATTTGAAGGAAGATGCGGGAGAGCAACCGTAAGTGGAACATCAGCCAGATCGATATCGATTACCTGACTGTATTCCGCATCTACATCAGCCGTATAGGCCTTAAAATCTTTCGCGCTGAACCTCTCCGGATTAGTCTTCGAGATATACTGCAAAGTGATCTCATCTACGGGGAAGATTCCGTTCTTTGCACCGCACTCGATCGCCATGTTGCAGACAGTAAGTCTTCCATCCATCGACAGGCTCCTGATTCCGTCGCCAGCAAATTCCAGTGACTTATAGAGTGCGCCGTCTACACCGATCTTACCAATGATGTAAAGGATAAGATCCTTACCTGTTACGAACTTATTGAGACATCCCGTGAGATTGATCTTAATCGCATCAGGAACCTTAAACCATGTAACGCCTCTTGCCATCGCACATGCAAGATCCGTTGATCCTACGCCTGTTGAGAATGAACCGAGCGCGCCGTATGTGCATGTATGTGAATCAGCACCGATCACAAGATCGCCCGGCAGAACGATTCCGTTATCAGGAAGGATAACGTGTTCGATACCCATCTCTTTCCTGCCAAGTTCATAGTAGTGAGTGATCTCATGCTCACGCGCGAAACAGCGCATAGTTTTATTGAGCTCTGCTGATTTGATATCTTTATTCGGAGTGAAGTGATCCTGGATCATCAGGACTCTGTCTTTGTCAAAGACATCCTTAACGCCAAGTTTCTCAAACACCTTTATTGCGGGCGGAGTAGTAACGTCATTACCCAGAACGTAATCCAGCCTGGCTTCAATGAGATCTCCGGGGGCAACGCTATCAAGACCTGCATGGTCTGCAAGAATCTTCTGCGTCATGGTCATCGGCATACGGGCATACCTCCGGATACAATATTAAATATTATATCATAATACCTTGATAATATAAGAGGAGTTACTCGCCCTGTTCGTTAAGCTCAAAATACTCATCATAGAGGTCTGAGAGCTTCTGTGTGACCTCTCCGTATCGCTTGATGTCTTCTTCGCTGCAGGAACCGCCAAACTTAGCTTCCAGTTCCTTTTGCTCGGCCTCAAGCTTAGTTGTTTCCTTCTCAATATCAGCAATTCTCTGACGGCGCTTTGCGGATTCTTTACGGCCCAGAGCACGGTTCGCATTTCTGACGGTATTCTCATTTTCCTGTTTGATCTCTTCTACGGTTTCAACGGCAGAAGAAACACTCTGTACAGCTTTGCGATAGAAATAATATGAGTCATACAAAGATGCATTTCTGTTATTAAAACCGAGGATCTTATCCGCACACTTATCGATAAAAAATCTGTCGTGGCTTACGCAGATAACAGCACCGCTGTATTCTTTGATTGCGTCCTCAAGTATTTCTCTCGAATTGATGTCGAGGTGATTTGTCGGCTCGTCGAGGAATAAAATATCCGGATTCTCGCGAAGCAGACAGCAAAGGTAAAGTCTGGATCTCTCGCCTCCAGACAGAACCGAAATCTTCTTAAATGCATCATCACCTTTGAATCCGAATCTGGCAAGAAGAGTTCTTGCTTCCGTCGTTCCGATATCACTCCTTGATACCAGTTCATCAAAACATGAAATCTCTTCATCATCGAAAGGAACAAACTGTTCCATGTAACCCATCGACTGTGCTGAACCGATCAGTACAGTCCCTGAAGAACCCTGCAGTTTCTCTCCTGCATGTCCTGACAATAACTTAAGCAGAGTAGTCTTGCCGCATCCGTTAGGTCCTGCGAGGAAAAGCTTCTCATCAGCAGTTACTTCAAAAGACAGCGGATCAAAAAGATTCGTATCAGAATCTTCGAACTTCATCGAGAGATCTCTGGCCTGGAGAATGATCCTGTCAGATCTTCCAGTACGTTCCAGAGACTGGGCAGTAAAGCTCATCTTCGCATAACCTGCCGGAAGTTTTGATCTGGCTTCTTCGAGTTTCTCTTCAAGCTTTGCGACCATCTTCTCTCTCTGATGATAGCCGCTGATGTTTCTGTGAGACAGCATCGTCTGCTTAACGTCAAGCTGATGAGCCAGTTCTTCTTCCAACGCCTTGGTAACAAGTGATTGCGACTTGATGAAATGTTCTTTCTGTTCTTTATAATCAGTGTAACCGCCCTTGTATTCGGTTACATGTCCGCCGTCAAGTTCGATAACTCTGTTTGCTACCTGATCTATAAAATGTCTGTCATGAGTAATGACAAAAACAGCACCGCCATAAGATGAGAGAAAATTCTCAAGCCACTCAACTGCTTCCATATCAAGATGGTTCGTAGGCTCATCGAGCAAAAGAATATCAGGTCTGTCAACAATTAGTCTTGCAAGAGACACACGCATTTTCTCGCCGCCCGACAGATCAGAAAAATCATCTCTGTCGTGTATTCCTGATAATCCCAAACCTGCAAGGGCATCTTTCAATCTGTATTCGTAATCGTATCCGCCTGCCGCTTCATACTGCGACTGAAGCTTTGATAATTCTTCTACAAGAGAAGAAGCGTCTTCTCCGTTTTCTGAAGCTCTGGATATCTTACCCGAAACAGTTTCAATATTAAGTTCAAGTTCAATAAGATACGAAGGTTTTAATGATGCACCGGAAAGATCCTGCTCATCCATGTTCTGCGACAGATATCCGGCAATGGTATTTCCATGAAGAATGACTTCGCCGTCATCAGGTGTCAATGTACCTTTGATGATCTTGAAAAGTGTTGATTTGCCAGCACCGTTATCTCCGATAAAAGCTATTCTGTCGCCTTTATTCACACGAAAAGAAACACCGTCAAGCACGCGGCGTTCTCCAAAATTCATTGTTATGTTGTTAAGCGTCAATAGCGGCATTTTATTTCCTCAAACACAAACAGATAATCATTACGGCAAACATTGTATCACATCAGGCCAATAAAAAATCCCCGTGTAATCACGGGGATTTTCATTTTAATTGCGATGCAATAATTAGAAGAGATCTACACCCTTACCATCAACATCGTAAGCCTTCTTCTCAGCAGCAACAACATAAATCTTGCTTGCCTTAGGAAGCTTCTTAGCGATAGCTGTAGCAGAGATTTCCTGACCATCGATCTGGAAAATAATCTCAGCGCCCTTAGCAGCTGCTTTTTTAGCAGGAGCCTTCTTAGCAGCAGCCTTCTTTGCAGGAGCAGCCTTCTTAGCAGCAGCCTTCTTAGCAGGAGCAGCCTTCTTAGCAGCAGCCTTCTTAGCAGGAGCAGCCTTCTTAGCTTCAGCCTTCTTTGCAGGAGCAGCCTTCTTAGCAGCAGCCTTCTTAGCAGGAGCCTTCTTAGCAGCGGGCTTCTTAGCAGCAGCCTTCTTTGCTTCAGCCTTAGGAGCAGCAGCAACAGGAGCTGCAGCAGCAGGTGCTACTTCCTTCTTGATTTCTTTCTTTTCTGTATCCATACTAAAAGAACCTCCGTATTTTTCCTTGTTTGGATATAATAAATCTACAATTCTTTATTATTTGTGTCAACAAACATTTTTTATAATATTTGCAACAATATTTTAAAATGCGCATTTGCTTTTATTCACTTTACACACAATAAAATAAGCTATTTGAAGTCTCAGCTTATAACATTGTTTTCACAAATTTTCTAATTGTGAGATAGAAATACACAAGTCACTAAATTAAAATGTGTTCATGAAAAAAATCATAACGATTTTCAAATGGGAAATTAGCAAGATATTTTCGAGCTGGCAGAGGACTGTTACACTGTTTCTTTTGCCGGCAGTTATTCTTATGCTTGCTATCAATATATTCCCTCTTCTCATCAACTATATGTCCACGGGAACACTCAACAAACAACCCGTTACCGTTATCGGAGCACCTAATACATTCAGACAATATGTTGAATCAACAGCAGATGCGAAAACATTTGTCTACGAATATATTACCGTTGATGAATACATTGATTTGATAAGTGATAAGGAATCATTTATCAAAAAGTTACGCAAAGGTCTGATCCTTTGCATTTTCTCATCCGGAGATCAGTATCTTACTTTCGATGAGGAAGTATACGCTTATTATGACAGACTGGCTTCCGGCAATTCAGGTGCAAAAAGCAAGGCCAGGGTCTATATTGCTTATGATGTTGATTCCATTTCATCCCAGACCAGGGCACTTCAGTTCAAACAGGGTGTATTAGAACCATATCAGGACACTCTCATTGATTCATTGGGCGGAGAATTTGCAATCATCGGCAGTTCTCTTTTTGAAACAGATTCATTTAACCCAGTTACTGATCTGTCAGACTACAGAACTACAGCAAACACCGCTGCTTCCAGAGTGGTACCCGGAGTTCTGCTCATCATGATGTACTACTGTGTTTATTCACTTGTAAGCGATATGTTCGCATCTGAGAGAGACAGAGGTTTTATGGCAAAGCTTCTGATGTCACCCGTAAAACCCAAACATGTTTATATCGGAAAAATAGTTGCGATAAATGTAATAGTAACCGCAGCAACATATGTAACAATGCTATTGCTGTTTTTCTCGTCGTGGCTCAACCGGACTAACGATGCCATGTCTCTTCTCCCCTTCGGAATGTTTCTGACTCCGACAGAACTCGTAATCGTTTTGGTATCCATTCCGATCACAACACTGCTCATGACAGCCATGTGCATCGTAACCGTATTCTCACTTAACAGAATGCAGGATATTACCGTAAATCTTCAATTACCGCTTATATTTTTCCTCGGTGACTTTTTCATCCAGATGGTCAGGGGCACAAGGCCGGTCACACTTGAATACTTCATTCCGCTTCATAACACATTGGCCCTGATAGCAGAAACCTTCATGGCTCAAAACAAACTATGGCATGTATTGCTTATCTATCTGTTAAATACCGGACTTGCAGTTTTAATCTTGTTTTCAACATTCAGAAGAGAGGCACGCAAATGATCGAATTATATGATGTGCATAAGAGTTATACCAAAGAAAAAGAGACCATCAAGGGTGTCAGTTTCAGAGTGCGCGAAGGTGAGATCTTTGGTCTTTTGGGTCCTAACGGTGCGGGCAAGACCACACTAATGCAGATGATCGCAACTTTGATGAAACCTACAACAGGCAAGATCATAATAGACGGATTGTCTTCTGACAGGGATCTTCTTGAAATACACAGAAAAATCGGCTTCCTTACAAATGAGATCAAACTGGATCCGATGTCAACGCCAAACATGCTCTTTGATTTCTTCGCGGAGCTCTACGATATTCCCAAAGAGGAACTGGTCATAAGACGCGAAGAAAGCTTCAGGAGATTCGGAATCGGACCTTTTGCCGACAAAAGAATAAATGAATTATCTACGGGCATGAAGCAGAAGATATCAATCGCGATCAGTCTCATTCACAACCCTCCGATAATTATTTTCGACGAACCGACGAACGGACTAGATATTCTTACTTCCAAACAGGTTACTGATTATCTCAAGGAGTTAAGAGAACAGGGACACGCGATCATTCTTTCCACACATATCTTCTCTGTCGCAGAAGAACTTTGTGATGAAATCGCCATATTGGTTGACGGCAGAATAGTAGCACAAGGAACAGTTGAAGAACTCATGGCCGTTTCCGGGACTGAAACATTCGAGAAAGCGTTCTTCAAGATATACGTTGAAAACCATGTTGAATAACAGGAAATAAACCATGACATCAATACGCGGAACAAAAGCAATAATCGGAAGTTTCTTCCGTAAGAGAGGACAGATGGGTGCTCAGGCCTCACCTGCTTCTTTGTTTGCTTCAATCGGATTCGTTATGGTAATAGTTTGCGTCGTCATGTCATGGATCATCTGGTGGTTCCCTTATCACCTCTTCAGCGATGAAGTTTATAACATCGTGGTCGTTAATGCTCCTGAATCATTTATCGCATATAACGAAGATATGCAGGAGATACGCGATCAGGTTGCAGAAGAAAACAAAAACAAACACAACATATTCTACGCATGGTTCCACAAGTCAAATTACATATACAGTTTTGACGGTTACGGAACAGCCAAATTCATTTACAAAGAAACAGATGCTCTGTACGACTTCGTAACTTTTGGAGATTGGATGAATGAGAATGATGCTTATCTTACGGTCGTCTTCCCTTCAGACTTCGAAGAAGTGTTAAACGCACGCCAGAACGGCCAGGCTGATAAAAAGCCTGAGATCCTCAGTTACTTCCGTTCTGACTCCATGGAATATTCCTCGATGAAGGATGCCTTTATCGACAGTTACATTGCCGGTTATCAGACCTACCTGCGTGAAATGTTCGGACTTGATGTAACATCATTCAACGATTCCGAAATAATAGAATATCCAATCGAAACGCATGATGGTCCGCGCGGATTCAGAGCCGTTGGTGAAAACCTGAACAGGACCTTTGTTCCTATTCTGATATTTGTAATTCTTCTCTACGCTTCAATGAGTACCGGAACCAACGTAATCGCGGGACAGAAAGAGCGTGGAACGTTCACGGGAATACTGCTGACGCCTCAGCCGCGCGAAAACATAATCATCGGATATCTGGCAGGTGTAGCGATCAAATCATCGATACCTGCGTTCATAACTGCCCTGATAGCCGAAATACTTACATTTAACTTCAACATCTTATGTTTTCTTGCGTTGTTATTCTATATCATTGCCTTAGAATTACTGATCGCATCAATTACGATCCTCATTTCGGTTATTAATGACACCGTTGTATCAGCTCAGACTGCTTTCCTGCCGGTATTCCTGATACTTGTATCTGTATGCATTACCTGCATCCAGTCTGCTACGGAAAGACCTGATATATATATGTATATCCCTGTCCATGGTCAGTTCTATGGTATCGGCGAAGCCCTGAACGGCAATTTGATTCCCGCCGCCTACATCTCTAGTTCAATCACTACGGTAATCCTCGCAGTAATTATCGTAGCCATTACCGTAAGACTTCTTCACAGTGAGAAATATACCGTTTCCATAGATACGGTTACGGCCAAGGAGATCAAGTTCAGCAAGGAAGGCGGCAAAATGCCGTTGATGCAGAAACTGAATTCAATAACAGATAACTTCCACTTTGTCATTACCGAGATCTTCTATCCGCTTATGGTCCTGTCTTTCTATCAGTTCCTCGCAATGATTCCGGTTGTCATTGCCTACATGCGTAAGGCTGAGTATTCCTCTTTCATACAGGATCTCGCCAATGTAAAGACAATATGGGATCTTTTTGACAAGACTTTTGAAGTTTTCGGCATATTCTTTGCTGATCCGATGTTCCTTGCACTGATGACTCTCGGATACATAGCAATAATCATTACCTATTTCATTCACGCAGGTAGAGTCTGGAAGATCAAAGGCTTCAGGAACAAGATTGAAGCTGTTGGCTATCCCGTGGCAAACACAAAACGAATTGCGGGGAATTACTGTCTCGGATTAATATTCGGATTCCTCATGCTGTCAGCAACTGTAGGAATAATGTATTTAACAGGACAGATCACATTCGAAGGATTCGGATTAAGCAGTTCCGCGATCGGAGTATTCGTACTGAACATCCTCATGTGGTTCCCTCAGGGTGCTTCGGAAGAGCTCATGTTCAGAGGTTACATGATCAAGTCATTCTCGAGGCGCTACAAACGCATCATAGGTGTCGTTGTATCTTCAGTTCTGTTCTCCGCATTCCACTCGCTTAACAAGGGTTATACTCCCCTTGCATCTGTTAACCTCGTTCTGATCGCAGTTCTTTTCGCGCTGATATATCTGCTTACTGACGATATCTGGATGACTTCTGCAATGCACACCGCATGGAACATGACACAGGGCAACATCTACGGACTGCAGGTTTCCGGCAACAACGCCGCAACATCAGTTATCAGGACTGTATATGCAGATGATTGTTCAAGCCTCATTACCGGCGGCGCATTCGGACCGGAAGGCGGCCTCGCCGTAACAGCCATAACCGTCATCTGCCTGGTAATCGTTGCCGTCCTGTTGATCAGAAAAAATAAGCGGGTAGTAACTACCCGCTAACAAATGTCAGACTTTATAACAGGATTACACCTCTTCTGCGATCTCTCTTGCTACAAATACACCTGAAGCAGATGCGTGAGACAGCGAATGTGTTACGCCGCTGCCGTCACCTATGACAAAGAGTCCGGGATAACGCGTCTCAAGTCTGTCGTTGATCGCAACTTCCATGTTGTAGAACTTAACTTCAACGCCATACAGCAATGTATCATCGTTAGCCGTACCGGGAGCGATCTTATCGAGCGCATATATCATCTCAATGATACCGTCCAGGATACGCTTCGGAAGAACGAGCGAGAGATCACCCGGTGTTGCCTTAAGCGTAGGTCTTACCGTGGATTCTTCAATACGGGAAGCGTTTGATCTTCTTCCTCTCGTGAGGTCACCGAATCTCTGAACGATTACTCCTCCTCCGAGCATGTTTGAGAGTCTTGCGATAGATTCACCATATCCGTTTGAATCCTTGAAAGGCTCAGAAAAATGCTTAGATACAAGCAGTGCGAAATTCGTATTCTCAGACTGAAGTTCGGGATTATCGAAGCTGTGTCCGTTAACCGTAACGATACCGTTTGTATTCTCGGTAACTACATAGCCATAGGGATTCATGCAGAATGTTCTGACTTTATCTTCAAACTTCTCAGTGCGGTATACGATCTTACTCTCATAAAGCTCTGAAGTCAGATCAGAGAATACGACTGCGGGAAGTTCTACTCTGACGCCGATATCAACCCTGTTGGAAAATGTCTCGATATCAAGCTCACTGCAAACCTTCTCGATCCACTTGCTTCCGGATCGTCCTACGGATACTATGCACTTCTTGCATGTATAGGACTCACCTGAGCACTCCACTTCATAAGTACCGTCTTCCAATACTTTGAGATCACCTACCGGTGAATTGAAGAAGAAATCAACCTTCTCCTTAAGCATATTGAAAATATTACCAAGCACCAGATAGTTCTTATCAGTACCAAGGTGTCTTACCGAAGCATCGAGCAAATGGAGTTTATTCTCAAGGCAGATCTTCTTAAATGAAGAACCCGCAGTTGAATAGAGCTTGGTTCCCTCACCGCCGTTGGCAAGATTGATGCCGTCAACATACTTCATGAGTTCCAAAGCTTTTTCCTTACCGATATGTTCGTACAAGGTTCCGCCGAAATCATTGGTAATGTTATATTTGCCGTCAGAGAATGCACCTGCACCGCCGAAGCCTCTCATGATCGCGCAGGACTTACAGTTGACGCAGCTTTTTACTTTTTCACCGTCTATGGGACATTTACGATCTTCCAGTGCTTTTCCCGCTTCGAAAACTGCAACCTTAAGATCAGGTCTTAAATTTTTAAGTTCGTAAGCCGAGAATATTCCGCCCGGACCTGCGCCGATAATGATGACATCATAATTATTCATAACAAAAACTCCTTTTGCAAAGGATTACTTCTACATTATAAGTTAACAAGCAGTTCTTTTGAATACTTAAGCGGTATGCTTACCACATTTGAAGAATATGAAATCAGGATGATGGTAAAGTCCGCCGAACTTATCAGGGTACTTATCTATTACTTCTTGAGGCAGACGTGATTCCTGACACTCCTCAATAACAAACCCTGCTGAAACGATATTATTGATCAAGGTTGAAAACCTGCGGTGATAGACTTCATAATCATCCACGCACCATCTGAACTTCCTTAAACCCTCAATGTTGTAGTTATGAAGATTCGCGTAGAGTCTGACGCCTTCAGGCGTTCTTGTATATCTGTCATACACACCGTCATAAGCTGTTGATATGGGATGCGATGTCGAGAAAACAAGCTTGCCGCCAGGAACAAGAAGAGCATATATTTTCTTCAGCACGTCACAGAAATCCTCTGCATAATCAAAGGCAAGAGAACTGGTTACCACATCAAACTGCCCTTCAAGTTTATCGAGATCTTCGAATGGCAGTCTCATGTATTCAATATTGTCAGCAGAATTGTTTTCGCGTGCAAAACCAAGCATCTTCTCAGAGATATCAGTGCCCAGCACCGACTGCGCACCCAGATCAGAATACTGTTTGGCATGCTGACCCATTCCGCAGCCTACATCAAGAATGCGCTTGCCCTTAAGGTCAGGCATCATTCCCATCAGGATCGGTGTCTCAATAAGATCATTGAAATTGATCTCATCCGCGCGAATCCCCTTGAATGATTCAAAGAACTTATCGTTATCATAAATGTTCTGCTGTGCCATAGTCTTATCCAACCTCAGAAATCATCCAAATCGTCAACCTTGAAATAGTTCTGATAATAGTTTACAAAATCGTCCATCAGATATTCTTTTGATCTGACATATTCATTCCCGATGCCGCCGTTCTCAAGACTTGTGATCCATTCTTCGTCTATCATGCAGCCGACATCAAAGTTAATGCCGTACTTTGCCTTCTTGAGCAGAGAAACATCCGTCTCATCACCCAAACAGTACAGATAGCCGCACAAAAGCCTGATATATTCAGAACTTCCTTCCTGAAAATCTTCAACTTCCCTCTCCAAAAGCGTTTTGATAAACCTCTTTGGAATGCTGTCAAAATCAAATCCGAGCTCCTGAATCAGGCGCTCTGCTCTCTCTTCATTATCCATGTTATTATCACCATAATTTCACAGATTGGTTTTGTATATCCGGTATTATACCTGATAATCAAATGAGCTCCTAATCTTAACAAAAGGTCTTACTATTGTTGTCGCAACTTCAACATGTGCAGGATGAACGGTATAACCGTTAAGCGCCTCTACACTCTCGAAAGTTGAATCAAGCATCAGATCTCCGTTTGAAGATTCAAGTCCTTCCGTGTACACGTTGATATCAACGATTCCCGGTATCTTGCCCTTAAGACCTTCCAATCCTTCCTTAATACCCTTCCTGATATCCGCTTTCTCAGTGTCAGAGTATTCATCTTTAAGAATCCATACGATAACGTGCTTAACCATATCATTCCTCCGTATATCTTAATATCACTATTCTATCATTAAGATAGAACTACATATCTCCGTAACTCATTTCCACGACATGTCCGTCAGATGTTTCGAAGAAGATAACATTTTTGGTCGTGTTTAACCCCTTGAATCTGCACCAGTTGTGAAGCGGTTTAAACGTGGTATCCGTTGCTTCGAACCTTGTAATGTCATAATAATTCAGCCACGGCCATATCAGATCGGGTTCAAGTGATTCCTTGGTGATATTAGCATCCTCCATGCGTTCTTCCTCAGTCATCATGAAGTACTGCAGACTGAGCGGATCATCCGGATAATCGCCGTGAAGAGCCCATGTGGCATCCACGTGATAACCTTTCCCGTCGATACGGACAAAAGTCCAGTCGTGATAGCATGACGAGCCATAAGGCGTTGCCTCAACTCCGCATTGCAGGAGCAGATATGCAAAAGCATATGCGATCTCACAGCATATGCCATTCTTTTTCATGAGGCATGAATAGTTTCCGAATTCTTCTACGCCAAGGCCGTCGATATCGGAATAGTCATATACATAGTTTTTGCACACATAGTCGTAAAGGCATATGAGCTTTTCAAAATCAGAGTAATAAGAGCGCACGGCTTCATTGAGCATCCTCTCGATCTCGGTCTCAAAATCCTGCTCACGCTTCAGGAAATCTTCCTTATCCATATTGTACTTGAGTCTGCCTATGCCATTTGAATAACCGTCTCCGACAACGATCGTACATGCCGCAGGCAGGAAGTTTCCGATGGTCACTTCATCCGTACACCATTCATATGCGTGCTCATCAGAACATTCGAAAGAATCCTCGCCTGCTCTCATCGCATCGACCATGTTGTATAAAGATTTCCACATATCATCCGATACGAGTTCTGAGAGCAGATCACAATGAATGTGCGGATTAAACACAAACGGTTCAGCAGCAACAGTTGTTTCAGTTGCTTCAGTTGTTTCAGTCGCGGTTTCCGTAACTGTTGTTTCCGATACCGTATCAGCTCCTGTGACGGCAGAAGCATCAATCGCCGAAGCCGAAGTGCATCCGGACATCAGCATAACAAATGCCAGCAAGGCACTTACAATCTTTCTTTTTTCCATTGTTAATTCCCCATATTTGTAAATAAACAGGTTTATTATATATTTGGAAGGAGATTATAAAACAGATACGTGATTAATGCCTTTAAAAAACCTAAAAATCGCTGATTGCGGAATAATTTATTTCTTTTTTTCTTGCAGAAACGTATCTTTACCTCATAAAAGATGTCAGATCCATCGGATCCGTACAGATGCATCGTGCACCGTTCTCCATAAGGAACTCACGGGATCTGTATCCCCATGTGCAGCTGATGATGTCCATCCCGCAGTTTTGTGCGGTCATTATATCCGTATCGGAATCACCAATGTATACTGCATCACCTTCATCGATGCGCAATGCATAAAGGCATTTCATGACGGGTTCTGCTGAGGGTTTCCTCTGAACGCCTTCCTTCGAACCGCTTACATAATCAAACAGACCCGGGAAGAAATGTTCTATCAGCTTCTTTGTCGGCTCATCATTCTTGTTGGAAACGCATGCAATGAGCATTCCATCTGACTTAAGACGAGTAACAACCTCCGTGATGCCGTTAAACGGATGTGTCTTCTCAAGATAATGAGAGTCATAGTAATTGATGTTGTCCTTCAAAAGTCTGGATTTCAGTTCTTCACTGTATTCACCGGGATCAGCAGCAAGACTGCGTTCAATGAGCTTGGTTACACCGTTGCCGATATAAGATCTAACCTGTTCCTCTGTCTGAGGAGCAAGATTATTCATTCTTCTGGCTGCGTTGAGACTTTGGGTAAGTCCTCCCAGAGTATCCAGGAGAGTTCCGTCAAGGTCGAAGCAGGCAAGCTTGTATCTCATACCGGTCTACACTTTCGCAATTGTCCTGTTAAGGACTTATTTGGGGGCATCCTCCGTCGTTACAAATCTTCCCTAAAAACACCAAAGACTGTAACTATAGGACAACTCGCGCCGATTATAGCACGATTGCACGGCCATTCAACATCAGGTTATAGAATTAGACCACTTCTAATGCTAACATTTATCCAAAAGTAACTTTTTGAGGTGAATAAATGGCTATTATCAAGTTTAATACAATGGGTTTTAACATATACGAGACTGATGTCGTTGTCGTAAGCATCACCCAGACGGCAACTGCAAACGGCAAACCGATGCTGAAGGTCACAATGAATGATGGCACTGACAATGTCACTGCCCTGATATTTGATTCAACAAAGAAAGATTTGAATGCACAGGGCATCGAAGACGGCTCCACGGCAGTAGTTAATCTCGAAGTAACCGATTACAAAGGTTCCAAGAGCTATAAGATCTTAAACATCAACCCCGTAAAGCTTCCTGAGGACGAACTGAAGGAACTCGTTAAGGTCCCTCCGATCGATCCCGATAAGCTCGTAAACGACATCATCATGCTTATCAAGCAGTCTTCCGGCAGAGCTTATGACATGACAAACTTTGATGTTCCTGCTGATGACTTCTCACTCACTGCACTGTCCGTAAGACTGATCACCAACAATATCAGAGCATTTACCAGGTCTTCAGCTGCGAAGGCAATGCACCATAACCTTTACGGCGGTCTGGCTTATCACACATACAGAATGATCAAGTCAGCTTATGCTGTATGTGAAATCTATACGCTCCTTAACCGTGAGCTCCTTGTGTGCGGCACTGCGCTTCACGATATCGGCAAGCTTTTTGAGATGAAGACATCAGATACTGGAATCGCCACATACACCGACATGGGCAATCTCTTCGGCCATCCCCTGCTCGGAATCGAGATGATCGATCACGAAGTCTGGAACAAGAACCAGGCTAACGGGGGCAGATCCTATAATGCTGAACAGGTTGCAGTATTGAAGCACATGATCGCATCTCACCACGGCCAGCCCGAATGGGGTGCCATCAGGGTTCCTTCAACGCCCGAGGCAATGATGCTTCATGAACTCGACATGATCGATTCACGCATGTATATGTATGAGGAGAATTTCAAGGACATTCCTGCAGGCAGCTCCAGCGATCCGATCTTCGGAATCGCAAGTGACGGCAAATCTGTAATCTACAAGAATTCTTTCAGCAATTACGAAGATTAAGTTCAGTTATACCTCATAACGGAACTCGCGGATGTTTCCTGACATATCCGTGTAGTACAGGATCTTGTTCTCTTCATCGAGACTGACATAATTACAGAATTCTCTTAAGTTATAACTGCTATCCTCGGCAGTAAATCTTACCTGTGTCATGTTGACCCAGAATTCCGGGACAACATCAGCCGTGAGATCATACACAAGACAGCCGTCGCTGTTTCTTTCCTGGTCACTCATAAGGAAATAATCCAGGTAGATGTAATCCACGCCTTCCCAGGAGGACTTCAAAGCCCATGTCGGATCGATATAGTATCCTTTCCCGTCAATAACGGCATATGTCCACGCGTGGCACATATTCTCCTCAAAACAGCCCACATGAACGGCATCGACACCTACCTGAAGCAGCAGATAGGTATATACGGCAGCAAAGTTACCGCACACTCCCTTTCTGGTCTTGAATGTGTAGTATACGAAATTGTCATCATAGTCCATGTTATCGTCATATATGTAGTTATTCGCCATATATAAATAGAGCTTAAGCGCCTTCTCATACTCAGAGTCATCACTCTCGACATTATCGTTGATGATACCGGTGATCAAGGCTTCAAAATCGGCCTGACGGGCCAAGTATTCTTCTACCGGAACCAAATAGCGGATCTTACCGGTGCCATTTTCAAAAGGTGCTGAACCGTCGTCACTTCCGGCTGCTATTTTTGTGCCTGCGGCGGGAAAATAGTTACATAAAACACCCATGTCTGTACACCAGTTATATGCATCCTGGCTTGAACATGCGAAAGATGTCTCACCTGCTCTCAGCGCATCACACAGGTTATAAAATGAATCCCAGTAATCCTGTGGGATCCTCGGTAATATCGTCGGTGAAAAAACATGCGCATTAAATTCGAACGGTACCAATTCAGGTGCCGTTGTTTCCACGGTTGTTTCAGAAACGTTCGTCTCTACCAAAACCGTCTGGTTATCACCAGTTTCTCTTACCTTCTCAATATTACTGGCGCAGGATACCAACACTGCGGCAGCCAATAAACTTCCTATTACCCTTGTGCTTTTCATTAAGAAAGCCTCCTTCCGTGCGATTATACAGAAGGAGGCTGAATAATATTGTGGTAATTACGGCAAAAATCAGGTTTTTAGTTTACTGTTTCATTGCCTGGATCCTCTCGTTCATTCTCTTGGCTTCATTTTTGTAATAACGCATGAAGCAGAACCAGATGATGAATGCTACCAGAAGCTGGATTCCAGCGATGATCAGGCCCTGTGTAAATGTTGCAGCTGCTCCAAACCACCCTACGGCATAAGCGACTGCCGTATAGATCGAACAACCTATTCCCATGTGGATGATCACCTTGACCGGCATGGGCAGCTTTTCGCTGTTATACGCGACCGTCGGAATGCCAAAGCCGAGACCTACAAGAATGCTTCCTATTACCATCTTTGTGAGCTGGTAATTCTCCATGCTGAAATGGCCGCCGTAAGTTATATCGAATACCACACACGCGAGGCTGAATATCGTCAATGCCATTCCGATGCTGATAACCGTGCTCTTTACCAGATCCTTTATTACTTTTTTCATTATCTTATCCTCCCTTATAGACCGAGATACTTCTTAAATTCCGGCAGATACTTCCTTGAAACATAATCCTTATTCCCGTTCTTGAGTTTCAGCAGAAGCGTGCCGGAGAATCCTGGTTCAATGCTGTCCATGTAAGACAGATTGACCAATGTCGTCTTTGATATCTGCATGAACTGCTTGCCTAACTGATCGGCCAGTTCGTAAAGTCTTTTGCGTGAACGGTAATGCAGTTTTGCTCCGTATATAACCGTATCCCCGTCTTCGACCCTGACCATGAAAATATCTTTAGGCTGCAAAACAACGATGTCTTCTTCATTCTGCAGGGCAGTTATGGGTGTCTCACTTGTGCCCAGCACATCGATAATTCGCTGGATCTCATCCGTTACTCTGGCAGTATGAATGACAGCATAGGGTTCTTTGTATTCAGGCGAGATATCAACACTAACTTTCATTTCATGACCTCCTTTCGTTTTGTTGGTGTCATATTACATCGACACCGGACCGCTGTCCCTGAAATTGAGGCAAGTGGCGAAAAACAGAAGGTGAAATGCAAAAGCTTAAGTATTTTTCGGTTCCTGCTGCTTAAAACGCACGTTTATGGACAGTATTCCGTCTATAAGGTCAGCATCAATTGTACCGCTATTTCTTTCGATTAGTTCTTTTGCAATGGAAAATCCGAGTCCGGTGGAAGCACTTCCCTCATTTACGGTGAAATACCTGTCAAAAAGTTTGGCAGCGGATACGGGGGTAAGATCCGGAGCGGGATTACAAAAAGACACAATGCCGTCAGCGCCAAGCTTAACGGTCAATGTGCCTGTAGAATATTTAAGTGCATTACTTATTATGTTCTCAAAGATACGGTTCGCATCCTTGGGATTGCACAATACAAATACCGGTTCTTCCGGCAGTTCGATCTCAGGCTCTATTCCCTTCTTAGTAAATGCTGCATAGAAAGAGAGCATGCATTCCTCAAGTGCGCGGCATACATCAATGGGTTCAGAAGACCTGTTCTCACTCTGAACGGGGTATCTCGACTGGTCTGTGGATGTGCTGTACTTGAACAGTTCGTCAGCCAGGTCACTGAGTGAGAGCGTCCTGCTCTTTATGCGCTCAAGATACTGTGCCTTCAGTTCCTCGTCGGTCTCATCCTTAATGAGATCCAGATAGGAATTGATGGCCGTCAGAGGAGTTCTGATATCGTGGGATATCTCGGTAACCGCCTGGGAGATCTGGCGGTTCCCGTTCATATACTTGTTACGTTCATCCTGAAGCTTGCCCAGTTCTTTGTTAAGCGTCTCTGCAGTACGTCTGGCATGCGAATCCGTCGTAGTCAATGTCACGGGAATCTGCGTCGTACAATTTACCTGGTCTTCGATATTGTCCGTGAGCTCATCGAATCCGCGCCTCAGCAAAACTATCTTTACTATGGCTGCGATCAGGGCTATTGCCAGGACAATACAAAGAACAACGGGAATTATCAACAGCGTATCTCCTTCTTTTTGAAAACGATAATACCACAGAAAGTGGATACCGCTATCCAGAAGATGTTGGCTGCGCCATTGAGACCGACTATTCCGTCACGGACCATCATATATTGAGTTGGCCCAATGACACCCAGTAAATTACGCAGTAATGCAGGATCCGCATATGCAATTGCTAGACATATATTTTTTACGACGGGAGGCATCACACTGTCTTCTACAAAGCTGATGTCCTCGCCCTTGTAAATAAGATCAACCTTGGCCTCGGAAAAGTCAAACCGCTGCTCTAATTCATAAGGTTCCTCTTCACGTACCTTCCTGAAAAACTCATATTCATCACCATAGACATTTATGTTCTGTGATAACGACATCGCTGAAAAAATAACAGATGTTACAGATATTCTCAGCGATAAGAGCAGAATAAATCCGACGATAAATGCGAGCGTCTTTTTCTTGGAAACAAAGAGTATCGCAATGCTTACGGCTGACAACGTCATCGCCAAAAGCATTTCAACTATAAAAGTCGGAATTACAACAGGAAGGTACATTGGCGGATTCCAGCCGAAATACAGACACCAGAATCCCATTACAAGGCAGCTTACGATGAACATCAACGCATCCAGCATAAATGTCACCAGCAGCGCAGATAAATAGATCTTCCCTTTACTGTGACCGCTTGCCATCAGATTCTTTATCGCGCCGTCACTAAACAGCCTTCCAAAAAAGATCGGAATAAACAACATTATCAGCAAAACGGGCATGACCTGTGCAGAAGCCAAAAGATCGAACAGGAATGCCACTTCCCCGCTCACATCGCTAACGTCATCGGACAGCTTATAATAAACGTCGGCAGGCATGGCTTCACTATCAACTCTGTATGCATCAAAAGCACTTACATCAGATGACTCAAAACGCCTTGCGATATTTGTTTCGGTTCTGTCCAAAAGGAAATAATCCTGGTCTTTGAACCTGCTGTATCCGACAAAGAATGAAGATACCAGAAGTAATACGATAAGCACCCAGAACTCTATCCCCTTAAAGAGCCTGAAAAACATTCCTGAAATTATCTTTTTCATCAGGAATACTCCTTTCTGCTTACGGTTAAATAACCTAAAGCCGTTGAAATAACTATAACCGCTCCTGCTCCGATGACTGAATAATTACTTATGGCATTTTCTTCAACCATATATACGGAGTAGGGTGAGGCCTCGTATAAAAAGGTAAGCACTTTGCGCGAAGTACCTCCGACATAATCCGGGTTAAGACTCCACTTTGTCTCCCCTGTTTCCTTATCTTCATATGAATAACGGTACGGATTATTAAGGGCATTTATTATGCTCTCACTGGTGATTAACATGCATGGCAAAAGCAGCAGCGATACAACGATTCCGAAGAACTTGTTGCTGAAGAAGAAAAATATCAGCGTAAACAACGTTGTAAATGCCAGACAAACAAGTGATACATACAAAAACACCTCAATGATCCGCGCATCTATACTGACAGATTCCCTTACCGGGAACAGCTTGGCATAAACAAAAATGCAGATCACATTAATGATCAGCGATGCCGCTGTCGAAATAATGTTAAATACAAGATCGGCAAGATATACCGCCATTCGTGAGATACCCGTAGCCACCTTGTTATTTATTGTTCTGGATGAAATGTCGGACCCCGTAAAGATCATGCAATAGATCGCAGACAGAAAAGGTATTACAAATGCCAGAAAATACAGACTGTAGATTATGACGGTATTATCGTAGTATCTGGGTCTTGCGAACATATAATAGGATATTACATGGCTGTTTGCATGATTGAATACCGCTATTGAGATAACGGCGGATAGGATCAGGACATAGATCGGAAGACCTGTTTTCCTGTATCTGAAAAAAGCTGATTTTAATGCACAGCTCACGATATCCCGTCCTTTTTGGCAACCAGATTCATGAAATAACCTTCGAGGCTCTCGTTATTCTCGGTAATTGACAATACTTCCACACCGGCCTTCTCTGCCAGAGAAGCGATATGGCTCGCCGTAATGTCTGAGAAGATGTCAACGGTGTCTTCACCTTCGATCTGGTAATTGATGTTTTCACCATCAAACATGGGACAGAGCGGATCTACGGCAGAGACTTTAAGCCTTGATGATTTTCTGACTCTTTCCGTCAGTTCAGTGCTGCTCAGTGTCTGAAGTATCTCACCGTTCTCAATGAATGCATAATGAGTTGCAAGCTTGGATAATTCCTCAAGAATGTGACTTGAGATCAGAATTGTAGTATGTCTTTCCTTGTTGATCTTGAGAAGTATCTCTCTCATCTGGATGATGCCCTGCGGATCAAGTCCGTTTATGGGTTCATCAAGAATGAGGATATCCGGTTTACCGCAAAGAGCTACGGCAATTCCCAGTCTCTGCTTCATACCAAGAGAGAACTTTCCTGCCTTTTTCTTGCCTGCAGACTTGAGATCGACAAGTTCCAACAGATCTGGAATATCATCGAAAGATGTCATCCCGAGATTGATATATTGTAGTTTTACATTGTCATATGCTGACAGATTCTTATAGATGGCAGGACTCTCAATGATGGATCCCATCCTTCTTCTAACGTTTAAGATATTCTTATCGTCACTTGAAATGCCGCTGATCGAATATGTTCCCGACGTAGGATTGGCAAGTCCGGTTATTATTCTCATGAGAGTTGTCTTACCTGCGCCGTTTCTGCCGACAAGACCGAATATCGCACCGGTAGGTATCTCAAGATTTACATTCTTAAGAATGTGAGCTTTGCCGTAATCTTTATTAAGATCCTTAATTGAGAGCAAACTTTCCATCATAAATCTCCTTTTAACTTGAAGCCTATTCCCCATACTGCTTCTATGTATTCAATATCTGACAGTTCCTTCATCTTCCTGCGAAGGTTACTGATATGAACCTTAACGGAGCTCTCCGTACAATCAGGTGTCTCCGACTTGATCAGATCCAGCAGTTCTGATTTTGAGATAACGCGGCCTCCTGCCGTTGCGAGCATCTTAAGTATCGCGTACTCGGTTCTCGTGAGTTTCAGTTCCGCACCATCGATGTATACTTCATGTTTATCCGTATCAATAACCATACCGCCGCAGACGATCCTGTTTGATGACTGCTTACGTTCTGATGTTCTGAGAGCAGCATTGACTCTCGCCTTCAGTTCCCTGATGTCAAACGGCTTGGTTATGTAATCGACGCAACCCCCAGCCAGAAGATTTACCTTATCATCAATGGATGACTTTGCACTTACTGCGATAACCGGTATTTCCTTCGGTATATGGGTAAGAAGTTCCTCGCCTGTAAGACCGGGAAGCATAAGATCCATAAGAATGAGATCCGGATTTGATCCGAGCATCACCCTTCCCTCTGTTCCGGTTACTGCACGCAACACCTCAAAGCCGTCCTTTTTGAGTTCTCTCTCCAGGACTGCTCCGATATCTTCATCATCTTCAACGATAAGTATTTTGCTCATGCTAAAATCTTATACCAATCATCTTTCAAATCAAGTTTACATGATAAATGTTACCTGAATCTTAACTCTTTTCCCTCACGGGTTGATTTATAATGAGCTCATGAAAAAAAGGCATTTAACAAAATTCATATCATTTACACTTGCGGTGTCATTGGCGGCTCCGCTCGCTTCGTGCGCTTCACAGAAAAAAGAATATAAAACCATTAAAGCAGATGACAAATGGTATTCATGTGATTCTTTCGAAGTATCAGATCTGTATCCTTCAGATCAATACGATTATGCTGATTTCAACACCGTCGGCGCGACGGATGAATCAGTTTATGTATTTGTAGATTCAATGCGCAAGATCGAAGGCAGCACGGCTGATATGGATGATGAAGAATACCTTAAATACTACGAACAGTCGATCCTGAGATTCTCTTATGACGGAGAGCTTCTGGATAAAGAAGATTTTGCCGTAAGGACAGACGAAGGATATTACAGGATCCTTGAGAAGGCATGGGTATCTGACGGCGGGCTCAACGTACTTGAACAGATTTATGATTCAGAGAAAGGCGTAATCGTATCGAGCCTGCTTAACAATGAAGAGTTTGAAGTTCCCCAAGTCCAAAACTTCAATAATGGAACCATCCTGCTTCAGGATATGTATACAGTTAACGGATATACATTCTACATTCTAAGAAACAGCGGTCTCATTAGGAAACAGTATGCCATCAAAAATCCGGATGGAACTTCGTATGAAGTTTATCTTGATGAGATTTCCAACGGCAGTATCGATAATGTGGCACGGATCATTCCCGGACCCGGAAACACGGTTATCCTCCCTGCTTATTCTTATAGTTCTGAGATCGTTTTTCTTTCACTTGATCTTACTACCGGCCAAGCACAGGAACTTGAAGGTCTGTACGGAACCTATGCATATTGGATCGAGCACGCTACCGGCAAAACCGTTGCAAGAGACTATACGGGATTCAGTTTCGTGGATAATCAGACGGGCGAGCTTACACCGATATGTGAGTATTGCGATATTGATGCCTCAATGAGTACCGTTATTGAATCAGAATTACTCTACATAAACGATGACGGCAGTGAAATGGTATTAGGCATCGAGACATACGATTCCGTCGGCAACAGATACTGGGGGTTCGGTTATAAGGTAATGCACCTCTCATTAAATGACGTTAATCCTCATGCAGGCAAAACTGTTCTGACGCTGTCAAACGGAGATGAATCCATAGCTTCGGAATCAGACCTTTATGCAGTAAATCTTTTTAACAACAGCAACAGTTCATTCTTTATCAAGTATTTATTCCCTATTGACGATAAAGGTGAATATATGGATGTAAATGCCGATATCGTACTCACGCAGTCTCTGGCGGCATCAGCTTCAGACAGAAACAAATATATTGATCTTGCTCCCTATATCGGATCAGGCGAAGACCTGTTCCAGAATGCCATGGATGCAGCTAAACAGGGCAATTCCATTTATCACATTCCCCTTGATATTACTGCTTCGGGAATAATGACAGTTTCATCCAATGTTCCGGAAGGACAGACAGGCTTTACTTTTGAGCAGTACATAAAATTCGTCGATGACGTGTGCAATGGCACTGATCCCATGAGCCAGACATTCGGTTTCAGAATGGGCAAAACACAGTACTTTTCAAAACTGTTTATCAACAGCAGCGATCTGTTCATTTCAGATGGCAAGATAGATATTGATAATGAGAGTTTCAGACAGCTCATGATCTTTGTTGATACATACGGAAGTCCTGAAACAAAAACGCTCGAGGAACTGATCGAGGAAAACAACATGGCAGTAGTCGAGGCCACGTCTGCCGTCAAGGAGCAACACGCGGGTCTGGAGAACAAATTGGACGCAAAATATGGGGATCTGTATTCTTTCGATAACTTTATCGGGAGCTATGCAGAATTTGGAGAAGGAATAGGCATCTACGGACTCCCTTCTTTCGACGGCAGAGGCCCTCAGACTACATCCTACGAATTCGTCAGCGTTTCTTCCGAATCACAGTATCCCGAAGCATGCGCCGAGTTCGTTAATCTGCTTATCTCATACGAGGTACAGGTAACAAAGTATGACTCTAATCCGATAAATAAAAAAGCACTGGCAGATATCGCGGAAACGAAACTCAGTGCTTATAACGAATATATCGAAGAACAGGATTCTCCTGAATACAGGACCATACCGCATGAGGCAATCGACAAGTACATTGCCATCCTGTCATCTTCATACGGCGGAATGAGTGTCAGCAGTGACATCGAGTCTATCCTCAACGAAGAATCTTCTGCTTATTTCTCAGGCAGCCGTGCGCTTGATGATGTCATCCCCGTCATGCAGAACCGCGTTCAGACTGTACTGAACGAGACATCCTGATCACTTACCCTCAGGATACAATACAGGAAGCGTGGGAAGAGCTACAGATACTGTCTGCTCCTTTATCTCTGATACAGGAGTGATGGTGCCGTCAGGGCTTAATCTTACGGGCGTACCCGTGTTATTCTTTATCGCTTCAACATAGTCGGCAACAGATTCCAGCTTATGCTCGAAAAGCATGCCGCCCATGTCATTGTCGTTATAGAAATGAATGTCGGAACCTGCGGTCATCGGAACACCCAGTCTGACAGCCAGCTCGTATCCCAACGCATTCATATTGGGTTTGTTCGCAGCATTATATACTTCAATTCCGTCAATTGCCGAAGCAGGAACGAGTTTGATATCTGAAAGATAATCTCTTTCTCTGTATGGGTGAGCCTGGATCATGACACCGCCGGCGCTACGGATTGCGTCATGCAGTTCGTGTCTTGTCATGTCCATCATTTCCTCATGGGCTTTTATCCACTCCTTGTCGATTCCGTAGAGCAGATATTCATCCTTCTGGAAATTGACTTCAACACCGAACATGACTGTAAAATCCAGACCTTCAGCAGCCTTCAGAGCTCTCTCGTAGCCTGATGCGTATACATCTACCCTCTCCTTCCACGGAAGGTCCTGGGATATGCATGTATTACCATTAAAAAAGTGGTCTGTTACGATGATGCCGCTGTATCCTTTGTCCATCATGTAACGGATATAGTCTTCACCGTGTACCCTGCCGCATGCGCTGGCCTCACACGTATGAAGGTGTGTCTCATATAAAAAGCCCATAATCTTATCCTTGAAGCATGTTTTCGCGACAATGCTAACACTCGGGCAAATTCAAATCAAGTGTAACGGAAGGAATGAGCCGTGTTAGGCTCCCTGTATCTCATACTCACTGTCTTCACCGTAGAAACCGTCAAAGTTAGTGTGGTAGTCATAAGTGATATTGGATCTGTTATCTGAATCCGGATTAAATCCTCTCCATGATTCAGCTGCCTTTGCTGCAAATTCATCATTATCCGGGATAGGAACCCACTTAACTTCACAGGACTTCTGCTGTTCATATGCTGACCAATATGAATCCATATATGTTGCATATGAATCCTCATCTTCAAACAGCGAATGGGATGAATCATATAACCAGATCCTTATCGCAACCTCTCCATATTCATCTGAAACAGCACTGACAGCCGTTCCGCCGATAAAATCCCTGGTTGCATAACCGTCAAAAGAATAAGCGAAAAAACCGCTATATTTGTCTGACCATCCCGCACTGGCATAGTCTTTAATCAGATAGTAATATTTTCCATCTTTTTTATAGCAATCATAAACAGCCACATGAGAATCACTATCACCGAACATTATAAAGTCACCGCTCTCATCCGGTTCATTCTCATTTTCAGGATTGTGCCTGAGTTTTTCCAAAGAGGAATAATCTTCAGAAATCTCATATACAGCCGTATATGAAAAAGCACCGCTTCCCATGCAACATGTAAAAAGGATCTCCAGCCTGCCGTTATGGTTCAGGTCAGTGACGGCAAAATATACCGGAACATACATTATCTCTCCATAGGAATAATCAGCGTATATAGATTCATAATTATCGGAAATGAAATTCAGTTGTGAATCAATATCCGAAAAGAATTCCTTCTGCATTTCTTTTGATGAATACGTCAATTCACTTTCCGTAGCAACAGTTGACTGATCTTCAGTTGTTTCAGGAACCGTGGTAACAACAACGGATGAGCATGATGCCAGCATAGCCAAACTTAATACAACTGCAGAAGTTTTACCGATTTTACTCATAATATCATCCCAATTCTTCAATAAGTTCGTAGTAACATTCAAGTGCAGTATAGACACCGTCTTCTGACAATACGCCCCGCTTAAGATAAGATGGAAACTCACCTGCCTCATCAAGTGCAAAATCGTTTTTCCAATCAGATCCGGCATAGTATTTCCCGAGTTTTTCGACTTCAGGCAGGAAGTTAAAAAAAGCGTTTATCTCAGCTTCGGAAGGTTCAGTGTTCTTAACCGTTAACATCAGGCAATTAAGATTATCCAGTATCCGTTCCATCTCCCCGATCCTGAACATTGCCTCGGCGATATTATTCCTGCGTTCAATTACGTCTGTAATTCCGAAAAATTTCCACTTGTCTCTGTTTCTGTCCATAAATCCATCATGGTATGTTTCCGGAACAGACTGTTCTCCCTCTCTGAGCATCGGAAGAACTTCCATGAGTTTCCCGTCAGATATTATTCCAGGCACTCTAAAATCTGATAAAAGAAATCTGAAGTCGCCTGAAGTGAACTTTTCAAAATAATCTCCTGTCAACAGTATTTCCGTGCGTTCAAAAATAGGATCACCAACCTCGGTTCTCCTTGATATTATGAGACGCCATAACTCATTTTCTCTGATAATGGAAACATCCGTAATGCTTGACGGTTCTCTGTCGGACGAATTTACAGTCACTATGTGTTTAATCAAATTCATTAATTTCTCTGACTTTATGTTATGGAGGACTGATTAAATGACCTGTCTGCGATCATCAGTTCCGTTGATCCTATCGGGCAGATAAGTCATGTTAAACCGCTTGCCGTCTGCCCTCTCATATGCGCCTTCTCTCTTGGCTGCAGCATAATAAGTATCAGTTCCCCTGATTCCTTTGGCAATGTATTTATCGTCAGTTCCTTCGACGACTCTGCGGGTAGTCTCGATTCCCTCATCGATTATCGTAGAGTCGAATATTTCGTGTCCGCCGTACATCATGTCAAATCTGTCCTGAATGCCTTTGAGCCTGATAAGATTCTGCAGATATACACTGACCGGCAGACAGGTTTCAAGGTCAAGCAGCGTATTGCCGTTGCATACATCTCCGGAATAAGCGATCCTCGTCTTGCTGTCGATAAGAATTACTGAACCGGGAGTATGTCCTCCGACTTCAAAAACTTCGAGCTGCCTGTCGCCCAGATCAAATACGTCACCGTCATTTATCGGAAATACTTTTAAGTTATGTACATCAGCAAAGTTACCGTCATTCTCATCAACAAGATCCTTGTGTTCATCTCCGAGATAATTTCTCAACCCGTCTGCAAAGAGTTCTTTTTTCATATCCGGAACTTCCAGGAAAAACTGAATATCCCTGTAGTGCATATAACATGAATCGAAATGATAATTACCGCCGAAATGATCTGCGTGCGCATGTGTGTTTACAACCTTTACAGGCTTATCCGTAAGTGTCTCACAGTAAGTTTTCAGATCACCAAAACCGAACATCGTATCTATGAGCAGCGCATACTTTTCTCCGGTCACAAGATAACAATACACGCTACCCGGAAGCTTATCTGAAAAGGCATACTCAATCTTATAACTGCCGTCGGCAATCTGCTCTGATTTGAAATACTGTAACTTATCCATATTTACCCACATTTATACATATTTTCAAAAAACAATCAGTTTTCGATCCACTTAACCTTAGAATAATTCTCTTTACACATCCCGCACGCAACCGTTCCGAACATAGCAGCATTTTTAACATCATACTGACCATCGTTATTCGTCTGATCGAGAACAGTATAAATCGCGTCATTATCGCTGATCTGTGCCATATAAGCCACCGCGTATATTCCGATATTATCCTCAAATAATATATCAGAAATACGGTTACTTATAATCTTCTACATCAAACTTCCTGTCGCGGAAATAGTAATCTCTGTCCGCTTCTGTTATCTCTCTTACAATGCGGCAGGGATTACCATATGCGAGCATGTTATCCGGAACATCCTTGGTAACTACGCTTCCTCCGCCGATAACAACATTATTGCCGATCTTAACACCGGGACATACAAGAACGTTTCCGCCAATCCAGACATTGTCACCGATGGAGATATCGATACCGTATTCATAACCTGAATTACGCGTCTCAGGATGCAGAGGATGTCCTGCAGTGCAGATCTGGACATTAGGACCGCACATGAAGTTGTCACCTATCTTAACTTTGCCTACATCAAGAACAATGAAGTTATAATTTGCAAAGAAATTCGTTCCTACTTCAATGTTGTAACCGTAGTCACAATGAAAAGGCGATTCGATATTGAGATATCCGTCTTTGGTCTTGCCAAGAATCTCACGAAGAAGAGCAGTTCTCTCCTCTTCTTCATCCGGCGGAAGATTATTGTATGCATATAGTTTTTTCTTGCATTCCATGCGTTCTTCGCTTAATCCGTCAAGCCAGGATCTGTATGGAAGATTTGCAAGCATTCTCTCTTTATGATTCATGGAAAACTCCTTATATCAGGTCTCTTCGATGACACCCTGACTCGGAACGAGTTTCAATTCGAAAGTCTCACGGTACTTAACATCCTTCTTAACAGGCTGTGTCGTGATGTTATCCTGCGTTCTCTCGATCTCCTTGGATGCAAAATCACAGAAGAATTCACAGAAATCGTTATTCATAAGCTGCTCTTCGTGCAGGAATTCATTCATCTGCTCAGGTGTATAAGGAAGAACAGTAAAGTCGAACTTCGGGTTGTGTCCTATTCTTCTGATCTCAATTGCATCACCATCACCATTGGTGATCTTTACTATCTGCGTATCAGTATGTGACGAGTTCTCGGCAGGTCTTGCATAAGGATGGTATATCTTACCTGCGCCTGCAGAATAAACGCCAAGTCTTGCTGCATTCTTACGGTCAACATAAGATTCACCCGGACCTCTGCCGTACCATGAACATACACAATCATCTCTTACGATCGGGAATCTGATTCCGTATCTGACCATGTCATACTTAGGCTTAAACTCAAGAGTAACTCTTAAGATATCTGCCTGGGGAACTTCATAGAACACAATGACTTCACCGTGCATGGCAAAAGACTTATAACGTGAGATCATGGTGAACTCACCGTCTCTGCTGCTGTATTCGGAACCGATGAACTTTATTGAATTCTGGATCTGTTCGTAGTCACTCTCCTTGGAGAATACGGTTCTTGCAAGAATAAAGCTTCTGTCAGTTCTGTCTATGTTGGAAGGACAACGGTAGAAACTCGGAGCAATGGGGCCCTTAAGGAAATTGTAACCGGCAATCTCAAGGCTCTCGACACTTCCGGGATCTCTTGAGAATCCGATCCTCAGGTTGCCCTTACCTACATACAGACCATGAGGTACTGTGGATACGGTATTCTTTGTAATTACGGAACTGATCGTTTCTTCAACGGGTGCATATCCGTCATCCAGTTCAGCATTGATCTTGGCAAGTTCACTCTGGTCGATACGCTCGATCCTGCCACCGTCTTCTTCTGTCAGGAGAGCCTGGTCCTCAATGGTACCGGGCAGTGCGGGTTCTGCATCACTATCTGTATCAGGACCCATGCCTGAACCTAACTGCATTGAAGGATCTGCCTGAGGCTTGGTACCGTCTCCCAATCCCGTGGATTCCTTGATTCTTCCTACGGGACTTGCGATATTGTCAGTAAGCACGTCCTGATAGAAAGCAACCTCATAGCCTGCTTTTGCATAGTAAGTATCTTTGTGAAGTTTTAACGTGATATCGAAGACCAGTTCTTTCGATAATGCATTCATATACATTTCAATGAATTCAGCCTTGCCCTGGGCCCAACCGGGTGTCGTAAACACTTCAGTTGAGAACGGGAATCTAAGAGTCCTTGAACCGAACGGCTCGATCTCAGGAATGACACCTCTTCCTGACATTATTGCTCTGCCGCCCAAAAGGATCTTCCACTCAAGATCCAGCTCTTCGGTATAACCGAACTGGTTTGAATTACGCATCGTAAGATTTGCAGGGTCACCTGCTGATGCAAAGATGGCAATGGTCTGGCACTGCTTCTTGATATCAAGATATATCGGATGAGGATTACGCTCAGCATCAACGATACCCTGTCCGATGCATGAATTCTCCTTCTGCTTACCGCCGACCAGGTCAGCGTGATGTATCCACTTATAAAGCGTATCGTCATCAGTAAATCTGGTTCTTCCGGGGATGGACTCAAAGAGATTTCTTCCGGTTCTGTTAAGACCGAATATCTTCTTCCTGTCAAGGCACAGATCTTCCCAAGGTCCGAATACGGCACCCGCATCACTCGGCAAAGGCTTAATGTCAGAGATCTTACCCTGAGGTCTCATTTTCTTTGCACCGGTCTTCTCTGCCCTTGTTACTTCACAGTACCACGGTCTTGTATCATCGATGAGCACACACTCGTTCTTGACTCTCTGTGCAGCTTCGTCGTTATAGTTATATTTCTGGATACCCCACATGACTACCGATGGGTGGTTCATGCATGCCTCTACGTAATCTCTCATGTAGAAATCAGCTGAGGTAGCGATTACATACATACCGTACTGGTCACAGAGGTTTAAGAACTCATCGGACAGCGGCATTCCGTCAGCGATTACGCCGTTGATGCCGGCACGTTTCATGAGAATGATATCCTGACGCATACGGTCCTGAGGAACTGCGATACCGCCCTGGGGATCAAACTCGTAGTACTTGACAAGCATGAGATTTACACGGCGGTCATTGACATTGAGCTTATCCTGAACGATCTCAGTGGTTCTGAAACCGAATCTCTTCTTTTTGGCGCAGATGACTTTACCTTCGGAGTCCATGACCTCGAAAATGATGTCGTATTGTACAGGTGTGCAGTCTGACCACTGAGCTACGTCAAGCGCAACGAAGTCAGTACTTGCACGGGTTTCCTTCAATGCGTCCACAACACCTACTACAGGCTCGCTCTGTCCCTTGATGTTAACGAACGGAAGCTTGTAAGGATCGTATTCTGCCCTGGCCTCGAGAAGCGAGATACGGACGGAATAAGGGATCATGTAATTAGTGTGATTGCGCATTGCAAAATCGACTTTGATCATGAAATCGCCGTGCGGAACTCTGGATACAGTCTCACGAACAGCGAGAGCATCCATTTTCGCAACTTCGGAAATATATGCCGAAGGAACATACTCAAGCTTGATGTGAAGATTTGATAATTCGAGCAATGAATCCTCAACGATCATGATAGGTCTGAAGATACCTGAGAAACCGAAGTTCATCATATCCAGAATAATGTGGCCGTCATCGTCCCTGTCATAGCGGTTAACGATGATCGTTATCTGGTTTACGCCGGCCTTAACGAGTCCGGAGATAAGGAGTCTCTTTCTCGTGAGGATCGCATGTGAATTACAGAGAAGCTTGTCGTTGATAAACACCTTGAAACTTCCGCAGATACCGGATGTCTCAAGATAAAGAGCTCTCTCGATCTCTTCAGGCTTGAAAACGACCGTGGTCCTGTAGATGCCTACTTCGTCATCATCATTTCCCGTGGATTTAATGACATACTTGTCACTGATCGTTTCCTCTTTCCTTGCGGCATTTTCAGCAAGTCTGATCGGATAATCGTAAATAAGATTCTGGGGCAGACCGAAGCCTTCCGTCTGCCATGTCGAAGGACAATTAACGAGCGCCCATTCGGAATCATCGAAAGAAGTATTCATTACTCCAAACGGTACTTCGCTCTGTCCGTTGGCCAGGTAAAATTTCCATGTAGTAAGAGGCTTCAGATAAGGTGAAGCAACTTTACCGAATTCGGGCATCTGGCGTTCATTAAAAATAAAGTCAAACGATTCGTAAGGCAAAAAACCGTCATTCGAATATGTGAATTCCAAGACCTGTACCCCCTGAAAGATAATTGGCCGATAATAATCTATGCTAATTCTATCATTTTAAATAATGGACAAAGTTTCAGGAGCGTTACAAAAACGAAGTAATTCTGTGGTAAATCTGAGGAAACGGAGAGTGCGTGATGCTTACTGAATCAGTACTGAATTCCGCCTACGTACCACTTACCGTCGATCCTTACGAAATAAACATGAGCATCCGTAGGAAGCACTTCAGGCTCATCAGAACCCCAGTACATCTCCATCCACTGCTCAACGTAAACTTCCATGTATACTACGTCATCAGAGAACACAATGCAGTCACGGATCTCTTCATTGTTGATGGAAACGCTGCCATGACGCGTATAGAGGTCTCTGGAAGAATTTCTCTTTATGTACTTAAGAGTCTGGCTTCCGCTCGGAAAATACTTATCAAGCGCATAATCGCCTGCATCCTGTGATATGTAGTTTGCAAACGTTGAAGTAAATGATATCGCGAATTCAGCGAGGTCATCGTAATCTTCAAAATCCTTAACAAAACCGACGGTATACGTATCCGTTGCTTCATCATATATGCAGTCACAGGCATTTCCCAGATAATCGACTGCAGTAACTTCAGGTTTGACATAAAGGCCGGTTCCCTGATAGTTCACACTGCCCGGAATGGTTGCATAAGGATCCACATACTGGTTAAGTTCAGATTCCGTAACAACGCAATTTGAATTGCTCTCATTAAGCTCTATACCGTTTACATAGACCTTATATGTCTCAGGTGCCGTTACGTTAAAGCCGCAGGAAGCAGCAGTATAAAATTCGATATTGCTCTCCCTCCACGCCTTAAAGCCATAGGGACGGTTCTGAGTCTTGTCTTCTTCAAGCACGGCGCGTGCAACGATAAGGCCCTCAGAAGTCTTGATATAGTACTCAGGCGCATCCTCCCTGAAGGCTTCCGTCTCAGCATAAATGAAACTCTTTCCCTCGATCAGAGAAGAAACATATTCCTCAATTACCGTTTCATCTTCAAATCCTGTAACAGCGGGCTTTTGTGCCATCCACCTGATTATGTATTCAACATCATGATCGTTAAATCTCTGCGTGATTATGTCTGCCGTATGGTAAGGAAGTGAATCCTGATACTGCTGTTCGTAACTTGCAGCAAAATCATTGAATCTCAAAAGAAACCATGCAACAAAGCCTGTTACGACAACAAGCCAGCAAATCAGAAAAACGAGAAAGAAATCCAGTTTCTTCCCGTTCTTCTTAGTGTCTTTATTCTTGGATTCCGTACTGCCTTCAGAGGATTTCATTTATCCCTCCGAAGAAGCGGCAGCATCGCCGGCTGACTTGCCCTGAGGCAGGATGATAAATGCAGTAGGCATCTGACGTGAAACTCTGATGGATGAACTTGATACGAGTTCCTCATCGTTAAGCCACATTGCAGAAGACATGCCACCGTCAAGGTTTGCTGCGTTTACGGCACCAAACTCCAGCATAACGTCGATAAGGTCAGCCATCGTAGCGCCCATGGAAGATGTTTTTCTTCCTTCGATAACGAGAAGCAGGATCGCGCCGTCTTCTCTCTGGCCGATTGCCGTTCTGGGGTTAAGTCCGCCGCCTGAACCGCTGTAGTTAGCTGCTACGCCGTTTACGATAAGCGCAGGCCCGAAAGAAACTGCATCTCTTACGCCGATATCAAGAGCATACTGTGCGGTCATTCTTCCTACTACGAGAACGTTCTCTTTGGTAAGTCCGTAGACTTCGTATGTTCCGCCTGGATTACCCATTCTGAGTTCACCTTCGGAAATAACGATTCCTTCAGGCCATCCGCCGATTCCCATTCCGTTATCGTCTTCGTACTGTCCGCCGTTGATTCCTCCAACGCCGTCATACTTGTCGATGAGTTCCTTAAGAGTAAGTCCCGCACCGCTATGGTTGTAGTTATCGATGGTAGCAACCATGATTCTTGAAGGATCGTAGATTACGAGCATCTTGCCGTGGTACATCGGGCCGCTGATGTCGTGTACTTCGATTCCGTCACCGTCAGGATCAAGTTCGTTTACAACGGCTCCTGCATTATCGTTTTTGTTCTGCTCTGCAGCCATTGCATTTACGAGCGTAATGTCCGTGATCTCATCAAATGCCTGTGTCTTGTTGCTGTTCATTATCGCTTCGATCTCTTCATCAGTAAGGATCCACTGGGCCAAAACGCCGCCTGCGGAAGATTCCATTACTGAAGGTACGAACTGGTCTCTTAAATGAGTTGAAGGTCCCTTCATGATGATGTTGAGGAATACATAGAAGCCTGCAAGTAAAATAACAGCTGTACTTACAACCGTTGCCATGAATCTTCCGGCCCACTTAAGCGTGATCTTTCCTACCTTTTTGGCAGTCTCAATATTCTTCTGTTTCTTAAGTTCAGCTTCAATGGCAGCCATCTCTTTTTGTTCGATCTGCTTTGCAACAAGATCTCTTCCTGCATGTGCAACTGCAGGCTCTGACTTTTTTATCGGACGCTGCTGAGGTCTGGATGCCTTGGGTGATGCATTCTTCTTAACGGGAGCCTTGGCAGGATTCTTAACGATCTCAATCTTTGTATCGTCAGCATCATGCTTATCCGTCCATGTACGGGGTGTTCTGACTTCATAGCCGGATCTTACCGGAGCCTCATCAGCATGACCGCTCTTAACAAGGACCTTGGGCCTTGCGGTGATCTCGATCTTACGCTGCTCGGAAATCTCGACCATGCGGTCAATTACGGCCATGGCCTCTTCCTTGGACATGCCCTTCATTTTCCTGGTGAGTTCCTTACGCTTTTCCTCGGGAAGACTCTGAACTATCTGCTTAAATTTTGCGACGTTGTCGTGCTCCATCTTAACCTCATTTATACGCGAAAAAATATATTTTTTCTTACGGTTAATTCGGAGTATAGCATATGGGTATTGTCTCTCAGCCTCGCGAAAACAAGATGTCAACAAACTGTAACATGCAGTAATTTCAGGCTTTTGTCAGAACTGTAACAATGTTAATATGGAAAGCTTTGTGTATATCAGGAAAAGAAAAAACTCTTTCTTCTGCAGCTGGAAAAAGCAAAAGAAAGAGTCTTAAAACGCTTTGGTGCTCAGAGACAGAATCGAACTGCCGACACGGGGATTTTCAGTCCCCTGCTCTACCGACTGAGCTATCTGAGCAAGAGTTAGGCCGAACACCTTATAAAGTGTTCGGCCTAAAGTTAATGGCGACGCAGAAGGGGCTCGAACCCTCGACCTCCAGCGTGACAGGCTGGCATTCTAACCAGGCTGAACTACTGCGCCGTACCATTGGTGGAAACTACAGGGCTCGAACCTGTGACCCTCTGCTTGTAAGGCAGATGCTCTCCCAGCTGAGCTAAGCTTCCGTTAGCCGCACCTTTTTCTCAAAGCGCGAATGAATTATAAAACAAATACCGAAGTTCTGTCAATAACGAATTTCAAAAAATCTCAAATTTTATTTTCTTGAGTAATACAGGTAGATAAAGGCATCTCCGTTGCCCTCTATCGTAATGATATAAACAATGTTTTCCGATGTAGTATTGGACAGCGGTACTCCAAGGACCCAGATAAACGAGTCCGTACGCGGATTCGGCTTGATCGTAACACCGGTTAAAACGTCGGCTTCATATTTTTTGTACTGGGCATAGTCAAACATCTGTCCGTCGCCGCCGTATGTCTGCGCTATACGGATGATATAGTGGTCAGCTGCGCCGTCCTGTATCTGGAGCTTTGCTTCATAGCCGGCTCTCATATAAAGGAAACCAACCTTTTCCATCTTAACGAGTTTCAGATTCTCATCCGCATTAATAGCGAAGAAATTAGTTCTCTCAAGCAATGCCTCATTTCTGTCATAGATAAATCCACCGATAAGGACACCTATGAGAATGATGGTGACAACAATAAGAATGACATCTGACTTTTTCTTCATAATTATTTCACTCCGAATAACTTCATGCCGTTATCATAGGTTATTTGAGCCGCTTCATCAATAGTCACACCCTTTATCTCAGCGAGTTTGCTGCAGACATATGGCACGTGACACGGTTCATTTATCAGTCCCCTGTTGGGTTCCGGCGTAAGATACGGGCTGTCCGTCTCAATTACGATCCTGTCCCACGGTGTATTTAGCGCCACCTCAGGAGTTTTCTTGTTGTTCTTAAACGTCAGCGGACCGTCAAAGCCGATATAGAAACCCATCTTAACAAGCTCCTGTGAGGCTTCTAACGAGCAGGAACAGCAATGACATACACCAGGCACGTCTCTGAGCTTACCGGCCTTATAAAAGCGCCTGAGGATGTCCAGGCAGTCACCTGTCGCATCCCGTTCGTGCAAAATAAAAGGAATGTCGTACTCTTTGGCAAGCTCTAACTGCTTCTCAAACACTTCGCGCTGTACGGAACGCTCAGACAGGTCATAGTAATAGTCCAGACCTATCTCTCCTATTGCCATTATCTTTCGCTCTGTACGGGTCTCTAAACAGCCTCTGAGGTATTTCTCAGTATCTTTCGTGTATGTCTTTGCTTCGTGCGGATGGACGCCGCAGGATGCAAATAAGGCAATTCCTTCATAACCGTCATACTTATTTGCCATTTCTATGGCCAGTCTTGACGTCTCCTCATTATCCGCAGGAATAAGTACGCCGGTAACGCCGGAATCTTTGCATCGCTGCAAAACGTCTTCCGCGCTGATACCGGCGGCTTCAAATTTCCTGTCATATATGTGTGCGTGAGTATCGAAAAACTTCGCACTTCCGCTGTAATAAACGGGATCTCTCACGGTTTTATGAGATGTCAGAACCCGGCAATACTGAATCGTCGAATTCAACTACACGGTAACCGTCACCGTACTTAACGGAGAGGATCATGCCGTTGCTCTCATAACCCATCATCTTTCTGGGCTCCAAATTGACGATCATGGCAAGAGTCTTGCCGATGAGGTCTTCGGGTTTATAGTACTTGGCGATGCCTGAGAGCACCTGTCTCTCGCCGAATCCGTCGTCAACCTTTAACTTCAGGAGCTTGTCGGACTTGGGAACCTTTTCACATTCGAGTACCTTAACTGCACGGAGATCCAGAGCAGCAAAGTTATCGTACTTCGTAAGAGGCTTTAAAGGCTCAAGATCCTTACCCTTCTCTTCTGCAGCAGGGAACATCTTATTGAGTTCATCGATCTCCTTGTCGATGTCGATTCTCGGGAAGAGAACCTCGCCCTTCTGAACGGTTACGTTAGCAGCAAGAGCATGTCTTACGCCAGCAGAATCCCATGTAGTGTTGGATTCATCAGCACCGATCTGCTCATAGATCTTAGGAGATGTATGAGGCATTACGGGCTCTAAGAGAATTGCAACTCTTCTGATGCAGTCGAGAAGGTTGTAAAGAACTGCAGCAAGTCTCGGCTTGGCTGTCTCGTCCTTTGCAAGCTTCCAGGGCTCATTCTCATCGATATATTTGTTAGCTCTAGCAATAACGCTGAAGATCTTTGCGAGACCTTCTGAGAAGCGCATAGTCTCAAATGTCTCACTTACGAATGCGGGAAGTGCATCGAGCTGCTCGAGCAGTTCGTTGTCTGCATCCGTGAATTCCTTTTCCTCAGGAAGCGTGCCGTCAAAATACTTGATAGCCATTGCAACCGTTCTGGAAACGAGGTTACCGAGATCGTTGGCAAGATCTGAGTTGATCCTTGCGAACATCTGCTCATTTGAATACGGGCAGTCAGAACCGAATACCATTTCTCTTAAGAGGTGATATCTGAGGGCATCAACGCCGTATCTCTCGCAAAGTACGAAAGGATCGATAACGTTGCCCTTGGACTTACTCATCTTGCCGCCATCGAAAGTGATCCAGCCGTGGCCGTAGATCTTCTTAGGAAGTGGTTCTCCCAATGCCATGAGGAATGCAGGCCAGATAAGTGAGTGGAATCTTACGATCTCCTTAGCCATTACATGCATGTCAGCAGGCCAGTATTTCTCATAGTCGTTGTATGTATCGTTCATGTATCCCAATGCAGAGATATAGTTTGTGAGAGCATCCATCCATACGTAAACATAGTGACCCTCATCGAAAGTAACGGGAATTCCCCACTTAACGCTTGTTCTGGATACGCAGAGGTCCTGAAGACCGGGTTCGATGAAGTTGTTGATCATCTCATTGACTCTGGACTTAGGCTCGAGGAAGTTTCTCTCAGGATCCAAAAGGAGTTCCTTGAGCTTGGGACCGAACTCGGAGAGCTTGAAGAAATAAGCTTCTTCGGATGCTTCGATAACTTCTCTGCCGCAGTCAGGGCACTTGCCGTCTACGAGCTGGCTCTCTGTCCAGAAAGACTCACAGGGTGTGCAGTACTTGCCCTTGTACTCGCTCTTGTAGATGTAACCGTCCTTGTAGAGTTTCTCGAACATGTTCTGAACTGTCTTGATGTGGTAATCGTCAGTAGTTCTGATATATCTGTCGTACTTGATACCCATTGTTGCCCAGAGCTTTTTGAAGTTGGCAACGATGTCGTCAACATAAGCCTTAGGTGTTGTACCCATCTCAATGGCCTTCTTCTCGATCTTCTGGCCATGTTCGTCAGTACCGGTAAGGAACATTACATCATAGCCCTGCATTCGCTTCATTCTTGCGATAGCATCGCATGCAAGAGTCGAATAGCAGTGTCCGATATGCGGATTGCCCGACGGATAGTAGATCGGTGTCGTGATGTAGAATTTCTTAGAATCCATGTTGTTCCTCCTCGCGCATATATTATTTTTAATAGGAGCGCGTAATTAAATGATTATAGTGATTAATCCGGTGGTTTTCAAGAAGTCAAAGCTCACTGGCTGCCTTATAGGCTTCTTTCTTATTCATGCCGGTATACTCAGATACGACAACGGAAATGTCCTTGGTGGACATCCCCTTTTCCTTCAATAGCGATATGAGTTTTATGGGATCTCCTGCAGCCGCAACTGGCTTTTGTTCCTTGGGTTCCAGGCAGATGCAGAATTCACCGCGGGGTTCAGTGTCTTTATAGTATTGAACAGCTTCTTCAACCGTCATGCGGAGAACTTCCTCATACTTTTTGGTAAGTTCGCGGCAGATTGCAAGTTTATTGGGACCGAATCCGTTCTCTTTAAGCTCGTCTAAAAGTTTCCTCAATCTATGAGGAGCTTCGTACAAAACGATGGTCTCTCCTATCAGATCCAGTGATTTCAGGCGGTCGCGCCTTTTTGATCCCTCCGAAGGAAGGAATCCTTCGAAATGGAAATATCTGGTATCAAGTCCGGAGATACTTAATGCAGCCGTAACAGCAGAAGGACCCGGAATTACGCTTATCTCAATGCCGTTTTCAGATGCCAGCAGAGCCAGATCCGCGCCGGGATCACTGATCGCTGGCATGCCGGCATCAGACACCTCTGCAACGTTAAGTCCCTGCTTGAGCAGGTCGATAATGCCGTTTCCGCTGGCAGCCTTGTTGTGCTCATGGTAAGCAATCAGTCGCTTACCGGTGATACCGAGGTTGGACAGCAGAATGCCCGTTACTCTCGTATCCTCACATGCAATAACATCAACGCTCTTAAGCACTTCACATGCTCTCGGAGACATGTCATCAAGATTTCCGATAGGTGTACCTACTAGATAAAGCAATCCGTATGTTCCTCCTCGTATATATGAATAGCCCTCTTGGTAAGGGTATTACTGTCCTCTTCGTTGACCATTAACGGCGGCAGGACCTTAAACTCCGCATTGGGAGAGCCTTTCTTGCAGGCGATCAGGGCCAGGAACGCATTCTTGCCTGCATTTGCATGAACCGTAAGAAGTCTTACGGGCGTGAGTTTATATTTCTCATACAGGGAAAAGCACTCAGGCACTCTGTCAGGACTTATGCACATCACCGCATAACCGCCGCTCGTTCTCGTCCTAAGAGATTGTACTCTTATAAAGTCTTCAAGTCCTCCCTGTTCACTGAATCTGGCTTTTGATTCATGAAGGGACTTAACAGAAGTATCCGTTACAGAACCCCTGGTTCCGTCGTAAAACGGCGGGTTCATGAAGACAACATCGTAAGCCTTGTTCTTGATACCGGCAGGAAGATCACGAAGATCACAGTTATAAACTGTAATGCGGTTTTCGAGCGAATTGATCCTGATATTCTCGCAGAAGACTTTATACGCGAGATTCACGAGTTCCACACCGTCAATGTGAGCGTTCTTACAACGGGCCGAAGCCAAAATGGAAACACCTCCCGTGCCGCTTCCCAGCTCGAGCATCTCACAGGGTTTGCCGCCTCTTACGAATGCTGAAGCAAACCATGCCAAAAGAACGCTTGCCGTATCAAGCTTATAGCAATCCTTATGCTGAAGGAGTTTTAATCCGTCACGTCCCAGGTCTTCCGGAACGATCAGATCTCCTTCAATATTCACACCAACAGGATCAGACAATTACGCCGCACCATCCGTTATAAGTTTTTACTAGAGAATAATAACAGAAGTAATCCTATTTCTCTATTCGGCCCGGATCAGGCTTCAGACGCTGATACACGGGCGGCATGATTGTCCTTTTCATTGAGCAGCGATTCCTTTAACGTTTCAAACCGGTCAAGCAGTTTAAACTTGACTGTGCTGCAATCTTGAATCTGAAGGTTTATTTCTGATTTTCTTATCTTTTGTTCTTCGGAAATTACACTGCCGGAAAAGCGGATATCCGCATTTTCTTCAAGAGTGCGGAGTTCATTCTGACATTTCTTAAGTGCCTGTTCGTTGTGCAAATGCTCTTTAAGAACATCTGCGATATCACGCATAATAAGGAAGAACTCCCTGTCTTCATCGGCTGCGTGATCAACACCTTCAGAGCATCTGTCTTTTAAGTTCTTACACACTGTCGGAAGCATTTTATCAGACAGCTGCATGTCATAGATCATCTTCCATTTTCCTGCACAGAAGATCCTGCCGAGCAGAGCATCAAAATCCTTGGGATCGACCATGAGCATATGCGAAAACCTCTGATCAGCTTCAACGAAATCCCCTCTGTTTACAGCCTCTTTTGCCTTCTTGAGAGTGTTATTGAAGAACAGAGAAGTACCGTATGCAACACCGCAGAACTTGCACTCAAACATTCCCTTATCCTTATCAAGATACAGCTGGCCGCCGCACTTTGCGCAATTTACGGTTTTAGTAATATCGATAAACGGATTATTGGCAGAAGACTTCTTTTTTGCCTTCGGAGGCGTATAACCGTTTGACGCAGGATCTTCTTTTTTCAGAAGATCCAGTTCCTCCATGTAACGTCTTTTAATCTCAACCGCTTCTTCAGACAGGAAATCCTGGATTATGTGACCCGCCGTAACATGTTCTGAAGGCTTTGGAACGTTATAAACGGTATATCTTACCTTGTGGCGATGAATCAGGAAAACCGCCAATACTATCAGTGCTATTACTCCAAACGCGAATAATGAAGCAGGAACCAGCCACGTAATATTAAACCCGATAGCAAAAAGGATTACTTGAAAAAGGACTACAAATCCCACGGTAAGCCCTACGCCGATATCGTTACCGGTAATATCCAGAGCTTCCTTGCTTTTCTTCTCACTTTCAACTGCTGCGCTGTACTTTTCCCTTGCTTTTTCTGATTTATCAAGTGCATCTGCTGTCTTATCACGGAACTCTTCACCAAGTTCCAAAAGTTTTGTAAGTCTTACGAAATATCCGCTCTCAGAAGATCCCTCTACGGTCTTTCCTGCTTCATCAGATGCTTTAATTGCTGCAGCAAAATCACAGTCTCTTATGTTTTCAGGTAAATCCAGCTGATCAATTGAACTGATCCTGCCCTGAACAAGGACCATACCACGCAGTGCCTCTAAATCCTGAGGATTATTTGCTAACAGCGTATCGTATTTTTCATTTGCCGTTTTGTATCTCAGTTCCTTAAGAGACTTGGCAGCCTGATTCAGCAACTCATCTCTGTGGAAATCAGTGTAATTGAATTCCTGTCCGCAGAACGGACAGTCAAAGACTTCCTGATTCGAATCGAACACCAGGACTCCGCCGCAATTGGAACATGTATAGCTTTTAAGCAATGTCATTTTTCTATCTGTCCCGGTTTTATTCAGCCTTTAACGAATACTTTTCCATCTGGCGAAGAAGACTTGATTTATGAACACCGAACTCACGGTAAAGCTCATTCCGCCTGGTTTTTATGAGCTCCATGTTCTCCTTCAGTTTCATCCCTTCACCACTGCCGCTGTTCTTAGACGTTATATTGATATCAGACGTTTTGCCGGCATTCTCGATCTCATTGGAAGCCCGTCTCTCCGCCTGCTCGTTCTCAACATACCGTACGATCACTTCAGCAAGTTTATGGAAAGTCTCAAAAAAATCCTTATGTTCATTATCAGAATGCTCAACGGCTTCAGCCGTTCTCTCAAGAAGATTCTGTTCCATGACGGAGATCATACTGTCAGTTGCCTTAATGTCTTCAACCTTCTTCCATTTTCCAGCGCATAGGATACGTCCCAGCAAAGCTTCAAAATCATGGGAGTTAACCATCAGAACATGGGAGAATCTCTGGTCTGCCTCAGTGAACTCAGCAAACCGCAATGCATTTTTCGCCTTCTCCAACGGATTGTTGAAAAACAGCGACATACCGTAAGCAACGCCGCAGAACCGGCATTCATAGAGATTTCTCTCCTTATCGGCAATAAGCTGGCCCGCGCATTTCGAACAGACAACAGTCTGCTCAATATCTTCGAAAGGACTGTTATTCAAATTCTTTCTCTCAGAATCCCGAGGAGGCGTATATCCTTTTATGGCAGGATCGAGCTTACGGAGTTCTGGATACGAATCGGAAAAACTCTTTCTGATCTCATTCTGTTTTTCATCAAGAGCATCACCCATACTGTGATTATAAACAGTTACATTTGTTGGTTTTGGCCTCGAATTCTTACCCGGAATGCTTATGAAGATTCCGACGATGATCAGTCCGATAACCGTTCCGATCACCACAAACGGTATCATCGAAGGATCAGTGATCATGTAATAGAGAAATGCAAGTGGAAGAACCAGAGGAATGAGAAACAGTCTTGCTTTGGTATTTTCCTTCTGTTCTTCATCGGCTCTGTATTCTTTTGCCTCTTTTTCGGCCACATCATTGAAACGCTTGCCCGCTTTAACGGAATTCGAGTCCTTCTCCTTCTGGTAAATCGAATACTGATATGCAAGGTCAAGCATTGTAATTAGCTTGGCAAAGTATTCTCTGTCATCCGATACTTTTTCTGCTTCCTCAGCCGCTTTTATGGCCGAGATGCAGTTACAATCACCCAGTTTCCTGATATCCCTGATAACATTCAGAGATGATATCCTGCCTTCAACCAGCACCATTCCGCGTAGTGCTTCAAAATCTTTGGGATTCCTGTTTAGCAATGCTTCATATTTCTCGCGAGCGAGATTAAACTTCAGCCTCGACAGGTGTGTTTCAGCCTGACTCAGATAGTCTTCTCTGTGGAAGTCTGTAACTGCAAATACATTCCCGCAAAAAGGACATTCAAATATCTCCTGATCCCCGTCAAAGTTCAAGACACCGCCACAATTACTGCAGGTATAACTTTTTAATAAAGCCATTATGGATTCACCCCAAAATCTAACCCTATCCCAAACTTACAGATACGATAATATCAGATTCCATCTTTATATAAAACAATCTTTACTATATATGAGAGCGCTTTTGTCCCATAAAACAAACAACGCGTCCCATAATGGAACGCGTTGCGATTTGCTAATCGAATTTGCGTCTTACGTTTATTAGCCTTCAGCGATAGCGCCTGTAGGGCATGAAGCTTCGCAAGCACCGCATGATACGCAAACATCAGCATCGATGTTGTACTGTGTATCGCCCTGAGAAATAGCACCTACGGGGCAACCGTCAGCGCATGTTCCGCAAGAAACGCAAGCGTCAGAAATTACATATGCCATAAAAATTATCCTCCTATTCGAATAGTGACTTGATTATTCCACAAAACTGTTGAGTCGACAAGTAAAAGAAAGGGTGTTTTACAAAAAACACCCTTTTCCGCCTTCATTTATGACCTAAATATCGACATCAGTCGAAAACAACTCAAATTATTCTTCAGAATCGATCCCGCCGTCAAAATCCGCGTCAGAATCGCCGTCAAAAGAGTTCTGTTTATTATTCTTGCCGGAACCGCCCTTGCCGTTATCCTTATTACGCTTCATATCGTGATTAAGGTCTTCTATGTCTTCCCATGAATACTTCTCTATCTCTGTATCGTTCTCAGATACAAACTTGATATTCAGGGTCTCTTCGATATAGTTAACATCTGTTACGACGCCCATTCCGACCGGTGTCCTGACTCTTGCACCTACTTCTGGCAGCCTTCTGTGGGCATCGTCATAAGCTTCTTTCTCAAACTGCAGGCAGCACATAAGTCTTCCGCATGCACCGTTGAGTTTGCCTGGATTAAGAGACAATCCCTGCGCTCTTGCAAGCTTCAAATTAACCGGAGCAAAGTGATTTAAGAATGAGCAGCAGCATAATTCCCTGCCGCACATTCCGATTCCGCCTACGAGTTTTGCCTGGTCTCTTGAACCGATCTGTCTCAATTCGATTCTTGTACGGAATGTATAAGCCAGATCTTTTACGAGCTCTCTGAAGTCGACTCTGCCGTCAGCCGTAAAATAGAATGTAAGTTTCTTACCGTCGAAAGTATATTCGGAATCAACAAGATTCATCTCGATGCCGCGTGCTGCAATAAGTTCCTTACACTTGAAGAAAGCTTCCTTCTCTTTTGCGCAGATGTCGAAATACTTATCGAGCTCCTTTTCCGATGCCAGACGCTTAACCGAAGGAATATCTTCGCCCGTCGCTTCGACATAAGGTTCCTGTGCAACGAATGCTATCTCCTCACCAGTCTCGGTATCGATCATGACAGCATCACCCAATGCGAGTGACAATCCGTCGCAGCGGTATCTTAACGTGACACCGGCATCTCTTGTTCTTAAATTAACGATCTTCATTTCTTGAGCTCCTCATGTATTCGAAGAAGCATGGCTGAAGCCTGGGAATCAAAGTTGGAATTAACTTCCAGAGCCCTTAGGAATGTGTTTACGGCTTCACTGCATCTTCCAAGTTTAAGTGTAGTTATGTGTTTATTCATGGCAACGAAATTCTCTATTGCCTCACGTTCTAATTCATTATTGATCTTACGGCAGTCAGGATAATTGATAAGTCTTGCCGTATCATCCAAAAACAGCAGTATCGAAGAAGCGATTATCTTCGCATCATCCTTAAATCCCGTTAATACTTCAACAAAGTCTTCAAGCACGTCAATATATGAACTCGAAGGCATTGCGATCATGATGCTGTTGATCTCATGTCTGATACTTACTCCGGAATCCTCCCTGGCAAGATCGATTGCCTTACCCGGTATCTTACCGCTGTTGTATACGGCTGTCTTAACCTTTGTATCATTAAGATCGGGACAGTTGGATCTGACGATCTCTTCCAATTCATCTTCAGAATAAGGATCCAGTTTTATCTCGGTAACTCTGGACATAACCGTATCGAGTACCGCATCAGTATTTGAACTTGTAAGGATGAATACAACATCCTTCCTCGGTTCTTCAAGCGACTTAAGAAGAGCGTTCTGACTCTCAACACCCAGATAATCGAAATCAATTATGAATGTCTTCGTTCTGGCAAACTGGGGCTTAAGATACGATTCAGCAACTACGCTGTCCTTAATAAAATCAACTTTAACGTTTTTTGTATCTGAAGGCTCATATACCCTGGTAACATCAGGCGTGGTGAAACTGTCAAAATACTTGCAGTTTGAACACTTGCCGCATGCTCCGTCAGAGCCTGAATCAGAGCACATAAGTGCCTTGGCAAATTCTTCTGCGAGCATTCTTTTGCCCGAACCAACAGGGCCTGTGAGCATATAAGCACCGCTGCCGCGTCTCTGAGCTTCGGCAGCTAATCTGAGCTTTATCTGCTTCTGTCCTGTAATCCTCGAGAATGCCATCAGATCTTACCTTCCAATGCTCCCTTTACCTGTTCAAATATCTCATCTATGCCAAGTTTTGCATCTATTGTCACGATGCGGCCTTCGGAAGATTTGGCAAGCTCCAGATAACCCTGTCTGACATCTTCCTGGAACTTAAGTCCGGCAAGTTCGATCCTGTCGGATGCTTCACCTCTCTTACCGCGTCTTTCCAATGCTTCTTCAGCACTGATATCAAAGAAAAAAGTAATGTCAGGCTTGAGTCCTCCCGTAGCAGCCATGTTAAGGCTTGCTACGAAATCCATGCCCATTCCCCTGGCCATACCCTGATATGCTGACGAAGAATCGAAGAATCTGTCGCAGATGACAATCTTGCCATCATCTAACGCAGGCTTGATAACCTCATCAGTTATCTGTGCCCTGGCAGCCTCGAACAGAAGCAGTTCCGTCCTGGCAGTCATCAGTGTATTCTTCTTGTCTAAGAGGATTTCTCTTATTCTCTCACCTATCTCGGTTCCGCCTGGTTCTCTTACAAAGATGAACTCCTTACCGTACTCCGTAAGATAGTCCTTGAGCATCTCGCACTGAGTGCTCTTGCCGCACCCGTCGATACCTTCAAAAGTAATAAATATACCCTTCATGATCAGTTGAGATTAATATTCTTGAGAGATGCGATCTCAAGATATATTTCCTTTGTTATTCTGGCGTTATCGCTCCTGATATCGTCAATGGTCTCAACCTTCTTGACGTTCTTGGCTACTTCAGCGTCAATCTCTCTTGTACGCTTCTGCTTGGGCTTACGGTCGCCGTTAAACTGCTGATTGCGCTTCTCACCGCCCTGATTCTGGTTCTGCTCACGATCGCGCTTGAACTTGTTGCCCTGATCGCGTCCCTGTCTGTTGCGGTTTTTATTATCCTGAGCGCCCTCAGCATTCTCAGTCTTCTTGTTATTGTCAAGACCGCCCTGCTTGGGGCCGTTGTTTCTTCTTCTGCGGTTATTGTTGCGGTTATTATTTCTACGCTGTTCCTGCTTTGCAGGGTCAAACTTCTGACGCTTTTCCTTGCCCTGGTCATTGCCACGGTTATCCGATTGCTGAATGTTTGCGCCCGAATTATTCTCTGACATAAATCTTTCCATCCTTCCTATTTTGACGCTTAATTATAAACTCTGAACCCTGATAACTCAATTATCGGCGCTCCCGATATAGGGACACTTCTTTGTCATCAGGATGTTCCTGTCCTACATCCTTAAGTTCTCTCAACGGCACTGTTACAAACGATCTCAAATACCATCTCGGGTGGGGTATTGTGAGTTCAGGTTTCATGACCACCTGGTCACCATAAAAAATGATGTCTATATCAATAGTTCTGGGACCCCAGCGGATCTCCCTTTTTCTGTGAAGATCATTCTCAATTACGTGGATCTTATCGAGCAGCTCGAAAGGTTCGATATCCGTATAAAATCCGACACAGGTATTTAGAAAATATGGCTGGTCTTCAAGTCCTACGGGTTCTGTCTCGTAAATGGACGCAAATCTGAATCCTTCTGTTCCGGGAAGTGCCTGTAATGCTTCCTCAGCTGCTAGGATATTTGCTTCCCTGTCACCTAAATTGCTTCCGAGTGAGAGGATGACAAATTCCTTTCTTCTTCTCTCGATCGAGACTTCCATGGTCTCAAATATGCCCTTGATCGGAGCCTGAGGTTTGGATACCTTGACGCCAACCTTCTCAATCCTTATATCAGCCTTAAGAACGTTATCTGCGATCTTCTGAGCCAGTGCTTCAATAAGATTGCCGTTATCTGAAGTAACCGTTTCCTTTGTCACTTCGAATATCATCGCGTAGTCGATGGTATCGGTCAGTTCATCTGTGTAGCAGCCTTTGATCCTGTCTACGAAAAGATCCAGTGAAACTATGAACATCTGACCGTCTTTCTTCTCAAAATCGAGACAGCCGGTATGTCCTTCAAATTCCATTCTTGAGAGCGTTATCTTATCCAAGTTTCCGTATCCTTTCGATGGGTTCAGAGATTACTGAATGCGTAGAATGAAGTGTCGAACACGTCAAGTATCTGTCTGGAGGCAGCAACGTTATGAACTCTTACCATTGCAGCGCCGAGTGAAGCGGCGGTCATTGAGAGTCCTGCCGTCGCATTATCGAGCATGGCTTCCGTTGCCTGGTCTCCGCCAGCAAAAACCCTTGCATAGCGTTTTCTTGAAGCGGCATACAAAACAGGATATTTACCCTGAAGTCCCATAGACAATGTTGCTGCCGTAAGTTCTGCGTCCTCTGCCCTGTTGGTACCGAATCCGATTCCGGGATCTGTCATGATCATGTCATCCGGAATGCCGGCCTTCCTGGCAATCTCAACGCTGTCTGTAAGTTCTCTTACTGCACGTCTGCTTATTGGCTCGAAAGCGATTGGATTCTCACCATGTATTCTCTTGTTGAACATGAGGATGACGCCAACGCCGTTGTCAGCTACGACCTGAGCCATTTCCTCATCTCCCTGAAGACCTGTAATGTCGTTGATGATGTCACAGCCTGCGGTGATTGCTTCCTTCGCTGTCTGTGATTTGAAAGTATCAACAGAGAGCGGAACATCAAAACGGTTTCTGATTGCTTCAAGGGCAGGAATGAGACGCTCAAGTTCTTCCTCGGATGAGATCGGAACAGATTTGGGACCTGTTGCTTCAGCACCCAAATCGATGCAGTCTGCACCTTCCCTGATCATGACTGCGCATCTGTCGACAGCCGCCTCAACATTGTTGTATCTCCCACCATCAGAAAAAGAATCGGGTGTAAGATTAAGAATGCCCATGATAAGAGTCTTCTTACCTATCTCAAGCTGTCTGTTACCGCATTTATAGATTCCGCAAAATCTGCCGTCAGTTGCGTTCATCTCGCCTTATCTCCTTTATACGGATCGCTGTCTGTTGATCAGAGCGAGCGCTTCGTTTCTGGTTCTGATATCAGATCTGCATCCGCCGCGCATTGCTGATGTAACTGTCTTTGATCCGGGTTTCCTGATGCCTCTCATTGTCATGCAGAGATGTTCTGCTTCAAGAACGACACAGACTGATCTTGCATCAACAGCCTGTTCGATGGCATCAGCGATCTCAGACGTGAGTTTCTCCTGAAGCTGGGGTTTTCTTGAGAGAGTATCTACGATCCTTGCAACCTTGGACAGGCCAAATATCTTGCCGTCTCTGGGAATATAGACAACGTGTGCCTTACCGTGAAAAGGCAGCAGGTGATGTTCACACATTGAATAAAACGGGATATCACCGATGAGGATCATCTCATCATTTCCTTCGCCATGGAAAGTCTTTATATCCTTGCTGATATCTCTGTGAAGTCCTGCAAAGACTTCTGCATACATTCTTGCAACTCTTTGAGGAGTTTCCTGAAGACCTTCCCTGTCGGGATCCTCACCGATCGCCTCGAGGATCTCCCTTACCGCATGTTCGATCTTTGGAAGATCCATGTTCTGACGGCTCTCCTCAGGTATTGAGTTGTCATTAGCGTAATCGTACATTTATCCGTTCATCCCCTTTATTAAAGGTATTTCTTGCGATATTCCATGGGTGTCATGCCCATCTGTTTTCTGAAAGCGACATTGAATCTCTGAGGTGATGAGAAACCTGACTGCAGAGAGATAGCAGAAACCTTGATCTCGTTATTCTGCAGGAGCTTGCACGCCTTCTCAATCCTCTTCTTCATCAGATAGTTCATCGGGCTTATTCCCATCTCGTCTCTGAATGCTCGTGTAAAATATCCCTGGCTTAAGTAAACATAAGTTGCTGCTTCAGAAACCGTAATTCCCTGATCGAAATTCTCATCCATGAACTGCTTGGCAATCGCAACGAGTTCTTTTGCCTTACCGTTCTTAACACTGAGGCTCTCTTCCCATTCACTTCTCAAAGCACGCGAGAGAATGATCATAAGTTCAACCGTAAGCGTATGGACCATGAGGTCCTTTGCATAACGGCTCTCGGACTGCTCGGTGATAATGCGCTCAGCAAGTTCGTTGATCTCCTTTTTCTCGTGACCCTTGATCACGAAGAAAGGAAGTCTTGTCATTTCGTTATCTTCAGTGATACCGAGATCTGCGAATTTCAAGAAACTCTCGAGTGTGATCTTTGCAAGTGAACCAGGAATTGAAACACTCGGACCTGCATTGTTGATCTTGGTTTCTTTGCTCTTAGCAGTGCTGCCGGATTCCCTGGTCAGCTTGAGATCAGATGTATCGTGAACAAAACCGAAATACAGATTGAGCATGTCGGCCTTCTCACTCTTGATTATCAGCTTGTGTCTTACAAGGGGTCTGATAACAACGACTGAGCCCTTTGTAAGCAGAATCGTCTCTCCGCCGATAACTGCTTCGATCTTACCTTCACGGAGACAGAGCAGCTCGTGCGAGTTATGCATGCTCTCATCAGGAAGTGAATCCTTTGTATCGTAAGAATGCTCAAGACCTTCAATAACTATCGGCACTGAGCCTTCAGATAAGAAAACGTCATCTTCAATAGCAGATAGAAGCTTGTTTGCCATTTCTTAATCCTCTCTTCAGATAAAGTTGATCGCGTCAATATAGATCTCGCCGTTACGTTCTTTGTCCTCAATGTAGATCTTGAGGCTGTTAAGTCTGATAGGTCCGTCTTCGGAATAATCAAGCGTGATCGTCTGCCACGTCAGCTGCTGCTTGATCTCGGCCTCTCCGAAGTCCTCAACAATGAGTTTTTTCTTCTTCTGGTCAGGATTGAACACTGACAGCTGGATCTTTGTTCTGCCGTAAATCTCAATTGGCGCAAAAAGCGATGCATATTCAAGACAAGGTTCAAAACCGTACAATGACTTATCAGTCTCGTATCTGATCCTGAGTGATGCGCCGCCTGTGAGCTTATGGATATTATCCTGCGAGATAATTCCCTTGCCCTTGAATGTTCTGTATATATCGAGTGTCTCAAATTCTGACTCGGGAGTTCTCTTGCCTACGAACTCGAGGCAGTCACAGTGAGTGAAGCTTAAATCAGGAGCGAAATAAGCAGGATCCCTGTCAAATCTGAAAGGCAGTATGGGAAGATCTTCGCCATTCTTAAGAGTTGCATCGTGTGGGAACGGCGTAAATCCGTAAGTAATGGAAACAGGATCTTCTATGTCATCTCTCCATACCATTACGCACATTCCGTAAAGGCTCTTTGCATGTGCCGGATAGAATACGCGGTCCTCACCTGCCACAGCAAATCCCGTAATCTCGCCGGATGCATCCTGTGCATTAAGACCTGAACCGAGATTATTAAACTTGATGATCCTCTTGTTACCTGCAATCTCGATATCGTTAGGTTCAGGCGAAGACTTACTCATCTTGGGTGAGAAATGCGTTCCCAAAGCAATGGTAGCAAGTCTTAATCCGAGGATAAAGCTGATCGTCTTGTCCGGCAGGAGCATGTCATGCATGCTTACGATCCCTGAAGGCATGGACAGAAGCTTTGTAAATGCAGTGAAATTCTCGTTAAATTCAAGAACGCTGTAAGGATTCTCGAAGTCAACATCATTCGGATGCATCGTTACGAAAAGGATCGAAGGCATGATTGACTCATCGAAAACTTCCTTGGGTTCAAATACTTCAGCAAGTGTTGTTAGAAGACCCATAAGGAACAGATCATATCTCTCAAAAAGCAGTTCGCCCTTATCAGGAGAGAAACAGAAGCCTCTTACGGCAAGATTCTTCAGAGGAACAAGCTTCGTCCTGTAGAGAATCGACATTCTGTACTTGAGCCTGATGAACTTCTTCTCATCTTCTTCGCTGAGTTTGCCGTCATCAGCCTTCTTCTCAGGGATCATGTTAAAGTCGAGCTGGCTCGCGCTTGAGAATGAGATATTCTCCTTATGTCCCTTTGCATCGTTAAGAGAACTGTCATCAGCCGTCGGGAAGTCAATGTCCAGAGGCTTGATATCGTCAGGATCTTCACCCTGAAGCTGCTTCAATTCATCCTGCATTCCAATGTCGATATCACCGATTTCTTTTGTCTTGTTGAGTTCTTCCTTGAGTTCAACGACCATCTTCTTACGCTTATCGATCCAGAGGAGCTTCTGATATGCCTCATCATCAAGATACAGGCCCATTGAAGCTACAACATCCTTCAATGCTTCTACTCTGTCCATCGCGAAAGGAGCGATCCAGTTAAGGATCGTTGAATCGTTATATGCCAGGTCAACGATGCCGACAGGATATGAGATCTGGTCACTCAAACGGTATGCAAATGCAAATGCGGAAGATGAAACTTCTGCCAGCTTCTTTGTATCTGTGACCTTGATCCACTCGGCATTCTTATAATGTGTTTTGTCGGAAACAGGGTATTCCTCTTCACCTTCTTCAAGACCTGATCTAACAGGCGAGAAGAATCTGAGATAATTCATGACCTTACGCTTGAGAGGAGCCTTGGTTGCATTGGCTTCCTTCATCGGAATGGAGAGGAAATCTGAACCAAGGAAAACCCAGACGTCACCACATCTGATATCCGTCAGGACAGCCTGGTCAGTAAGGCACTTAAACGTAAATGTGTAAGCGTCACCGGATGCCTTATACGGCGGAATGGTAAAACTGAACTTACCCTTGGAACTCGTGGTTACTTCACGGCTAAGAATGACACCGTAATCGGTATCGAGCTTACTGACCTTCCTTCCGTCGGTAGGATCCTTAACGATTTCAAGAGTAACTGTCGCACTCGGTGCGGCAACGCCTTCGATCTTGAGCTCAACGCCCTGTTGGAAAACGCACTGGCTCTGGAGCCAGCTCGGTAAAATAATCGGATTAATCTGCATCTTTCTACCTCGTCAAAAGATAAATGACTTCATCCGAATATTATACATTAAAAGAAAAAATAATAGAAATTTTTAATATTTTCGCACTAAATACAAAAATATGCCTGATTTAGGCTTAAACTTCTCCGATAAGCACTTCAATACCCTTGGCACGGCAGAGCGCCACACTCTCGGGAGAAGCACCCGAATCGGTTACAAGATAGTCTATCCTGTCAGCAGGGATGAATGAAGAAGCCGAATCAGCACCCAGCTTTGTCGAGTCGATAAGTGCAACGATCTTCTTAGCCCTGTCAGCACAGAGTCGTTTCAGTTCGAGCTCAAAGAAATTATCACCTGAAAGACCGGCTTCAGCTGAAAACCCGTTTCCTGAAACGAAATAAAACTCAGCCGAGAGCCTTCCGATCATCTCTTTGGAAGATAATCCCTCAATGGCACCAGAGTGCGGTCTTAACATTCCGCCAAGGATAATGATCGACTTGAAATTGCTGTTTCTCTGAAGTTCCATGGCCGTATGGATGCCGTTGGTAATAACGGTAACGTCCTTCACCTTCTTGAGGTAAGGAATCATATGAAAGGTCGTGGAACTTGCGTCCATGAAAATGGTGTTGCCGCTGCCTACCAGGCTCGCAGCCTTTGCACCGATTGCATTCTTAAGATCAACATGGGTAACGGCACGGACCATATAGTTCTCGCCGCTGTAAGATGACATCTTGTGGGGAAGCTTGATTCCTCCATGGAATCTGATGATGGCGCCTTCCCTCTCAAGGGCTCTGATGTCTGTTCTGATGGTAGCGCCTGTTACGCCGAGCCTTGTGGAGAGAACGGTTGTGTTTATCTCGCCCTCTTCTGCTAGAATGTCCAGTATCTGTTTTCTTCTGTCAGGATTATTCATGCACAAATATTATCAAGTGAAAATCAGATAGTCAATTATTTTCATTTGTCACGAAATCTGAAAATGCTGGTAATCCTTCGGGCTCGACCAACTGCCGCCCCATGTCCAGCCGTAATCAGTGAAAAGATCATATGCCCTGTCGGATGTAGTGATCATGTGTTCACCATCATATCTGTCATATACATATGAAGATGCATTGTCATGTGAATAATGTGCATCCCCGTCTGAATCGTAAGTTACATATGGATTCTGCTGCGGATTGATATCAATTGCCTTACCCAATGCATGCTTCGAGAGATTTCCGGATCCCGTAGCAGTTCTGTAACAGAAACAGGAGGTGTTATTTGCATCGATCGAATACCAGTCCGAATCATCCGGATCGCCTGCCCAGAAATCATCAATCAGATACATCGAATAGATCTCATAACCTTCTGCGCAAAGGATCTCAAAGATCTCCATAACCTCTCCTGCAACATCTTCATTTACAATCATTTCGCCGACCTGATAATTACCATCGAAATTGATGTGAAGCATCTTGAGATATCTCAGTTCATCCAGATCGATATTGTCATTATCGACATAAGACTGACCATAGATCCTGTTATAAATACTATCCCCCTCTTCTATCGAGCGGGAAGTAAAATATTGGGACAGATTATCCCTGTCAATCCTATCTGAGCTGATGACATCACCCGGATCATATCCGGACAGACTTGTGAGTTTCTCCGGAACGGGTGTCGGCGTAGCCGTTGGTTCCGGTGTCGGCGTCGGAGTTTCAGACGGCTCTGGTGAAGGCGTAGGAGTATCCGTGGGACCTGCCGTAGTGGTTTCATCTGTCGGTATTAGTGATGGATCTAAGTTTTCAACTGAAATATCAGATGCCTCGGTCATTCCTGCCATCAACTGGAGTTCCTCGGATTCTCCCCGAGTATACTTAACGACAAAAATGATCGTTCCACCAACAACTACGCACATTCCGGCAATAAGAAGGGCTGTGATCAGATTCTCTTTGCGCTTTCTTTTGTCTGACACCGGCAATAACTCCTAATGTAAAAATCGCGTTTATTCTAACATACCAACAAATCTTATCACTTCTTTGTTTTTTAATGCTATAATGTTCTCCGCAATATGCGCCTGTGGTGAAATTGGCAGACACGCCAGATTTAGGTTCTGGTGAGAGATCGTGCAGGTTCAAGTCCTGTCAGGCGCACCATAAAACAAAAACCTGCTAACAAAAATCAAGAGTTTGTTGGCAGGCTTTTGTTTTGAAAGAAATAGGCATGGCAAACAGACCGGAGTCAAATCCGGTCTTTGTTTTAGCATCAATGGATTTATGCTGCTTGGTAAACCTCCATCACTCGTGCGTAGTAAATGCGCAGGAACTTGTTCAGGCCTGCTATTTTGGCCTGTTTCTTGCTTTTGCCCTCAGCTTCTTTTTTCAGGATGTAGTTGTATACGGTACAATCTTTGGGTGCCTGATGGCTCTTAAGTACTCTCATAACCTCATAGCCAGTCTTACGCAGAGTCGCTGAGCCTTTCTTGGATATTTTTCTGTTAGAACCTACAAATTGTCCGGACTCGTAAGGTGGCGGATCTATGCCAGCCCAAGCTATTAGGGCTTTAGCGCTGTGCAATCTTCTGACATCGCCGATTTCTGCTATAAGCTTAGGCGCCAGCACATCTCCCACTCCGCCCATTGCCCGTACTGTCGAATATTCGGGAAGACTCTTCGCAAGTTCTTTCATTCGCGATAAGATAGTATACAGAGAGTTATCTATGGCTCTCTGTGTTTTAATTGCTTCCAGTACTAGCATTTTGGTCGATGGGAGACTGGAAGATACTGTAGGAATGCCATTAGATGCTAATTCGTAGACTTGCACTGCCTTGGAATTGCTCTGATGGTATTTCTTTTCTTCCGCCCAATCGTTATATGCCTTAACAAACTCTTCGCAGCTCATTGCCGTTATCAGGTCGTAATGCCAGAACCTCTCAACAAAATCACAAAGCTTATCTCTGTTGTTGGACTCGGTCCAAC